>Ga0326728_10005693_pt1 | contig 34522 bp, 26 predicted proteins | sample MB3enrmetagenome_FD_207602 | JGI IMG/M metagenome (GOLD analysis project Ga0326728, IMG submission 207602) | Lab enriched peat soil microbial communities from McLean, Ithaca, NY, United States - MB31MN | ecosystem: Environmental > Terrestrial > Soil > Wetlands > Peat | place: USA: New York...
TCAACGGCGACCAGCAACGCTGCCTACCGCTCAACTCAAATCCGCTCCACTGCACCGAGCCCTACTTTGCGGAACTTCCGAAGCTATTGCCAAATCGACCCCCCATTACCCAATTCTCCGTAACCTGTGCTATTCTGTCCAAAGCCCCAATTTTGAGCTCAGTGGGAGGTTCGCGTCTTTCAGCGGACCGTTCGTACCAATGAGGAAATATGGCCAGGAAACCCGGTAAACAATATCAATCTGCCGCGAAACAGGTCGAGGCGCGCGACTACACGCTCGACCAGGCGGTTCCGCTGTTGCAGAAAATCAAGTACGCCAAGTTTGACGAAACCGTCGAAGTTCACTTGCGACTGGGCGTCGACCCCAAGCACGCCGACCAGATGGTGCGCGGCACGGTGATCATGCCCAACGGCCTTGGCAAATCCAAGAAAGTTCTCGTGATCGCTGGCGGCGATAAACAAAAGGAAGCCGAAGAGGCGGGCGCCGATTTCGTGGGCGGCGAGGACATGGTCACGAAGATCCAGACGGAAAACTGGACCGATTTCGACGCGGTCGTCGCCACGCCGGACATGATGCGCTCGGTCGGTAAGCTGGGCAAAGTGCTCGGACCGCGCGGCCTGATGCCCAACCCCAAAACCGGCACTGTCACGGTAGATGTGGCGAAGGCGGTGAAAGAGGTCAAGGCGGGCAAAGTTGAGTTCCGCGTAGACAAGACCGGCATTATTCACGCGCCTGTTGGCAAGACCAGTTTCGCCAGCGACAAGCTGGTGGAGAACGCCGCCAGTTTGATTTCGGCGGTCATCAAGGCCAAGCCCGCAGCATCCAAGGGCAAGTACGTCAAGAGTGCGACCCTGTGCTCGACCATGAGCCCGGGTATCTCGATTGACGTGACGGAATTCAGCGCCAAGACGGCAGGGTAGGGGCGCGAGGTCAGTATGAAAAAACGGGAAGACAAAAAGAAGGACGCCGAAACGCTGCGCAAGGAGCTGGAAGCGTCGAAGAATCTCTTCGTCACCGGCTATGAGAAGCTGCGTGTCGAGCAGGACTTCGAACTGCGCAAGGCCATTCGCGCTTCGGGTGGCAAGTATCGCGTGGTGAAGAATAACGTGGCGGCGAAGGCCTCGGAAGGCACGCCCGCCGAGCAGGTATTGAAAGACCTGAAGGGCATGACCTCGCTTGCGTATACGGCGGCTGATCCGGTGGCGCTGGCGAAGGCGCTCACGGCGTACGCCAAAGCAAATCCGACATTTACGTTCAAGGCCGGCATGGTGGAAGGCCGGGTGATCGACGTCAAGGCCATCAACGAATTGGCCACGATGCCGTCGAAGGAAGAGATTTTTGCCAAGCTGCTCTACCTGATCAACGCTCCGGCCGAGCGGCTGGCGACGGTGATCAACACCGTGGGCCGCAACCTGGCGGTGGTGATCGACCAGGGTTGTAAAGAAAACAAGTTCAAGTAAACGAGGAGTCTTTTGAAATGGCTGATATTAATGCAATTGCGGAACAGATTCAGGGCCTGACGCTGCTCGAAGCTTCGCAACTGGTCAAGCTGCTGGAAGAGAAGTTGGGGGTCTCGGCGGCAGCAGCGGCGCCGGTAGCGGTGGCGGCGGCGGGCGGTGGTGCTGCGGCTCCGGCGGCGGAGGAAAAGACTGAGTTTTCGGTCGTTCTGCAGACTGTTGGCGCGAATAAGATCAACGTTATTAAGGTAGTCCGCGAGGTCACCAGTCTCGGCCTCAAGGAAGCCAAGGACCTGGTCGATGGCGCCCCCAAACCGGTGAAGGAAGGCGTCAGCAAGGACGAGGCGGAAGCGATCAAGAAAAAGTTCGTGGACGCCGGAGCAACCGTCGAAGTGAAGTGAAGCAGGTTTCGGGTTCCAGGTGTCAGGTTTCAGCGGACGCGGGTTGCTAGCACCTAGAACCGAGCACCTGGCTTTCCATTTGACGGAAGTGTAAGGTTCTGATATAGTTATTTTTTGGGAGTTAGTGTCAACCGGATTAAACCCCGGATTGGTGACCGTGCATCTGGAATTCTGGCATTTTGATTGCAGTGCGGGCGATACTGCAAAGAGGATCTCTCCGTGCCTTTTCAGATCCGCTACCAGCGTACGGGATTGGTCCGTCTCAAATCGTTCCTTCTCTTCTGTTGCAAACTCCGGCCTCGCTGATGCCAGTCAGCGTGGCCGAATTTTTTCGGGCACAGTTTCATCCCTTCGTGCGCTTCACGAGTTCTGGCGGTGCGTGGGAAGCCAATTTCCCGCGATCTGCTAGCGGCATTGGTTATTAACTCGATTGATGAGTCAGGCTTTTTCGGCCCTCAGGAGCAATGAATGAATAGTCAGCGCAATGGCGCCGTCCCCGAGCGAGTTGATTTCTCCAAGATCAAAACTTCGATCCCGATTCCGAATTTGATCGAGGTGCAGAAACAATCTTACGAGCGGTTCCTGCAGATGGACCTGCTTCCGAATGAGAGGGAAGACACCGGCCTGCAGACGGTGTTCAATTCAGTTTTTCCGATCTCTGATTTTCGCGGCGTGAGCCAGCTCGAGTTCGTGGATTACTCGATCGGCAACTGGGAGTGCAAGTGCGGCAACCTGAAGGGGCTGCATCACCTGCGTTCCACCTGCCGGAATCCGCAGTGCGGGGCCACCATTCGCACCGACCCGTTCCATGCCGGCGACGTGCTTTGCGACCACTGCGGCACTTTCAACAAAAATGTTGTGACGTTCTGCAACAAGTGCGGCGACCCGGTGGGTTTACAGTTGAAGTACGACATGGTGGAGTGCCAGGAGCGGGGCATGACGTATGCCGCGCCGCTCAAAGTCACGATCCGGCTGACGGTTTACGCCAAGGATCCGGAAACCGGCGCCAAGAGCGTCCGCGACATCAAGGAGCAGGAAGTCTTCTTCGGCGAAATTCCGCTGATGACGGACAACGGCACTTTCATCATCAACGGCACTGAGCGCGTCATCGTTTCGCAGTTGCACCGCTCGCCCGGCGTGTTCTTCGAGCGCGTCCCGGCGCAAGGGTACTTCCTGGGCAAGATTATTCCCTATCGCGGGAGCTGGGTGGAGTTCGAGTACGACACCAAGAACCTGCTCTACGTGCGTATTGATCGCAAGCGCAAGTTTTATGGCTCGGTATTTCTGCGCGCGCTCGGCCTCAAGACCGATGAGCAGATTTTGCGCACGTTCTACCGCATCGACAAGATCAACATCAAGGACAAGAAGCTCTACTGGGTGGTGGATGACGGCCTGGTCGGGCTGAAGCTCTCGCACGCTATCGCGACCAAGGGCGGCGAGACCATCGTCGGCCAGGGCAAAAAGATCACGCCTTCCCTGATGAAGGAAATCCAGAAGGCGAAGATCCAGCAAGTGGAAGTCGCGTCCAACGATCTGGAAGGCGCGTTTATCGCCGCGGATGTCGTCGATATGTCGACCGGCGAGGTCATGATCGATGCCAACCAGGAGCTCACCACCACCACCATCGCCAAGCTGATGGAAGCGGGGATCGAGAGTTTCGAGTTCTTCTTCCCGGAGCGCGATGACGTGGGCACGGTGGTCTCGTCAACCATCAAGAAGGATAGCGTCAAGGCGCAAAACGAAGCGCTGATCGAGATTTACCGCAAGCTGCGCCCCGGCGATCCGCCCACGCTCGATACCGCCACGCAGTTGTTCCAGGGCATGTTCTTCGACCATCGCAAGTACGATTTCTCGCGCGTCGGCCGCATGAAGTTCAACATCAAGCTGTTCGACCGGGCCGACGCCACCAAGCTCGATGACCGCACGCTGACCGCGGACGATTTCTACGCCACCATCCGGTATCTGCTGAAACTGCGCAAGGGCATCGGCGTGGTGGATGACATCGACCACCTGGGCAACCGCCGCGTGCGCGCCGTGGGTGAGCTGCTCGAGAACCAATTCCGCATCGGCCTGGTGCGCATGGAGCGCGCCATCAAGGAAAAGATGTCGGTGTACCAGGAAATGTCGACGGCGATGCCGCATGACCTGGTGAACGCCAAGCCGGTGATGGCGGCCATCCGCGAGTTCTTCGGATCAAGCCAGCTTTCGCAGTTCATGGACCAGACCAATCCGCTGTCGGAGATCACGCACAAGCGGCGTCTTTCGGCTCTTGGGCCAGGAGGTCTTTCGCGAGAACGCGCCGGATTCGAAGTGCGCGACGTGCACCCGACGCACTACGGCCGCATCTGCCCGATCGAGACGCCGGAAGGCCCGAATATCGGCCTGATTTCGTCGCTCTCGTGCTTTGCCCGCATCAACGAGTTTGGCTTCATTGAAAGCCCGTACCGCAAGGTGGTGAAGGGTGTGGTGATCGATGAAGTGAAGGTTCTGAACCCGGGCGACACCGAGTACAAGGTCGGCGACATCGTGAAGCGCGCGGATATCGAGAAGGCCAACCGGGATCTGAGCGCCAAGAAGCAGCCGGCCGAATACGAGGCCCACTGCGAATACTTGTCAGCGTGGGAAGAGGACAAGTACACCATCGCGCAGGCCAATGTCGAGCTGGACGAAAAGGGCCGGATCGTGCCCGATTTGTGCAATGCGCGGCAGGCCGGCAACTTCGTATTGAAACCGCGGGACGAGATCCAGTACATCGACGTCAGCCCGAAGCAGCTGGTCTCGGTTGCGGCCAGCTTAATTCCGTTCCTCGAAAACGACGACGCCAACCGCGCGCTGATGGGATCGAACATGCAGCGCCAGGCGGTTCCGCTGCTGCGCGCCGATGCCCCGTACGTGGGCACCGGCATGGAGCACGTGACGGCGCGCGATTCCGGCGCCGTGGTGTTGTGCAAACGCGCGGGCGTGGTGGATTCGGTCGACTCCGAACGCATCATCGTGCGCGTGGAGGGCGCGTCGCAGGAAGGGCAGCTTTCGCGCGAGGTGGGCGCCGATATTTACCAGCTCACCAAGTTCAAGCGGTCCAACCAGAACACCTGCATCAACCAGAAGCCCATCGCGTTTAAGGGGCAGCGCGTCGCGAAGAGCCAGGTGCTGGCCGACGGGCCTTGCACCGATAATGGCGAATTGGCGCTGGGTCGGAACGTGCTCGTGGCGTTCATGCCGTGGCGCGGGTGCAACTTCGAAGACGCCATCCTGGTGAGCGAGAAGCTGGTCAAGGAAGACTACTACACTTCGATTCACATTGAAGAGTTCGAAATCGAATCACGCGATACCAAGCTCGGGCCCGAGGAGATCACGCGCGACATTCCGAATATTGCCGATTCGTTCCTGCGGAATCTCGACGAAAGCGGCGTCATTCGCATAGGCGCCACGGTGAAGCCGGGCGACATTCTGGTGGGCAAGGTCACGCCGAAGGGCGAGACCCAGCTCACTCCCGAAGAAAAACTGCTGCGCGCGATTTTCGGTGAAAAGGCCGGCGACGTGAAGGACGCGTCGCTCTACTGCCCGCCGGGGATTGAAGGCACGGTGGTGGATTGCAAAATCTTCTCGCGCAAGGGCCAGGAGAAGGACGAGCGCGCCAAAGCCATCGAGGAATCGCAGATCCAGCGTCTGCAACGCAACCTGGAAGACGAGAAGCGCATTCTACACGACGAGCGCGCCAAGCGCCTGGCGGCGCTGCTCGAAGATAAAGAGTTGCTCGCCGACCTGCATGACGAAAAGACCAACAAGAAACTGCTCTCCAAGGGAGCGCCGCTCACGCGCGACGTGATCGAAAAGATCCGCTCGCGCGATCTGAAGCGCATGCGCCTGAAAGACAAGGACGTGCGGCTGAACGAGCAGATCGACGACATCGAGGAGATGACCTCGCGGCAAATCGCGGTGCTCGAAAAGATCACCGACGAGAAAATCGGCAAACTGCGCAAAGGCGACGAGCTGCCGCCGGGCGTTATCAAGCTGGTGAAAGTCTACATCGCCATGAAGCGCAAGCTGTCGGTGGGCGACAAGATGGCCGGCCGGCACGGCAACAAGGGCGTGATTGCGCGCATTCTTCCGGACGAAGACATGCCGTACCTGCCGGATGGAACGCCGGTGGAGATCGTGCTCAATCCCCTCGGCGTGCCTTCGCGCATGAACGTGGGGCAGATTCTCGAAACCCACCTGGGGTGGGCGGCGCACGCGCTGGGTTTGCATTACGCGACGCCGGTATTTGACGGCGCCACCGAGCGGGAAATCAAGAAGCAGTTGACGGAAGCCAAACTGCCTAAAGACGGCAAGACGCAGTTGTTCGATGGCATGACCGGCATCCCGTTTGAGCAGCCGGTGACCGTGGGTTACATCTACATGCTGAAGCTGTCGCACCTGGTGGACGACAAGATCCACGCGCGGTCCATCGGCCCGTACTCGCTGATCACGCAGCAGCCCTTGGGCGGCAAGGCGCAGTTCGGCGGACAGCGCTTCGGAGAAATGGAAGTCTGGGCGCTCGAAGCCTACGGTGCCGCGTACATTTTGCAGGAACTGCTCACCGCCAAATCCGACGACGTCTATGGCCGCGCCAAGATTTACGAGGCCATTGTGAAGGGCGAAGCGGCCATTGAGCCGGGCGTGCCCGAATCGTTCAACGTATTAATTCGCGAGTTGCAATCGCTGTGCCTGGATGTGGAATTGATGAAGAAGCCGCACGAAACGCCAGTGGATACGGCGCTCGCGGCAGACTAAAGGCATCTCACCGCAGGGGCGCAGAGACGCGGAGAAAATACTTCTTATTTTTCTCGGCGCCACGGCGGTGAAAAAAGGGTTTTAACAAAATCTGGAGGTTATTTTGCGATCCTCTCCGTACGACAGAACCAATATGATTGCGGACTTCGATTCGATTCGAATCAGTCTGGCATCTCCGGAAAAAATCCGGAGCTGGTCACATGGAGAAGTAACCAAGCCGGAAACAATCAATTACCGGACGTTCAAGCCGGAGCGGGATGGCCTGTTTTGCGCCCGCATCTTCGGCCCGGTCACGGACTGGGAGTGCTTGTGCGGCAAGTACAAGCGCATGAAGCACCGCGGGGTGATCTGCGATAAGTGCGGCGTCGAGGTTACACTCGCCCGCGTGCGCCGCGAACGGCTGGGGCACATCGAGCTGGCCAGCCCCTGTTCGCATGTTTGGTTCTTCAAGGGGTTGCCGTCGCGCATCGGCCACCTGCTGGATATCACGCTGCGGGAACTCGAGCGCGTGCTCTATTTCGAGGCTTTCGTTGTCGTTGAACCGGGTGAAGCCACCGGCCTGAGCCGCGGCGAAGTGATCAGCGACGAGCGCAAGCGGCAGCTTGACCAGGAGTTCCCCGGCAAGTTCATCGCCATGATGGGCGCCGAGGGTATCAAGGAGCTGCTCAAGAAGGTCGACGTGGAAGCGCTGAGCGAAGAAATTCGCGAGCGCATGAAGACCGAGGCGTCGCAGCAGAAGAAGCTCAAGTTCGCCAAGCGCCTGCGCGTAGTCGAGAGCTTCCGCAAGTCCGGCAACAAGCCGGAGTGGATGATTCTGGACGTGATCCCGGTGATCCCGCCGGAGCTGCGGCCACTGGTGCCGCTGGATGGCGGCCGTTTCGCCACCTCCGATTTGAATGATCTGTACCGCCGCGTCATCAACCGCAACAACCGGTTGAAGAAGCTGATTGAGCTGCACGCGCCGGACGTGATCGTGCGCAATGAAAAGCGCATGTTGCAGGAAGCCGTCGACGCGCTGTTCGATAACGGCCGCCGCGGCCGCGTGCTGCGCGGGGCCAACAACCGCCCGCTCAAGTCGCTGTCCGATACGCTCAAAGGCAAGCAGGGCCGCTTCCGCCAGAACCTGCTCGGCAAGCGCGTGGACTACTCTGGCCGCTCGGTGATCGTGGTAGGCCCCGAGCTCAAGCTGCACCAGTGCGGGCTGCCCAAGAAGATGGCGCTCGAACTGTTCAAGCCGTTCATCTATCACCGCCTGGAGCAGCGCGGCCATTGCACCACCATCAAGCAGGCCAAAGAACTGGTGGAGCAGCAGGACCCGGTGGTCTGGGACATTCTCGAAGAGGTCATCAAGGACCATCCTATTCTGCTCAACCGCGCGCCCACGCTGCACCGTTTAGGCATTCAGGCGTTCGAACCGGTGCTGGTGGAAGGCAAGGCCATCAAGATCCACCCGCTGGTTTGCACGGCGTTCAACGCGGATTTCGACGGCGACCAGATGGCCGTGCACATTCCGCTATCACCCGAAGCGCAGATCGAAGCTTCCACACTGATGCTGGCTTCGAACAACATTCTCTCGCCGGCGCATGGCGGCCCCATCGCCGTCCCCACGCAGGATATGGTGCTGGGCTGCTACTACCTGACCAAGTCCCGCCCGGGCACCAAGGGCGAAGGCCGTACGTTCGCTTCCGCCGAAGACGTTTTGATCGCGCTAGAAATGGGCGAGGTGGAAACGCTCACGCCCATCAAACTGCGCCACACCGGCAGAGTGATTGAGCTGACCAAGGCGTTCGACAACCAGAACATTCTGCATACGGAGCCGGCCGAATACACCAAGCAGTACATGACCACCACCGTCGGCCGCGTGATTCTCAACGACCATCTGCCGGAAGACATGCCGTTCATCAACGGCCTGCTCAAGAAGAAGGGTCTCGGCCAGCTCGTGCAGTATTGCTACCTGAGGTTCGGGTTGCAGACCACGGTGCAGATGCTGGACGAGATCAAGAATCTCGGCTTCCTATACGCTACGCGCGCCGGTATTTCCATCGGCATCGACGACATGGTCGTACCGAGTGAGAAAGCCGGCCTGGTGAGGGAAGCGGAACGTGAAGTGGTGGACGTGGAAAGCCAGTATCAGGATGGCGCCATCACGCACGGCGAACGCTACAACAAGATCATCGAGATCTGGTCGAAGGTCACCGAACGGGTTTCCGATGAAATGTTCCAGGCCATGGAAGAGGACGACCGCACCGGGCGCTACCTCAATCCGATTTACATCATGGCCGACTCCGGCGCACGCGGTTCCAAACAGCAGATCCGCCAGCTCTCCGGTATGCGCGGCCTGATGGCCAAACCCTCGGGCGAGATCATCGAGACCCCCATCACCGCGAACTTCCGCGAAGGCCTGAACGTGCTGCAATACTTCATCTCCACGCACGGCGCGCGCAAAGGTTTGGCGGATACGGCGTTGAAGACGGCCGATTCGGGCTACCTCACGCGACGTCTTGTGGACGTTTCGCAGGACGTGATTGTCGCCGAAAACGATTGCGGCACCACCGAAGGCATCTTTGTCGAGTCCATCATCGAATCGGGCGAAATCATCGAGCCCTTGCGCGACCGCATCGTGGGCCGCGTGGTGCTCGAAGACCAGCGCGATTTCGAAGGCAACCTGATCATCGGTGTGAACCAGGAGGTGACCGAGGAGTTGGCCGGCCTGATCCAGGCCGCCGGTATCGAGCGAGTCAAGATCCGCTCGGTGCTGACCTGCGAATCGAAGCGCGGCGTCTGTGTCGCGTGCTATGGCCGCAATCTCGCCACCGGCCGTCTGGTGGAACGCGGCGAAGCGGTGGGAGTGATCGCGGCGCAGTCCATCGGCGAGCCGGGAACACAGCTCACCATGCGCACGTTCCACATCGGCGGAACGGCCACGCGTATTTCCGAGCAGTCCACGCAGGACGCCAAATCCGATGGCTTTGCGCGCTTCCTCAACATCGCTGCCGTGCGCAACAAGGCCGGTGAGCTCATTGCCATGAATCGCAACGGCAAAATCGTCGTGGTTGACGAGAAGGGCCGTGAGAAGGAGCGCTACGACGTCGTTTACGGCGCCAGGATCACCGTCGAGGACGGCGCGCCGGTCCGCACCAACCAGATCCTGCTCGAATGGGATCCCTACACGTTCTCGATTCTGACCGAAGTCAGCGGCACGGTGCACTTCAAAGACCTGACCGAAGGCATCAGCATGCAGGAGCAGGTGGATGAAGTCACCGGCATGTCGCAGCTCGTCGTGGTGGATTCGCCCGATGAGAAGCGGCAACCCATGATTGTGGTCCGGCCGGAAGCGGGCGCGGGACGCGGCGAGGCCAAGAAGTATCTCATGCCGACCCACGCTCACCTGATGGTGCGCGACGGCGAGGAAGCGCACGCGGGCGATGTGCTGGCGAAGATCCCGCGTGAAACTACCAAGACCAAAGACATCACCGGCGGTCTGCCGCGCGTGGTCGAGCTGTTCGAAGCGCGCAAGCCGCGCGAAACCGCCGTCATCGCCGAAATCAACGGCGCTGTGAAGTACGGCGAAGTCACCAAGGGACAGCGCAAAATCTACGTAGTGGGCGACGATGGCGAACAGCGCGAGTACTCGCTGCCGCGCGGTGTGCACATCAACGTGCAGGAAGGCGAGCGCGTGAAAGCGGGCGAACCGCTCATGGACGGACCGCGCAATCCGCACGACATCCTGGACGTGCTCGGCGAGAAGGAGCTGCAGAAGTACCTGGTGAACGAAATCCAGGAGGTCTACCGTCTGCAGGGCGTCAACATCAATGACAAGCACCTGGAAGTGATCGTCCGCCAGATGATGCGCTGGGTGAAGGTCGAGGACATCGGCGATACGGAATTTCTGCCGGAAGAGGTTGTCGATAAATTCAAGTTCCGCGGCGAGAATCAACGCGTGGTCGATGCCGGGTTCCGGCCCGCGCAGGGCAAGGCCATTCTGCTCGGCATCACCAAGGCCTCGCTCTCGACCGATTCGTTCATCTCCGCGGCGTCGTTCCAGGAGACCACGCGCGTGCTCACCGAAGCCGCCATCAACGGCAAGGTGGATTACCTGCGCGGCCTCAAGGAGAACGTCATCATGGGCCGCCTCGTTCCAGCCGGCACCGGCATGGAGTATTACCGCAACGTGAAGATCGCGGGCGAGGATGTGGTGGAAGAGCCCGTGGTCGAGCCTTCGCCGCTCGAAGCAATCCCCGGCTACGACGAGGAAACCCGGGTGCAGTACACCGGCGGCCTCTCGGAAGATTTAGGCGCCGAGGATACTCTGGCCGAATAGGCGCTTTCAAAAGCAGCAGCACCCGCACGCCGGAGGCTCGATGAGTCTCCAGCGTTTCTTTTGGTCTTTGTCGGGTATGTTACCGCTTGCGCACGCACGTGTATCCCAGATGCAAGTCCTTTTCGCCGGACGCAGCAGCGCTCTCGGGATCAAACATGGCCATGTCATCTGAGGTTCGCGCCTCGGCGAAGTGTGACGGTTTCGCCTGCGGTGTTCCAAACACCTTATCGACTACGAAGCCCTCACCACACTGTGCATAGAGGACAAAGCCTCCGGTGAGCAAGTAGCTCGCGTAAGCCTGCCAAGGCTGCAGAACTTTGCCCACGCTCGTTGTGCGGAAGGCGATCGGATGATCTCCGGGCTCATAGTCAACGTGCATGTCAACCCGATATTCGCGGATCGACTTGTCGGGCTTTGCCTGCGAGTAGTCAGGAAACGGCAACTGCGGGGCGCAGGCATCGAGTTGCTCGATCTGATCTACGACTTGGTAGGTATTCAGCGAATAGTATCCAGTGGAAGAGAAATCAATAGCACCCTTTGATCTGACTCGACAGCCTCTGAGAACTTGCAGCGGGGCCCAGTCGTCTCCTCCTCGCACCAGTTGGACGGAGGTCTGTCCGCATTGAGGTTGGTCCAGCTTTAGTTCAAACCACTTGCGGATGGCATCGTGGAAGATGAGCCTGCCTTTCAGTGTCACGATTTCCGATGCGACGCTAGGCCCGGTCGCGCTGCCTTGCGGGCACTGTTGCGCGAGCGCGCCTGTGCAATCGACAACAGCCAGCGCCAATAGACAGACTTTGAAAAGACTCATCATGCCTGACTATATCGCTTTGCTTTCACCAGGATCAAAGCTCAAACGCCGGTGGCTTCACGTTCGGAGTGTTGAATATATTGAACGCTGAGACACAGGAGCCCGCCCGACTCCGGCCAGTTAAGGCGGCGTCCCAAAGCGAACGGCAAGCGAAACGCTGGGCGCCGTAGATTCGAGAGAATCTCCGGCGTGTTTTGCGTCCCCACGCTGGCCGAAGTCCAACGCCATATAGGGTGGCCTTCGAGCAGAAGAAGTGACGACAAGCGAAGGTTTCCTGGCCGAGTAGTTCGAAACATACCGCAACATACCCGCGCCGGAGGCTGGCAACAGTCTCCGGCGCTTTTGTTTTTTGGATTCCGGGCCGCCCTCCGCTCCGATGCTATATACTAGTCCGGAAGTGGCGACGCCTATAGACCACGCGCAAGACGCGCTGCCATCACAAATTACCGAGCTGCTTCGGGGAATGCAGCGCGGAGACCAACAGGCCGGCGAAAAAGCCTGCACCCTCGTTTATGACGAGTTGAATCGCATCGCCGCGCGCGAATTGCGCCGCGAGCGGCCCAGCCACACCCTGGTCACGACCGCGTTGGTTCACGAAGCCTACCTCCGGCTGGTCGGTTCCGAATCGCTCGCCATCGAAAATCGCGGACACTTTTTTGCCATCGCCAGCCAGCAAATGCGGCGAATTCTGGTGGATTACGCCAGGGCGCGGAGCGCGCAAAAACGCGATGGCGGCGTACCCATCGGGCTTGACGAAGCGCATATCGGCATCGCTCCCCCTGATGTTGACCTGCTGGCGCTGCACGAGGCGCTCCTCGAATTGGAGCGGATCGAGCCTCGCGCGGCGCGGGTCGTCGAGCTGCGGTATTTCGGTGGTTACACCGACAAGGAAGTGGTGGAAGCCATCGGTGCTTCGCTCGCCACCGTTCGCCGGGACTGGGAGTTTGCCCGTTGCTGGCTGTTCGATCGCATCGATCCTCGCAACCAGCACTCGCGGGCCGCTAAGACGTGAGCATGTCTCCGGAACAGAATCAATCGGTACGCCAACTCTTCGACAAGGCGCTCGAACAACCGGAAAGCCAGAGGCTCTCCTTCGTTGCCGCTGCGTGCGGTGGCGACGTGACAGTCTACCAGTCGGTGGTCCGGCTTCTCGACGCGCATAAAGAGGCTCCCGCCTTCCTCCAGGATCGCGCCCGCACCCAGGAACGCATGGGCCGCTACCTCGTTACGGGGGAACTGGGCCGGGGTGCCATGGGGATCGTGTATGAAGCGGTCGATCCGCTGATCGGCCGCAACGTCGCCCTCAAGATTATTCACTTCCAGGGTGTCGCAAACGAGAAGGAAGCCGACTTCCTGCGTGACCGCCTGTTTCGGGAAGCGCGCGCGGCGGGCCGGCTGTTTCATCCCGGCATTGTGGTCATCCTCGACGTGGGGCAGGAAGGCGACACCGCGTACATCGCCATGGAACGGATCGAGGGCCCCACGCTGCTTGAGCTCCTGGCAACCAGCGACAAACTTCCCACCGCTCAGGTGATCGACATCCTCCGCCAAACCGCCTCCGCTCTCGACTACGCCCATCAGAACGGCGTTATCCATCGCGACATCAAGCCCGGCAACATCATGCTGCACAAAGGCAAGGTGGTCAAAGTCGCGGATTTCGGCATCGCCAAGAGCACCGCCACGACCTATGGCACCATGACCGGCATGATGCTCGGAACCCCGAGTTATATGTCGCCGGAGCAAATAGAAGCCGCCCCGGTCGACGGGCGTTCGGACCAGTTCGCGCTGGCCGTGGTCGCCTTCGAGATGTTGAGCGGTGCCAGACCGTTTCAGGGAGACTCGATCGCCACGCTCGCCCACATGATCGCGTACGGTCCCCGGCCGTCGTTGCGGAACGCCAATCCGACGTTCGGTCCTGCCGTGGATCAGGTTCTGCATCGGGCCTTGGCCCGGTCGCCAAATGATCGTTATGCGACTTGCGTCGAATTCGTGGGCGCGCTCGAGGAAGCCCTCACCCGGGCCCCTGAGCCGCCGCCGCTGCCGTCTCCTTCCGATGCACCCACTGCCGCGCTGGCAGCAACGCCTGCCAAAACGGCTCAGTATCCGTCAACAGCCTGGGTCAAATACGTGTTGGGCGCGGCCGGGCTTGTGATGATAGCTGTCGCGGCATCCGTGTACTGGATCTATAAGCAGCCGGTCAAGAAAGAGGTAGCGCCAGTCGCCGCGCCACGGACAGTCGAACAGGTGGCGGCGCCGCCGGTCAAACCACCGGCAGCCCAACCGGAGGCCGCTCAGGTCCCGGCCGGCGTAACTCCGCCGCAACCCGCTCCGGCGAAACCCGACAGTCGCGCCCTGGCAAAGCAATACTACAACTCCGCCATGGAAAAGATGCGAGCCCGGCAACTCCAGGCAGCTCTGCCGTTGCTCCAGCAGGCGGCGAACCTGGGTGAAGTCCGTGCCATGGAAGAGTTAGGTGAACTGTATCTGGAGGACGGGCCTACTAAGAACGAAAAGGAAGCCGCGCGTTGGTATCGCAAGGCGGCCGATGCTGGTAGCTCGGCCGCAATGCTCTATCTCGGGTCGATGTATACCGACGGCACCGGTGTAACCCAGAGCGACGACGAAGCTGCCCGCTGGTGGGGCAAGGCAGCGAATGCTGGAAATCCAGCCGGCATGTACGATCTGGGCACCCTGTATGAAGAGGGCAGGGGCGTGCCGCGGAGTGCCGCCAAGGCGAAGGAGCTTTACCAGAAGGCCGCGAACCTGGGTAACGACGAAGCCAAGAAGCGCCTTGCCCACATGCAGCCCAGCCAATGAGCCCCCGGAACTCCGGTGGGACGAAGGAACCTATGCTGTTGTATACAAAGGTCATACGACGATGGTTCACTATCTTTATGTTGACCTAAGTTTCGGATGATTCATTCGCCTCTAATGCGGTATAGTTTACAGGTACAAATTCGTTGGTAGGGTGAGGGTGAAACCCATTCAAATGCAACACGGCTATCCGTTCATGGCTAAAATCCAGGTTGGTGAGTGTTTTTGGGAACGTTCTACGCATAGTCTTGTTTGAGGGGCAAGACGTCTTAACTGGCAAGAGCGGGTAGCCGAAGACGAGGTTCCTTTGGGGGAATAGACCAGGAGGATGATTGTAATGCGCACTATCGCTGTATTGAGTTTGACTGCCGTACTGTTCTCGGCGTCATCGGCCGTCGCCCAGGACAAGGCTGCCGTCCAAAAGAAACTGGAATCCGAGTATCAGCTCACCAAAACTACAGCCGACCAATCGGATATCGTGACCGCTGGAGCGGTTTTGGTACTCCAAAAAGACAACCTGTTAATGGTGGCTACCACCACTAGCGGCAATCAGTGTACGAATACATACAGAGACGGAAAATTTACGCAAGGCGGCGTATGCCGCACGGGGGAGAAACTTAAGAAGTTTGGGATGCTAACATCGCGTATCCCCGGTGCGGACAAGGCACCAACCACGACTACCCGAACCTATGTCGCCGGAGAAAAGTTCTGGGTCACTAAGATCGACGTCAGGGACACGGGCAAAGACCCTGGAATCGTGATGGACTTTTTCACTGACGCCGTCAGCGACGTTCGCTACAAGACCAGTCTGCTGATTCCCTTCAAAGGATCTGTGCCGTCGGCGGACGATGCCCTGAAGCTGGTGGCCGAAGTGGTGAAGGTGGCTCCCTCAGATGACAACAAGGATGCGAAGGGAGGCGGCCAGCAGGACAAGGGCAATGCGCCAGCCGCTCAGAGCGGTCAGCCCGCGCAGCCGGCCCCTGCTGCCGAGCCTGCACCAGCTCCCGCGGCAACCGCAGAAGCAGCGCCTGCGGCTATCGAACCTCCGCCACCGCCCCCGGCGGATCCGCCCACCGTGAAGCTGGGACAAACCCCGGATGAAGTTGTGGCGGCTTTGGGACAGCCGACCAAGACGGCCAAGCTGGCCACTAAGGAAATCTATTATTACAAGGACCTGAAAGTTATTTTCGTCAACGGCAAAGTGAAGGATATTCAGTAGCCAGCGGCGCTGTATGCCGCCAGACCGTGAAAAAAGAATAGGGAGATGTACAAATGAGTATGTTTAGATTTCGTAACGCTTCTTCAACGGGATATCTGACGGTGTCCATGGTTCTGCTGCTGGCTGGCTCGGCATGGAGCGCCGACAAGAAGCCGGCAGCGGCGGCTCCGGCCAAGCCTGCTGCGGCCCAAAAGAGCGCACCGGCTGCCAAGTCCGGGGGCGGCGGGGCTGCAAAGGGTGCCAGCACAGCTTCGCACGGGCCGACCACGGCCTCGCATGGCCCAACCACTAGCACAGCGGGGCATACAACGACCACCGCCGGTCACACCACCACATCAACCGCTGGACACACGACGGCAACCGCCGGTCACACAACAGCGGCAACCACACACACCACAACTCCCGCGGCGAGTCACACGGCAGCCGGAACGGCGGGGCGGCCTGGCGCGGCTACTGCGCATACCACCGCCGGTGGGGCAGGACACGCTGCCACTGGCCCTGGGGGCAAGCCCGCCAATGGCCATACGACGACAACCGCCAGAAACGGTGCTGCGGTGACCAAGCGGGCGAATGGACAAGTCGCCTCCCTGCACGATTCCAAACGCGGCATGGACGTTCACCACAGCCTGAGCGGAAATCGCCGCGTGGAAGTTGAGCGCGCGGATCATAGCCGAGTCGTTGCAGAGCGCGGCGGGCGCGGCTATGTGCAAAGGCCTTACATGTACCACGGCCACGAATACGCCATGCGCGGGTACTATTATCACGGCGGCTACTATCACAACTACTACGGCCGCTATTACTATCACGGCGTGTACGTGAATCCTTACTATCCCGCTTACTATTACGGACCTGCGTACTACGGGTGGGTCTACAATCCGTGGGCTGCGCCCATCACGTTCGGGTGGGGATGGGGCGGTAATCCCTGGTTCGGATACTACGGCGCCTTCTTTACGCCGTATCCCGTGTATGCCAGCGCGTCGCTCTGGTTGACGGACTACATGATCTCCCAGTCGCTCCAGGCGTCGTATCAGGCTGCGGTGGATGCGAAAATCCAAGCCGCGGCCCTCAGCAATCCCGCGCCTCTCACGCCCGATGTCAAAGCGCTCATCGCGGATGAAGTCCGCCGCCAGGTGGCGCTCGAGAACGCGGAGTCCCAAAGTGCCAAGGGCGGCGAGCCCGACGCGGCTTCGAGCAGCATTCAGCGCATGCTCACCGATGGTACGGCGCATGTCTTCATCGCCGGCCAGGACCTCGACGTGGTGGACGCAGCAGGAAACGAATGCGCCATCAGCGAGGGTGACGCGCTCCAGTTGAACGTTCAGCAGGTGGCGCCCGATGCTACTGCCGCGAACCTCGCCGTGTTGGCGAGCAAGGGCGGCAAAGAATGCGTCAAGGGTGACACCGTTGCCGTTAACCTCACGGACTTGCAGGAAATGCAGAACCACATGCGCGAGACCATCGATCGCGGCATGAAGGACCTGCAGCAAAAGCAAGGCCAGGGCGGGCTGCCGGCCGCTCCCGCTTCTGCTAAGGCCGCTCCCGCTGAGTCGCCAATGGCAGCCATCGCCCCGCCTCCGCCTCCGGCGGATGAAGTTGCCGCTCAGATCAACCAGCAATCCAGCGAGGCCGACAAGGCGGAACAGGAGGCAGCCGGGGGTGCACCCGGAGCTGCACCCGCCGGACCTCCCAAGACCATCGCCCTCGGTCAAAGTGTTGACGATGTCACCGCGTCTCTCGGGACACCTAAGAAAGTCGTCGATCTTGGGCCCAAGAAAATCTACGTGTACGACGACATGAAGGTCACTTTCCGCGATGGGAAGGTAACCGACGTCCAGTAGTCCGCGAAGAAGCTGAACCAAGGCGCCGGAACTCGCAGGAGTCTCCGGCGCCTTTTATTTTGCTGGCCAGATTTCGAGGACTTCGACTTCCAGACCGGGGAATGCCCGCGGCCGCAACGCTCCTTGAGAGATGATCTCCGGTTCGCCATACACACCCTCCGCGAGCCGGTAGATCTCGACCGCCCGTTTGAAAGGGTCCACGATCCAGTATTCGCCGATACCGGCGAGCGCGTAGTCGTCGATCTTTTCGGTTCGTTCCACATTGCCGCGGGGAGTAGAGAGGATCTCGATCACAAGATCGGGCGGATCACCGGCCTCGAAGTAACGAAGCGGTTCGTGCTGATAGACAATAATGTCCGGAGTACGGGTCTGGATGCCGTAGGCTCCTGGCGGCCTAGGGATGAACACGCTCACGGCGGGAACCACGAAGCCACAGCCCAGTGTCGCCAGTTTCTCATCGAGCAGGCGGTTGAGTCTGGCGCTGATCCTTTGATGCGGTATCTCAGGCGGCGGCATCAGTATGGCGCTCCCTTCCACCACTTCCCAACACCCTTCATCTGGCAGGCTCTCGAAATCCGCTCTGGTCAGTACCAGCACGTCCTGCATTGTGGCGATCACGCTACTATTCTAGCGCCGCGTCACGAAGTCGCAACGCTGCCACGCTACAATGTACCCTCGTGACTCTCGCCCCAGCCCCCGCCGCTGTTGACTCCCGTTCTAGCAGGCGTCTTGCTATGTGGCAGGCGCTGACGCTCACTCTGCTCATCGCCGGTTATTCCGGCTACTATCTTTGCCGCTCCAATCTCTCGGTCACGCTTCCCATGATCATCGCCGAGATGGCGCGCACTGGCGGCGGCGCGGCGGCCGTCCGCACCCGGTTCGGCACCATCGCATCGCTGGGAGTGTTCGCGTACGCCATTGGAAAGTTTCCCAGCGGCGGTCTGGCGGATTTCCTCGGCGGGCGCCGGAACTTCCTGGCTGGAATGGGTCTGGCGGTTTTGTGCACGCTGCTGTTCGCCTCCGGCCGGTCCATGCCGGTCTTCGCCATTGCGTGGGTGTGCAATCGCCTGGTCCAGTCGCTCGGCTGGGCCGGCATGGTCAAGGTCACTTCGAAGTGGTTTTCGTACCGGAGCTACGGGACCGCCATGGGACTCGTGAGTCTCAGTTTTCTGTTCGGTGACGCGCTCTGCCGGAGCTTCCTCGCCGCGCTCATCACCTGGCACCTCAGTTGGCGGGAAGTCTTCGTGGTCGCCGCGGCCGTGCTGGGCGGGGTGTTCGTTATCTGTGTGCTGTTCCTGCGGGAGTCGCCCGCTCAGGTGGGCGCCTCTGAGCCCCAAGCGAATCCCGCAAATCTGTTCGGCAAAGATGGCGACCGCCCTGCGCCCGAAAGCCTCAAAACCTTGCTGCGTCCGCTCATGCGCAGCCGAATGTTTTGGATCGTCTGCATGCTCTCGCTTGGCACGACGCTCGTGCGCGAAACGTTCGGCCTCTGGACCCCGACCTACTTCACCCAAGCCGCCGGCCTCAGCACGGCCGAAGCCGCCGCGAAGAGCGCTCTGTTCCCGCTGCTCGGTGGTATTTCCGTGCTCTTGTGTGGCTGGTTGAGTGACCGTCTGGGCCCCACCGGCCGCGCCGCGGTGACCTTCTTCGGTCTGGCGTCGAGCGGCGCTGTGCTGCTGTGGTTGGGACTGGGATCGTTTGCGGGGTCGCGCACCTGGCCGGTCGTTTTGGTCAGCCTGGTCGCGTTTCTGATTATCGGCCCCTATTCGTTTCTCGCGGGTGCCATGGCCCTGGACTTTGGTGGGAAACAGGGTGCCGCCACGGCTTCCGGCGTCATCGATGGTGTCGGATACCTAGGTGGCGTTCTCTCCGGGGATGCGGTAGCGCGGGTTTCGGTGGCATTCGGCTGGGGTGGCGTCTTTGTGGTTCTCGCGGTGGTCGCCTTTCTCACCGCGGCGGCCGCCGCCGTGTTCTGGGTCCAGGAGGCGCGGCCCCAGCCCTGATTCTATTGCTGGATCGATTCGATGTACTTTGTCAGGTTGGCGATGCGCAGCTTCACGACCGAGTCGTTGCTGGGAGTCAGGGAGTGGAAAATCGGCCCCCAGAGCGGCATTTCGGTGCTGCCGTGCGCGCTGATTTGGTCGGATCCCTCGAGGACTTGAACCACTTTCCCGCTGGGGAATTTGCCGCCGTTTTTCTGCTTGAGAGCGGTGAGGTCAGCGGGTGGCACTTTCAACGCCGCCGCTGCCGGACCGCCGCCCTTAGCGTCGACGCCGTGGCACGTTGCGCAGTAGGTTTTGAACATTTCCACACCTGAGTCGGCCCTGGTCGAACTTACGGGGACCTTTTTCATCTCCTTTGCCGTCTGCGCGGCTGCGAACCCGCTGCCGATCACTGCTAGTCCCGTCACCGCTGCCACCGTTACCATCAGCTTTTTCATCGCATTCTCCTTCTAAGTGCCCCGCATGACGGCACGGTGCAAGGTGGCTGCCGAATGTAAGTCCCAATTCAGCATAGAGTTAGACTCCGAGACTTGCTACGCCGCGTAGCCTGGCGCGGTCCCGCCGGTCCGAAGATGGGTTAAATCCCCCACCGCATCCCGGCACCGAACGTGCTCTTAGTGAATGTGAACCGAAAAACTAAGTAGTAGAATTTATCCGTAAAGTCTCTGCGGAGGACCCTGTTATGGTGTCTGTTTCTTCCTCCATCGAGAGTTGGTTGCTGTACAAGATTCTTGCGGCCAGCGGATACCCGCCCATTCGCCTGGCGCTCGAACGCGGTGCTTCCATTGCACCGCCCGGCCAAACGCCGGTTGCAACCTTTCTTTTCCATGATCGCGCCACCTTGCTGAAAGTGATTTTCCAACCTGAGATTGGCTTCGGCGACGGCTACGCGGCAGGCAAGATCGAAGTGGAGGGCGACCTGGTGGCGGCGCTCGAAGCCGCCTATCAGTCCTGGCCCGGACCGCATGCTGAAGGGTGGTTTGCCAGGCTGCAATCCTGGGTGGAGCAGTTCCGAGCCAACACTGTGCGGCGCTCGCGCTCGAATGTCCACCATCATTACGATCTGAAACTGGACTTTTACCAGCGATGGCTGGACCAGCAGATGCTCTACACGTGCGCGTATTTTCCCACGCCCTCCGCTTCGCTCGAAGATGCCCAGATCGCCAAGATGGATCACGTGTGCCGGAAGCTCCAGCTCCAGTCGGGCGAGACCGTCGTGGAAGCTGGCTGCGGATGGGGCGCTTTCGCCCTGCACATGGCCAAGCGCTACGGAGTGCGCGTCAAGGCGTTCAATCTTTCGCACGAGCAGATCGTCTTCGCGCGGCAGCAAGCCCGGCAGGAAGGACTGGCTGGCCAAGTGGAGTTTGTCGAGGATGACTACCGCAACATCACCGGCCGATTCGACGTTTTCGCTTCCATCGGAATGCTGGAGCACGTCGGAACCAAGCAATACGCGGAGTTGGGCCGTGTCATCCATCGCACGGTGGGCCGGACCGGACGCGGGCTTTTGCATTTCATCGGCCGCAATTCACCGGCTCCTTTGAGTCCGTGGATCACCAAGCGGATCTTCCCGGGCGCGTATGCTCCGGCGCTGCGGGAAGCTATGCAGGTCCTGGGACCCTGGGATTTCGCGGTCTGCGACGTTGAGAACTTGCGCCTGCACTATGCCAAGACTCTCGAACATTGGCTCGCACGCTTTGATCGTTCCGCTTCCCAAATTGCTTCGATGTTTGACGAGGAGTTTGTCAGGGCCTGGCGGCTATATCTGGCGGGGTCGCTGGTGGCGTTCCGCGTGGGCACACTGCAGTTATTCCAGGTCACTTTTGCTGGCGCGGAATGCCGGACTCCCTGGACCCGGGCGCACCTGTATCAGGCCGCCGAGGCAGCGGAACAAGGGCCGAAATGGATGCATGCGATGTCCTGATCGTTGGCGGTGGCCCGGCCGGTTCCTCGTGCGCCTGGAAATTGCGCAACTCCGGCCTCGCAGTCGCGATCCTGGATAGAGCCACCTTCCCGCGAGATAAAGTCTGCGGCGGGTGGATCACGCCCGCAGTACTCGAAGAGCTTGCAATCGACGCTGCCGAATACGCTCGCGGACGCGTACTGCAACCCGTCACAGGATTCCGCGTCAGCCGCATGGGCGGACGCGAGTTGGAAACGCACTACGCGACGCCAGTCAGCTACGGCATCCGCCGATGCGAGTTCGACGACTACCTGCTGCGGCGCTCCGGCGCCAGGCTCTTGCTGAATACGCCACTCACGCGCCTGGAACACGCTCCTGGAGGATGGATCGTCAACGGTGAGATACAGACGCCGATGCTTGTTGGCGCGGGTGGCACATTCTGTCCCGTGGCGCGCTTCCTGGGAGCCAAGATCAACCGGGAAGTTGTGGTTGCGGCTCAGGAGGCCGAGTTCGTCATGGACGCACGCCAGCTTGCCGCATGTGCAGTGCGCAGCGAGGTTCCCGAGCTTTACTTCTGCGCCGACATGAAAGGATACGGCTGGTGCTTCCGCAAACAGAACGTGCTCAATATTGGGCTGGGGCGGCTGGATTCGCACGGACTCGCCGGCCATGTCGCCGGGTTCTTACAATTCCTTCGCGTAAGCGGCAAACTCGCGGCCGAAGTCGTTCCAGCGTTGCGCGGCCATGCGTATCTGCTTTACGGACGGACGGCGCGCACGGCTCTCGATGAGGGCGTGCTGCTGATCGGTGACGCCGCAGGACTGGCGTATGCGCTGAGCGGGGAAGGGATTCGCCCGGCCGTCGAATCCGGACTTCTGGCCGCGAAAGCCATTGCTTCCGCGCAAGGCCGCTATACTCCGGAGGGGCTGGAATTCTATCGCGAGCAGCTCGTCGAGCGATTCGGCAAGCCAGAAACAGACTGGGCGACCCGCATCGGCCGGCATCTTCCCACCGTGGTGATTGCTTCGCTCGCCCGCCGCTTGCTGGCCACCAACTGGTTCGCCCGCGAAGTTGTTCTGGACCGCTGGTTTCTGCATCGCAACGAACCGGTGCTCACTGTCTGACGGCGCGTTTCTCTGCGCAGTTTGACTCAGATTGAGTCAATTTGCGCTGAGCTGCTACGCTCAAGAAGCTTGTTTGCCCGGCACGCCGGCAAATCTCATTTCGGTGATGTCCTTGCAGTTGATTCTGGAAAAGAGAGCCAGTGCTGATCGGAAACCTAGTATTTTCCGATTAGTCGCGCCTCCGACGAGAGGAGAATGCAATGCCGAACTTTAAACACATCCTTTTCCCCGTCGATTTCTCCCAGCAGAACTGCAACGTAGCTCCCTATGTCATCTGCATGGCCCGACGGTATGGAGCGCACGTAACGCTGTTGCACGTGATGGAGCTACCGACAGGCGCCTATCCGGGATGGCCGGCGCAAGCGTCTCTGGTCGACTTCCAAGCCATGGCGGACGAGCGCAAGCAACGCCTCCATTCGTACCTGAAGAACGAATTCGAAGATGTCGCGACGACGCGCCTCGTGGGCGAGGGCGACCCGGCACATGTAATTACCGAATATGTCCAAAAGGAACACGTGGACCTGATCATGATGCCGACGCACGGCTATGGGCCGTTCCGGCGGTTTCTTTTGGGCTCGGTGACCGCCAAGCTGCTGCATGACGTGAAGTGCCCGGTGTGGACCAGCGCGCACGTGGAGGAGGCGCCGGCGCCGCCGGCAGGGTATCGCCACATCCTCTGCGCGGTAGATTTCACCGAGAAAAGCGCGCCGCTGATCCTCTGGGCAACGCGATTCGCTCGCGAGCAAGGGGGTACGGTGAAGCTGGTGCACGCCATCCCTGCCGCAGCGCCGCGCGACGGGCTCGATATCGAGGGCCGCCGGTTCCGCGCATTTCTCGTGGAGGCTTCGCGTGAGGAACTTACCAAGGTGCAGCGGGAAGCCGGAACGGATCTGGAGACGGTGGTGGAACCGGGCGATGTGGCGCCGGTGGTTCGCCAGGCGGCGGAAGAGAATCAGGCGGACATGGTGGTGATCGGCCGCGGCGTGCTGCAAGAGCTGTTCGGGAGGATGCGAACGCACGTGTACTCGATCATCCGGGAGACGCCGTGCCCGGTGATCAGTGTATAAGGAAGCATGAAGATTCTACTTGCGGTAGATGTATCGGAGGCCAGCCAGATGGCGGGCGGCCAGGTGGCGGTGCGGCCCTGGCCGAGGGGCACAACGGTTGAGGTGCTGAGTGTGGCCGAGCCGCCGTTCGTGCGGCACCTTCCGGAGTTAGACGCGGGAGTCAAGCAGCGGGCGGAGGAGTTGGCGCATGGAGTGGCGGAGCGGCTGCGGTCGGACGGTGTCGAAGCCATGCCGCTTGTGCTCTCGGGCGATCCGAAAGCGGTGATCGTCGAGCACGCGGCGCAGATGGGTGCGGATCTGGTAGTAGTGGGGCCGCATGGAAGCGCGGGCCTCACACGATTTCTTCTCGGCAGCGTGGCGAAAGCGGTGGTGCGATTCGCTCCTTGCTCGGTCGAAGTGGCGCGTGCGCCGCAGGATCCTGCCCCACATCCCTGGCGCGTGCTGCTCGCGACCGACGGTTCGGAGTGCTCGGTGAAGGCGGCGCGCACAGTGGCCGCGCGGCCGTGGCCCAGCGGGACTGAAGTCCGCATCCTGAGCGTGGTGGAGCTGGCTGTGCCTATGCTTCAGACCCCGTATCCTTCACCGGCAGTGGAAGCGCTGCGGTCTGACGGCATGAAGCGCGCACAGGAGGCTATCCAGGAGGCGGAACAAATAGTCACGGACGCCGGTTTACAGGCCTCGGAAGCGGTTTCGGTCCTTCTCGACAGCCCCAAGGAGATCATTTTGGATGAAGCCAGCCGCTGGGGCGCGGACTGGATTGTGCTCGGGTCTCACGGGCGGCGTGGGATCAACCGGTTCCTACTCGGCAGCGTCTCCGAGGCGGTCGCGCTGCATGCCACGTGCTCGGTGGAAGTGGTGCGGTAATTGGGCGGTCGTCATCTCCCTATCCAGAAGAGTGGCGTCAAACCCAATAGCGCCAGCGTGACCATTAGGCACAGGCTTTGAAGGCCCGTGCGGCGGTCAGATAACCAATACGCGTAAATCCCTTTTGCCAGATTGTTGCTCGCGGCGGCGATCAGAATGCCTCCGGCTGCGATCGAGAGGTGGGTCACCTGGCCGGATTGGGTCATGCCCATGACAAATGGGTCAACGTCGGCCACGCCCATGATCGCGGCCAGCGTGTAGACGCCGGCTTGTCCCAGGTACATGGCGGCCAAGCGGGTGGCAATCAGCATCACCAAAAACAACCCTGCGAACAGAAAAGCGGCACGGAGGTCCAGAGGGTTCTTGGGTTCGAACTCCCGCTTGGGTTCTTCTAATGACTCATCGGGCCGGCGCGACCACAACCAACCGGCCATGACGGCGAGCACAGCCAGTACGGCGAAGGGAAGGCCCAGCATGCCGAGCAAGGTCCAGTTGAACAGACCTACCAGCGCGATCAGGCGCAAATACATCACGCCGGAGGCGATCAATGTTGCCCCGGCGAACAGATGCGGGCGCTTTTCGCGGAGGGACCGCCGCGCGAGGACCACCGTGGTGACCGTGGAGGAGTAAGCGCCGCCCAGAACCGCTGACAAGATGACGCCGCCCTGTCCCTTGGTGGCGCGCTGGAGCACGTAACTGCCGTAGGAAACCGCGCTGACGGCCACGACGACGAGCCAGGTTTTGAAGGGATTGATCTGAAACGGGCCGAATTCCTGGTTGGGCAACACCGGCAGGATGACCGCGCTGAGCAGCAGAAACTTGGTGAAGGTCAGGATCTCATCGGGATCGAAGCGCTTGGCTAGGTTTTCCAGGCCGGTTTTGAGTTCCAGCAGCAGCACGCTCGCCACGCTCAGCGTGGTGGCGATCCAGAAATGTTCGTGATAGACCAGCGCGCCCACAACGTAGGTGGTGAGCCCGGACATCTCGGAGGTAACGCCCGGGGTGGACGACGTCTCCAGCTTGTGCCGGTAGGACAGCCACAGGAATGCCGCCACGACCGCGAAGCCGAGCACTACGGGTATGAGCTGCGGGCCGGCCAGCAGGGCGAGCGCGTACCCGAGCAGGCCGATCAGCGGGAAGGTGCGCACACCGCCGAACGAGTAGTGTTCCGTGGCGGCCTTATGCTCTTCCCGCTCCAGTCCGACCAGGAACGAGAGGAACAGTACCAAAACGATTTTTACGCCTTCAGGCGGGAGCCACGGATAGAGTTGCCCTGCCACAGAATCTGCCTTTCCTGGACTTTCCGACAGTCTCAGTGTAGATCAGGCCGGTTTGAGATCGAAAACCCCGAATTGATTTGGCACGGCGCATGCACGCGAGAAAAGACAACAAGGAGGCCCATATGCCGGCAAGAATGCTAAAGGATTTCCTTGACAGCAACCATGTCAAATACGTAACCATCATCCATTCAACGGCCTACACGGCGCAGGAGATCGCCTCTCTGGTCCACATCAAAGGGCGCGACCTGGCCAAGACGGTGATCATCAAAGTGGACGGCCAGATGGCGATGGCCGTGCTACCCGCTTCGACGCACGTGGATCTCTCGGTGCTGAAGGCGGCTGTGGGAGCGAAAACTCTTGGGCTGGCCACCGAAGCCGAGTTTCGCGGCAAGTTTCCGGAATGCGAAACCGGCGCGATGCCGCCGTTCGGTAACCTCTATGGCATGACGGTTTATGTCGACCAGAGCCTGACTTGGGACAAGGAGATCGCCTTCAACGCGGGGACTCACAACGAGCTGATCCGGCTTGCCTACGAAGATTTTGCGCGGCTGGTCGAGCCGAAGGTGACGATGTTTTCGTCGGTCATGGCAGCGTAAGGGCCTTGTGGCGCACGTTTCAACGTGCCGCGGCGAACTCCAGTTCGCCGTAGCCCGTTAGTGCCTGCCGGCTGAAGCCGGGTAGCGGCACGCTAAAGGCTTGCGCCACACTACTCAACGCCTCCACTCCGCGCCATGATAGAAAAGTAAGGCAACGCTTGGAGGCGGCATGGTCATCGGGGTTCCGAAGGAGAGCTTTCCCGGAGAGCGTCGCGTGGCTCTTGTGCCCGCGGCCATCCCTAACCTGACGAAGGCGGGTTTCGAGGTCGTCATCGAAGCCGACGCCGGATTGAGCGCGGGCTATCCGGACGCGGATTATGTCTCCAAAGGCGCGAAGATTGTCGCGGAGCGCGCTGAGGTGTTCCGCGCGGCGGACGTCGTGGTTCAGGTCCTGTGCCACGGTTCCAACGACCGCACCGGCGCGGCCGACCTTCCGCTGTTGAGATCCGGACAGATTCTCGTGGGATTTCTGCGGCCGCTGGGAGCGGTGGAAACCGTACAGCAAGTGGCCGCCACGGGCGTGACCGCGTTTTCGATCGAGATGATGCCGCGCACCACGCGCGCGCAGAGCATGGACGCGCTCTCCTCCATGGCGACCGTTGCCGGCTACAAGGCCGTCGTGCTCGCGGCCAACACCCTGCCGCGCCTGTTTCCCATGCTGACGACGGCCGCGGGCACGATCACGCCGTCACGCGTATTTGTGATCGGCGCCGGTGTGGCTGGGTTGCAGGCGATCGCCACCGCGCGCCGGCTGGGAGCCGTTGCCTCGGCCTACGATCTGCGCCCCGCTGTGAAAGAGCAGGTGCAGAGCGTGGGCGGGCGCTTCATCGAGCTGCCGATCGTAGCCCAGGACGCGCAAGATGCGCGCGGCTACGCCAAGGCGCAGGATGAGGCGTTCTATCAGCGCCAAAAAGAACTGCTCGGCAAGGTAGTGGCGGAGAGCGACGTGGTGATCGCGGCCGCGGTGGTGCCCGGCAGGAAGCCGCCGGTGCTCGTGACACGCGAGATGTTGCACAAGATGGCCGCAGGATCGGTGATTGTTGATCTCGCGGCCGAACGCGGCGGCAACTGCGAAGTGACGCGCGCCGGCGAGATCGTGGCCGAGAACAACGTGACCGTCATCGGCTACATCAACCTGGCCAGCATGCTGCCCTATCACGCGAGCCAACTGTATGCGCGCAACGTGTCGGCATTTCTGTTGCACCTCGTCCGCGATGGCCAACTGCATCTCGACGCGGAAGACGAAATCGCTCGCGAGACGCTCATTACGCAGGGCGGGGAAATCGTGAATGCGCGCGTGCGGGAGTTTTTCAAGCTGCCCGCGCTTAACAGCTAGGTTACAAGGAGAACAAATTGACGTCCGATCTCATCACAAGCCTGTACGTATTCATGTTGGCGGCGTTCGTCGGCTTCGAGGTGATCCGCCGGGTCTCGCCTCTGCTGCACACACCGCTGATGTCTCTGACCAACGCGCTCGATGCCATCGCCGTGGTGGGCGCGATTCTGCTCGTGGGCGAGCATAAGAGCGGGCTCTCCACCGTGCTCGGCACGCTCGCGATAGTGGCGGCAACGAGCAACCTAGTGGGCGGGTTCCTCATCACCGACCGCATGCTCAAAATGTTCAAGGCCAGCAAAACCAAAAAGCCATGACCAGCGCACAGATCATCGATCATGCCATCCAGATCATCTATTTGATCTCGACGGCGCTGTTCATCCTGTCGCTCCGGTGGCTAAGCGCGCCCTCCACCGCGCGGCGCGGAGTTTGGGCGGGAGAGATTGGCATGGCGCTGGCCATCGGTGCCACGCTGCTCGATCGCGGCATCGTCGATTACACATGGATCGCCATCGCGCTCGCGGCAGGCACGCTCATCGGCGTCCCGCTGGGTCTCGTGCAAATGACGGCGGTTCCACAGCGGACGGCGCTGAGCCATGCGTTCGGCGCATTGTGCGTCACGCTTGTCGGTACAGCCGAGTTTTACCAGCTCACGCCTCACGTGCCGCCGTTCATGATGAGCGTGCTGTCAATGGAGGTGATTCTCGGCAGCCTGACGTTCACCGGAAGCCTGATGGCCGCCGGGAAATTGCAGGAGGTGCTGCCGCAGCGGCCCATCACTTACAAGGGCCAGAACATCGTCAACATTTCGCTGCTGGCGATAGCAGTAGCCGTCGCGGTTTATTTGGTGATGCACCCGGATCAGACGCGCCTGTTCCCGCTGATCATCGCGATTCCCCTTCTGTTCGGCGTCCTCATGATCGTTCCCATCGGCGGGGCGGACATGCCCACGGTGATTTCGTTGCTGAATTCCTACGCCGGTCTCTCGGCCGCGGCAATGGGCTTTGTTCTCGATAGCAAGCTGTTGATCATTGCGGGCGCGCTCGACGGTTCGTCCGGTTTCATTCTTTCCGTGATCATGTCGAAGGCCATGAACCGCTCGTTCACAAATGTCCTGTTCGGCGCGTTCGGGCAGGTGCAAGCTTCGGCCGCGGGCGCGATTGAGGCACGCTCGGTGCATTCCGCTTCCGCCGAAGAAGCCGCTGCGATTCTAGGTGCCGCGAATTCGGTGGTCATCGTTCCCGGCTACGGAATGGCCGTGGCACAGGCCCAGCACAAGGTGCGCGAGTTGTACGATGCGCTCACCAAGCGCGGCGTGGATGTGAAGTTCGGCATTCATCCCGTGGCCGGCCGCATGCCCGGACACATGAACGTGCTGCTTGCCGAGGCCGATATTCCCTACGACCGCCTGCTGGACATGGACGCCATCAACCCCGAATTTCCGCAGGCCGACGTGGCGCTCATCATCGGCGCCAACGACGTGACCAATCCCGCCGCCCGCCACGACAAAAGCAGCCCGATCTACGGCATGCCGATTCTGGACGTCGATAAGGCCCGGACCGTCATGGTCATCAAGCGCAGCCTGAGCCCCGGCTTCGCCGGTATCGACAACGAGCTCTACTACCTCGACAAGACCCTCATGCTATTCGGAGACGCCAGAGCCTTTGTGGGCGACATCGTGCGGCAGTTAACGGGTGAGGGGCACGGGTAGGCCGGGCGTGCTGAAATGTGCTTGGCGTATTCTCAATTCCGTTCGTCCAGCAGCACCGCTCCCCACGCGGCGACTTCGGGAATCAGCAGTTCGGTCATGCCGTTAGCGGTCTTCGCCGGGGTTAAATCGATGGGCGCGTGCTCCGGCGTGTAGAGCCGAGCGCGTTTGAAGACTCCTTTAAATCGCACCGTGGTGCGCTCGATCGGGCGCCCGGCGTAGTTGAGCAACTGAATCAGCACGCGCCCGCCATCGCCACTCGTGCTCGCGCTAGTGATGGCTGTCGGGACATTGAACACGCGGAGACCAATGACCTCGGGCGGGAGCAGATCTTGCAGATCCTTGGAGACCGACTCCGCGTCCGGCGGCGCATCCTTATATACCGCCACGCGGCCCTTCCCGAGCGGCACTTCCGCGTACGGATCGTCCTTCGGTGCGCCTCCCCATGACGGCCCTGTCACCACCAGTCCGCCTTTTTCGGCGAAATCGTTCAGCAGCGTTCGCTCGGCCTGCGTCGCCGGCGCCAGGTCGGCCGCCAGCACGGCTTGAAAGCTCGCCAGAGTTTGGGCGCTCAGCTCTGCGCGCTGGATCAGCCTGTATGGCACATGCCTGCGGGTAATCAAATTCAGGTACTCTTCCGCGACATCCGGATTCTTGCTCGCCGGGTCGATAATGATGCCCAGGTTGCCGTACGGTGCGAACATTCGCCATTCCGCGTGATCTTCCGCGAATTGCAGATAGGCCGCCATCCGGCGCCATGTGCCCAGCGCGCCGGCATCTTTCCGGAACAGCCGCGCGCGCAGATCGTCGTCGAGCGCCACGATCCACCTTCCGCCACCCACTGCGCCATCCGCCACACAGCGAATGTAATCGCCCTCGGAACTGGGATTGGGCTCCTGGTTGACCCAAACGGGCCGCCACTCGTTTCCGGGCCGCAGTGATTCGACCAGCCAGATATTGGATTCAATCCACGGTTCCGCTGACGCTCCCGCCCGAATGCCCATGTCCGCAAGATTGCGCGCGCTCGGCCGCACGCCCTGCACCGCCACAAGCGCAGCCTTCGACGTGCGTGCCGGTGCCGCATCGCTCAAAATCGGAATCACTACGGCCGAGGAGTTCTTCGCGTGCAGCGCCGTTTCCAACTTGCTGGAAAAATCAGCCGGAAACTCGCCCTCCAGCACCAGCCCATCCAGCCGCGCCTCATCGGCCGCCGTCGCCAGAGCCGTGGATTCAGCCCCCGGATACACGATGCCTAGCACCGCCAAACCGCGCTCGTGCGCTGCCCGTGCATACTCCTTCACCAGCCGGCGCTGCGCCACCTCGGCGTCCGTCTCCTTGCCGGTGCTGAAGGTCACCAGCAGGCAGTTGATGGGCGTCCCTTTCAGCAGGTCGAGCGTGGCCGGCTCATACCACTTCGCGATCACCTCGCGAACCTTGGCGTCAGGGTTCCGGCGAGCCACTTCGAGCGGTCCGCCATCCCACCGTGCCGGAACCCAGCCAGCCGGATTCGCGCCACACCACGCCACCGCATTGAGGCAGAAAAACAAGGCGAAATTTCGCATGAGCCTTGGCTCGCGCATGCCGCATGCCAACCATCTAAGTGTATGCAAACATTGGCTCAATAATTTGTTTTCGCCTGCCGCCGGGTGCGGCGGATTCCACGGATCGGCAAACAGATGGGGGATTTCACGCCTCCCGCGATAAGATGTCTGATTGCCATGCCCGATCTCGTCCACTACGAACTGCGCGACCACGTCGCCGTCCTCACCATCAACAACCCGCCGGTCAACGCCCTGAGCGCCGGTGTTCCCGAAGCCATCGAGGCCGCCGTGGCCTGCGCCGCGCACGATCCCGAAGCCCGAGCCGTTGTCCTGATCGGCGCCGGTGCTACGTTCATCGTCGGCGCCGATATCCGCCTGTTCGAAACCATCGCCACGCGGGAATCTTCGCTCGAACGTTCGCACACCATCCACGCCCGCCTGCGCCACATCGAGGACTGCCCCAAACCGCTGGTCGCGGCGATTCATGGTGCGGCCCTCGGCGGTGGTCTCGAATTCGCCATGGCCTGCCATTACCGCGTTGCCGTTCCCTCCGCCAAAGTCGGGCAGCCTGAAGTGCAACTGGGCATCATTCCCGGCGCGGGCGGCACGCAGCGGCTGCCACGCCTCGCGGGTGCATCCATGGCTCTCGAGATGTGCACTCTCGGCCAGCATATCGCCGCCGAGCGCGCCCTCGCCGAAGGCATTGTAGATCGCATCATCGAAGGCGACTTACTCACGGGCGCGATTGCCTTCGCTCTAGACAAAGCTCAATCCGGCGGCGTCCGCAAGTCTCGCGATCAGAACGCCAAGCTGGCCGATCGCGCCGCTGCCATAGTCGCCTGCGCCGAGACCCGCCACAGCATCAAGAAAATTGCCCGCGGCGCGCACGCCCCCTATGCTGTGGTCGACGCCATTCAAGCGGGTATCGAGCTCGGTTTCGACGCCGGCTCCGAGCGCGAGATCGAACTCTTTGCCGATTGCGTCCTCTCCACAGAATCCCGCGCCATGGTCAAGCTGTTTTTCGCCGAGCGTGAAATCGCCAAAATCCCCGACGTTCCTAAGGACACGCCCACCGCCGACATCCGCCGTGCCGCCGTCGTCGGCGCGGGAACCATGGGTGGCGGCATCGCCATGAACTTCGCCAACGCCGGCATTCCCGTGCTGCTCAAGGAAGTCAGTCCGGAAGCGCTCGATCGCGGCCTCGCGACCATCCGCCGCAACTACGAGTCCTCGCTCGCCAAAGGCAAAATCACGCGCGAATTCCTGGACCGCACCCTCGCTCTTATCACCCCCACCCTCACTTATAACGGTTTCGACGCCGTCGACATCGTTACCGAAGCCGTCTTCGAGAACATGGATCTCAAGAAATCCACGTTCGCCGACCTCGGCCGCGTCACCAAGCCAGCGTGCATTCTCGCCACCAACACCTCGACGCTCGATATCGATCAGTTCGCGCACGCGAGCGGCCGCCCCGCTCAGGTGATCGGCACGCATTACTTTAGCCCGGCGAACGTCATGAAGCTGGTCGAGATCGTGCGCGGCCGCGAGACGTCGCGAGAGACCATCGCCACCGCCATGAAGCTCGCGAAGAAATTAAACAAGACGGGCGTGCTCGTCGGCAACTGTTTCGGTTTCGTCTCCAACCGCATGATCGCTTACTACATGCGCGAAGCGTATCTGCTGCTTGAAGAGGGCGCTAGCGTTCAGCACATCGATCGCGTGCTCACCGAGTTTGGCATGCCCGTGGGCCCCTTCACGATGCAGGACATTGCCGGCATCGATGTCGGCGCCCGCATTCGCCAGTATCTGCGCTCCATCGGCAAGCACCGCGCTGAGGGCCCGCAATCACCTGTTCCCGACTGGCTTTTCGAAATGGGACGTTACGGCCAGAAGACCGGCGCCGGCTGGTATCGCTACGAATCCGGCAGCCGCACGCCGATTCCCGATCCGCTCATCGACGACCTGGCCCGCAAAGCCGCTGCCGAGCGCACCATCGAGCGCCGCACCATCTCCGATGACGAGATCCTCGCCCGCATCATGACTGCGCTCGCCAACGAAGGCGCCAACATATTAAAAGAAGGCTACGCCCTGCGCCCCGGCGACATCGACGTCATCTACGTCCACGGCTTCGGCTTCCCGCGCCACCGCGGCGGCCCCATGTTCTACGCCGATACCGTCGGCTTGCCGACAGTCCTAGCGCGCGTCCGCCAGTATCGCGACCAACTCGGCGACCACTGGAGGCCAGCACCACTACTGGAACGGTTAGTGGCTGAGGGGAAGACGTTTTACGGGCGGTAGAGGCAGCCCGTCGCAGTGATTTCGTTCGGACCCACAGACCGCTTGCTCACGCGCGCGGCTCAAAACGCGATGCGGAGCCGCGACCGTAAGGGAGCGGTCATGCCCACGTTTTCACCGCGACGGGCCACTGGTCAGCAAGTTTTTGGCAATCTGCCGCCGTTGCTTAAGTGTTTTACCCTTGGCGCTGGCAGCGTACAGCTTCGCGATGCTCAGAAAGTCCGCGAATGGCATCTTCATGACCTTTCGATCCTGCACGAAGAAGATGTACTTCATTCGGAAGTCCACTCCGTAGTGCTTCCAGAACCTCAGATTCCGAGCCATGATGTCGAAGAGGACCTGATAGATGTTTCGAGTTGGCTCGATACCGATGGCCCCACAGACCCCGTATGACGAACTCGGGTACTTACGATCCGCCATAGGTGCGCTAACCAAGCCCGCAAACGACGAAATTGAGGGGCCCGCCATGTATTTTGCCTCGATGAGCAGATCGTAGTTCTTTCGCCTCGCCACGATATCCCATCCCCGTTCTGCGGTTTCGTGCTTAGGTGGTCGAACTTTCCAGTCCGCTTTCTGCTCCTTGAACCAGCGGACCAACGGCCTGACGACCAAACGCGTTTCATCACCCATACGGCGGACGCCTTCCTCGCTCGGGCAAGTGTAGCATCCAGCGGAATCGATAGGAAGGCTCAGAGCTTACTGGCGGGCCAGTTACTCATCCGGAAAAGTAAAGGACACTCCGAGGGCCGACCCAGGCAACTAGCCGTGCGCGATCCAGTCGGCAATCACTTCAATCGCAAGTCGCTCGGCATTGCTGATCGCCTCGTCCCGAGTCTGGCCATAACACATGACGCCCGGAAGCTCCAGAGCTTCGGCGATCCAACGTCCATCCTCCTCGCGGTCGAGATCGATGGTCAGATGCACCACTTCATCATAGCTCCCAAGAGACAGTTCCCACCGATTGCTTATAATATCCCCCATGCTCCGCCTGACCCTTCTCTGTTTCCCTCTCCTCACCTTCGCCGCCTCCACCATGCCGCCCGAGACCGACCAGCGCCGCGCCCACGACATCTAAACACGGCGACTTAAGTAATTGCGCATAATCTCCGTAAGGTTTCGTTCCGGACGGTCCAGGGGTGGAACTCCGCTTCCACAGCGGCAATCACGGTGT
>Ga0326728_10005694_pt1 | contig 34514 bp, 21 predicted proteins | sample MB3enrmetagenome_FD_207602 | JGI IMG/M metagenome (GOLD analysis project Ga0326728, IMG submission 207602) | Lab enriched peat soil microbial communities from McLean, Ithaca, NY, United States - MB31MN | ecosystem: Environmental > Terrestrial > Soil > Wetlands > Peat | place: USA: New York...
ATCCCGCCTCGAACGGCTCGGCATGCACGTCCAATTGCACGGCCTACGAATTTCTGTCCAATGCAGGAGGAGACTTACTGACTTCCCCGATCGATCTGACCTTCGACGACGACGCGGCCAATCCTATCCCGAGTGAGTTGACGAACGGTTCGGGCGGAACTTACAAGCCTACTTCGGTGGTCACCGGCAACCCGCCCGGCGACGGTTATCCCTCGCCCGCGCCGCAGAGCTTCGCGCAAGCCGCCCCGAACGGATCGGCCACGTTCCTGGGTGAATTTGGCGGACTCGGATTGAACGGAACCTGGACGCTGTATGTGTCCACTCGCGGAGAGAACGGGCCCGGCGCCATCAGTGGCGGCTGGTGTCTGAATCTGACGATGCAGAGCGGCGCGGACGGGACCGGCACCACCGTGAGCGGATCTCCGAATCCGGCGACGACCGGAGCCTCGGCCACGATCGCGGCCACCGTCACCGACACTTCTCATCCCTCGACGGTAGTGAATGCCGGCAGCGTGACGTTCACCGACGGCACAACCACCCTGGGAACGGTCAGCGTCTCGAGCGGGAGTGCGTCGCTCGGGGTCAGCTCGCTGGCGGAGGGCACGCACCACATCCTGGCCAGCTACAGCGGCGGCACCGGGACGACGACGTTCGGCGTCAGCAGCGGCAGCTATAACCAGCGCATCGATAATGCGACCACCGCGAGCGGCACAGGCCCATATTCCTATTGCAATGCGGGTGCGATAGCGGTTCCCGCCGCGGTGGAGCTGTCGGGCGCGGCCAGTCCATATCCTTCGAATATCACGGTGTCGAATTTGCCCGGCACGGTTGAGGCTTTGACGGTGACCCTCGACGGGTTTACCGCGCACTCGACGGTCGATAACATTGGCTCGCTGCTGGTCGCGCCGAACGGCGCCAATCTCGACTTCTTCTCGAACGCGGGCGGAGTCGGCGACCTCACCTCGCCCGTCGATCTGACATTCCAGGATGGGGCAACGGTGTTTCCGGCCGCGCTCACCGGCGGCGGCACTTTCTCGCCAGTCAGCGACAGTCCTAAAGATAGCTATCCGGCTTGTCCCGCGAACGCCACCAACTGCACTTCGCCCGCGGTGGGGCCGCCGATGACGGTGACGTCATTCAATTACGCCAGTTCGAACGGCTCGTCCGTGTTTGGAGACGATAGCATCGCCGGTGTGTTCGGCGGCACCGGTTCCAGCACGTTTAACGGGAACGGCCAATGGAACCTATTCATGGTGGCCCCCAACGAAGGCCAGGGAAACATCAACATCGCGAATGGATGGTGCCTGAATTTCACCGAGAATCCGGTGACTGTCGCGGTCGGGCGGGTTTACAGCAGCTTCGAGCAGGGCCAGTCGGGATCGGTCCAGGTTAACGTCGCCAACAACAGCGGTCCGGGCTCGACGGGCGACCCCTCGACGACCAATCCGCTGACCGTGGTGGACACTCTGCCATCTGGTTTCAGTCCAGGTACCGGCTCGGGAACGGGCTGGTCTTGTACGAACAGCGGCCAACAGGTCACTTGCACCAATGACAGCGCGATCGCCGAAAGTTCGGCCTATCCCACGCTGACCATCCCCGTGACGGTGTCGGGTACCGAAGGAGTTTCCCAATCGAATAAAGTGACTACCAGCGGCGCCGGAACCACTCCGACGTCCAACACCGACTCGCTGTCGATTGAAGAGAAAACCAATACGGGCGCGTCGAACCAGACGGCGACGTTCAGCACGAGCGACCAGTCGGTCACTCTATCGGCGTCGGTATCGACTAGTCCCGGGACAGTGAGCGCGGGAACGGTGACGTTCAGCGTGTTTAACCTCGGGACGCAAATCGGAAGCTCCACCAGCGCAGCGAACGTCTTGTCTGGAAACGCGTCGGGGAGCTACACATTGCCCGGCAACACCGCGGCCGGCACCTACACGATCGATGCGAGCTATTCCGGCGCGACTGGCTTTGCCGCGAGCAGCGACAACACGCATACGCTGACCGTGAACCCCGCTTCGACGAGCACGGCGGCCACCAGTATATCCACGAATTTCAGCTCCAGCAGCCAGACGGTTACTCTTTCGGCGGCGGTCAACAGCTCGGCCGGAACGGTGAACGGCGGGACGGTCACGTTCACCCTTCTCAACCAGTCGAGCCAGGTTGTCGGCAGTGCGATGACTTCGGCGCCGGTGTCGGGCGGGTCGGCGTCGGTGAATTACACGCTACCGGCAAGCACGCCGGTGGGCACGTACACCATCCAGGCGGTCTACAGCGGAAACACAAACTTCATCGGGAGCAGCGACAGCTCGCATAGGCTGACGGTAAAATCGGTGGCGCCGGCGCTGACGGTGACGTCCTTCAACGTGGTGTTTGGCTCGGCGCCCGAGGTTTACAATGTGACGACGTCCACTCGAACCCGCCTCCCATGGGAGATTACGGCTATTCAGGTGGTGTTCTCCGAGCCGGTGGCGAGCGCCAATATCAACAGTCTGGGCGGGCTGACCGCGACTGGTTTCAGCGGCCTCGGCACCAGCACGCTGACCTGGACAATCACCCCCACGCCGATCGGCAGCTTCAGCGCCACGCTGGCTACCACGGGCCCGAACGCGCTGATGGATGCCAGCAGTAACGCTCTGAACAACGGAGCCGGCTTCACGCAGCCGTTCAAGGTTCTGTGGGGCGATTTCAACGATGACGGCATCGTGAACGCGAGCGATATCGCCCTGGTAAGTGCGGCGCGATCACAAACATACAACATACTCGCGGACATGAACGGCGATGGCGTGGTGAACGCTGCCGATGTGACCATAGTTGGCCAGCGAGCTGGTACGAAGCAGCAGTAGACGAGGGAGATTATGTTGCATAAGTCGATTTTTTCGAATTCGAGGCTGCTGCTGGCTGTCTGCGGGCTTGGCCTTGGTTTATGGGTTCCAGCGCGGGCGGAAATATTCATCGCGCTTCCGGCTACAGCGGCTCCGGGCGATGTGGGTGACTCCTTCGATGTTGTGCTCCAAAACCCCGGCGCCGCGTTTAACCTGGCTTCCTTCACGCTGGAAATCAGCACCACCGATACGGACATTACGTTCGACGATTCCACTACGGGGACGTCCGAGCCCTATGTTTTCGCGGGCGACTCCTTTGACGACACGTATCTGAGCGGGATCAGCAGCACCTCCGCGCCGGGACAGACGCTGCAAGCCTTCGACACCACGTCGGACGGCGGCAATATCCTTGTCCCCGCGGACTCCACGGTGGGTCTGGCGGAGGTGTTCTTCGATGTTTCACCCCTGGCAACCGTAGGGACAACCGCGACCGTCACCTTCGACACGAACGGGGGCAACAGCCTGTCGGATGCGGACGGCAACCCAATCCCAATCGAGGGTTTTCAGGACGGCACGATCTACATTACTGTCCCGGAGCCCTCCAGCACGATACTTTTCGCGGCAGGATTGGCCTGGCTATCCTTGCGCCGCGCCCGGAAGCCGCCCGCGGCTAAATAACTCATACTTAGGTTACGGGTTTTTCAACAACGCTGTGAGCGCCGCTATTGGCTGGGCACCACGCGGGAATCGACGGAGAACTTCCTATAGTCCCTGAACGCGGATTCTCCTTCCACGTGGAGGCCCTTGAATAGCGCAATGCGGGCGGATGCGCTGAACGTCATGCGCTTGGGCAGCCAGACCTCATTGTTGACGTAAGCGTACTCCACGTGCATGTGCATGCCCTTATTGAGGCGGGCAAGGACTACGCCAAACGAAATGTTGTCGATGGTCTCCGCCTCGATTTTGACGGGCCGGTACTGCTCCTTCACGATCCAGACACGCCCCTTCATCTTGCCGAGGAAGCGGGCGATATCGTTGGACTGGAATTTGTAGCCCGGGTGCGGCGCGGCCTCGATCACCCACGCGGGGATGCCATCGACCGGTTCTTCTCCCACCAGACGGGCGTCGAGACCGTCAACCACGCCGTCGATTTCCCGCTGCTCGCGCTGGCGGGCGGCTTCCTTGGCATCGAGGCGCTTCTGGCGCTGTTCGGGAGTCTCATTGGCCCGCTGGGTTTCCCTCTTTTGTCGCGCCGCTTCCTGCTTCCGGCGAGCGTCCGCCTGCTTTCGCTCCTCCTTGGGCGAGAGCGGCTTGTCGTCGCGCAAAGTCAGGCGGCGGAACTGCGCACCCTCGCGCAGCGGAACGACCTCCCAGGTGCTGGACTCGCGGTGCTTGACCCCGCCCGAGCCGTCCAGCGTGCGAAACTCATCGCGCTCGACGTAGGTGTAGCTACGTTCCAATTCGCGATCCCGCGCGTTCGCACGCAGGGCGTGACGGAGGATTTCCTTGGCATCGTCGCCGGCGCCGAAAGAGGGTGCGGCACACCAGAGCAGCGCGGCCAGGCTGGCTAATGAGATCCAAATCCGGCGGCCGGTTACCGGTTTCTCCATAGACAGGAATAGCCTCCACCTCTAAGACGGCAACCGTGCGCCGCCGTTAACGCCGTCTCCGTATAATGAAGCTATGTTCTTTCGCAGAGAGCGTCCCCGGATAGCGAGCTTTAGCGAGCGCATGGATACCCTGCGGCAATCCGGGTTCACCCTGGTTTCGCGGGGCGGAGGCGTGGAGCGTGCCACGCGCGGCGACTACGCCGTGGATCTCGAGGAGCGGGACGGCATGGCGCGTGCCGCCCAGCGGGCGGGGATCCTCATGGCAGACGAAATCGGCGTCCTGATCGACGGCGGATACCAGAAGTTCTTCCGCTCGCCCTGCGGGAAACAGAAGCCCGCCTTGGCCGGCGAGTTGAAGGGTCTGCACGATTTCGAAGAAGACCTCAAAGAGGCGCTCGGACAGGAAGTTTACTATAACGAGGCGCTCGGTACGGTTTCGACTTACTATTTATACGATCGTGTCCAAGATCGAGACCGAGGCGTCCCCAAGCGCGTCTGGGACCGATAGCCGGCCGCTTATTTCTTCTGCGCCGGCTGTTTCCGCAACTGCTCGAAGTATCGCTCCACGTAACTCTGGAGCGCCACTGGAATTTCGTCGCGGCCGATTTCCGCTCCCGCCTGCGTGTGCTCGGCGTCACGCATGGCGTAAGGCGTGTGCAACTGCTGCGAAGTAGATTGAACTTCCAGGGTCGCTTGGCCGGTGATGTTGGCGGAACGCTTGCCGATAATCTCACTGATCTTGCCCATGGCGGCCAGTTGTTCGGCTTCTTTGATGCGTTTGTCGCCATCCTCGCTGCCGATTCCGCTGCCGGATTGGTGACCGCTCTCGCGGGAGTCGCTTCTTCCCGCGCTCTTGTCCAAGGAATCGGCGGCATCCTGGCGGGCCTCGCCGGATGGATCGGCGGCCGGACCGCCTTGCCGGTCGCGCTGGCCGCTCGCGGATTGCTGTTTGCCGCCATTTTCGCGGCCTCGCCCGGGCTGGCGCGAATTCTGGTTCAAGGCCGATTGTTCCTGGGAACCGGAGTTGCCCAGCCGCGGTCTGATGCGGGAGAGCAGGTTCTGAAACGCGTCTTTCATCTTGCTCAGCAAGGTCGAATCCTGATTGCTGCCGGAGTCGCGACGTGCTGAGTCCGGGCTGTTCGCGCTCGATTTGCGCGCCAATGAATTGGGGCTGCCGCGGTTCTGGCCTTCCTCGGAATCGGACCGGTTTTCGGCTTGGGGGTCCTCTCGATCGCCGCTCTCCCGCGGCTGGCCGCTTGAGTCGGTGGAATCGCCTGGTGGCTGGGTGGAGGCCTGTGGGGCCGGATCGGAGGCGGACGGCTCCTCGCCGTCGTCGGAAGAAAGGGTGGATTCGGGGTCGCGATGGGTATTCCGGGCCAGCACGGTCTTTAGCGGCAAGCCGAGCTGCTGCTGGAGAATGTGCGCCAAGGGCGCCTTCAGATCGAGGCGCCGGCTGAGTCCGTACCGCAAGGTGAAAAGGCTCGAAGCCACCAGCGCCAGGGCCGCCAGGGGGTACATCGAACGAGGTAGCGTGTAGGGGATGGCTTGGCGCGCGTCAACCGTCCGCGCCAACCGGGCGGCCTGCTCGAATTGGCAGCGCCGCACATCGGCCGGGCCCGCCTGGCTCCGGCTGAAATGCACGGCCGTCGAGAGCGTGTCCGCCAGGCCCAGCCGGCGGTCGAGAAGCCGCGCCGCGCCATACGCCGAAGGGAGGGACCGCCGCGCGCGGTAAATGCCGCCCGCTGCCGCCGCCAAAGGTATGGGAACCAGCCAATACCAATTCAGGATCTCGGTTCCAGCCAGTAAGAGAAGAATGAAGGCACCGAGGGCCGCGCACAAGGTGAGGATGCCCTGCGACAAAAGCCCCTTCATCAACAGCCGCCGCCTCGCCTGGCGAATTACTGGCAAAAGCATCCCATTCGGTACGATCACAGACACCCGATTGACTTCTCCTGGTTAGACGCGTCGTGGCGGGGATTCGTTCTCATGCTACCACCTTCGACCCACCGCGCCGGATCGATCTCCGGGCCCAGCCAGTACAATGGGGTATGCACGTGGCCGGGAGTTAAGGCGCCGCGGGGTGAAGCCGTTCTCCCATGGGATTCTCCCCGCGTGTTACTATTCCGTTTTGAAAAAGGGAGCTACGCGTGAAAGTCTACGAAAGCAAGGATATTCGGAACGTCGGTGTGGTGGGCCACGGCGATTCCGGGAAGACGACGCTCACCGCTGGAATTCTGTTCTCGACCGGGGCAACCAACCGGTTGCTCAAGGTGGATGAAGGCAACACGATCACCGATTTTGACGATGACGAAGTCCAGCGCAAGATCACGATCTCGACCGCCATCGCCGTGGCGGAGTGGAAAAAAGCCAAACTGAACCTGCTCGATACGCCGGGCTATAACATCTTCATTAACGATGCGCGCGCCTCCCTGGTGGCCGCCGATGCGGCCCTGGTGCTGGTGGACGGCGTGGCCGGCGTGGAAGTGCAGACGGAAAAAGTGTGGGGATTCGCCAACGACTTTAAGCTCCCAAGAGCGGTGGTGATCAACAAGCTGGATCGGGAGAGGGCCGATTTCGAGCGGGCTCTCGGCACCGTGCAGGAGGCCTTTGGCCGCGCCGCGGTACCCATCCAGATCCCGATCGGCAGCGAGCGCGATTTCACCGGTGTGGTCGACCTGGTCCGCATGAAGGCCTATACCTATACCGCCGATGGGGACGGGAAAGGAAAAGAGGGCGAAATCCCGGCCAATGTAAAGGATGCCGCCCAGACCGCCCACGAGGCGCTGGTGGAGATGGTGGCCGAGGGCAACGACGCGCTTATGGAAGAGTTTTTCGACAAGGGCACTTTGCCCGCCGAGCGCATCGTCGAAGGTCTGAAACAGGGAGTGCGGGAAATGCGGATCTTCCCGGTATTGTGCGCCTCGGCATTGCACAACGTCGGGACCGACCTGATCCTGGACTTTGCGGTGGAAAACCTGCCGGCGCCCATCGAGCGCGGGCCGGTAACGGCGACGATCGACGGCCAAGAGGTGGAGCGCAAGATCTCCGAGCAGGATCAATGCTCGATTTTCGTGTTCAAGACCGCTGCCGATCCGTTTGCCGGGCGGATTACCTATTTCAAGGTGATGACCGGAGTTGTAAAAAACGACGCCAACTTGCAGAATGTGACACGCGGCTCGGCCGAACGCCTGGCACACTTGAGCACCCCCCAGGGGAAGGCGCAACAGCCGGTGACCGAACTGCATGCCGGCGATATCGGCGCGGTGGCCAAGCTGAAGGACGCGCTTACGGGCGATACGTTGGCCGACAAAGGGCTGAACATTGTATATGCGCAGGTGAAGCTGCCCGAACCCTCGATCGCGTTTGCCATTGAAGCCAAGTCGCGCAACGACGAGGACCGCATGGGCAATGCCGTTCACCGCATTCTGGAAGAAGACCAGTCGCTGCGGTTCTATCGCGATCCGCAGACCAGGGAATTTCTGCTGGCGGGCGCGGGGCAACAGCATGTGGAAATCGTGGTCAGCCGGCTTAAGAAGCGGTACGGCGTGGATGTCGCGCTGAAAGCTCCCAAGATTCCCTATCGCGAGACCATTCGCGGCACCGCCGATGTACAAGGCCGCCACAAGAAGCAGACTGGCGGTCATGGGCAATTCGGCGACTGCTGGATCAAGATGGAGCCGCTGCCGCGGGGAGCGAAGTTCGAGTTCGCCAATGAGATTTTCGGCGGTTCGATTCCCAGGAACTACATACCGGCTGTGGAAAAAGGCATCGTGGAAGCGGCGGAGAACGGGTTTCTAGCCGGCTTCCCGATGGTGGATTTCAAGGTCACCGTTTACGACGGCTCGTACCACGATGTGGACTCTTCGGAGTTGGCCTTCAAACTGGCGGCAAGAAAGGCATTTAAGGCCGCCATGCAGCAGGCCAAGCCAGCCCTGCTCGAACCCATCGTGAACGTGGAAATTCAGGCGCCGGTGGAGTATGCCGGCGATCTGATGGGCGACTTGAATGGCCGCCGCGGCCGGATCTCGGGCATGGAGACCAAGGGGAGTACCCAATTCATCCGCGCCCAGGTACCGATGGCCGAGATGCTAAGCTACCAAAGCGACCTTACAGCCATGACCCAAGGCCGGGCCTCCTTCTCGATGGAGTTCGACCACTACGATTTTGTACCCCAATTGCAGGCGGAGAAGATTATAGCCGCGGCCAAGGCCGCCAAGACCGGTGAGGAAGAGGAAGAGGAATAACGACGCACCCTGCCACCTAAAGGGACCCACTGAGTTTGTACGTATCCTAACATTAAGGTTGCAAGGAAGTGTACAGGTGTAGTAGCCTTTTAGCGTCGGATCCGGGCTACGGCCCGAAGAAGTACTTTGTTTTCTTTAGTTCGAAAATGTGTATGAAGACTCGAACGAAGATCTTCTACTCCTTTTTGGCGTTCGCCGTGGCCGTGACGGCCGCCGGGTGTCAACTTAATTCGCACGCCAGGTTCCGCATGGATTTCCTGCCCGCGGCTCCCCATTCGGAACCGTCCAGCCTGGATCTCGATCATCCTCCCTTGGTCCAGCCTAACGTCTACCTCAAAGACGTTCCCGCGTTCTTGTTTTCCACCGCGCAGCTACCCCCGCGGAAGACCAAAGGCGATATTCTGATCGACCGCGCCGAAGCCCGATTCGAGGCGGGAAAGCAGTATTACGAGAGCCAGCAGACCGATGACGCCAGGAAGGAATTTGACGCCGCCATCGATTCGATGCTGGAAGCCGCGGACCAGAATCCGACCGATTTGGATGAATACGAGCAGAAGATGGACCGGATGGTGGATGCCATCAACCGTTTCGACCTGACCGGCCTGGGCGCGTCCGACACGCTGGAGGAAGGCAAGTACGAGAAAGCGCCGCTGGAGGACATTTTACAGATGACCTTTCCGGTGGATCCCCGACTGAAAGACAGGGTCCGCGAACAGGTCAAAGCGACCGTGTCGCAGTTGCCGCTGGCGGTGAACGACACGGTTCTGGGATACATCAACTATTTCTCCAATCGCGGTCATAGAACGGTGGTGTTCGCCACCGAGCGGTCGGGCCGCTACCGGGCGATGATCCAGCGGATTCTGAACGAGGAGGGCGTGCCGCCCGAGTTGATTCATCTCGCCCAGGCCGAATCGGGGTTCATGGCGCGCGCCATGTCGCGTGCCAGGGCCGGGGGAATGTGGCAGTTTCTCACATGGCGGGGTGCCGAGTACGGTTTGACGAGAACGCCGTACATCGACGACCGGATGGATCCTGAGAAGGCCACTCGCGCGGCCGCGCGTCACTTGCACGACCTTTACAACGAATTCGGCGATTGGTACCTGGCGATCGCGGCGTACAACTGCGGCCCCGGGGTGGTGGAAGACGCGGTGGCACGCACGGGTTATGCGGATTTCTGGGAACTTCGCAATCGGGGTGTGCTGCCGCTCGAGACCACCAATTACGTGCCGATCATTCTGGCCATGATCATCATGGACAAGAACGCGGCCGAGTACGGGTTGAACGGTGTGCAGTTCGATGCCCCGGCCGAATACGATAGCATCACGGCTACGGCGCAAACGAGCCTGGCGCTGGTTGCGGATATCACGGATACCTCTCTTCCGGAACTGGCGGCGCTCAATCCGGCTCTGCTGAAGAGCATGGTTCCGGCCAACTATTCGCTGCATGTGCCCAAGGGGCAAGGTCCGCGGGTGACAGCGGCGCTCGAAAGGGTCCCCGCGGAGCACCGCAATGCGTGGCGTATGCATCGTGTGACGGCGGGGGAGACGCTGGCCTCCATCGGCAAGCGGTTCGCGACGGCCCCGGCCAGCATCGCGGCGGTCAACAAGTTGGCGGCGAACAATGCGTTGGAAGGCCAGGTTCTCCTTATTCCCGCGGCATTGCGTGTCGAAGCGCCCGTAAGGCGGGCGGCCGCGGGAGCCACGGCACATCGCGCCGTCACGCGGCACACAGTCCGCAATGGCGCCGCGCCCGTGAAGGTCGCGGCAGCCACCAAACCGGCCCCCAGACCGGCGGCAAAGCCCACGGCCATTGTGGCCGGGACGCGTTGAATATTAACCTCGCTTGAATTTTCGCTATTGCCTCATTCACAAAAAGGGGTATGCTAAGTTTGATTGTGCCCTGACAACAGGAGGCTCGGTGAATGTTTGATCGTTCAAAATCCGTGGCGAAGAACGAGGACGAAATGGAAGACTTTCACGATTACGCAGACGAGGAGCATGAGGAGCTAGATTCCAAGCTCGACGAGTACGAAGAGGAAGAGGACGAGGAGGAAGAAGAAGAGGAAGTGGCGATTGCGCCGCCTCCCGTAGCTCAACCAGCGCCGATGGAGTCCGCGCCAGCGGAACCGGCGCCCCAACCCGCTCCTCCCAAGAAACCGGTGAAGAAAGCCGCGGCGGCGAAGAAAGCTCCGGCAAAGCAGGCGCCGGCAAAGAAGGCCGCTCCAGCCAAGAAAGCCGCCAAAAAGGCTCCGGTGAAGAAGGCTGCCAAGAAGGCGCCCGCCAAGAAGGCTGCCAAGAAAGCTCCTGCGAAGAAGGCCCCGGCAAAAAAGGCGCCCGCGAAGAAGGCTCCGGCTAAGAAGGCGCCCGCCAAAAAGGCTCCAGCGAAGAAAGGCAAGAAGAAATAGTTTTCAGGCCCGCTCCCTTACGGTCGCGGCTCGGAACAGCGGCCAGGAGGGAGCGGACTCCCCACAGTCCTGGAATTTGGAGCCGTACGGCTCTCAGCTCTCCTGTTTGACGGCTTTTCGGCACCGCTGGAATAGTTCCAGGAGCGCTTCCGCGTGCTCTTCCGGCGAACGAGTTCCGGGTTTGCCCGAAAACCCGGCGGAAGACTGCGGGGCCTTGCCATAGCCCGTCTGTAATGTAATAAACCTCATCAGTTCCAGTGCGACTTCATCCTGTGTGCGGCCCGCCGAAGCTGGGGGTGCGGCGCCCGCGGCATCTGTTTCGTCTTCCGGTGCTCTTGCCATACGATATGGCCTCCTTCCTGTGGTAAAACTCTAGATTACTCGATTTTCTAGCCGATGCCGCTCACCGCAATCCGGCATGTTCGAAAGATGCGAGGAGGCGCCCAGGCACACCTGCTGGAGGCGGACGACGGGCACTGGTACGTCGTCAAGTTCCGCAACAATCCTCAACACCGCCGCATTCTGGTGAACGAGCTGCTAGCCTCGACGCTGCTCGGCTACTTGCAGATTGCCGCTCCCGAGACCGGCCTGATCCGTCTGGACCCTGCATTCCTGGCGGCCAATCCCGATATCCACTTCACGTTGGGAACTCGCCGGATCGCAGTGGATGCGGGGTGGCATTTCGGGTCGCGCTATCCGGGCGATCCCAGCCGGATGGCGGTCTACGACTTCCTGCCGGACGCACTGCTGCCGCAGGTGGCGAACCTGGCGGATTTCCGCGCCATCCTGGTGTTCGACAAATGGGTGGGGAATGCCGACGGGCGGCAGAGCGTCTTCTACCGCGCACGGGTGCGGCGCGAGGACGCGCCGGGCGCGCGGCCGGGGTTTGTGGCGCGGATGATCGACCATGGTTTTGCGTTCGACGGGCCCAATTGGGACTTTCCCGATTCGCCTTTGCAAGGTCTATACGCGCGGCGCCTGGTTTACGAGGCGGTGCGCTCGCTGGACGACTTCGCACCCTGGTTGGAGCAGGTGATGTACTTTCCGGAAGAAGTCATGGACCGGGCCTGGCGGACGATTCCGGCGGATTGGATCGAGGGTGAGGAAGACGCGCTGGAGCGGCTCTTGGAACACCTCTACGAGCGGCGCGGGAGGCTGCCGGAACTGATCGCCGCCTGCCGCCAGGCACGGAGCGATCCGTTTCCCAATTGGAAATGAGCGCGGCGCCGCGCGATAGAATGGGGTGTGCTTCATCGCTACATCCTTCACAACGGCCGCATTCAGGAGGCGGCGGAACGGTCGCTTTCGCCGGGCCAGGTCGGGCTGCTGTCCGGCTGGGGAGTCTTCAGCACGCTGCGCGTGGCCGAAGGCGTGCCGTTTGCCTTCGAGCGTCATTGGGCGCGTGTGACGCGCGATGCGGTGGCCCTGCACGTCCCGATCCCCGGAGATCCCGAAGCCGTGCGGCGGGGGATGCTGGAGCTGGTGGAGGCCAACCGGGCTTACAATTCGACTTTGCGCCTGGCGATCGTGCGGAATGGCGGCGGCATGTGGGCCGGGCCCTCGAATGGCCGGGCGAGCGACCTGATCGCGCTGACCGCCGATTCCAAGGATTGGGGAGACGGGGTCAAACTGGCCTACCAACCGCAGGGCCGGCATGCCGCCTGCCCTTTCGCGGGGACCAAGATCCTTTCCTGGGCAATGAACCTGACGTGGCTCGAAACGGCGCAGGGCCGCGGTTTCGACGAGACGATTCTGCTCAACGAACGCGGCGAGGTGGCGGAGTGCACTTCCGCCAATATTTTCATCGCTAATGGCGGCCTGGTGTGGACTCCGCCGCTTAGCTCCGGGTGCCTGCCGGGAATCACACGGGAAGTGATTCTAAGCGAGATCCACGCGCCGGGGGTCGAAATCGGGGAAAAGCTGCTGATGCCGGCCGACCTGGAAGCCGCCGACGAAGTGTTCATCACTTCCACCACGCGCGACCTGCTGCCCGCCGTCGAGATTGAAACGAAAAAAGTGGGCCGCGGGCGGGAGATTCAGACGGCGCTAGGCACGGCTTTTCGAGAATACGTGCGCCGCTATGTGGCGGAACACCAACAGCCGCGGTCACCGCTCCCCGCGGGCGCTGAAATAAAAAGGTTCCAAGTGACCTGATTCCCAGCCTTGCTCTCCGCCGGCATGCACGGCACCGAGCACTGCGTTCGGGAGCGCCGGGTGATTCGCCTCTCAGCTCCCCCTCGACCGGTTTCTCCAGCCTCGGGATCGATGCTTCCTGACTCACCGCAGCCTTGCTTCGCTCTCCCGTCCGGAACCGTAAGCTCGTAACGGCCTTTCCCTCGCCCACAACGGCTGCCCCTCGCGAGGCCTCCATTCCAGGGTCAATGTTCCCGGCCTGCTACTTCGCTCGCTTGTCGCCCGATTCCACTGCCCGTTCGGCCCTCGGCTCGGCTACCTGGACCGGTTCGCCCCGGTCCGGGTGGCTTCCTAGCCTCAAGCCCGTTGCCGCTTCCTCGGACAACTCCCCAGGCTGCTTCTCCTGCCTCTACTCCCCTTTTGGGATCGTTACATCCCTCGGGATCAAAGCATTCAGCAAGATTCGCCGCCCGGCGGTTCGCCTTCCCGATCCGCCCGATCTCCGTTCGCTCCCCGCAACCAGAACTATCGTTTAAATAGACCTCAGGTTGCGGATCACCGTTCCCGGTCCGCTACGTTTCTTTCCGGAGGCTTGCTGTTCCTCAAACCTCTTGGAACCTTCCCCAATATGCCCCGGAACCGCCTGGGCGTCAAATTAATTTTGGAGCGGAAGGTCGTTTTTCCTCAACATCTTTTTGGTTTATTTCATTGGAGTTACGGACGAAAACAGGTGGATTCTCTGTGGATAAAACGTGACCCGGTGGGGATGATTTTGAAGCCGGGGGGCAGGGCACGCCCTGCCCCCCGGAGCGAATCAGCGCATGGCGTCAGCTTCTTTTTTGATGGCTAGCGAGTCGTGGTAGGCCTGCTGCGAGTTGGCCCAATTGATGGAGGCCGCTTGTTCGCAGAACTTGGCCCCTTCGAGCATGCGGGCCTTTTTCAACGTCATCTTGCCAAGAGTGTAGTTGGCAATGCCGAGCGTATAGAGAGCCGGCCCCATCATGGCATCGTTGCCCTTGATCAGCGGCAATGCGGCGCGAAGATCCCGGTCGGCATCGACATACCTGCCCCGCTGTCCGGAAATAATGCCGGCTATCCAGTAGCCGCGGCCCAAAGCGACGGACCGCTCGCGTTCCCAATCGGCGGCCGTAGCGGTTTCCGGCTTGGGGTGTTTCGTGCCAGCGGCGATGGTACGATTGGCGAAGCCCAACGCCCGGTCGGTCTGCCCCTTGGCCATGGCGTTATCGGCCAGGAAGGTCAGCAGGGCGATATTCTCCGGGTTACTGGCGACCGCCTTGTCGGCGACTTCCAGTGCCTTCGCCGCGCCCGCGGTCTTGGTGACAGCGGCCAGGTACGGGCCGTAGGCATCGTCCAGGTACTTGCTTTTTGGGTTCTGCTGCTCCAGCGTAGCCAGCAGGTCCACCATGGTAGCGGGCTCAGACTGCACCGCGGTGGCATAGAGAGCATATTCGGTATAAAGATCTACGTCGGTGGCGTACTTGACGCGCTCTTTCCAGGCGTCCATGTCGCCGCCTTCGGGAGCGGGGACCTTCAGTTCCTGGCGGGCAAGCACGGACGTCTCCGGGGCCAATTTCTTCACTTGTGCCGCATCTTTCTTGGCTACGGCTTCTTGCAAGCTTTGGTAGTTCGAATCTAGGTCGTCTGCCGCGGCAACGGCGGCACCGGCGACGAGAAGAACCGCCATCCAAAGACCATATCGGGTCATGCCAATTTCCTCCAAATCCGGCTAGGGTCAGTTGAATTATATGTCATAGCACCGCCATTGGGAAGGCGGTGGACGGTTCGCGGTTGGGAGAGTTCAAATCCTGATCAGTCCCAAACTAATCTTGATGGCCTCATCCACTTTGGCCATAGTGCCGGAATCAACCGCGCCCAAACGGCGAACCAGGCGTTGCCGGTCCACGGTGCGGATCTGATCCAGACGGATGGAGGAACGAACCTCCAGGCCGGTTATGGCGACTGGGTCAACGACAACCTCGACCGGGTAGGGCACAGCAGAAACACTGGAAGTGATGGCCGCTACGATGGTCAGCGGACTGTAACGGTTGCCGACATCGTTCTGGATGACCAGGGCGGGGCGGGTTTTGTTGATTTCGTGCCCGACCGTGGGATCAAGGGAACACAGGTAAATCTCACCCCGCCGGAGAACAGCTACTTTCTGATCTTGGCCTTTTGGCCGTGCTGGGACTTTTGCCATGCTTCTTCCTCAACAGGAAACCACTCCGCGGCAATCTTCACATTCTCGTCCGCATTGGCCAAATAGCCAGCCCTTAGCCGGTCGCGCAGGCTCAGTGTGCCTCGAGTCTCCACATAGTAGAGGACGGCCTCGGACACAAAGCGGCTGCGGCTGCCTTTGGTAGCCACCCGGTCGAGCACGGCGAGCGTTCTCTCCGGCAGCATAATGTTGATTCGTTTGCCCATGGAAGCTTATGGTGCTTGCAGTGTACACACAATTCGTGTGTATGTCAAATAGCGGAGGCTAACCTGACCGCTTACGCACGCTAGAATGGAAATCCGGTTGGGTTCATGTTCAGGCGATTGCTCTTACTGGTATTGCTGGCGCCGGTTGCCATGCCCGCGCAGGAACTGGCGGCCAGCGCACGAAAACAGATTGCGGCGCTGATGGCGGAAAAAAAGGGACGAAATCCGGCGCAGGCAAAAATGGACTCTCACCTGGTGCATGCCGCGGCGATCGTTCGCGGCGTGCCGGTCCACCCGGATTTCCCGGTGCCTCCCGGCGAGGTGGAGGCAGTGCGGCTGAAACCCGGCAACTCCGTGGAAGTGGACCTGAACGCGGAGGTGACCCCGGGGTTGCGCGCGGAAATTTCGAGCGCAGGCGGAACGGTGGTCAGCGCGTATCCTGAATACCAGGCGCTGCGTGCCGTCCTGCCGCTCCTGGCGGTGGAGCGGATTGCCAGGCGCGCGGAGGTTCGCCAGATTCGAGCGGCGGATTATGGGCATTCCAATTCCGGTCCGGACGTGGCCGGCGATATCGCGCACCAAGTCAACATGGTGCGCGACAGTTGGGGATTCGACGGCACCGGCGTGACGATCGGCGTGCTTTCGGACGGAGTCAACAGCCTGGCGGCCGAACGGGCGATGGGAAGACTACCCGCGGGTGTCACCATCGTTCCGGGCCAGGCCGGCAGCGGAGACGAAGGCACCGCGTTGCTGGAGATTATCTACACGCTGGCCCCGGGCGCGACGCTCTACTATGCCACGGCCCAGGGCGGGCAGGCGGCCATGGCCAACAACATTCAGGCGCTGGCGAACGCCGGCTGCGGAATCATCATTGACGACTGGACCTACTTCGCCGAGGGGGTCTTCCAGGACGACCTGGTGGCACGCAAGGTGAACCAAGTGGCGGCCGCCGGGGTTTTCTATTTCAGCGATGCACAGAATTCCGGCAGCCTGCTAAAGGGCAACAGCGGGACCTGGGAAGGAGATTTTCTCGACAGCGGGCAGTCTCTGGCAAGCGCCGGAGGAACGGCGCACAATTTCGGTACGGCCGCGAATGTCACGCCGTACGACGTGCTCACCTTGCCGACTCCGCTCGACCCCAGCGGTTTCACCGGCGATTACGAGCTGAAATGGTCGGACCCGCTGGGAGCCTCCGGGAACGATTACGACCTGTTCATATTGGACGCCGGACTGACGACCGTGCTGGGCTCCTCCACCAACATCCAGAACGGCAGGCAGAATCCGGAGGAATATATCCTCGCCAGCCCGCACATCCCGGCCGGAAGCCGGATCGTGATTGTGAAAGAAGAGGGCGCGGCGACGCGGGCGCTGCACCTCGATACGGAGCGCGGTGAACTGGCGGTGGGAACTAATGGCGCGACGTTCGGCCACAACGCCGCCGCGGGTGCATTCACACTGGCCGCGGCTGACGTGGGGAATGCGGATGGCGGCCCTTTTACCGGCGGCGCGGCGGACCCGTCTTACTGGTACACCTCCGATGGACCGCGGCGAATGTTCTATAACGAGGACGGCATGGCCATCACGCCGAACAACGTGTTGTTCGCGACCAACGGCGGCACGGTTTTGGAGAAACCCGACCTGACGGCGGCCGACTGCGTGCCCACGGGCGTTGCGGGCTGGTCCACCTTCTGCGGCACCTCGGCTGCCGCCGCCCACGCGGCCGCCATTGGCGCCGTGGTGCTCGAAGCACGACCTTCGCTCACCCTCCCACAGATGCACACGGCCCTGGCCTACAGCGCGCTGGATATCGAGGGCCCGGGTTTTGACATCAACAGCGGCGCGGGAATCGTCATGGCGCCCGCCGCGACGCAGGCAGCCATTGCGGGCGTCCCGGCGTCCATTGAGCCAGGCGGCGTGGTTAACGCTGCGAGCTATGCGTCCACCGTGGCGCCGGGCGGCCTGGCGGCGGTGTTCGGCAGTTTCCCGGTGAACTCCAACACAAGCTCCAGTGGCCCGCCATACGCCTCGCTGCTCGCCGGAGTTTCGATGGGGTACGGAACAGGGGCGGGTGCTCCGGTCTATTTCGTGTCTCCAGGGCAGGTAAACGTGCAAGTGCCGTGGGAGTTGGCGGGGCAGGGTCAGGTAGCATTCACGCCTTCCACATATGGCTTCGCCGGCTCAAGCCAGACGGTTCAAGTCGCGGCTTTCGCGCCGGGGATTTTCAGCATGGATGCGTCGGGCACGGGACAAGGCGCGATTGTGGATTCCACGAACCAGTTGGTGGATGCCAACAATCCCGCGATTGCAGGGAGCACGGTAGTGGCGATCTACTGCACCGGACTGGGCGCCGTGACGAACCAGCCAGCCACCGGCGCGCCATCGCCGGTCAACCCGCTCGCCGAAACACCGCGGAACCCGGTGGTTTCGATCGGGGGTGCGACGGCCGAAGTCCAGTTCTCGGGACTCGCGCCGGGTTGGGTGGGTCTCTATCAGGTGAACGCGCTCGTGCCGGCCGGGTCGTCCAAGGGCCTCGGGGTGCCGGTTTGGATGTCGATCGGCGGCGCGACTTCCAATACGGTTACGATGGCGGTATTTTGAGCGGCGGCGATTTCTTATCCAGATAGCCGAATAAGCGCGGCACGCGGGAGTTGGTACCCTTCAGCGGCACCAGCCCGCCCGTAGGATCTCCCCGCCGGCGGGCCTCCATCATCGGATAAAGATAATGCGCGTTGAGCAGGTGCCCCCAGGCGGCCTGGTGGATATACCGGCCGCCGCCGATCGAGACGCTGCCCGGACCCGTGACATTCGCCAGTACACCCAGGCGCGCGACGATGTCTCTTTCATTGCCGTAACTTTCGATGAGCGGCGCCGGCCTCCCTCTTCCGCCGGGAGGAGTCACCGGAACCATTTCACTCGCGCAGTTCGCGAAGCAGTAGATTTCGAGCTTGCGCAACTCTTCGAGCGTTACCGCTTCCGCTTGCCGCCGTCCGCGGCCGGGCCATGGAAACGCCGGCAAGGCGTCGGGCTGCCGATCGGTACCGGCGCGCGCGATCGCCATGGCTCCTTCGAAATCCCATCGTCTGGCCAGTTTTCGTGCGACCGCATGTTCCGGCCCCGCCAACGGCCCGGCGGCCCACTGCGAATAGATCGGAGCGTGGAGTCCTTTCAGTAGCTCGAGAATGACCGCGGAGAGAATGGTGCCTTGGGAGTGAGCCAGCAATATGACGCGATCGCAGGTCTTATTCTTGAGAGCGGCGTAGAGGGGAGGAAAGCTCACAGCCGCGGATTCGGTTACCCGGTCCCACTCCTTACCCACCGCGCAGGCCGCGAGGTCGGGCACAAAGCCGCGGGTAAAGTTATGCAGCACCGTCAGGGGACGTCCGAACAATCCATGCAAATACCCGGCATTGAGAATGACCACACTGTGGTCTGTACAAATTCCATTGATGAAGAACCACATTTCTCGCGGAGTGGGGTTCGGTACCTTGACCCCGGACGGATAGCGGAACACGACCGACGGCCTGAAGAATAGGGTGGTGCAAGGGAGGGTCACTCCTCCAGGCGGTTCCCAAGGCACGGCGGGAATGACAATGTGAGCCAGCGCCGGCAGGCCCTTCGCCCACTCACGAGGCGCGGCCAGTTGCAACTCGGTTGGAGGACACGTTCGGGTGCACCAGGTATCCGAAGTCCCGAGGACCGAACGGGCGTAATCCGGCGGAGAAATCTGCAAAGCATGACTAACATTGCATGCCAGGTCGATGATATTTGTGAGCACTAGTCTTCCTTGCGCTTCGTTCGCATATTCCGTTCGCCGCCAAGATCCGTCTTCTGTTGCCGGTGAGCCCGATCCCGGGCGCACGCGCGGCGAACAGCGGCCACGTTCGGATCTCCGGTAGCGGCAAAAGGGCAGCGCAGCCGATGGGCCCCGAGATAAAAGAAGGGACACTCTGTTTGCACTTCAGAGTCGTGCGTGTCATCCAGACTGACCGCCAGATCGGGCACTTTCGTCCGGCTGAAAGCTTGGCTGGTAGTTGAGTCGGTGACCGATGCTCTGAGAAATTCGGCGAGTGAGCGGAAGCATCCATCGGCGATCGACACCTGGATGGTCTTGACTTCCATTCCCACCGAACGGCAGAACGCGAACGTCTGGTTGATGTGGTTCTTATCGGTGGGTGAGATGTTTAAAACCGCCGCGTTCACGCTGTGATCGAGATAGGCGACATCTTCAGTCGGAAATAAGTTCGCGCTCCTGGTTGCAATTTCTTCCAGAGCTTCTCTCACCTTCTTTGCGCCCTCGATAAACGTTTGCACTTTGCTCTCGACGGAAAGCTCCCTGGCCCTGCGCTTAATTCGAAACAGGGTGCCATAAGTGGATTCCTCTTCCGGCGCGGCATTCAAACCGGCCGCGATGAATATGTCACGGCTCGCCGTGCGTCTCCGGACCCGTTCCAATACCGCGGCGGCATGTTTTTGATCGGCCGGCCGGCTGATTTGACCCGCGTCCAGAATTTCGATGGCGGGAAAGAAGGGCAGGTTATCGAACATGCCTCCATCGGCGAACAAGCGGTCGGTGCGCCCCCTTCCGGGGAGAACGGCGGACTCCCGGCAGGGAGAGAATACGGCGGGAAATGCGCTCGAGCTCAGCGCGGCGAAGACGAAGTCCCAGGTGGGGTCCTCGGTCAGAAAGTCGCGGCCCAGCAGCAGAGACATGCGGGCATTGAGGAACGACGTAGTGCAGAAGAAAGAGACTTGGCTCTTTCCGGCGGCGGGATTGTGATAAGGCTGCACCTGGTCGAGTTGCACCTGGCTCACCGTGCTTCCCAGCAGAGTGCGCGCTTCGGGTTCAAGCAGGGACGTGCCGATGAGGAAATGCTCGATATCGAAGCTGGACAGTGTCTCACGCCTGACTTCTTTCAGAAAATTGTTCGTGGCTTCAGTAAAATGGCCGGCGACGAACTCGGACGCGATCTCGCCAGTGCGGCGGTAGGGGATCATGAACAAGCGGGAGATGGCGTCGATGAGGGCGGGTGGAGCGCCAGTGGCCGCGTAGCCGGGGTCCGCCTGCGATCCGCGCATGACCATTCTCCGCAGTTCCGCGGGAGCGATGCGCATGCCTCGGCCGCGCACGCCCAACTGTTTGGTGGCGTTTTTCAGAGTACGAGTCAGCGCCACGCGTTTATCCACCGCCAGGAAGACACTCGCCAACTGGCCCAGCAACTCCGTCTCCCGTTCTTTGGGAGCGACCGAAATAGCGGCCAGGGCGCCGCCCATCAACGCACCCACGGACGCGCCGACGACCAGGTCTGGAAATACGCCGGCGGCTTGGATGGCTCCGATGACTCCGATGTGGAACGCTCCCCGGAACACGCCGCCGCTGCCCAGAAACACGATGCGGGGCCGGCCGCCCTGGTCATCGGCTCCGCGGAGGTGTTCGAATCCTTCCGGGAGCTCTTTGCAATTGTGTTTCCCCTCGCGCCCGTAGCTGCGGATGGCGCCGCGCGGAGGGCCGGAGTCAGTCAGGGGCGGACGAAACGCTAGATCGCCGGAGCACCTGGCGCAGATCTCGGGAAGCCCCGGTTTGTCCCCTTGCATGTAGGCCGTCCTAGCGGGCGCGATTTGACGCAACAATTCCGCGCAGCGGACGGCAGGCGCGCCGCCGGCGGCAGCGCGGATTTCGTCGCGGTAGAGAGCCTCCATGGCGCTCCGGCAACCGTCGGCGGCCACCTGCAAACACTCGTCGCGCGAAGGCTCCCATTCGTTCTCGAACCGGATCTCTTGTTGCGGCGCGATTTCATCGGCGAAGATCTGGAACGCAACGCACCGCGACTTGCCGTTCCCCGCGGCTTTGCGGCGAATCTTCTCCAGGCCGGAGAGGAAATTGGTCTGGCGGACTTCCTGCCGGGTGTCCCGCTTCTTCTGCAGCTCCAGGCTGGCCTGGACCGCTTCCACAATATCGATGGATTCGCGCCCCCGCGCATCCGTGAGAGAGTCGGGCCGGTCCACGGGCACGGGATAGACCACATGCAACCGGCTGCGGTTCTCCGATTCCAGCTCTCTGACGGCAGCTTCGTTGGCGGGGTCTTCGCACCAGTCGAAGAACGCGGGGATGGGATTGGCGCGAACCGCCGCGCCATCCACCACGTCCGCGACATCGGCGCGCCCCTTGTAGTTTTCCAGTTCATCGCGACGCATGCGAACGGGCGGAAAGACGCCAGGAACGGCGCAAGCCGCCGAAAGAGCCTCCATCACCGGGATGTTCTCCTTCGGCCAGACCTGTTTTCTTTGCTGCAATGCCGCGCAGACCACCAGCACGTGTGTGCGCGGTCCGCTCTCGCCGCATAGCACCGGATCGAGCGTTTGCTCCCCGAATAACTCAGCCAGGCGGCGCCTGAGCTCGAACTGCGACAGCAATCCTCTCTCGATATCCAACGCCTGCACCAGGTGCCGCCCCATCTCCCAAAACACGGTGGCGGGCGACCATCTGCGGGTCCGATCCGGGAGCGCGTTAATGATCAGGTAGGTCAAGAGAACAGCCGCGAGCAGGAACATTGCCGCGACGTGGGCGAGTGCGGTGACCCACACCGGCAGCCAGCCGCTTGCGCCCGCCAGAAGGACCGCCGCCAGAAGCGGAGCCATGCTGCCGATCCAGACCGGCCAACCGAAAAGAGGACGGTACCAGCCCTTCCCAAAGCTCCTCTCGCGGATGAATTGCGGAGACCGTAAAATGTGCCACCAAACTCCCAAGACGGCTTTTATAATGTGCCAGACGTACAGTACGGGATTCAGCAATCTATTCCCGTACCTCTCTTTTCGCCGCACGCGGTACACGGCAATCGAGGTGAGAGTGCCGATCCGCACCGGCAGGCGTCCCAGCCAGGATCCGAACTTGGTCAAGACATAGTAGTGCCGCCGGGACCTGGTTTCCTCGTCATATAAGTGGAAGGGCAAGTTGCGCGCGGAGAGATCCTGGACGGGAGGGCTATCGGAGATGAAATCCACCGGATCGGGAATGGCCTTCCAGATTACGCTCAGCGGGTTATTGGCGACGGCATCCAAATAGCGGCGAAACCAAGCCCACCGTTTTCGTTCTAGCGAGTCCTTGCCGGCGTTTTCAAGCTCGCGGTAGCAGCGCGCGATCGCGGCGCTGCTGATGGCGCCGATGGAGATTCCCGCGGCCACCAGGGGTGCTTGGCGATCGGAGGCCAGCCACGCATGGATCACACCCGCCGCGAAAGCCGCGCCTTTCGGGCCAGCGGTGAAGCACACCGCGTCTTTTCCGCCGGGTCGTTGCCTGTCCATTTCACGCCCCCGCTAGGTTGCCAGAGATGCCAGCTCACTCTCAAGGACAAGATTCACGGAGAATAATAATTAGTCCCCAGAGCTTAATACCCCTTCATTTCTCAATTTGGCTGGTATATGATAGCACGTAACTTAATACTCACGTTCGGATTTCGGTGACGTATTTCGGCAGAGCCATCAGCGATCAGCTCTCAGCCGTCAGCTAAACCGGGCTGGCTGACCGCTGATCGCTGACGGCAGAAGGCTCAGCTGCGAAACGTAAGCGAACTTTCGAAACCATGTACTTAGTAACCGGTATCATACGGATGGTTTCTTAGTAGCCTGTCTTTCTGTGTTGTTCAGCAGCATGTCATCACGCGGTTAAGGCACTGGGTCGAGTCTCGACCGACAGGGATTTACCGGATCGAGACGTTGATGTGGTTTCGGAAAGGGGTTCATGGAGCCGGCAATCGAATTAGCAGTCCGAATCGTATCGCATTTGTGGATTCTGCGACAGGTGTTTCCCGGATCGAGCAGCCTGGCGAACCTTCCGCTGGAATGGCCGGGTGACCTCGAGCGGGCAGCGCACAGCGATTTTTCTTTGGGGCGCCGCATAGAAGATCTGACGCCGCCGTCGTCGGGCGGTCCGACGGGCTGGGTCCACAGATTGGGCCCCCGTTTCCTTTCCAGAGACCGGGCGCTTCCGTTTGTCCACGCAGTGGCTGCGTTCGCCGCCCATCTGCGCGGCATCGCCCGGACCGGAGCGGGGGAGCCGGACCGGTTTCCCGCGGACGCGCTGGCGTTCCGGGAATATGACACGTCGGAGCACGACGTCTTGACCCGCGACAAGATCACTGACAGGCTGGCAAACGCCATGCTGGCCAACCCCGCGTTAATGCGCAACATCAGCGCGGTTCTGGAATTCGAGCCGCACCTGGTGAGTGAGGTAGAGGCGCGGGCGACCCATCCGGTGAACTGGACCGATCCCGCGGCCCTGCGGGAAGCCGCGGATGAAGCGGGCGTGCCGATTCCGTTCTCACTGGCCGAAAGAGAGGAGTTAACCGAGATCGACCGCTCGCGCGAGCTTCGCCTGGGTATTCAGCCGGACAAGAAGCCGGGCTCTCCGGATCGGCTTCTCCCGCATCAGCAGGCGTTCGACCGTTGCCTCTTCGGGCTCGCCATTTCGGGCGGGGGAATACGCAGTGCCACGTTTGCGCTCGGCATCTTACAGGCCATGGCGGATAGCCGGTTGCTGGGGTTTATCGACTGTTTATCCACGGTATCCGGCGGAGGATACATCGGATCCTGGCTGCTGGCGTGGATCAAGCGGCGCGGTTCGATTCAATCCGTCGAGGATTCCATACGCTGGTACGCCGCGGATCTGAAATGCGGCGACCGTGCAGGGTCGGGCGGCGCGCGCAACAGCGATCCCATGAGCGACGACACGCGTCCCATCCGCCACCTGCGGGAATACAGCCGGTACCTGGCGCCGCGGGCGGGGTTCTTTTCGGCCGATAGCTGGACCATCGCATCCACGTGGCTCCGCAATACCGGCCTGAATCTGTTGGTTCTCATCTCCGCGCTTGCCGCGGTTCTGCTGGCGCCACGCGCGGCGGCGTTTTGGCTCTTGCGTCTTCCCGCCGTAGCGCCGGGTCCCACCACTTTGGGAGTGGCGGCGGCCGCGGTATTGTTCGCCGCCTGCGTTCTGATCGCGTTCCGGAATCTGTGGACGTTTCATGGCGGCCGACCCCGCGCCGCGGGCCGCTGCCGCGGCGACAACGAACCGCTGGTGGTTTCCTCGATTCTGACTTTGATCGTGCTCGGCGCGTTCCTGGCGACCGCGGCCTTGTGGACCAAGAGAGCGGACGGAGCGCCGTTCTTCCTGCTATGGCTTTTTGGCGCGGTGGTTTTCTGCCTGGGTTCTTTGATCATATCCCTGCCGTCTATGTTGAACACCAGCGACTGGCACGCCAAATCGGGCGGCAATATCGTCTGGGTGGTACTCAATGGCGGGATTGGAGGCCTCTTGTTCGGTCTGGTGGGGTGGATCCTCAGCGGATGGATCGAGGACAGCCAGCAGGGAACGTGGATGGCGGTCACCCTGGGAGTCTGCCTGACGCTGCTCGCGATTACGGCGGTGGTGGCCGTCCTTATCGGACTTCTGGGCCGCGATCTGGCCGAAGAGGAACGGGAATGGTGGAGCCGTCTTGGTGCGTGGATCGGCATTTTCACGGTCGTCTGGCTATTCGTCGGCGCGGTATGCTTCTTCAGCCCGCTGTGGACGGCGAAGTTGGGTGTGAAACTGGTGGCGGCGGGCATTCCCTGGGCGGCCATTACCGCCGCCGGCGCCAAGCTGGCATACAGCCCCAAATCCGGAGCGAATGGCGAGAGCCAGCAGAACCCTTGGAGTGCCCTGGTGATGTTCGCGGCGCCGTACGTGTTTATCGCCGGCTTGCTGGTGGCGCTCGCGTTCGGCGTGAATTACGGGCTATCGCGTTTGCTCGAGTGGCGGTGGCTGGCGAGCTGGTTTCTACCCGATCCGTGGGCGCACCAGCTTTGCTGCACCGGCGCGCCGTTCACATTTCAAAGAATGGTGGACAACTATTGGCCGTTGATGTACCCGGCCTCGGCTTTCGCCACGGCGCTGTTGCCCATGCTGGCCGGGTTGGTGTTGTTGCTCTCCTGGCGCATCGATGTGAATGAGTTCTCGATGCACAACTTCTACAAGAACCGCCTGGCGCGGGCATACCTGGGCGCGTCGCGCGCGCGGCAGCACCGCTGGCCGAACGCTTTCACCGGGTTCGATATGGACGACGATTTGCCGCTCAGCAGATTGCGGATCGCGGACGGCAACCGAAAGGAAGATCAGTGGACGGACTGCGGGCCCTCATTCCAAGGTCCGCTGCCCATACTCAACACGGCGCTGAACCTTTCGCGCGGCGAGAACCTGGGCAATCAGGAGCGCAAAGCCGAATCGTTTTTCTTTACGCCCTTGCGCGCGGGGTTCGACTTCACGCGCAAGCAAGCCATGTCCACGAGCGATGCCCTTGCCGAGTATGCGCTTCGCCCCACCGCGGAGTACGCTTACCCGGAGGACGAGGGGATTTCGCTCGGAACCGCGATGGCGATCTCCGGGGCCGCCGCCAATCCCAACGCCGGGTTCCACACCAGCCCCGGCCTGGCGTTTTTGCTGACGATTTTCAACGTCCGCTTGGGACGCTGGCTGGGAAACACGCGGCGCGAAAACTGGCGGCGCTCTTCGCCGAGGCTGGGTTTGTTCTACCTCCTCAACGAACTGTTCGGGCTGAGCGACTCCACGAGTTCCTACGTGGCGCTAAGCGATGGCGGCCATTTTGAAAACATGGGCCTATACGAACTCGTGCGGCGCCGGTGCCGTTACATCGTGGTGATCGACGCCGAGGAAGATGGCAATTTCAAGCTGGAGGGGATTGGCGGCGCCGTTCGCAAATGCCGGGTGGATTTCGGCGTGAACATCGATCTCGACGTTGGCAAACTCGAGCCCGACGGAAAAACCCGGCTCAGCAAAACCCACTACGCCGTCGGCACGATTCTATATCCGGGAGAGGAGCGATGCGGGACGATCGTGTATATCAAATCGTCGCTGACCAAGAATGTGCCGCTGGACGTGCTCGAGTTTCGCAAGCGTGTTCCCGAGTTCCCGAACGAATCGACCGCTAATCAGTTCTACGACGAATCGCATTTCGAGAGCTACCGTAAGCTGGGGCATTCGGTGGGAGCGGAAATATTCCGTGAAGACGCAGTGGATGTGTTCCATCGCGAACACCGGCGGCTGTGCGCGACGTTCGATACGATCTTCAAACAAAAGCCGGAACCCGAGAAGAAGGAGGGAGCGAAATGAGCTGGCCGAATGGTCCTCGAATAGCGCTGCGGCTGGCGCTGGGTTTTGTGGTTCCTGTTTCGGCCGTGTGCCTGGCCGGCTGGATATTGCCGGCCGCGAGATGGGAAATCCACTACGGCAACAAGTGGCACGACAGCATGGGCGAGGTCGTGGATTGCGCCCCCGGCCGAAATCCATTCATTGGGCACCATGCCCGAGTTGTGGGATACGGGCTCGAAGACCCGCGCGGCATCGCTTGCGACGGAGACTTCGTATTCATCGCCGATGGCGGCCGGGAGAACTTACTCGAATTTGACATAAGCTCGGAAACCATGCACGAGACCGAGGGACGCGCCACGGATCCGTGCACCACCTGCCAGCAACTCGATCCGCGCGGGTTGGCGATGTGGGACCGCGACATTCTCACGGCGGAGTATCAGCGATCCGCGGTCGTAAGAAGAGTGCGCGCGCATCCGCCGGGAGCCCCAGCGCCGGTTTCGTCGGGTCTCGGCGGCCCATCCGGCGTGGCGAGATATCGCGATGAGTTACTCGTCACCGACGACCGGCCGTGGCCCGCCATGCCGGCCGCGATGCCCGCCTTCGATGCCGCGAATTATAAGCAGTGGATCGAGCAGAGTACGCCGCAGAGCTTCGGCGTGTTGTACCGCATCGATATGGCGGCGGGCGGCGCGCCGGAGCCCCAGGATCGATTGCTGAGCCATCCGACCGGCATCGCGATCGACGAAGCCCGCGGGCTGCTCTATCTGGCCGAGAGCGATACTTCCGAAACACGCTGGCTGATCTTCCAGCGGAGCTCCGTGGGCAATCAGTGGCAGCGCCATGGCGTTCTCTCCGTGGCAACCAATTCAAGCGGAACACGCCCGATCTTCCAGGGCATTGCCGTCTGGAACGAGAGGATCTACGCGGCAGGCCCCGACGGAGTTTATGTTTTCGGGAAGGACGGCACAAGCGAGGGCAAACTGGCGTTCAGCGAGCCCGTGGCGGGGCTCGCCGTTCAACCCGGGGAAAATGCGTCACTGTACCTGGCAGCCGGACACAGGTTATGCAGGATCAATCTGCGGCGGTGAGGGTCCTGGTGCCGCGCATTTCTCGCTAGGAATGCGATTCGATAAACTCGTCCAGCTCGTGGACGAGTTCCTCCGCCGACCTGCCGGAACACTCCAGCACCAGGGATGCAGTACCCATTGTAAGAACTGCCGTGCGATTTCCCAGGATGACCCGGTGGACGACCGGAGAGCGGTTCAGTTCATTCACTTCGTTTGTCACCACGGATAGATCGCACTGCCGATCGAAAACCGTCACCAGGGACGACACCGTCCAGCGATACACCGTAGCCCTCGCCACCGGCTGGACCCGTTCCCGCACGACCCGGAAAACCAGTTCTTCGGTGATCGGGTTACCGTACCTTTGGGCTAGCGAGGGCAATAGGGAACACGCGTAGGCGAGGAGATAGAGCTGGCAGCCGTCAGCCAGGTTATGAATTGCCTCCGCAATGGCTGCAACGCCCTCGTTGCGGCCCGGTAAGCCGGCTCCGGCATGGCCGATGGATTCGCGGGCCCTACCAAGCTCGCCGTGCAGCCGCTGTAACTCCTCGGTAACCGTTTTGCGGGACTCGGCAGCCTCTTTTTGGACGAATGCCACCGTGTCCGCCAGCGCGTTTTTCATCTCCATGATGTCGCGCAGCTTTCGGGTGCGCTCCAGCATACTCTGGACATGCGTCAGCCGCGAAACAGAGCGGTCGCTACCCTCGGACAGCACGATGAGTGCCTGATTCAGCATGGCGAGGATGTTCTGCACTTCGATCACTTGCGCCACGGCGGCGCGCTGGCTGTCGACTCGGTACTTCGTGAGGATGCGGGAAACGCCGGAGCCTGCTTCGGCAATCTCGTTGGCGCTTTCGGCCCGGACGAGCGAGTCGCTGACGTGGTCGAGTTCCCCGCGATGATCCGCGTAACTGTCGCCTGCCAGGACGCAACGGTTAACACTCTCGAGCAAGCCGCACAGAAGGTTGAATAAGGCCTGGCAGAGATCCCTTCCCGACCCGGCGCGGGCCTTCGAATCGGTCCCATACCGGTGGTCAAAGATAGATGGAATCATATCATTCATATTGGCAAAACAGTGCCTCTGTTAGACGGTTTTGTCCGCTGGATGGCGGCAACCCCGCCCAAGTGCCCCGTTCGACTGCAGCGAAACCGGTTTGCCGCCGCGGACATGTGGTACCAACGAAAGCAACTTACAGGCGCGCCGCCTCCGTTAGGGGAACCAGCTCCTTGATGCCGCGTTGGCCCAGATAGTCCTCATCCGTGGCGCGGCTGGCCAGGACGATAGACGGCATCTTCCCCCGCTCCGCCAAGGTCATGAATGGCGTGGCCCAGCTCCAATCCGGCGGCCAGGTCTTTGCCGAAAGCCCGCGGTCGGGAACTACCAGAGCTGTGGTGCGTTCCCCACCAGTCTGGGAAACCCCGCGCAGTTCCTTCGCCAGAGCGGCGAATTTCCGACCCAACGGCTTTGGCCGGCCCGCGCGGTCCAGCAGCCCCAGTTGATATTCCATTCGATCGAACCCTTTGATGGCGGGATCGAAATCATGGGAGCACCACCAGGTGATGCCCCACAGTTTCTTGGTACTCACCGCGTTACGCACCAATCGCTCCATATACTCGGGCATGCCGGCGGCCGGGATGTACTCATCCGGAGCCACGCCGGTCTCCTCTACCCATACACGGCGGGACAGATCCCGGTGGTAGGCAAACGCCAGCTCGGCCATATATTCGGCTAAGCGGAGCGACCCGGCGCCCATGCCTCCATAGTGGTGAAAGGCGCCGGTGAAAAGCCCATAAGAGTGGACCACCGTGGCGTGGCCGGCGGTACCCAGATTCTCGCGGCTGAATCCGAAATCGGCGAACCAGTGCTGATGGTCAACACCATTCACGTGAAACCTTCCGGGTGCTACCCCATCGCAATGGGAGAGGATCTGATTCGCCCATGCGTCCGCCTGCGCCGTGCCGACCGGGTTATTGATCCCTTGCAGCACGCCTAGTTCGTTTCCTATGTCGAAACCGAGAAAGCGGCGATGCCCTCCGATGGCCTCCGCGATGCGGCGGAACAGCAGCTTCTCGGCTTCGATCACCTCCGCATCCACAAAGATATTGCCCTTGTCGGGTTCGCGCCCATGGAGCAAAGGCTTCACCCAGACCGGCATGAAGGAGAAGCCGCTCATCCAGCCGTTCAGCACTGTAACCTGGACGTCCAGACCGGCGCGATCGGCGGAATCCAATAAGTCGTGCAGCCTGGCGAGGACCACCTGGCTGATATAGCTCGGGCCCGGCTGGATCATGGGCCAGAGGCACTGGATGCGCACGTGATCCAACCCGAGATCGGCCACCGCGCGCAGATCGTCCGCAATCGCGAGGGAGTCCCAGTCCTCCCAACAGAACCACCAATTTTTGCTGGGAACGTAGTTCACTCCAAAGCGAAGTGCAGCCGGCCGTTCCTGGCCGACTGCACTCAGGGCCGCGATCGCGCCCAAGGACCCCGCCAAAAATCCGCGCCGTGTCTTCATTCCGGCCTCGATGCTAACATGACGCCGCGATCCAGAAAGAACGGGCGAATCCAGCGGGCATCCCCGTCAACGGCGGCCGCCACCGTGTGAGCCGCCACCGCTGCTGCCATGCCCGCCCCCGCTGTAGCTCGGTGCCGACCCTCGCGGCGCGGATTGGGAAGAACCCCGCGCCGGAGCCGAATACCGCTGCGCCGGAGCCGAGTACCGCTGCGCCGGAGCCGAATACCGCTGCGCCGGAGCCGAATACCGCTGTGCGGGAGCCGAGTACCGCTGCGCCGGAGCCGAATACCGCTGCGCCGGAGCTCGGGAGCCTTGCGCACCCTGGAAATGTTGCCACTGCCCTTCGGTTGCGCGAGCGCTCGGTGCCATGGCGCGAGCGCTTGGCGCCGCCGGCCGGTTCCCGTAGTTTGACACCGTCCCCGACCCAAAGCGGTTCCAGTTTCCCGTGCCGCCCGATCGGGTGGGATTCAGGCTGCTCGATCTTGTCATCGCGCTTCGCGAAGCGAGCGATGCGGCCCCATACCGCGCCGTCAGTCGACCATTCGGGTACGCGACTCCCAAACGGTGGGCCGCGTCGTGCTGCCACACCGCCCTGCCGGCAAACCCGCCCGCGTAGTATCCACCGCCGTAACCGTAGCGGTGAAAGAAGCCGGCATTGACGAACACCGAGCCGCCAAACCAGTTCGGGCCCCAGCCCCAACCCCAGCCGCTCCAACCCCAGCCGCCCCAACCGCCGAAGAAGAACCCGATGTTGATCCCCGGATAAAATCCGAAGCCGTATCCATAGTAAAGCGGCGGATAGTAGCCCCACACCGGCGGTCCCCAGACGTAAACCGGGTTATATACCGGCACGTAGATCACCTGCGGATCGGCCGGTGCAATGTCGATAGCCGACTGCCCACCCTGCGTTTCAGTCGTGACTGTCTGCTGCGCGGTGGAAGAGAGCCTGCCGTTGGCTCGCGCCCGTGCGCGCATCCTCTGCACCGCGGCCATGACGTCGGCTTGCTGCGCGAGAAATGCGTTGCCTAATGCCGTGGTCCACTGGACGTCCTGGTTCAGCGTCCTCACAACGTCCGGAAAGGCCACCAGGGCTTGGACGCTGGCGTCCCAGTTCTGCTGGCGAGCGGCATCCACCAGTTGGGCGCCTTGTAGATTGCGATTCTGCTCGATCCACTGCCCCGCCTCGACAACCTCCAGCGGATAGGTGGCCGCCACCAGCACTTGGCTGAGCAGGGCATCCGGGTACAGCGCAACGGGCGCGACCAGGGTGTCCAACTGGTCCGGTGAAAGGAGCTGCGCGGGAGCTTGCGCGGAAGGCGTTGGCTGTTGCGCCAGCAGAAGGCCGGCGGCCAGCAGCGGAACACCAACCAGACAAAGCACCCGGCGAATGACCGATTGAACTCTGACAATCTTCATAATGCACCTCCAATTCGGTGGCACTTACGCTCTCTCAGGAGCACGCCGCGGACCAAACTGCAATCTATTGATCGGGCAGTTACTTGACGCATCTCCCAGGCAATGCGAATGGTTGAAAACCACCGTCTCCGGTGTATCGGCACCACCTGCGAGGGCGGTTCAGCCGTCGGTTCGACATTAGGGACAGGTGAATCGCCCACCAGGAAAGTGGGATAATCCGGATGAAAACGGTACCACGGGTTACAAACGGAGATTCCGTAAGCCTTACGCTCTGTTCAGAGTGGTGAGGCCCCACCGGCAGGCGGAGGCCTGAACCAAACCAAATGACAAGATCCACCAAGGCCATAAGCTCTCTTTATCGCTGGTCCGATCTGCTCAAGCTTGTGGGCCTGTCACTGCTTTACAAGGTTCTTTCCGAGTGGACACACGGCAATCTCTCGATCCAAGGTAGCGTCTCCGTCTTCTGGCTGCCCAGCGGCGTCGCGCTGGCGGCATTGCTGTTGGGCGGGATCAAATACTGGCCCGCCGCGTTCATCGGCTCACTGGCTGCCGTGAGCGGCCAGGGCTATCCGCTGTGGCGTGAATTAGCCGCGGCCTCGGGCAACACATTGGAGCCGCTGATCGGTGCCTGGCTGCTACTCCGGAGCGATCGCTTCAATGTCACGCTGATGCACGCGGAAGACTACCTGAGGATATTCCTCGCGGGAACCGCCGGCGCTTGTGCGAGCGCGTTGATTGGGGTTAGCGTCCTGGTGCTGGCGGGCCATATTGCGCCGCCGGCGTTCGCTGGCAGCCTGCTGCATTGGTATGAGGGGGACATACTTAGTATTCTGCTGCTGACGCCGCTGATCCTGGTTTGGCGCCGGCTACCGAGCGGTTGGTTCGCCCGTACAAGAGTGGGGGAGACCATTGCCTGCTTCGGGCTCGCCGGGCTGTTCGGGCAGATCACATTTGTTGGCTGGGGCCAAAGTGTATTCGGACATCCTCCACTTGGCTATTTGGCGTTTCTCTTTGTCACTTGGGGCGCGGTACGTTTCGGCCGCCATGGCGCCTTGTTGCTGGTTTTCATGGCGGCGCTGCAGGCGTTGACCGGTGCCGTCTTTGGCACCGGGTTTTTCGCCGCGGATCTCGTTCGGTTCGGCCTCAACAGTGTGTGGGTATTTCTGCTGGCGCTGACGATCGTTGGCATAACGGTAGCCTTGCTCTTCCACGAACGCAAGCTGGCGGAACAGTCGCTCCGGAAAGCCGAGGAGAATCTCCGGTTGCTGACGACTAATCTCAACGAGATGGTGGTGGCGTATGACATGAACCGCAAACTCGTTTACGCCAACCCCGCGGTGGAGAAGCTGACAGGCTACTCTCTGGAATGTCTCCAAAGGGAACAGTTTATATGTTGGGTTCATCCCGAGGATCGGGCTCGCATGCTGAGGCACTGGGAAGGGCTGTTCCAGGGAGGGGCATTTGTGGAGGAGGAGTACCGGCTGATCACGAAAGATGGCCAGCAACGGTGGGCAGCCGCTTCCTGGGGACCCATCCTTGACGACAATGGGCGACAGGTCGGAGTCCAGGGCAGCGAGCACGACATCACCGAGCGCAAGCGGGCGGAGGAAAACCATCTACGGTTGGTGACCGCGATCGAGCAGGCCGCCGAAACGATTGTGATAACCGATCCCGCGGGTGCCATCCTATACGCCAATCCCGCCTTCGAGAAAACCACTGGGTTCACTTGCGCGGAAGCCCTGGGCCAAAATCCGAGGATTCTCAAGAGCGGCAAACAGGATGCGGAATTCTACCGAAACATGTGGATGACGCTGGCCGCCGGTCAGGTATGGAGTGGCCATCTCATCAACAAGCGCAAAGACGGCACGCTCTATCAGGAAGAGGCCACCATCTCGCCCGTCCGCGACACGACCGGCAAGATTATTAACTATGTAGCAGTCAAGCGTGACGTCACGCGCGAGGTCGCTCTGGAGGAACAGTATCGACACGCACAGAAGATGGAGTCCATCGGGCGTCTTGCCGGAGGCATCGCGCACGACTTCAACAACCTGTTGACGGTCATCGACGGCTACAGCAAGATGATCCTCGCCGAGCTGAGGACTGGCGATCCGCTTCGGGACCAACTGGAAGAAATCGAAAAAGCTGGGGAGCGTGCCGCCGGACTGACCCGGCAGCTTCTGGCTTTCAGCCGGAAGCAAATCCTGCAACCCTGTGTGCTCGATCTGAACGTCCTGGTTGGGGACATGCGGGGGATGCTGGAACGCCTGATGGGTGAGGATGTGGAAGTGCGCTTCGCGTTCCACCCGGAAGACGTCACGGTGCACGCGGATCGGCATCAATTGGAGCAGGTGATCATGAATCTGGCGGTGAACGCTCGGGACGCCATGCCGGATGGAGGGCGGCTGCTTATCGAGACGGCCCTGGTGGACGAAAACCATGTCAGTTCGTCTCCCGAGGTTCGCCCCGGCCGCTACGCCATGCTGGCGGTGAGCGATACCGGCAAAGGGATGGACGAAGCGACCGAGCGGCGGATCTTCGAACCGTTCTTCACTACAAAACCGGTCGGCCAGGGAACCGGGTTGGGGCTGGCCATGGTCCAGGGGATCGTGGTACAGAGCGGCGGTTACATCAACGTCTACAGCGAACCGGGCCAGGGAACTGCGTTCAAGATTTATCTGCCCGCGCTGGCCGGTGCAAAGGTCCCTGCGGAACAGGCGGCCGTC
>Ga0326728_10005696_pt1 | contig 34505 bp, 23 predicted proteins | sample MB3enrmetagenome_FD_207602 | JGI IMG/M metagenome (GOLD analysis project Ga0326728, IMG submission 207602) | Lab enriched peat soil microbial communities from McLean, Ithaca, NY, United States - MB31MN | ecosystem: Environmental > Terrestrial > Soil > Wetlands > Peat | place: USA: New York...
AGGCCGAACTTCACGAACACCTCGTCGGTCTCGGGGAACTTCTGCTTTATGTCGCGGACCAGTTCGCCGCCACGAACGAGATCGCTGAACTGAAACATGGCTCACTTCCTCCCGCAGGACTCCATCTGTCATGCTGAGCGCAGCGAAGCATCTCTGCAGTTATGCATGGTGCGTGGCATCCACAAGCAACTGCGGAGATCCTTCGCTTCGCTCAGGATTACAGGAGTTGACTTTGCCACACCCTCGATCGGGGCCGTTTCGCCGGGGCTGGTAAACGCAGAATGGCTCTTCATCCAGATAATCGCCGCTGGCCGCGTAGGCCCGTGCGCGGCACCCCATACAAACATTACGAAACTCACAATAGCCGCACTTGCCTTTCAGATTATCCGTGCTACGCAGTTGCTGAAAGACCGGGGCGCTCTCCCAAATCTCGGCGAACGATTGCTGGTTTAGGTCGCCTGCCAGGACCGGCAGATACCCGCAGGGATAAACCTCACCTCGGTGTGAAATGAAGCAGACACCCGTGCCGGCCAGGCAGCCCTTGGTCATGGCGTTCATGCCCTGAGGATGGCCGTTGCCGGGCTGGGCGCCGTGCGGATGGAGCGCTATACCCGTCGATCCAGGCATCGTCATTTCGGTTGGGCCAATGGCGTCTTTCGATCCGCCGGCGTCTGCCGGGCCCGTCTCGCTGCCCGCGCCCGTGGCTGCCCGGCGCTCGGCGGCGCGACGTTGCCGCATTACGCGAAAGTAATGAGGGGCGCAGGTGGCTTTTAGTTCGATCCCGCCCTCGAGCGATCGATCGTAGAACCAATTCAAGATCTCTTCGTATTCTTCGGCGGGCACCATTTGCTCAGCGGCGATGTCCACGCCGCAACCCACCGGAACCAGAAGGAACGTGTGCAGGGCATCCGCCCCGATTTCTTTGGCCAACTCCAGCACTGCGGGGAGTTGGTGCGCATTATGACGAGCGATCGTCATGTTAATCTGTAGCGACATCCCCAGCTCGCGAAGGTTCCGGAAGCCGCGCAGGGCGGCGTCGAAGGCGCCGGAAATGCCGCGAAACGCGTCATGGGTCGCAGCGTCGGCGCCGTCGAGACTGATAGAAACGCGCCGCGCTCCTGATTCAAGAATCCGGCGCGCCACCGGCTTGTCGACCAGCGTTCCATTGGTGGCCAGCGCCACTCGAATCCCCAGGGATGTGGCGTAACTGGCAAGCTCGAAGATGTCGTGACGAAAGAGAGGTTCGCCACCGCTCAGAACTAGAATTGGTAGGAATGACTGAGAGACTTGCTTTATTAAGTTCAGGGCTTTGGTTGTAGGTAGGTCTAATGGTGATGAGAGTTCTGAAGCGGTGGCGCGACAGTGGATACAACGCAGGTTGCATCCCTTGGTCACCTCCCAAAAAACGAGCCGCGGTTTGTAGTCTAGGTTGTTAAGCCACATAGCACGACTCGTTTCTCAATAGCGGCTGTTTGACGCAGCCACTATTTCCATAAGCACGTTCTTGTCCATCTCTGCGGGAATTGCGGCGCGCGGCTGTGCTCCAGGCCATCGTGCTTGCCCCGAACCCCCGGACATCCATCCCGCCCCATCGGAAATCCCCTGGGTACGAGAACGATTCCCGCGTGTGTGGAACGTAGCTGAGTGGTCCGTAAGGGCTGCAATTCCGGTCAATACCGGGTCCGGGTTGCCCCATCGAGCAGGTCGGCCAGATTAGGTTTGCAAAAATCACTGTCCTATGCCTCTGTTGGGTTGGCCCTGGAGTCGCGAAGGGAACTTTCGTGGCGCGCGTCTGTTGAGATTCTATAGGGGGTTAGAAACTCCTGCTCGTCCAATTTCCGGAGTCCCCAACCCCCAACCCATCGAACGACGGGCCCACAGGACCCGAAGTCCCTCGCGCCCTACGGAGGGGCACGCCTCATGCCAAACTCGAGGCGATCGGGAAAGGTCAGCAGGGTGGATTCAAACCGAAGGAAAAAAACAGCTTAGCGCATCGTGGAGCGAAGCGAGTGCAAAAAGCGGGCGCAGATTCTGAGATTAAGAGGTGCGCAAAATGACCGTTGCCAAACTGGCAGGAGGGGTGAAAAGGCGCAAAGACGTGCTGTGCTCGTTGGCGAACCAGCTGCTCGCCATTTTCACTTACTTCGACAAAAAAAATGGGACCTGCAAAACGCAGTGGCAACCGCCTTCTTGTGGCGCTGTTCCGGCGGCATCTCCCAGGATCAGCACGATAGCGGCGCTACGCGGAGACTTTCCCCATGTTCGACAAACCAAAGGCGGTTGGAGCCTCACTACGACGGGTTCTGCTGGATGTAGGTAGTGTACACCTCATCTCGAATACGGTAGAAGGGTACGAATAGCAACTTCTCCGCCTTCCTTGACGCCTCAAATGTTAGAGGTGAGCCGACGGTTGGTCTTAAGCCTTCGGTGGCCGTCGCAACTGACCGCGTGGGAAGTTCCAAGGAAGGCTCAAGCGCCACCAACATCAGGGGTCCCCACATCAGCGCCGCGGTGTTGGAGTGCAGCTCGTCAATGGGCTGGCACCAGAAAGAGAACGGGATGCGAATCTGCACCGTGTCGTTCGTTTGCCAGCGGCGCCGGATCTCGGCAAAGGTGCGAGGCTCCGCGGCTACAGAGACTGCCTTGCCATTGACAGCGAGTTGCGCGGGCGATTTCAGCCAGCCGGGAATGCGCACGCAAATGCTGAATTCGGCTGGGGCGGCAACCTCGACCCGCAGCTCAATCGAGTCCGATTCCGGATAAGTGGTGGCCTGGATAATCTTCGCCGGTACCCCGCGCGCTTTCCAGCCCACCTCGGAAGGGGTGAAGAGGTTCACATAGATTCCGTCTTCACTTGCGAAGTAAGCACTGATTGCATAGTCGGCGACCACTTGCGGAGTAGTACCGGAGCAACACGGCCACTTGTCCTGCATATAGGATTTCTGCGTGGAGCGGTGATAGTCGGAGTAATAGAAGACGTGCCCGTCGCCTTGGGGGTCTTTTACCCCCAGAATCGTATTGTAGAGCACGCGCTCGAGCGAGTCTCCATAACGCGCCTCTGCGGTGACACGCAGCAAATATCGCGCCAGCTTCAAATGAGCATACGACCCGCAGGGAGTTTCAAAGTGCGCGTGGGTCTTGGCGAGGCTCTCGCCCAGCAAGCCCTTACCCGGCGCCACGAATTCCTCATTCGGGCCCCACCCACCCGAGGCGAAGGACTGCGTTTTCTCGATCATGTCCCAGGCATTCCGGATCGCCTCCAGGTACTTGATATCGCCGAGGACCAGGTAAGCACGCGCCGCGGAGCACAGAGCATTGACGTGGCTGTAAGCGTGCAAGCCGGGAAGCACATTCTCACCGCGAGAAAGTGGATCGAAATAGGTCTTGTCCATCAAGTATTGCTTGGCCATCTCGCGATAGGCTTGGTCTTTGCTCATTTCCCACAGGTAGAAGAGATTCTCCGGCAGGGTATAAGTCTCGTCGTAGACGGCTTGCTTGGGGGCTTCGAATCGCTCGTATGCGCGACCGGGCAAATAGCGAACGGAGCCTTTAACGCATCGCCTCGCGATGTCGAGCGCTGAAGCGATACCGGCGAACTGCCACGCGTCGAGCGTGCCGATCAGTATTTTGTCGAGAGTGTATGCGGCGCTAGCGGTGGAGGCCTTCAGCGAAGGGTACCAGTAATCCTCCGAATCAATCGTGGCGGCAAATCCCTTCACCAGCCTTTCCACCTTGGCTTGGGTTGCCGGGTCCCCGGTCTGACTGTAAAACCTCGCAAGCCCGGATATGATCTGCCCCAGGACCTGACCCGGCCCAAAGCCCTCCGCGTCGTACCAGCCACCCATGTCTTCGCCCGGCGCGGGCAAGCCTGCGCGTTGACGATAGACTTTCAGCAGCCGGTCCTCATCCAGGCTTCGATAGGAGGCATGGATTCGATCCAGTTGATCCCGCAAGGGGCCGCCCGTGAGTCTTACGTCAGAGTAACTGAGGCGAAAGAGCTTTTCGCGTGTGGACGATGCGGTTCGTGCCCAAAGCGAAGAGGGAATTGGCCTGTGCCCGACCGCCGAGGCTGCGGCCACTGCCTGCAGGAAATGACGTCGGGAGATGGTTTGTTTGCTTCGCATTTAATTCGGCCCCTCGGCTGCAAATGCGAGCGGGCCCACTCGTAGGGGCGGTTCGCGAACCGCCCCTATGTTTGCTTTAGCGCCTCACTAACCGCAACGTTTTAATCTCCCACGGCTTCACATGGAAGCGGATGGTCTGCCCTTCGCCAACCGTCCCCAGGACTACATCTTCGAGCAGATTCGTTTCCAGCACGCGAACCGAACGCGGGAGCTCGATCGAGACATCTCCTTCGCGACCTTCGCATTCGAAAAACCGCAGGATAGCGTCGGTGTCGTAGAACCCTTCCATCTGCTTTATGGCGTACAGAATCACATGATCGCTATCCGTCTTTATGAACGAGTAGGCATCCGGCAAGCCGCCTGCTTTGCCTGCCCATTGTTCCTGGGGGCTCGCGTGGGCGGGTTCCTGGAGCGCCATCAAGGGGGAGTTGAAAGCCAAAGCCTGGAACTCCACTTTGCCTTCTCTCCAGCCTCCTCGATGTGGGTAGATCGAGTATCCGAAGCTGTGGTGTCCCTCATCGGCTCGAGGGTCGGGACCCCAGGGACCGCGAATCACGGAGAGACGGATCAGGCTGTCTTTGGCATCAAAGCCGTTGCGGCCGTTGTTGAGAATTGCTACCCCGTAATTTGCGTCGGAGATGTCGACCCACTTGCCCATCACCATTTCATTCCCTGTCTGTTCGCGTTCGATGGCGCCGTAAGGAATCTCCGCCGCCACTTTGGTGGACGAAACGTTAACCGGGAAGCCCGCCTTCAAGAACGTAGCGCGTTCGTACCAGTCGGTTGAGAATTCCACATCTACGCGAGGCACACCAGCAGTCAGGCTGATATCCTGGGAGAATTCTGAGTCCCGGAAGCGATGGACCACACGCAGCGTGGCCCGCGCCGGCCCCTGCTCGGCGATTTCGATGCGCGCCGCCTTCTCTATATCCCATTTCTTTCCCGTCAGCCCGATATCCCAGGCAGGCCCGGCGTACTCGGGAGAGGTTTCTTTGGCCCGCTCCGCCGTATCCTCGAGCGCCAGCAGGAAATTGCCCTCGCCCCGAAACGCTTCACGCTTATTCGCTTTGTCGTAAAGCCGGGCAACGTAGCCGGTCTCAGGATTAAGCTCGATTCGGAAGAACTCATTCTCGAGATACCAGCGAGGTTTCGCGCCAACCTGGAGTGAAGAAGCGGCAGCTTTGCGACCGGCGGCTTCAGGAACGAGGCGGTAGAGCTTCAGGCCCATCTGCGGAACCTTCTGAGCGACGAAAGCCACGGTGGCGGTTTCGCGCGCGCCCGCTTTCGCCGCCGGCTTCACCACCTGCACGGGGACCGTCTCTTCACCGTGCACGGCCACCATGCGCGGGGGCAATGAAAAGGCGGACACCTCGGCGACAACCAAGTCGCTGCGGTCCCAGGACTGAGGGTTATAAACGACCACCGGAATTCCCTCGCCGCGGGTATCGACCTGGAGGCCGAGGTTCTGGAGGGAGAAGTTCAAGGCCCGGTGAGCGCGCTCGAAGACTTCCTGATATTGCTTGGCGGCGTCGGCATAAATGGGACCGATACCTGAGCCGGCGGCCAAGTCGTGAGCCTGGTCCAGCAGGGCGATCTTCCAAGCCTCCGTGATATCGCGATTGGGGTAGTAGTCCCGATAGTCAAAGAACACCGCCAGTTCCGACATCTTCTCAGCGTCCAGAAGAAGCTGCTCGGCCTGCCGATTATGGCGCTTCATATCCACTTGAGTTGTGTAGCAGCCGGGAAAAACATTCTGCATTTCCCCAGCCACGACCGGGAAGTCTTTCTTCTCAGTCAGCAGAATATCAATGTAGTCCGCAACGTTGGTGGTCCTGACCCGCACATCATTGGGGGAAGCATTCAACTTCGTTATTCCGGCAACGTCTTCGGGATTGGGGCCGCCGCCGTGATCTCCCATGCCGTACAGCACCATGATGTTCTTGACCCCGGCGCGATCCGCGTTCTTCATCCCCAACACCGTAGTGTGCTCATGGTCCATGGGCTGGGTGTACTCGCCGGGCGTGGTGTAGCCCAACACCCGGCTCCCATCCAGCCCTTGCCACCAGATGATGGGCGGCCGGGATGGATCGTGAGGCCGATTGAAAAGATAGAGTTCGATCCCAGCTTTGTGCGCGATCTGCGGCATCGAGTAAGGATGGCCGAATACGTCCGGCTGCCACGCCGCTCGGATGTAATGTCCAAACTTTTCCTTACTGTATTTCTGGCCGTAGAGGAACTGACGTACCAGCGACTCGCCGTCGGAGACGTTTTCGTCCATTTGCACCCAACTGGAACTGACGGGAATGAAGTTGCCGGTTCTGGCCTTTTGGACAATTCCTTTGAAGATGTCAGGAAAGTAACGTTCCATCATTTCGAGCACGACCGCCTGATCCTGTGCGTACGTGTAATCAGGGAACTGGTCCATCAACTTCAGTTGGTTACTGAAGGTGTTGTACATGATGTCGTAGATGGATTCCTCCCATCGCCAAAGCCAAGCCATATCCATGTGTGCGTAGCCGACTACGTGGGCAGTGTAGTCCTTTGGCTGCGCGGCGGACTGAGCATGGGCGGGGGAAACGAAGCTTGCAACGATGAAAACAAGCCCCACGAGCTTACGCATAAGACCTCCTGCGGACCGGAACTCCTTGAGCACTCTGGTTGCGCTGCTATCCAGGCTCCAACATTTCAAACAGATTTTGGACTAAAATTCAAGTGGCCTCACAGGTGTCTGGGCACTCGCAATCGGCACACTTCCGGGTTGCGGACGCGGTTGGCGTCTGCTAATGTAATCCCGATGTCACGTGTCCGTCACGATTGTTTGTCATGATTCCACCATGTCCCAAATGCGGCGCGACGAAAACCGATCCCGTCCCGCACGACTTCAAGTACAACCTTGCGCGGGCCTTGGGGTACCGACTGCAAAAGTGCTCCCGGTGTCGCGCGACACGCTTTCTGCCGAGGCATAGCAAGAAACCTCTTGGCACATCTCAGGCGGGGAAGCTGCCGACGAGCGAACCCAGGTTTGGGGGGGAACCCGGGGGATTTGTGAAGCCGGAGGCTGGCCCCGGACAGGAAGGACATCCAGTGGCGGTGGCCGAATCCCCGAACGGCGACGTGTTCCACTGTCCGGCTTGCGGCAGCAGCCGGTACCACCGAACGGAGCGCACTGCCGGGGAACGGATGTTGCGCCTCGCACCGATGGCTCGTTGCGAGCTTTGTGGCGTGCGCTTTCCGTACCCGGGCCATCCGGACTCGGTGCAGTCGGAGGAGGCGCCGGCAGCCGGATCTCAATTTGCAGAGGAGAAACACGTTCCGAAAATGACCAAAGAGAACCTCCAAGCAGAAGTCCCCCAAGAAGCGGTCCACGTCAAATCTTCGAATGATGACGTACCGAAGTGCCCGTCTTGCGGCAGCTCGAAATACCATCGCACCGAGCGCACTGCCCTGGAACGAGCGTTTCAACGACCGCCGATGGCCCGTTGCGAGACGTGCGGCAAGCGGTTTTCGTATGTCCGGCACCCCGATGAGCCAAGGCGGTCGGCAACCGCCGGCAAGAAAACCCATCCGAACGGCGGGGAGCAAGCAGGCGCCGCCGGCTCCTCGAACCAGGAAACAGGTCGCTGTCCATCTTGTGGCAGCGCCAACTATCGCCGTTCTCGGCGTACTGCCGCGGAACGCCTCCTATTCCGCCCCAAAATGGCACGTTGCAGTCATTGCCGGAGGCGCTTCCCCTTCCCTGAGAGTTAGCGTCTTCAAATGGCCTCTTCGAATATCACGAGCCGCATTGCAAAAGCCTCCGGGATCGTGATGGCGGGGGTGTTGTTGAGCCGCGTGCTGGGTTACTTTCGCGAGTGGACGGTAGCCCACCAGAGTGGCGCCAACGCCATCACCGACACCTACTACGCAGCCTTCACGCTGCCCGATTTCTTGAATTACCTGGTGGCCGCCGGCGCCTTGAGCGTGACCTTTATTCCTGTCTTCTCCCGCTACATGGCAGAAAACAAGGAGGAGGAGGGTTGGCGTGCGTTCTCGATCGTGGTCTCGGTGATGGGGTTGGTAGTCGTGGCTTTGGTGGGGTTCGGAGAGATCTTCGCTCCTCAACTGGTGGCAGCCATCGCCCCGGGTTTTGCTCCCGCAGCCAAGGCGCAAACTGTGTTTCTGACCCGCCTGATGTTGCCCGCGCAGGTATTCTTCTACGTGGGAAGCATTCTGACGGCCGTACAGTACGCCAAGGGAAAGTTCGTCATCCCATCCCTCGGCGGGGTGATCTATAACCTCGGAGTTGTTCTCGGTGGACTGTTGCTTTCTTCGCGCATCGGCATGACGGGGTTCGCGGTCGGGGTGGTGGCCGGCGCATTCGCTGGGAATTTCCTTCTCCAGATTTATGGAGCGCGCCGCGCCGGGGCGCGCTTCACTCCCAACCTAAACATCTGGCATCCCGGCTTCCGTTGGTTTATTAGGCTCTCGATCCCAATTATGCTGGCGCTCTCACTCCCCGCCACGGATGACTGGATCATTCGCTGGTTCGGCTCTTTTCTAGGCCGCGCGTCCATCACCTGGCTGACCTATGCGAAGGCGCTGATGCGCGTGCCGCTCGGCGTAGTCGGAATGTCGGTGGGGGTGGCATCGTTTCCTTATATGGCACAGCTTTATTCGGAGGGGAAACTCGATGAACTCAACCGCGCTGTAAACGCCACGCTGAAAGGGCTACTCATTCCGCTTCTCCCGATTTCCGCCTTGATCGTTGCCCAGAGCACGCCGCTCACCCATTTCCTTTTCTCGCATACGCGCCTGCACGGAAGCGATTTCGAAGCCACCTCTGCTGCGCTGCGGGTCTTTTCGATCGGCATGTTTGCCTGGGCGATGCAGAACATTCTGGCGCGCGCTTTCTACGCCGCTCGCGACACCATTACTCCGGCCGTGGTGGGTACGGGAATTACTTTCCTTAGCCTTCCCGTGTACTGGTGGCTGGCCCACCACTTTCAGTACCTCGGTCTCGCCTGGGCGAGTTCCCTGGGTATCACCGCTTGCACAGTGATTCTCTTTTTTCTGTTGAATCGCCGAATCCATAATCGCGAGGGACGGGCGCTGCTGGTATTCTTCCTTAAGATCGGCGCGGTTTCCGCGCTGACAGGCATCGCGTGCTTCGAGCTGAATAATTGGTTGGGATCGCTTCTGGGCTGGCAAACAACCCACCAGGCTCTGCTTGTATTGGTGATTGTGACTTCGGTAGGTTTGGCGCTGGCGGTACTCCTCGCCAAGTTGCTTCGGTTGAGAGAGTTTGAGGACTACCTCAAGAGACTGGCAAAGAGGTGAACTTGCATGGACGAAGTGACAACCCCCAACTCCGCGCCTGAAATCCAACAACGCGTGCAGTCAGGCCGCATCGGATGGTGGGGACCTCTAGCTGTGACGCCGGCGCGGACCTGCCTGATTCTGTTGGTGCAAGGTGGGTTGGCGGCCGTCCTCTGGCTGCGGGGTAATCCCTCTCCTTGGCGTGCTCAAGCGCCGTGGTGGACCGTCTATGCAACCCTTATCGACATCGGATGTTTGCTACTGCTCTGGCGACAGGCGCGCTCGGAAGGTATCCGGCTCGTTGATCTATTCGGAGTCGATCGATCCCGGCTTAGATGGGAGGCGCTTTGGGGGCTTGCACTCTTCGTCATCCTGTTCCCAATCGTTGTGGGTGGCGGCGCGACGCTTGCCTCTTGGCTGGTTTATGGGACCACCCATCTCAGTCCGGCGGCTTCGGCGGTGGGCCTCATCTCCGCACGTCATCTTCCACGTTGGGCTGTCTGTTACAGCTTGTCTGCCTTCTGGCTCGTCTGGTCACCCACCGAAGAAGCCATTTACCAGGCTTATTGCGCTGCCCGGCTCAAGGCGCTGACCGGCAAAACCTGGGTTGCGGTGACCGTGGTAGGATTCTGGTGGGCCTTCGAGCATAGCCTGTTCCCCCTGGTCCTCGACTGGCGGCTCATGCTGTTTCGCTTCCTCCAGTTTATCCCTTTGATCGTGGTCATCCAACTCATCTATTTGCGCACGCGCGCCCTCCCCCGCTTGATCTTCATGCATTGGCCCATGGATCTGCTCGCCGCCTGGATGACACTCAGGCCGTGAGACGCGGGAACCGTCAACATTCCTGCTCTGCGCGGCGTGTAGTGGTGTATGATGCATCTGTGATTAGGCGCTTTTACGTACACAATTTCCGGTGCCTGGAGAACTTCGAGCTGCCCGTTTCAGGCCTCTCGTCCGCCCTACTCATTGGAAACAACGGCTCAGGCAAGACAACGGTTGGGCTTGCGTTGGAGATTCTACAGAGGATAGCGCGAGGTACGAATCGGGTAGGCGACCTGGTGAAAGAGAAGGATTTCTCTCGCGGGCGCTCAGACGTGCCTATGCGATTCGAGGTCGAGGTCGAGTTGGGAGCCAAGACCTTCGGCTACGGGGTCGCTTTCAAGCTTCCAGAGGGGTTCAAGGAACTTCGCGTGCTCGAAGAAAAGCTCACCGTTGATGGCAACCCCGTCTACACCAGAGAAGTGTCTCGAGTGCACCTCGCGGAAACCGGTCAGGCGGAGGAGGCGAAATTCCTCATCGACTACAACCTGGTGGCCCTGCCGATACTCGCGCAACGATCGACGGACGACCCTTTGTTCGTTTTCCTGAGGTGGCTCGCTCTCACGCTCATCCTTCGGCCGATTCCCAGCTTGATTCTCGGAGACTCCGAAGAAGCGACGTTGTATACGAATCCTCAAGTCACCAATTTTGGCGCGTGGTTTTTGAATGTCGTGACCTATGCACCATCCGCTTATGCCAAGATCGACGAATATCTCAAGCAGGTAATGCCCGACCTGAAGGAGATCAAGAACTCGCTATTGGGCAAAGACTCTCGAAGTTTGATCGTTCGGTTTGCGAACGAACAGGGCAGTGCGCTCATCCCCTTCGGGGATCTCTCCGATGGCGAAAAGTGCTTCATGATATGTGCTCTCGTACTCGCCGCGAACGGGGCTTATGGCCCGCTGCTTTGCTTCTGGGATGAACCCGACAGCCACCTTGCATTATCCGAAGTTGGGCATTTTGTGTTGGCTCTTCGGAAAGCTTTCCAGTCTGGCGGTCAGTTCATCGCCACCTCCCACAACCCCGAAGCGATTCGTAGTTTCTCCGACGAAAACACTTTGGTCCTGTACCGTAGAAGCCATCTTGAGCCGACGATTGTTCGTCCTCTCACCGAAGTCCGTGCTAGCGGCGAATTCGGCGGAGACCTTGTTGACGCCCTGATTCGTGGCGACCTGGAACCATGAGCGTCAACAGGCACCTGCCGCACATCTACGTGCTTCCCGAAGACGACGCCAACCGCCAGTTGGCCAAGAGCTTTCACCTGCAAGTTGCCGGCTCTCGACAGCGGCAGATGCAGGTGCTTCCAGAGGCAGGGGGCTGGCTTCGGGTTCTGGAACGGTTCAAATCAAACCACGTCGTCGGAATGAATCGTTACCCGTCTCGTTTGATGGTTTTGCTTATCGACTTCGACGGGTACGAAAGAAGGCTGGAAGAGGCCAGGGCCGAAATCCCCAAAGAGTTGTCAGAGAGAGTGTTTATCCTCGGCGCCCTAACTGAGCCAGAGGCCCTCAAGCAGGCGGGCCTTGGGTCTCTTGAACGAATCGGTCTTGGTTTGGCCAAGGATTGCCGCGAAGGAACCGACACGCTTTGGCAGCATCCGCTCCTCCAACACAACGCTCCTGAGCTTCAACGACTGCTTCAACACGTTCGTCCAATTTTGTTCCCTTCCAACTAACGACTGGTTGTCGCCGGGAGAGTGTAATACTCGTAGTGCACCTTCCAAGTGAATTCCTGGCCCGGGTCGATCGTCATGGCGATGAAGGGCTCCATGGCGAGGACCTTGCGCATTGACCAGAAATTGACAAACGACAGCGGGCGGTCTCCTTGAATCCTCATTCCCGCGCCCACTTTGGGGTTCTCGATGCGAATGTCGTAGTCTTTGGGAGTGTCGCCGAAACCCCGAAACGGGATTTCGACTACTTCCTCATTCTCCAGTGCCTTCGCAAAAACGATGCGGTTCTCCTGAGCCTTAGCCAGACGCTCGTCAGACGGCTGAGTGGGGCGAATCTGGAAGGGGACCGAGATAGAAAAATCGGGACCGGGCGGCTGCTTGTCGAGCACCAGGAAATTGTGATTGTAGACAGTGCTATGGATGGTGCGGCGGCCGGTGTTCTTCAAACTGTGCTCGAGCACCATCTCCGGCTTGCCTTCGATGAGCCGCACGACCTTGCGGTAGACGTAGCCATAGCCTGAAGAGGGGTCGCTCAATTCCTGCGTGAACTCGACGGAATCGGAATGCAGCTTGACCGTCCGTTTCCCCGGATCCACGATCTCATACAGCGTGTACGCATCGTAGTTCGCGCCGACTTTTCGAAGCAGCCCGACGCCGATTTTGATAAAGGTCCCGCCGGCCTTGGCTTCGTCCCACCCCAGGGCTGCATCGTTGGTCTGGAACTCCTCGACGGGGCCCGAGATGGCGCTACAAGCCCCCGTAACCACCTCCGTTCCCTTGAAAACATAATCGTGGATAGGCGGGTCGATCCTGTCAAACCACGGCCCGTAAAAGTTGTGGCCTTCATATTCGAGGCTGGCGATGACTCCTGACCAGTCAAACCGGGTACCACGGTAGTAACCATTCTTAGGATCGGGAAGATACAACTTCACGCGCAGCTTGCCGTTTGAAATCTCGGTCTGGGGAGAATCTGCCGCCAGAACTTTCCCACCAGCCACAAACGCAATCACCGTAGCTGCTGCCAGCAGGGTGTGAATTATCGTTCCAAAATGTAAATTGAGCATCTTTGTGTCAGGCCTTTCGTATTCGGACCTTGGTCTCACTTGCTCCTCCCAGTGTCGTTCCGAGCGCAACGAAGAATCTCGCCCTGCCCTTCTTCCCGACCGCTTCTTGGGTTATCTCGGGTTCCGATCAGTGCGAGTCCAGAGCAAGATTCCTCGCTACGCTCGGAATGACATCTGTCTTAGTCAGAATCAACCCTAAGCTCACATCCCCGGACCAACGGCCGGGGCGAGGGGCGGAATCAGCAGGACTCGCGGACGAGTTAAATACTCGTGCTGGTAGCGCCGGTACTCGTCGCCCGAAGGCGCGTGATCATTTGCGCCGGGCGGGTAGTTCGCCATGCCGTGAAAGGGCAAAGGCTGGACGGTTGCGGAAAAAGCGGTGTTGGGCTCGCCGTCCTTCGCCCAGCCGTTCGTATAAAGGAAGAGATCGCGCACCCAGCCGGGCCTTAGCGGCGGCAGCCTTCCAGCGTCGAAGCTCACCGTAATCTCGTCGCCCGGCGCCATCACCACCAACTGATCGTCAGCGCGAGCCAACAGTTTCTCCACCGGGCCATAGCGCGTGTACATACCAAGCATGGGATTCCAGGGAGCAATTGCCAGCGCGTTTTCATAATCGTAAGAGTCGGGGCGACGGTGTTGCGGGTCGCTGACCGGGGTTGAGAATCCGCGATAGTGCAGGTCCGCGGAGAGGAGCGGAAGTTCGGCCGGAGCGGGCGCCGGGGCATCATTGAAGGAGAAGAAGATCTGGTCCCAGTAGACGCACAAGTTGGTCACGATGCGCACGTGGTGGTCGGAGGTGAGGAATGTGCCGGCCAAATCCACTCGCATGGTGCGGCGCGTGCCGCTCGGCAGACCCATATCAGGAATCACGGTTTGCCATTCACCCCGCGCGTTGCGAACTTGCAGGTAGGGAGAAATCAGTTCGAGCTGCTTATTGGACATCAGGGCGCGTGAACCGTTGGAGTCCGTCCAGTACACCCAACCGTTCAACCGCAATGAGACACGCGCGGAAGCCGGCAAGTCTCCCAAGTCCAGTGTAAGGGAGTGAGGCTCGGCGAGGCCGAGGATGCGGTTTTGAGCGAAGTCGCTGGGATACTTTCCATCCTGCTTCAAGAGTAAGGGCAAGACGTCGCGGCCCTGGTCATCCACCGCCGAAACCGGGAAGCGCTTTTCGCGCACGGAATACAGCGCTGGAGGCTGTGGCGAAGAGGCATAGATTTCGTTCGAGTAAATCTCCTGGCCAGCAGGGTGGTCTACTGCCAAGAGTCGAAGCTGATCAAAGAAATCGGCTTCCCTCAATTCGTCGGTGAGTTGGAAAACGTACCTGCCGTTTTGGGCTTGTACGTCGTGCGGCAGCCGCACAAACTCTTCCGGGAAGGGCTTGATGCGAGTTCCGTCCGGGTTAAGCTCGCCGAGCGGGCCAGTGCCCAGAACATCCGTGACAAACACATAACGCTCGCCATTCCAGGCGTAAAGCAGCGGGCAGGAAGTGGCCAGGCGTTCGGACTCCCGGACGTCAATCGGCTTGTCGGTGGGCACGTCAATCCAATTCTGTATGACCGCGTTGGGCCAGGTGACGCGAACGACATCAACTTTGGAGAGGTTCCCGGCAAAAAACCGTATGGGATTCCCTGTTACCACAATCTTGTTGTAATAGTTACCCGCTTTGACCTCGACCAGGCTGCCGATGCCTTCGGAGTTGCTCTTGTAGCCGATCATCTTCACTTCCAGCCAGTGCGGCGTGGGCCCTTCTTTTTCATAGGCCAGCAATTGCCCGTTGGTGCTGAGGCCCACTAAGTCCAATTTGCCGGGATTGCTCAACCAAGTGGGGCTGAGCGCTGCAACGGCACTTGCCCTGCCGGGCGGGATACTAATACTCCCCTCCCGGAACCTGCCGAAGTGATTGACCAGCAACCGCCACTTGCCTGCGGCATCACGAGCCAGGAGGTCCGCAAAGCTGTCGCCGTTGGCGTCGATAACTGCGCCGCGAAATGCAAAAAAGCCGGCGGGAGGAGGAACGGGCGGAAGGGGAGCCAGAGGAGCGAATTTCCAATCGCCCCGGTTGATGAGGATTTGATAGCCCTTCGGGCCCCACATCGCCAGGTCGAAGCGGCCGTCGTGATTGAAATCTGCTGCCTGCACGTCATAGGCGATCCACTTGCCGAATCCCGTGCCCGCCTCGGAGGTCCGGTTCGCAAACTTTCCCTCACCAAGGTTGGCGTACAACAAGGGAGGGCCGTCGTCGCGGTACAAACACAGGTCAGTGTAGCCGTCGTTATCAAAATCGGCGAGCACCGCGCCGCGCATGCGTCCCTTGGCCGAGGCCAGCCCGGAGGAGGCGGTGGCCTCGGTGAAAGTGCCATCGCCATTGTTTCGGTAGAAGTGCGTAGTGGCGCTTGCGAAGTCGCTCGGGAAACTAAAAGAGTCTTGCTTGGGTGGATCGTTCAAGTTCGTGTAGGCCGTTACGACCAGATCGAGAAACCCGTCGACGTCGGCGTCAAACAACACCGCCTGGGTATCAAGCTCGCCGGGAATCGGTGTGAGCCCCGCTTTCTCCGTCTCGTCCTGGAAGGTTCCATCGCCCGTATTCCGGTAGAGCCGGACGCCGTCCAGGCCGGCCACGAAGAGGCTGGGCTTGCCACTGTTGTTATAGTCGGCAAAGGTGGCGGAGAGGGCGGCGCCGGTCCCGGCCAGCCCAGCCTTTTCTGTTACGTCAGTGAACGTCCCGTCCCCATTGTTGTGCAGAAGATAGTTCGCGCCATCGGGGTTGGCCACGTAGACGTCCATGCGGCCGTCGCCGTCGTAATCGCCGAGCGCCAGCGAGGGACCGAAGAGCGGAAGCAGGTTCCGCCGCGCGTAATTCAGAGAATAATCCGCTGCCTTGGTCCGGCCTTGGGATTCCGCCGCAGCGCTTTGCTGTGCCGGCAACGTCAGGCCCAGGCGCCCGGTGATGTCGGCAAAGGTCACCTTCTCGAAGCCCATGCTTGGACCGGGTTCCGAAGGGGGCAGGGCGGGAAGAAGCAGGGCGCCGTACTTTCCTCCTTCCAGGGCAGGATTCTGAAGCGAAATGCCGGGGACCTTGTCTCTCATCCTTTCATGAATCTTCAGGGCCTTCTGGGCTTCCGCGTTGCGATTGAGGCGTACGTAGGTTGTGAAGGTGTGGAAAAGGGCGGCAACGTAGAAATTCTGCCCCTTGCCAAAACCCATGTTGACCACGTGCTCCCACGCCGAAAGCGCCTCTTCCAAGCGCTTCTCGGCGAAGTAAACGGCTGCCAGATTGAACCAGGCTGCGGGGTCGTTCGGGTCGGCCGCAATCACTCGCTTGAGAGCCGCTTCAGAGTCGGGATAGCGAAGCTCGCGCTTGTACACGATGCCCAGGTTGTAATCGACGGCTACCAGCTTGGGGTCCATCTGCTTGGCGGTGGTCAACTCGCCGAGAGCTTCGTCCAGCTTGTTGGCCTGCATCAGAGAGAGGCCGAGGTCAAAATGGTCGGTCCCCAAGGCTTTCCCTGAAGCCACGATCTTCTGAAACTCCTCGACAGCCTCGGTGTATTTGCCCTGCTCGTAATAGGCCTTGCCGATGTTGCGTTGGGATTGAACGGCTGCCGATCCTGCCAGGGAACTCCTACCGGCAGGCTTCGAGGCAGCCGGTTTTCCGGCTTGCGGGCTTTCCAAGCCGGGCCGGGCGGCGGTGAGACAGGAAGCAAGAATCAAAGTGACCATCACGCAGAAGCGCAGCACACTGGAGAAGTTATGGTTCATGAGTCTTCCGATTCAGAATCAGGGTTCAGGTATTCCCCCACCATCCTGCATTCCCCCCCTCACCGAGGAGGGGACTAAAATGTGGTGGGCCGCAGTCTAGTTGCTCATAGTGCGAACGGTTATTATACAACGCGGCCCTGCTGCGCGAGGCTCATCTTAAGCTATTTCTTCACCACCTTGCCGGCCGGTCGACAACCAAGTCCGGATGGTCGCGGCGGAAGGTCTCCGCGATGTGACAGGACCAGCAAACCGGCGAGTGAGTTTGGAATACTTCCGGCAATCTCTCCGCCGGGACCTTGTCCCAATAAATGGTCCTTTTCTCCGGGTTCAGCAGGGCCGGCACATGTCCGACCCATTGCTCCGCCGCATCTACCGGCTGGCCGCAGATGACACAAGTCTTGCCGGCATACCAGTCGGCGACTATACGCCGAACCAGACAGCCTTGCGGCGCCGCTTCGATCTGTTTCAAACAATCCTGGCCGCACCCCTGCCGTTCCGGCCAGCGGGAGCATTCGCTCAGGCGAAGCTGCGGTGTGCCGAAAGCCGCATCCTTGGCCAGATGTTTGGCGTCTAAATCCACGGCCGCAGGCCTCTGGGTCTCAGGGCAGGTGACCAGCCTCTTACCGCGGAGCTTGAAATAGGCCCGCAGGGATCGAAACGCTAAGTAGCCGACAGCGAGCGACAAAAGTGCTATGACGATCCAAATAAGTGCAGTATTCATACGTGCCTCCCTCAAATTCCAGCATAAAGCTATGAATATCTGGCCCTTGGCGCAATGGTAAGGTTGGTTTGGGGTTCGTTTGCATTCAAGGACCAGTTCGTTTTGCGCGCTCGCAGAGTGTTAAGTTGTTTATTTGCAATAGATAGCTTAGTTCGCTCCCTCCAAGAAACGTCTTTTCTGAGTGTGACTTTCTGCTGCGGTTGTTTGTCTCCCCTACCAGCGTCTGCAGGCGCTGACATCTCGTAGCGCTGACCTTCAGGTCAGCACGCTGAATGCCGACCTGAAGGTCGGCGCTACGGTCGGGACCGTGGTTCTCAGCCATGGCTCCCTTCTCCCGCAGGCATCCTTTGTTTTCATAGACATTCCCGGATCGTTCGTTGAATTCCAGAGTTGAGAAGTTGAGGAGTCGAGAAGTCGAACAGTTGACAGCCGACCTGCCACTTCCGACCTGACGGTTGTATCCGGCCCCTGCTTTCCACGTTTGACTTTTCGACTCCTCAACTCCTCGACTTTTTGACCTTGTGCTTTGTTTTCATAGACATTCCCGGATCATTCGTTCATTTTTGTGTGTTCTCTGCGGTCGTAGCGAGGACGAGTAACGACATCTAGCTTGACCAAGGGCGGTGGCAATGGAATCGTCGTGAGCGGTTCGTGCGGTCATAGCAATGAACCCCAACCTCACAATCTAGCCTATCATGTTGAGCGTAGTTTGTCAAGAAGATTTTTTTGCGGGCATCCGGCGCCAGCTGGGGTAGAATATGACTTCTGGGCAGATTAGTTCAGGATCCGAGGACGCTAACTCAACTCTCTCGAAAGGGTCAGCATCTCAATGTCTGCTGAGATGCCCATAAAGACACGCAACCAGACTACGAAGTCCAACACGCAGGAGGATGACACAGTGAGAAAACTGGTGATTGTTGTTTTGATGGCAATGTTCTGCCTGCCGGTCGAGTTTCTTCAAGCGAAAGAGAGTACGAAGATCGGTGACCGGCTGGAAAGTGCGGCCGTGGTGCTGTACGAAATCATGAAGACGCCTGAGAACTCGATCCCGAAGGACCTGCTCGACCGGTCGGTCTGCGTGGGCATAATTCCCGGGCAGAAGAAAGGGGCTTTCATTATCGGGGCCAGCTACGGGCGCGGTGCGCTGGTGTGCAGAAGAGGCGGCGATGGCCCCTGGGGCGCACCCTCGATGATTGCCGTCCATGGCGGCAGTTTTGGGTTTCAGTGGGGAGGAACGGAGACTGACGTGGTCCTGGTGGTAATAAACCCGAGCGGGATTCGCAGGTTACTCAAAAGTAAGGGCGAGCTTGGCGCGGACGTCTCGGCGGCGGCCGGACCAGTGGGACGGACGGCTTCGGCTTCCACGGACCTGATGATGACCGCTGAAATTCTGACCTATTCCCGAGCGCGAGGCCTGTTCGCCGGCATCGCTCTCAAGGGAGCTGCCGTTACTCCGGACGGGGAGGCCAACGCGCGCCTGTACGGCCATCCGGTGGAGCCCTCGGAGCTTCTTATCGAAGGCAAGGGCGATATCCCAGCCCCTGCTAAATCACTCGTCACCGAACTTGAGAAGTTTTCACCTCACGGCGGAATCTCGTTTGTCAACACCCAACCGCCGCAACCCTCGAAGTAACCGGTCGCCTAACGACGGGACGCAGGGGCGGTCAGTGGATCGTCTCTGCGCGCCCGGGCCTTTCGTATTGCCATCCGAAGTGCGCTTCATACTGTCAAGCCTTGCCAACACCTCCCGTTTGGTAATGTCCTGATCTGTGTGCAGCACTGGCCTTCAGGCCGGCAGATGCCGGCCTGAAGGCCAGCGCTACGAATCAAACTACGACACGACCGAGGGGTAGTGGTACAGCGCGGCGGAGCCGCAATTCGAAATTCAAGATTCCAGATTCAAGAGAAAATCTTTTCAGTGCAAGCAGATTCGACAAACTAGTGCTACAGTTTGATGTAGAGGCGGCTTTGCGCCGCCATTTGGCGAGGTGAACTCGCCGCTAGCACACCAAACTGCACCACGACCAACCTACGAGCCGCCTAGTTTTTTCAGCGGATAATATGTACACTCGTGGCAGTCACAGTGAAATCTCGTGCAACGCCAGGAGTTACGCCGTGTCGACTTCAGTGAGGAGTTGGCTGGCCCATCATTTACCTCAGTCTTTCATGGGGGCTATGGATTACTACCGGAACCCCGGAGCGATGGATCGCTTGGGTGGGCCTTTCAATGGGCAGTGTTTTCGGCAGATGATTTTCATCGACCTAATGCGCGCATGCAAGTTCGATGCAATCGTCGAAACAGGCACCTATCACGGGTCAACGACACTTTTTCTCGCGGTGAATTCCGGCGGCGCCGCCGTCTACACGTTCGAGATCAATACGCGCTCATTTGAACTCGCTAAGCGAAGGCTACGGGCGATTCCCAATATTCACATGGATAACACTGATTCCCGAAAAGCCCTTTCGACAATAGATCTTCCCAGCAATGGATGTACTTTTTTTTATCTGGACGCGCATTGGATGGAAGATCTGCCGTTAACCGAGGAGACAGAGTTGATCGCACGGAAGTTACAGGACTTCGTCATTATGATCGACGATTTTCAAGTTCCCAATGATCCCGGCTACGGTTACGATGATTACGGTCCCGGCAAACGCCTTTCTCTTCGAGATTTCCCCTTCGACTCGGACCCCCGATTTGTTCCCTACTTCCCTGCTAGACATTCCACCGAGGAATCCGGCGGACGACGCGGCTGCATTATTCTGGCAAGTCCTAATCTCAAAGATAAAGTTGATTCATTGGGATGCTTGGTTCGGGCCGAAAAGTTCAAGTCATCAACACAGATTTAGGACACTACCCGCACTTTTGGAGCGTTGGAGTGTCACATCGAGTTGTGCTAGGATGGGGAATTGCTTCGCGACCGGCAAGGCGCGCCTAATGCCGGTCCCAGACTCTCAAGGAGTTCCCGGTGAGAATTTACGACGGACAAGATATTCGCAACGTTGCCCTAATAGGTCACGGCGACACAGGTAAAACCCAGCTTGTCTCTGCGCTGCTCTATGCGGCGGGCATGGTGAATCGGCTCGGCAAGGTGGACGACGGAACCTCGACCACGGACTACGACGAAGAGGAAATTCAGCGCAAGTTCTCAATTAGCGCCGGGCTCGCCTACGCGGAATGGGGCAAAGCCAAGATCAATTTCATTGATACGCCCGGATACAACATCTTCCTGCACGAAACCGAAGGAGCGCTGCTGGCGGCCGACGCCGCCCTGCTCCTGATTCATGCGGTGGCAGGAATCGAAGTGCAGACGGAGAAATCCTGGGGCTTCTGCGAGAAATACGGCTTGCCTCGCGCGCTGGTGATCAATCAGATGGACCGCGACCGCGCCAGCTTCGAGCGGACCCTGGAAGCCGTGCACAAGGAATTCGGGCGCAACGCGGTGCCCGTGCAGTTTCCCGTGGGTGAAGAAAAGAATTTCCGCGGCCTTATTGACCTGGTTCGCATGAAGGCCTACCTCTACGACTCCAGCGGATCGGGCAAAGCGCAGGAAGGCGAAATCCCAGCCGAGCTGAAGGAGCCCGCGACCAAGGCTCACGAAGCCCTGGTGGAAATGGTGGCCGAGGGTAACGACAAGTTGATGGAAGAGTTCTTTGAACAAGGGACCTTGCCGGAGGAGCACTTGGTTTCAGGGCTGAGAGCGGCGGTGTGCGAAAAGCGCATCTACCCGGTGGTGGTTGCCGCCGGGCTTCCGAACATCGGCAGCGAAAATCTGCTGAAGCTCATCGTGGACTACCTTCCCTCGCCTCTGGAACGGAAGGAAGTGGAAGGCTTTGAACACGAGGGCGGAGAACCCGTCAAACGCAAGATTGCCGATGACCAGCCGGCCGCCGCGTTCGTCTTCAAGACCGTGGCGGACCCCTTTGCAGGGCGAGTGAGCTACTTCAAAGTGATGTCGGGCGTGGTCAAGAACGAAGCCAACCTTACCAACTTCAATCGAGGCACCAGCGAGCGTCTCTCGCACATCGGAACAGTGCAGGGCAAAACTCAGACGCCTGTGGCCGAGCTCCATGCGGGTGACATCGGAGCGGTGGCCAAACTCAAAGACACCTTGACGGGCGACACCCTGGGTGACAAGGCCGCGCCGATCGTATTCCCGAAGCTGAAGCTGGGGGAACCCGCCATATCGTTCGCCATCGAACCGAAGTCGCGCGGCGACGAAGACAAGCTCTCCACCGCCATCCATCGCATGCTCGAGGAAGATCTGCTCCTGCGCTTCTCGCGCGACCCGCAGACCAAAGAATTCCTGCTCTCGGGCGCGGGGCAGCAGCACGTGGAAGTGGCTGTTTCCAAGCTCAAGCGGCGATTCAATATTGAAGTCACCTTGAAGGCGCCCAAGATCCCTTATCGCGAAACCATCCGCGCCAAGGCCGAAGCACAAGGCAAGCACAAGAAACAGACCGGCGGTCACGGGCAGTACGGCGACTGCTGGATCAAGGTGGAACCGCTCCAGCGTGGAGCGGGCTTCGAGTTTGTCAACGATATCTTCGGCGGCGCCATCCCCAAGAACTACATCCCTGCCGTCGAGAAGGGCATCGTCGAGGCCGCCGCGAAGGGGTATCTGGCCGGCTATCCCGTGGTGGATTTCCGCGTTATCCTCTTCGACGGCTCCTACCACGAAGTGGATTCTTCGGAAATTGCTTTTAAGCTTGCCGGCTCGAAGGGATTCAAGAAGTGCATGGAACAGGCCAAGCCCTGCCTGCTTGAGCCCATTATGAATGTCGAAATCACGGTTCCTGAAAACAACGCCGGCGACATTATGGGAAACCTGAACGGCAGGCGCGGCCGCGTGCAGGGCATGGATCCCAAGGGCGGGTCCACCGTCATCAAAGCCCAGGTGCCGCTCGCCGAAATGCTCACCTACGCCTCCGACCTCACCTCCATGACCCAGGGGCGCGGAACTTACGCGATGGAGTACTCACACTACGAAATCGTGCCGCAGCCGATCGCCGACAAGATCGTCGCCGCGCACAAGCCCTCGGCGGAGGAAGAGGAAGAATAGGCAGCGGGCAGTGGGCAGGTAGGAAAATGGGCAGGCGGGCAGTGGGAGGTAAGCTTTAGTCCTGTAGAAACCTAAATTAGCCGGTCCAATTTCAAATCTCAGATTCCAGATTTCAGACCCAACGAGCCTAAGGGCGCGCCGGTTGCCCTGGGCACGATCAGCCACTGCCCATTGCAACCGCCTGCCTATTGACGATCCCCATCGCATTCTGCCATCTGCCCACCTGCCTATCTGCCCATCTGCCCACTGCCTACCTGCCGTGGTCGGAGCAGGATCAGGATGGCGGCAGTGGCCAGCAGCGGCATCGTAGCGGCGGCGAAGAACGCGGGATAATAGGAGAACCGGTCCACAAGCCTCCCTACTATTAGAGTAAACGCAGCTCCTGCCAGGCCGGCGCCGAGTCCGCTCACTCCGGTCACCGAAGCCACTACGTCTTGCGGAAACAAGTCGGAGGGAAAAGTGAGACCCATCGTGGACCAACTCGCGTACCCCCAAACCGCGAAAGAGATCAGCGCTAGTGCCATATAAGCGTTGTGAGTCCTGGCAGCCGGAATTCCGGCAATGACCGGCAGGCAGCTCACGACGCACACCCACTTCCGCGCTCGCAGGGTTGGTATCCCTCGCTTAATCAGGAATCCCGAAATCAGTCCGCCCGTGAAGTTGCCGATATCGGCCGCGACAAAAGGAATCCAGGCGAAGGCGGCGATCTGTTTCAGGCTGAAGCCGCGCGCGTCGCTCAGATATTGCGGCAGCCAAAATACATAGAACCACCAGATGGGATCGGTGAGGGACCGGCCCAGGACGATTCCCCAGGTGTTGCTGTCTGTGAGAAGTGTCAACCAGCGGCCAGCGCCTGCGCGCGCGGAAACCTTGGCAGTGTCGCTGCCCGCTTCGATCAAGGCCTTTTCCTCGCTCGTCAGCCTGGGATGCCGGCTCAAGGGGTAATAAACGCGCAACCACAAAGCCAGCCAGACAAACCCGAGGACGCCGGAAACCACGAACGCGTATCGCCAACCCAGCGCAATGGCCACCCAGGGCACAACGACCGCGGCTACTACGCCGCCCACGCTCGATCCGCTATCAAAGATGGCTACTGCAACGCCGCGTTCCTTGGCCGGGAACCATTCCGCCACGGCTTTGCTGGCGCCGGGCCAGTTGCAGCCTTCTCCCATCCCCAGGAGGAAGCGGAAAATGGCGAATTGAGAAAGTGAATTCGCCAGGCCCGTCAGCATACTGATGACGGACCACCAGATGACTGCGAGCGCTAATCCGAGGCGTGTTCCGATAATGTCGAGCAGCACGCCGCCGATCAACCACATCCCTGCGTAGGACAATTGAAAGAAGCTGAAAACCCACGACAGTTGGCTGTGGTTGAGATGAAATTGTTGGGTGATGACCGGCGCCAGAACGGAGAACGTCTGGCGACTAATGTAGTTGATGACCGTGGAGAAAAACAGGGTCCATGCAATCCACCATCGCAGGCGCTTTTTGGGCTTCACAGTGTTTTGTTTCCTGGCATCCTAGGCCCGGAGGGCCGACAGAGAATGGCCCACGGCGCAAAAAGCTGTGAAAAAGTCACAACAGCTCATCCGTCGGCTGACGGACTGAGGCGCAAAGAAGCGCGAAGGAGAAGTGCTTGCTTTTCTTTGCGACCTTTGCGTACTTTGCGGCTTTGCGCGAAACCGGGTTGTCGGATTCGGCTTCACCATCTCCACCTGTAAGCCGCCGAGCCACCAGCGCAAGGCCGGAACATCTTAGCATGAAAGTTGGTGGTGTCCTATTTCCAGCCACTGGTCGAGAGAGCGGCGGAACCGCAGGCCGGAGCCCCGTGCGAGGGTCAGCAGCGCAGACCTGCTCCCCAAGGTCTGCGGCGTTTTGCTACAGACGCGGGCGCTGGTAACTGCCCAAAGATATCTCAATTCTCCCAGCCACGGCCAGTGCGACGTCCTCGCGCCAGGGCCGCGCGACGATCTGCACGCCAATCGGCAAGCCGCCGCGAGTGCTTCCAGCCCTGACCACCGCCGCCGGCCAGCCTGTCAGGTTATACGTCATGGTGTAGCTGAAGGCCGGCAGGCGGTCGTAGGTGGAACCGTGGACCATGCCCGCGAACGAGCAGACCGGGCACACGAGAACGTCGTACTGCTCCATGAAAGAAAGGAGAGAGCCGCGAAACGCGTCCCATTGGCCCGTTAACTTGACGAAAGCCGTCATCGACTTGGCGTGCGAGCGTTGCAGCTCCAAAACGCGCTGCATGAGCGGATGAACTTGCCTGGTTCCGGCCGTCTCGAGCAGTCCCTCGAGCCCCAGACCACCGTCGGCAGTGAAAAGTCCGAAATAAACATCGTAAGTCTGTTCGATACCCGGCGGGCGGGCCTCCTCGAGGGCGGCGACACTCGTTTCGAGGGCTTTCGCGGCGGTCAACACAGCGTCGATGGTTTCTTGACTGGGCGTTTCGATTCCATTGTCCGTGTGAAACGCCACGCGCAGGGTTTTAAGATCGACTCGCGCCGCATCGCCCAGCGGCATGGGGACAACGGCGGGATCGCGCCAGTCCACGCCGGCAATGATGGGCAGAATGGTGTTAAGGTCTTCGACGCATCGCGCCAGCGGGCCGATCTGCCAGAGCGCATCGAGCGTTCCACCAGGACCGGGGAAGTGGCCGGTACGCGGAACGCGCCCGGAAGTCGGCTTGATCGCTGCAATGCCCGTGCAATGGGCGGGGAAGCGCACGCTCCCACCCGCGTCGCTGCCCAGACCGAGAGGCGATCCGCCGGCCGCGATGATGGCGGATTCGCCGCCGCTGCTGCCGCCCGGCGACAACGACAGGTCGAACGGGTTATTCGTCCGGCCGTAAATGAGGTTGTCGCTTTCCCAGGCCCAGCCGAATTCGGGGCAGTTCGTCTTGCCGAGGAGAATGCCTCCGGCATCCCGCAGGCGCTTCACCACCGTGGCGTCTTCTTTGGGCACATAGTTGGCGCGGCCCAGTGTTCCCCCCGTCGAGATCACTCCCCCCGTTTCGATGGCGTCTTTCAACGTAAACGGAACGCCATGTAACGGCCCGCGTATCTCGCCGTGGGCGAGAGCCCGGTCGGCCTCACGGGCTTCGGCCAGCGCGCTTGCGGCGGGAAGTTGTACCACGGCGTTCAGCTTGGGATTGACCTCGGCGATCCGCTCGAGACAGGCTTGCGTAAGCTCGACAGACGAGATTTGTTTTTGCCGAATCGCTCTAGCTTGCTCGGTCGCTGAGGCGAAAATAAGTTCCATCGCGGTTCACTCAATGTTCCGATCATAACACAAGCGGCACGAGCCTTCGGTTGGCGGTGCACGAAGCACCTCGGATTCCAGTTCGGATTCGCCGGAGTGACATGCCAATCCAACCTCCCGTACAACGAAAGAATGTGATTGATTTCGATCAAAGTTGGCATATAATCGATCAGAATTAAGCATGCTTGGCCAGTCGGGCGAACTACAGGGATGCTTTGCTGCGCTCCGCATGACAGGACGTGTATCTGAGGTGAAAGATTGAAGTCCGGCAAGGCAAGAGAACTCGCACCGAAACGCCTCGAGCGGCTGCGCCAGATCCTGCGCCTAGATCACGTGGTGAGTGTCGAGGAGTTGTCCCGCCAACTCTCGGTTTCAGCGGCAACAGTTCGCCGAGACTTGGCTCAACTCGAGAGCCTCGGCGAAGTGCGGCGCGTTCACGGCGGGGGGGTGGGGACCGAAAGCCGGCTCGAGGAGCCTCTCTTCGACGATAAGACTTCCATCGCCGCCCGGGAAAAGCAGCGCATCGCGCAGGCGGCGCTCAAATTCATCAAGCCGAACGATACGATATTTCTGGATGGTGGGAGCACGGTTCTGGAATTGGCGCGATTGATCCGCGACCGCTCTAACCTTACTGTGGTTACCAATTCCCTGCGCGCCGCTATTGAACTCGCGGCCCAGGGGCCGCGTGTGATTCTGATCGGTGGCGAATTCCGCCGCCTCAGCCAGACGCTGGTGGGCCCTCTCACCCGTCTTACGCTGAATGAGGTTCACGTGGACAAAGCTTTCATGGGGACAATCGGACTCACGCTTGAAGAAGGCCTTACCACCACCGATCCGAGCGAAGCCTATACCAAGGAACTCGTCATGCAACACGCGCGCCAGGTCTTCTTGCTCGCGGACCACAGCAAGGTGGGCAAGGTTTCGTTCGCGTGCGCGGGGCAACTGGGTCGAGTTCAAGTGTTAATAACGGACAAGCAGGTCGACCGGAAGTTCTCGAGCCAACTCCGCAAGAATGGTGTGGAGGTGGTGAGGACGTAGAAAGTCAAGAAGTCAAGGAGTCGAGGAGTCAAGAGTCAAGGGTCAAGGACGGAAAGTCGAAGGGTAATTGAGCGTTCACTTTCGACCTTTGACTGCTCGACTCCTTGACTCCTCGACTGAGGGAGGCAGCATTGGGAAGCACAAAAACCAGCGTAAGTTACCTGAGCGATTTAAGGCCCGACTTTCGGCCCTTCGAAATCGATTGCGGAAAGATCCCGGGCTATCGGTTCAAGGGGGATTTGCGAAGTGAGCTCGAGGCAGGCCGCATCGAAGCGAAGACTGCCATCGCTCTTCTCGAGGACATGCTGATGATCCGCGAGATGGAAGAGATGATCGTGAAGCTGCGCTCCGGCGCCTACGAGCCGATCAAGGGTTTCAATTACCGCGGGCCGACGCATGTCTCGATCGGCCAGGAGGGCGCTTCCGTGGGAGCGTGCAGCGCCTTGAACCTGAAGGACTACATCACCAGCACACACCGCGGCCACGGCGACAGCCTGGCGCGGGGCTGCCAGGCCATCCGGGCCATGGATGACGATCGGCTACGCCGGCGCGTGCCCGAGTCGAAAGCCGCCACGCACGCAGAACTCCTCGAGGAGGCTCTCGAGGACCACGTGTATCGCACTCTTGCCGAGCTTTTCGGCAAGGAAGACGGCTATTGCAAAGGCCGCGGCGGGAGCATGCACATCGCCGACTTCACGGTCGGCCACCTGGGAGCGAACGCTATCGTGGGCGGAAGCGTTCCCATCGCCACCGGGGCGGCGGTGGGAAGCCGCTACCTGCGCAACGGCGCGGTGGTTTGCTGCTTCGCGGGCGATGGCGCGTATGCCAACGGCGTGGTGCTTGAGTCGCTGAACTTCGCGGCGCAAGTTCAGTTCACCAACGAGTTGGCGGACGATCACCGCTTCGGCGCGCCTATCGTCTTTTTCGTGCTCAATAATCACTACGGCATGACGGGCCGCGCCGACAATGAGGTGATGGGCGTGGCGCACCTGGCGCGGCGCGCGGCGGGTTTTTCAGACGGCAACATGCACGCAGAAGTTGTAAACGGCATGGATGTGCTCGCGGTTCGCGACGCGATGTTGCGCGCCGCGGAAATGTGCCGCAACGGCCACGGCCCCGTTTTCCTGGACGTAAACACCTACCGCTATTACGGCCACTCCCTGAGCGACCCGCGCAACGAGTACCGGACGCGCGAGGAAGAAGCGGCCTGGAAAGCGGTGGATCCCATCACGACCTTCACGGCGCAACTCCGTGAGTGCGGCGTGCTGGACGAAGCGGGCGTTGCCGAAGTCGAGTCGCGCGTCCGCGAGCGCAATGCGCGCGCCGCCCGGCGCGCCGCAGACGCCGCGGACCCCCGCCCTGAGGACGTGATCAAGTACATGTACACGGACACTTGCGTGCAGAGTGTCCCGCCCCAATATCGAAAAGTCAAAATCATCGAACCGCCCGCTGCGATCAAAAGGACTAACGGCGAGATTACGTATCGTGACGCCATCAAGGAAGCATTAATTGAGGAGATGAGCCGCGATTCGCGCGTCATCTTCTATGGCGAAGACGTGGCTGAATACGGCGGTGCGTTCAAGCTCAGCAAAGGCCTGCTCGAGACTTTTGGCCGGGAGCGCGTCTTCAACACCCCCATCTCAGAAGCCGCAATCTGCGGGACGGCGGTGGGCGCTGCCATGATCGGGTTGCGGCCTGTGGCGGAGCTCATGTACATGGACTTCCTCCTGATGGCCGGCGATCAAGTGTGCAACCAGGCGGCCAAGTGGCATTACATGTCCGGAGCGCAGGTTGAAGTTCCGCTCGTGATACGCGCTTCAATCGGAGGCGGCAAGGGCTACGGCGGGCAGCATTCGCAGACCCTCGAATCGAGCGTGGCGAATATTCCGGGTATGTATGTGGTGTATCCGGCCACACCTTACGATGCCAAGGGGATGATGAAATCGGCCATCCGCGATAACAACCCGGTGTTGTTCCTTGAATCTCAACTTCTTTACGGCGTCAAAGGCGTTGTGCCGGAGGAAGAGTATCTGGTGCCGCTCGGCGTCGCGGACGTCAAGCGCGCGGGCACGGACATTACGCTGGTGGGCTGGGGGCCGGCAATTCTTGATGCGCTCAAAGCCACCGAAAGACTTAAGGCGGAGTTGGGCGTAAGCGCCGAGGTGGTGGATATTCGTAGCCTGATTCCGCTCGACAAGGAAACCATCCTGGCTTCCGTCCAAAAGACGGGGCGGTGCGTGGTGGTCAGCCAGTCAGTGACCATCGGCAGCTTCATGGGCGAAATCGTCTCCACAATCCAGGAGAATGTCTTCGATTACCTCGATGCGCCCATCATGCGCGTGGGCGCCAAGGACGGCATTGCGCCGCAATCGCACGTTCTCGAAGCCGTCTTCTTGCCCAACGCCAATGACATTTTCCAGGCGGCGAAAGCCATACTGTAGACGGGAGGGTCTCACCACGGATCGGGAGGGGCGGAGTTTTAACCCCACCGTTACCGCCGCTTCCCTCACCTCCTTCCGCTCTCCCGCAAGCGGGAGAGGGGGGACCACGGAGTGGTGGGTGAGGGCCTTGCGGCGGGGTTAAAACCCCGCCCTTCCGGTCGCCCCACTCAACGGTGGAGCACAGTGAGGAATCCGAGGTAGAAGGGATCACGACCATGGTTCGACCGATCACCATGCCCAAGCTGGGGCAATCCGAGGAAGTGGGCACGCTGGTTCGCTGGCGGAAGAAGGTGGGAGACACCGTCGCCAAAGGCGACATCCTCTTCGAGATCGAGACGGACAAGGCTTTGCTCGAGGTCGAGAGCTTCTTCGCGGGTACGCTGCTGAAGACCGTAGTCCCGGAAGGAGCCACGGTCCCCATTAGCACCACAGTGGGTTTTGTCGGTGATCCCGGCGAAGCAATTCCGGAGGTTGTAGCTCCGACGCCCGAGCTTCGAAGGCCGGAACCACTTGGCGGCTCTCGGGAAGCTGCCCGTCCACCCGCGCCGTCGCCCGCGAGAGGAATGACTGAAGCGCGCTTCCAGCCGCCCGCCGGGCATGTAGGAGCGGTTCGCGAACCGCCCCTACATCCCACGCCAAGTGTGATGGCGTCCCCGGAAGTATTCCGCATCAGCCCGCGCGCCGCCAAATTGGCGAGGGAATCTGCCATCAACCCCGCGCCAATCGCCGGCACTGGCCCCTTCGGCAGGATTGTGGAGCGCGACGTAAGGAATTATCTCGAGTCTAAGGGATACTACCAGCTTCGCATCACGCCGGCGGCGAAGCGTCTCGCGGCAAGGGAGAATATCGACGTGCTGTCACTGGATGGGGGCCCGGGTCGTATCACCGTAGCTCGGATTGAACGAGCTATATCGGAAAAGCCCCAACCTATGAGCCGAATGCGCCAGACGATCGCTTCGCGCCTGACGGAGAGTTTCACCACCACTCCACACTTCTTTGTCACCGCGGCGGTGGACATGACCGAGCTGGTCAACTTCCGCTCCGAACTGAAAGCTCAGGGCGCGACTTATACCGTGACCGATTTCATTGCGAGAGCCGTGGCGATGAGCTTAGTCGAGTTCCCTGTCGTGAACAGCACCACGGATGGCAAGACCGTTCGCTGGCACAGCAAGGTCCACCTCGGCCTGGCCGTGAATCTCGATCAGGGGCTGGTAGTGCCGGTGATCCGCGACGCCGAGGGGTTGAGCTTGGCGGAACTGCACGACTGCGCTTCGGAGCTTGTCGCCAGGGCGCGCGCCGGCAAACTCACGCCTGATGAAATGGGCGGAAGTACTTTCACCATCTCGAACATGGGCATGATGGACATCGAGAACTTTACCGCCATCATCAATCCCGGTGAGAGCGCCATCCTCGCCGTGTCGAGCACGCTCAAGCAGCCGGTGGTCAGAGGCGACCAGATCGTTATCCGAGACATCATGAAGATGACGCTCTCTTCCGATCACCGCATCATCGACGGCGCGACGGCGGCCAGATTCGCGAACGCAATCAAACAAAAACTCGAGGAGATATCACTGTGGAAACGTTTGGTGTAGTGGTACTCGGCGCAGGCCCGGGGGGCTACCCGGCAGCGATTCGAGCCGCGCAATTGGGCGCTTCCGTAGCTCTAGTCGAGCGGGAATATCTGGGCGGGACGTGTCTGAATTACGGCTGCATTCCCTCCAAGGCATTGATTCACACTTCCGACCTTTACGCGCAGATGAAATCGTCGGCCGGCTTGGGTCTAAGGACCGAATCAGCCTCGTTCGACTACTCAACCATGGCTGAGCGCAAAGATCAGGTGGTCCGCAACTTGCGCAACGGCGTGAAGCAGTTGCTGGCAGCGAACGGCGTGAAGGTCTTTGAGGGAACGGCGTCGTTCGAGAGCCGCAAGCGCATTGTGGTGAGTTCAAATTCCGGAAGCGTGGTGATCGGGGCCGAGAAGACCATTATCGCCACCGGCGCGACGTCCTCGATGCCGGGTTTCCTGCCGCAGCACGCTCGAGTGGTCGAGAGCCGTGCGTTCCTCGACTTGAGATCCGCTCCAAACCGCGCGCTGGTTCTGGGCGGTGGAGTCATCGGCTGCGAGTTTGCCTGCCTGTTGGCCCAATTGGGCGTTCGGGTCACGATCGTCGAGATTCTCGAGGATGTCGTGGCCCTCCTGGACGCCGACGTCCGGCGCGAACTGCGTCGCCAGATGGAGAAGACGCTGGGCATTCGCATCCTGACGGGCACGAGTCTCGAGAACATCACCGCAGATAAACATGGCGTGCGGGGAACCGCGGGCGGAGAAGCGCTCGAGGCGGATCTGCTTTTGGCCGCCTTAGGGCGCAAGCCGGTGACGCAGGAACTCCAACTCGGGAACGCTGGACTCAAGACCAATCAGCAGGGTTTCATCGAGGTCGATGAATACGGTGTAACTCAAGCACCGACGATCTATGCGATTGGCGACGTCACCGGAGGCCCGCAGTTGGCGCATGCAGCCACCTCGCAAGGCCTGGTTGCTGCGGAGAACGCCTGCACTCGGCGGCGGCGCAAGAACGAAAAACTCGTTCCCTATTGCATCTTCACGTCGCCGGAAGTTGGGGCAGTCGGGCTAACAGAGCAGGAGGCGTTGAAGCAAGGCAGGGAAGTCAAGACCGGCAAATTCAATTTTGGGGCGCTAGGAAAGGCCCAGGCCATCGGCCACGCCAGCGGCTTCGTCAAGTGGATTGCGGATGCCAAGACGGAGCAGTTGCTGGGCGCGCAAGTGATCGGCGTCCAGGCCACCGACCTTATCGCCGAGGCTACCACCGCCATCCGCGCCGAACTCACCGCCACCGAACTCGCCGAGACCATCCACTGCCACCCTACCCTCTCCGAAGCCTGGATGGAAGCCGCCGATGTGTTGCTTGGCGAGCCTATCCACACCGTCGCCAGGAAAAGGGGCTAGGGATTGTCGATTGCCGATGACCGATTGGACTCTTCGATTCTCGCCTGGGAGGTAAGGCAAACCTGTTTCTCTAGCAGGCTGTGGAAAAAGGGCGTAGCGGCGGCTTTACGCCGCCAGCGTACATTGAAAACAGACAACATATGGCGGGGTAAACCCGCCGCCACATACCGCCGAAAGGGTTTTTCCGCAGCCTGCCAGGTGTGCGACCGTCCGGAACCCAGAGGCGGTTTCCTGTCATCCTGAGCCCAGCGAAGGATCACCGCAGTTTGTTCTCGAGTGGCTCCCAGGTCCCCGCGCTTTTCCGGGAAGTGCGCGCGTCTTGTTACCCGTCACACCGTTTAGAGATCGCAGACATGCCGAAGCACGCCACCTCTGCGCCGCCCCCTCCACCCGATTTGACGAAGCTCGCAAATGGCGCTATTTTGCCTTGTCGTGGAATTCTGAAAATCGGTTATCTAACCAATTCCTATGGCCTTCTCGATTCGCAATCTCAAGATTCGTAACCAGATTCTGTTGATGACCTTCCCTCCTCTCTTTGTTTTGCTCTGCGCGGTAGGTCTCGTCTTCGTTGCCTATCGCAGCGTTGTCAACACCAACCGAGCGGCACAGCGATCCAAAGAGAGAGTGGCCCGGATTCAGTCATTCTGGGGGCACGTCTCGCAGGCGTTTTATTCCGTACAGAGATACGTCGTCGCGCACCAGGGCAATGCTCTTGTGCCTTACGAGAACTCGGTGACGGACGGGCTGGCAGACCTCGCTGCGTTGGACGAACTTGAGGCGACTGATCCGGGGAAGCTGCAAGAGGTTGCTCGGATGCGCATGGAATTCGAGGGGTTCCGAACCGCGTGGGCTCAGCCCGCCATTGAGGTGGCCCGTGCCGGCGGCAACTACAATCCCACCGCGGCCATGACCGACGGACAGCAACGCTTCAACGCGATCGGGACTGTGATGTCGAAGCTGCGTAGGGAGGAAGAGGAGCAAAATACAAACCAGATGCAGGGTGCGGAGAAGGTGATGTGGCAGATGCTGGTGGCGGGCATCAGCCTGGCCGTGCTCCTGGGCGTCCTCCTGGTTTTCTTGAAAGAGGCGTGGACCCGCCTGATTGTGGCTCCGGTCCTGCAACTCGTCCGCGCTGCCGAGCAGGTGGGGCGAGGTGATTTTGCGCCTGCCTTGCCCCCAGCGGCCGACAACGAATTTGGTGTTCTCTCCCGCAGCTTCTCCCGAATGACCACTGCCCTGCGGCGCGAACGGGAGGAGATGGCCGCTTTAAACCGGTTTTCTGAGGCGGTCGCCCAGTGCACTTCGGAACCGGAGATTTACGACCTGGTTCTGCACTCTTTGAAGGAACGCTTCCAACCGAGCCAAATCGTTATTTTCAAAATACACAGCCCGGAGAATTTTCTGGAGGTGGTGGCCACGCTTGTGCCGCTGCCCAAGGAAGTCGGCGCACGGCCGGTGATCGAAGATCCGCACACTTGCAAAGCCGTGCGCGCCGGACGCTCCTTCGTCGTGAACGACGTACGGGTGCAGGCGCCCTGCCCTTCCAGGTTTGCCCTACCCTCCGAAGGAAGCTATTTTTGCGGGCCCCTGATCGCCGGCGGCATTATCATCGGCTCCGTCCGCATGGAAGCTGCCCCGGACATCTGGACCTCCGAGCGTCAGCGCCTGCTCGAAAGTTATCTGAGCGGCGCGGCCACGGCGTTGTCCAACCTGCGCCTGCGCGACACGATGATGGCGCAAGCTAATTTCGACATGCTGACCGGGCTCTACAATCGCCGCTTTGCGGAGGACTACGCCCGAAAGCAGTTTGCCATCTCCAGGCGCAACGGGCAGCCCCTGGGCGTGGCCATGCTCGACCTGGACAACTTCAAAGAGTTTAATGACGTGTACGGGCATGAAATGGGCGATTGCATACTCCGTCACTTTGCCAAGACGGTCACCCAATCGATCCGCGAAACAAGCCTTGTCGCACGATACGGCGGAGAGGAGTTTCTGGTGGTGCTGCCCGAAACGAGCACGAGATCATGCGTGCTGGTGGCGGAACGCATCCGCGGAGCGGTAATGTCGATGACAGTGCCTTCCAACACGGAGAAGCTACTACCCCAGGTGACGGTGAGCATTGGAGTCGCGGTTTTTCCGGAGCATGGCGGAACGCTAGAGGAAGTCATGCAAGCGTCTGATCGGGCCCTGTATGAATCCAAGCGGTCCGGGCGTAATCGAGTGACGGTTGCGCGCCCACCCGAATCTGCCGCTGCCTAGCGAACTCCCCCCCCCCCC
>Ga0326728_10005697_pt1 | contig 34505 bp, 26 predicted proteins | sample MB3enrmetagenome_FD_207602 | JGI IMG/M metagenome (GOLD analysis project Ga0326728, IMG submission 207602) | Lab enriched peat soil microbial communities from McLean, Ithaca, NY, United States - MB31MN | ecosystem: Environmental > Terrestrial > Soil > Wetlands > Peat | place: USA: New York...
TTGAGCGCGGTTTCGGCACCACGATCGGCAATGCTTTGCGGCGCACGCTGCTCAGCTCGATCGAGGGCGCCGCGGTAACCGCGGTTCGCATCGAGGGCGTGCTGCACGAGTTCCAGTCGATTCCCGGAGTGGTTGAGGACGCAACCGACATCATCCTCAACCTGAAGCAGATTCCCTTCAAGCTGAGCGGCGAGGGCCCGAAGGCGCTGTACCTGCGCGCCGACCAGCCCGGCATTGTGACCAGCGGCATGATCGAGGCCGACGGCGACGTGGAGATCCTGGACAAGGAAATCTACATCGCAACGATCTCGGAGGGCGGACGCCTGGACATGGAGATGCGGCTGAAGCGGGGCCGCGGCTATGTTTCGGCCGACAAGAATTTCGACGCCGACCTGGGACTGGGCTTTATTCCGGTGGATTCCGTGCACTCGCCGGTGCGCCGCGTGAACTACGCGGTGGACGCCGCCCGCCTGGGCCAGATCACGGACTACGACAAGCTGTCGCTCGAGGTGTGGACCAACGGCGCCGTTCTGCCCGCCGATGCGGTGGGCCTGGCGGCCAAGCTGCTCAAGGACCACATGAACATCTTCATCAACTTCGAGGAGGAAATCGAAGCCGAGGCGCGTGGCGATGAGGGCCGCGTGCTGCTGCGCAACGACAATCTGAACCGGAGCGTTGAAGAGCTGGAACTTTCTGTCCGCAGCTACAACTGCCTGAAGAACGCCAACATTCAGTCGATCGGCGAACTGGTGCAGAAGACCGAAGCCGAGATGCTGAAGACCAAGAACTTCGGACGCAAGAGCCTGAACGAGATCAAGGAGATCCTGGCGCAGATGGGCTTGTCGCTGGGTATGAAGATCGACGATCAGGGCAACGCGGTTCCGGGGCCGACGAGCATTCCGCCGGCGAGCGTACTGGCCGGCGGCGGATTCGGGCACTTTGACGACGAGGACGAGCCGCTGGATTCGGTGGACCTGCAGTTGCCCACCGAGACGGAGAATTTCTAAGAAGCAGCTCCTAGCCTCTAGCTCCTAGCTTCTAGCTATTTCGCGTTGAGCCAATGAAAGGGTTCCAGCGCCATCTGCTAGAAACTAGGGACCAGGAGCGAGAAGCTGGAAGCAAGTGAAGAATTCAAAGAGCTACCCGATTCTAGCTTTTGGTACAGATACCGCATTGCCGGTTCAACGGCGATCAAGCTAGGAGCTAGGAGCTAGAAGCTAGGAGCTAGAGATGCGCCATCGCAATTCAGGATTCAAGCTCGGACGCAACACCAGCCATCGGCGCGCGCTGCTGCGCAACCTGGTTACGTCCGTGATTCTCGAGGATCGTGTAGAGACGACCATAACCAAGGCCAAGGCGGTTCGTCCTCTGGTTGAAAAGATGATCACCCTGGGCAAAAAGGGCGATCTGCACTCGCGCCGCCAGGCGCTGGCTTTCCTGATGACCGACAAGTCGGTGACGCGGCTCTTTGAGACCGTGGCCCCGCGCTACGGCGACCGCCAGGGCGGCTATCTGCGCATCGTGCGCACCGGCTTCCAGGTGGGCGACGGAGCGGAGAAGGCCTTCATCGAACTGCTCGGAGCAGAGAAGCAGCTCGAAGTGAAGCGCCAGAAGCGCGCAGACGTCAAGGCCAAGAAGCGGGCGGAGCTTGAGAAGCAGCTCGAAGAGGCCAAGAAGGAACAGGCAGCCGAGGGCGGCGAAGAAGCCGCCTAAGAGCCAGGCCGCTCGCGGCCAGATCCAATTTCACTAACAACTACGGGCATCCGCTACGGCGGACGCCCGTTTTTTTTTTGCATTGCCGAAAAGAGAGCAGCAGTTGTAATCAAGTTCGCAGCTACACGCGACTAAGAGAGAAGAAGCCAAAACATTATACGGAGCAAGCCAGCGTGAAAATGCTATCGATCCCTCGCCTCCTGATTCTTCTCTTCATCACTGCGGCATATCTGATCCTGGCGGGATGCAGTTCGGGTGTATCAAGCATCGCAGGCGGCGGATCGACGTCGACAGCGACCACCACAATCGTTTCCACCTCGAGTACATCAACGACCACCGGGACAAGCATTACGCTGACGGCGACGGTATCACCGTCCGCGGCAACCGGCACAGTAACCTTCTATAACGGCAGCACGTCGCTGGGGACGGGAACGCTGAGTGCGGGCACGGCGACGTTGACCACCTCGTTTGCGAGCGCCGGCACATACTCGATCACCGCGATTTATGGAGGATCGAGCAGCTATGCGGCGAGCACGTCAAGCGCAATCTCGATCACGGTGAGCGCCAGCACGACGGCGACAACTACGGCGCTTGGTGCATCGAGCACTTCCACAACAACAGGCACGAGTATTACCCTCACCGCCACGGTTTCGCCGTCGGCGGCGACCGGGACGGTGACGTTCTATAGCGGCGCCACCTCGCTGGGCACGGCCACGCTGAGCTCAGGAACCGCGACTCTGACGACCTCGTTTGCGAGTGCCGGCAACTATTCGCTCACGGCCAGCTACGGCGGCAGCACGACCTATGCATCGAGTACGTCGAGCGCGATCTCGGTGACCGTGACTACGGCATCGAGTTCGGGGAACTCGAGCACGACTGCACTTTCGGCTACGTCGACGTCGGCCTATCCCGGTTCGCTGGTGGTGCTGACCGCAGCAGTCTCGCCCACGGCGGCCACCGGCACAGTGACGTTCTACAACGGCGCCACCTCGCTTGGGACGGCGACGGTGAACTCTGGAACGGCGACACTGGCAACGCACTTCAGCAACACGGGCAGCTACACGCTTACGGCCTCTTACGGAGGCGACGCGACCTACGGGACGAGCACGTCGAACTCGTTGACCGAGACGGTGGCGTCGAGCAGCTACTCGCTGGACCTGACCAGCTACACTTACACGACCGGGAGCACAACCGTAAATACAGACACTTCCCACTCGGTGTCGTACACGCTCTATCAGAACGTGGTGTACGCGGCGAATCCGGTGAACAATACCTACGAGAGCATGAACATCTTCATGCCGACGAAGGTGGATGGGAACACCGTGTCGAACATGCCGATTCTTATCGATATCGGCGTGGGCGGATATATGTCGAGCAGCACCTGGGGCCAGAGCTCGGTGGGCAGCACCAACGGGCAATACGCGCTGGGCAAGGGATATGTAGTGGTAGAGGTGGGCTGCCGTGGCCGGGATAACGGATCGAGCGGCAATTACTACGGCGTTGCTCCTGCGGCCATGGTGGACCTGAAAGCGGCGGTGCGCTTTTTGCGCTACAACTCCACGCTCGGCAATTTCACGGGAGACGTGAGCCATATCATCAGTTCCGGGGGCAGCGCGGGCGGCGCGCTTTCCGCGTTGCTGGGGGCCTCGGGGAACAGCAGCCTCTACAACTCCTACCTTGCTGGAATCGGCGCGGCGGATGCGGCCGATAACATCTTCGCGGTGGGGGCGTGGTCGCCGATCGAAAATCTGGACAACTCCGACGGAGCCTACGAGATGGAGTACGGCAGCCTGGCATACAGCGGCAGCCTGGTGAATCAAAACGTCTCCGCCGGTCTGATCTCGATCTTCGACAGCTACCAGGATGGGCTGGCTCTCACCGACAAGCGATCGAGCTACGGCACCCTGACACACAGCAACATCACGGATTACATTCTGACGCAGTACATGGAGCCATCGCTCGCGAAGTATGTAAAGGCAGGAGGATCGGCCCCGAGCTATGCAACCTGTTCGGCGAGCGGATCGACGGAGTCCTGCACGTTCACGTTTGCAAACTACGTGAATAACTCGATCGGCACGCGGGGCAAGAGCGAGCCTGCGTTCGACTCGTTCTTCGACATCACATCGTCGTCTCCGTATTACAACACAGCGGTAAATACGTCCTGCCAGCCGGAGCCGATGGAGTTCGGCAATCCAACCGGAACGGCCACTTACTCCGGCAGCAACTGCAGCGGCGGCAGCCCGCGGCATTTTACGAACTTCAGCAGCAATGCAATGGACGGAACCAACCTCAGCAGCTCGATGCAGACGATCGTGAACATGATGAATCCGATGTACTTCATCATGAATGGAATATCGAGCGGCAATGTGAGTGGGATCGCGAAGTATTGGTACATCCGCGACGGGACGATCGCCACGGATACGTCGGCCTATATCATCGTCGATCTGGCGACGGCGGCTGAGAACCTGCGTGGCGCCGGCTATGTGAACGCCTCGGAGGACTGGAACACAGGCCATGCGGTAAACACCGACCCAGCCGGCTTCAGCACCTGGGTGACGGCCTCGGTGGCCGCGAACTGACAGCAGGGAGAGTGAAGAGGAAGATGGGCTCATCCTGCAAGGATTGAGCCCATCTTCGTTACAAGAAAGTCCAAGGCCGGTTGCAAGCGGGAGCAGTCGCTAAGCGCGGCAGATTCCGTGCGCCGTCTCGACAGCTTTCAGGAAGCCCTGCGCCTTCTCGCTGAACGGGCTCTTGAAGGTCGTGGGCCAGTTTGCTTTGTCGGCGTAGAGCTTCTGCAAGCCCTCATTGATTCCCGGATTGCCGCCGGTGAACATGCCGATGAGGGCCTTGTGCTCCTCGACCAGTTTGCGGGCCTCGGCACTGGCGGGGTCGAGTCCGCTCGATGCGGCGGCTTCAATGCGGGGAATCAGGCTGGCCCACCCCTGTTCTCCCTGCGCGATCTCGGCCTGCTCCCGGCTGGCGAGATTCTTCTGTTGCTCGGGTGTGAAGTACGACATTGCCCATTCCTTGTTCTGGTCCATCTGAATCACCTCGATGATGTATTTGACGGCCTCCCACTCGATGCGGCCGGAAGCGGCGAAGAGCTGTTGCGCTCGTTCGACTGCCCGGAGGGCTCGCTCGAGTGTTTGGCGCTGGTGTTGGAGCGCATTGCGCTGCATTTCGAGCGCGTTGCCGAGTCCGGCTGCCGAGCCCGCAAGGATCGTCCTGATCTGCTTGAGAGGGCAGCCGATAAACTTCAGGGTTACAATCTGCTGCAATCGCACAAGCTCGGCCTCGCCATAGAGGCGGTATCCGGACGGTGTGCGATGCCGCGGGCGAAGGAGTCCGAGCCGGTCGTAGTGGTGCAGGGCCCGAACGGTGACGCCGGTGCGCCGAGCAAACTCGAGAATGCGCATGGGAGCGGTCTGATCGCTCATCGGCAGGACCTCCTCAAACGATCTTCAGGGCTGACGCAGCGTCAAGGTCAAGGCCCTGAGGCGCTAGTACACAAAAGATAAAGGTGGCGGTTCCAGAGGGTCCAAGCCGGTGTCTGCCGGGGACTAGCCGGCTAGCTTTGGTGCAGCAGCTTCTTAGGCCGGAAGAGGCGCATGTTTATGTAGACCAGGAGCTGCATGGTCAGAGCGCCGCAGCAGTCCAGCAGCACGTCCCAGGGACTTCCCGTCCGGTTGGGCAGAAAGCTCTGGTGCCACTCGTCCCAACTGGCCAGCACAGCGGTCCCAGCCAGAGCGAGGGTGGCATCGGTCAGGAAGCGGGAGCGGGGCAGGGTCATCCACCAGGCGCGCAGCCAGGCCAACCCGATGACACCGTAGCCCAGAAAGTGGCCTGTCTTGCGAACAAGATGATGGATCTGGTCCCAAAGAGTATCGCCGACGTGCCCGAAGAGAAACTCCCATATCCTACGCAGCGGGCCGGAAGTGTATTCGGCCCCGAAATACTCCGTCGATTCACACAGGATGACCGCAATGGCCGCCGCAACCGGCCACCATGCGCCGATCCAGAACCCCGGACCACGCCGTTTACTCGACATGGTAATTGGGGGCCTCCCTGGTGATAATGACGTCGTGGACATGGCTCTCGCGGAGTCCAGCGCCGGAGATGCGCACGAAGCGGGCCTTCTCCTGCAGCTCGCGGATGGAGCCGCAGCCCAGGTAGCCCATGCCGGACTTCAGTCCGCCGACAAGTTGGAAGACCATGGACTCGAGAGGTCCGCGATAGGGCACGCGGCCTTCGATGCCCTCGGGAACAAACTTGGCGAGGCGGTTCTGGCCGGCGCGTTCGCGCTGGACGACGCCCTCGGTGGAGGCTTCGGCCTCGGCGAGGTCTGCTGCGGATTGGAAGTAGCGCTCGCCGGAGCCCTGGCTCATGGCGCTCAGGCTTCCCATGCCGCGGTAGCTCTTGAAGCTGCGTCCCTGATAGAGGATGGTCTCGCCGGGGCTCTCGTCAACTCCTGCAAACAAAGAGCCGATCATGACGCTGCTGGCGCCGGCGGCGATGGCCTTGGTGATCTCGCCGGAGTATTTGATGCCGCCGTCGGCGACGACGGGAATGTTGTGTTTGGCGGCGGCACGGAAGGCCTCGGAGATGGCGGTGATCTGCGGCATGCCTGCGCCGGTAACCATCCGGGTGGTGCAGATGGAGCCGGGCCCGATGCCGACTTTGATGGCGTCCGCGCCGGCGTCGATGAGGGCCATGGCGCCTTCGTAGGTAGCCACGTTGCCCGCGAGAAGGGCGACGTTGGGAAACTGCTTCTTGACCTCGGTGACAGCCTCGAGTACGCGCGAAGAGTGGCCGTGTGCGGAGTCGATGGCGAGCACGTCGGCACGGGCGCGGATGAGCTCGTCGGCGCGCTCGAGAAAGTCGCCGGTGGCTCCAATGGCCCCGCCCACGCGCAGCCGGCCCTGGTCGTCCTTGCTGGCGTTGGGGTACTTGAGCTTCTTCTGGATGTCCTTGACGGTGATCAGGCCTTTGAGTTCGTAGGCATCGTTGACGACGAGCAGCTTTTCCACGCGGTGCTTGTGGAGGATGCGCTCGGCTTCCTCGAGCGTGGTTCCGACCGGCACGGTGATGAGGTTTTCCTTGGTCATCACGTAGCCGACGGGGATATCGGTGCGGGTCTCGAAACGCAGGTCGCGGTTGGTGAGGATGCCGACCAGTTTCTTGCCCTGGGTGACAGGGACGCCGGAGATTTTGTAGCGGCGCATCACATCGAGGGCGTCCGCGATGAGCTGGTCGGGCCCGACGGTGACGGGGTCGACGATCATGCCGCTCTCGGAGCGCTTGACCTTGTCGATCTCGCCGGCTTGCTCGGCAATGGAGAGATTACGATGCACGATGCCGATGCCGCCCTGCTGGGCCATGGCGATGGCCATGCGCGACTCGGTAACGGTGTCCATGGCCGAGGAGATGAGCGGCGTATTCAGCGTGATGTTCCGGGTCAGTTGGGTCAGGGTGCTGACCTGCACCGGCACCACGTCGCTGTAGGCGGGCACCAGCAGCACATCGTCGAAGGTAAGGGCTTCCTGAAGATTCTGCGTAAGCATGGCGGTAGGAAGCGCCTGGTATCAAATTGATCGGTAGCGGGCAGGCGCTTCTCATCATTGTATCGGAGAGGCGTTGCCGGAGCTGGCGTCCGGCGGGGTCGAGGCTTGGGCAGCCGCCACTCTCCCCTGGGTTCGAGGTATGACCCGAAGGGGGTAGGCGGAGTACGAGTTCGTGGGATTGCCCAAAGCTGCACAGGAGGAGGACTCTCTCAGGCGTGGGCGGATACGCCCCCGGGGAGGGTGCAAATGCGCGGAGTCCAGGTGATGCTGGCGAATATGGGCAGGATGTTTTCGGCGCGGCCGAAGGCCACAGGCGTGGTTTCGTACTATAAGCCAACCTGGGGAGACAGCCCCATCAGAAAGAGGGAAGAGCTTTGCTCGCTGCGCGGGGTCAAGCCGGTAAGGGGAAAGCTCTACTGGTCGGAGTTCCGGGGCCAGATCTGACAGGTGGCGGCGAACAGAGGCGTCATGTTCCCTCGATCCAAGGCGAGTGAATGACGGTAGCCAACTTGTTGCCTAAATAGCTGAAACTAAATACCATTCAATACAACCGAGGGTCCACGGCCGCTGCCTTTTGGGGCAGCGGCCGCATACTTTTTGGGGGATAGAGCAGGGCCCAAAGCGCCCGTATTTTACTGCGACCCTCTTTCGCTGGGCGTCACTCGGAACTATGATCTTGAAAAAGATTCTCAGGACCCTGTAACGGCAGAGAAGGGTGTGTGCGTCTAACAGGGCGTTGTGCAATCAGCCGCTCTCAAGGCGCGACGGCGGGTGCGGCCGCTCAAAGAACACGGTCCGGAGCCGGGCATCTGGAAAGGCCCGGCGAAACAGTGAATCCAATATCTCCCCAAAACGGCAGGAGAAGCATCGATGCAAAGACGCACGCAGATTGGTAAAACGCTCATCCTGGTTGCGGTTGGCCTGGTGGCCGTGACCGCACTCATCGTGGCCGGCTGCACGGCAGGCTTAGCCGGTAGCAACCCCATAACCCAGATTACGGGCACTCCTGTTTCCGTGCCGGTAACGATCACGGACGCCCCCGGCGACCAGGTTGTGGCCGCGAGCCTCACACTGAATTCGATCGTGCTAACCGACTCGAAGGGTTTGACGGCAAGCATTCTGAGTTCCCCGCTGACCTTTGAGGCGGCGCACCTGGATGCCGTGCAGGAGCCGCTGTTTACGCCCGCGATTCCGCAGGACACCTACACCAGCGTCTACCTTACCTACTCGAACGCGGTGGTGGACTACATCGACCCGACCACCAAGCAGTTGGTGACGGGAACCGCGGCACTGGCCAACACCTCGCAGACGATCACCTTCGCGACGCCGATCACGATAGGCAACTCGCAGACCTCGCTCCTGGTGGACTATCTGGTGGCGCAGTCGGTTTCGATCTCCGGCACCACGGTGACGGTGACGCCGACGTTCGATGTGAAGGCTGTACCGATTCCGCCCCAACCAACCAACGGCACCAACGGGCTGCTGCCCGGCGTTCAGGGCAAGGTTTCGGCGGTTGGAACCAACCAGTTCACGCTGGTCGATCCCCGGGGCAATTCGACCGTGATCGCGGTCAATAGCAACACCCAGTATCAGGGACCGGGCTTTAACAGCTTCTCGCAGCTCGCTGTGGGAATGATCGTCCAGGTGGATATCCAGATTCAGCAGAACGGCACGTTACTGGCTTTGCGCGTCGAGGAGCAGGTTCCACCGAACGCGCTGGGACAGTTGCTGATTGGCCCGGTGACGGCTGTTACCGGCTCGCCGGCGACCTCCTTCACCGAGTTGACGCAGGTACACGTTGGACCATCCCCAACGGCAGCTCCGGTGGAGAAAGACACGATCACCATTAACGGCTCCACCAAGTTCCAACTGCCGGGCCGCTTCCAGAACATCCAGGTTGGCGGCGTGCCGTTTACGCCTGCGTTCGATGCCAGCACGATGTTTGCAGGCCAGGTCGTGGCGGTGGCAACCAGCAACTTGAGCAACAACGCCGCCACGGCCGACAGCGTAACTCTGGCTCCGGAGACAGTGGGCGGAACGATCACGGCCCAAAGCACAACCGCTGGCTGGACTACGATCACCCTGACCCTGAACTCCGGCAGCTGGCTGGCGGCATTGACCGGCAAAACTTCTGTGCTGGTGTTGCTGCCTCCGTCGCCTGTTGCGAGCACGGCCCCCAACGCTCCCGCCGTTGGCAGCGCGATGCGGTTCAACGGCTTCCTGTTCAACAACAACGGCACCCTGGTTCTGGTGGCAGTGGCCCAGGGGCCGCCGCCGGGACAGCCTATCTAACCGGATAGCGAGGTTACCCGCAGCAGAATGGGGCGCGGCTCTTGGGAGCCGCGCCCCTTCTTTTTGTTGCGCGCAGGCATGACGAACACCGGCTAGAATCATCTGGTTGGGATTCCGGGCAGAACTGGCGCGCCGAACTTCCGCGCAGGAACAGAGTCCTGAGAAGAGATCTGAAAGGAGTAAGCGATGAGTACGGACAGAAGAGAGTTTCTGCAAGCGGCGACCGTGAGCGCGGTAGGTCTGGGTCTGGCATCCGCGATGCCGGCGATTGCGCAGTCGGGCGAGGCGGCCAAGCCCGCGCGCAGAAAGATGATTATCCGGGCCGACGACATTGGCATGTCGAAGTTCTGCAACTTCGGGACCTTTGAGGCCATCGAGAAGGGCGTTGTCACGGCCGCGGCCATCATGCTGGCCGATCCGGGAACTGAGGACGCGCTGGAGCGGCTGAAAGCGTTCCCTTGGATTTCGGTCGACTGGCACATGCACATGTGGGGCGCGCCGGTGGCCGACCGAAGCAAAGTTCCGTCGCTGGTGGAAAATGGCGGACAGTTCGACGGCCGCTTCCGTACCGATCTGGCCTCGTCACAGGCCGTGTCGTTTGAGGAGGCCGTGACCGAGTTGCGCGCGCAACTGCTGCGCTGCGACAGGATTCTGGGCCGCGTGCCGGATACGGGCTCGGCCGGCAACGACCGCTCGCCGTGGGGCCGCGCGGTAAAGCAGGTGACGGAAGAGTTCAACCTGGCGTATAACTTCTCCGGCCAGAAGGCGACCCCTGATTACTACCTGAAGCACATCAAGGACGCGCAGGACCGCGGCGAGGAGTGGGCCAAGTACTACTCATCGAAGCCGGATACCGACCGCGACCCCGACCCGAAGTGGGCCAGCCGCAAGATCACGACCTTGTCGGGAACCGCGGCGTTCATCGATCTGCTGGTGGACTCGATATCGAGTGTCGAGAAGAACTACGATCCGGTGAAGTATTACACCGAGGACAAGTTCGGAATCCTGAAGCAGCCCATGGATGTAATTACCTGGCAGGCGTGGCATCCGGGCTATGTGGACTACTATGTCTATCGCCTCGGCGAGCGTGTGAACCGCGCCCGCGCGCAGCAGTTTGTGGTGAGCCGTCCGCAGGACGCCTCGGCGATGATGGACCCGCGCCTGCACAACTGGATCAAGGAAAACAAGATCGAGCTGGTAACGTTCCGTGACGCGCTCTACGGGACGAGCGAGTACCAGAACCACCTGAAGGCGGTGGGCAGCGATCTCTGCATGATCTAAAGGCAGGGACCGAGGAAACAGGGACCGAGGGAAAAGGGAACAGGGAACAGGGAACAGGGGTCAGGGGTCAGAAAATGGTCCCCTGGCCCCTCGTCCGTTGCAGATAATTACCGCGATCTGGCGCAGACTGTTCCTATGAGCTGCCAAACACATAATTCCAAGACGCAAACACACCCTAGCTCTAACTCTTTTATTTCCTGCACTTACGAAAGATGCGAAGCTAAGTCCTTTAGATTCGGCATTTACAAAATTGCCTCCCGTAACTCGTTTAGATTCGGCATTTACAAAATTGCCTCCCGTAACTCGTTTAGATTCGGCACTTACGAAGTTAGCCCCCAAATTTCGCAAGTTCTCTCTTCATCGTCCGTTGCAGATAATCACCCCGATCTGGCGCAGACTGTTCCTCTTAGCTGCCAAACGCATCGATCCAAGACGCAAATGAAACGCAGCTCTAACTCTTTTATTTTCCGCACTTACAAAAATCGCAGGGCTAACTCCTTTAGATTCGGCACTTACAAAATTATTTCCCGTAACTCGTTTAGATTCGGCACTTACGAAGATAGCCCCAAATTTCGCGAGTCATTTTCTTCATCTCGCCTCTCCGGTTTCCGCCGGGATGTGAGGATTCACTGGATGATCTGGGCCAGAGCGATGGTCTCTACTGCAATCGTCTTCTTCGCGGGGTCGAGAGTGCCCGTGACAACCACTCTCATCCCGGCAAATTTTGCGGGCGATTTCTGGTCGCTCAGCTCGTAGGACACCGTACCGTCATACAGAACATAGGTCGCGCCATGGCTGTCGATGCAGGCGTTGGTGCACTCGGCGTCGGTGGGTCCCATCTGCATCCGCGAGTGATCGCCATCGGCGCACATGCTGTCGGTAATGACGCCTGTGAACCGGTGGCGATCCTGCGCGGGGACCATGACGGCGAGCAGTAGAACGATGGTGAAGACGCGCCTAGGCACCGGGAATCATCAGGTGGGCAGTGGAGGTGCCGGCGTTCATGATCCACACTCCGCCCTGCTTGTTGTCCTCGGGCAGCCCGAGTGTCTTGGCGGTAGCTCCGGGCACGGCGACGGTGATGTGGAGTCGCGTATGGTCGGCGTCTGCGCCCATGAGATGAATCCAGGTGGACCCGAACTCGGGCTTCACGCGGGTGCCGTCTTTCTCCGCCGCGTCGAAGGCGGCCAGGCTGGCCTTCTTGTCGGGAATCCCTTCGAGCTTCAGGTTCTGGGCAACGCGATCGAGGTTGGCGATACTGGTGCACTCGACGGTGAAGGGCTGGTGCCCGGGATAGCCGGAGAGGTCGTAGCAGACCAGCCGGTTGGTACCCTTGCGCAGGGTGTCGTAGGTAAAGTCGGCCTTCCACTTGATGACGGTTGCGCCGTCTTTAAGGTTCCGCGGCGCCGCCATCAGCGGCTTTTCAAGGGGATCGGCAGGAGCCTGCGCGTAGGAACTGGCGGCGAACGCAACCAGGCCCAAGACAACGGATGCTGCGATTTTCATAGTGGTACCTCCGGGGGAATCGGAGGACGTAGTATATCGGAGCGGCGATAGGGTTGGCAGGCGGGGAACAGCGTCATTTGGGTTGGGAAGGGTCGATGGGGTCGGGGCTGCCTGCAAGCAGCAATATGGTCTAAATGGCATACTTTGAACGTGCCCGGAGGTTGAGATGAAGGGATTGATTGCGGTTGACGATGTGATGGCGACGCTGCCCGAGAAACGCCGGAAGGCGATTGAGGCGCGTGGGAGCCAACTGCTGATCCAAGTAGAACAGCAAATAGAGGAAGGGTATCTTCAGGCAGAACGGGGAGAACTGGTCCCAGGCGTGGAGGCGCGGCAACAGATCGACGAAATGAAGAGACGATGGTGCGCCAACAGGCAGCGACGGCGTTGAGATTGGTGGCCTCCCTGTCCCCAAAAGCGAGGGACCGGGGGCACCGCCATTTGATTGGAAAGAATCGATGGGATCTGGGCCACCTGCCAATGGTGGCGGAGTTGGCAAAGGGAAAGACTCAGACGGCCTGCCGCCGTCCGAGGCAGATTGGGATTTGGGCTAATATTGAGACGACAACTTTAAGAGGCATTGGCACGATGGATAAAAGGGAAGCTCGGCAAATCGCGCAGTATACATTTGCTAACCTGCAGTCAGATGAGGAGTCTTGGTATCGCGCTGCTCTTTCTTTCCACGAAGGTGCAAATGTTATTGGTCAGAATATTGATTCGATTCCTCGGGGAATGCTGGTGTTTCTCACAAATGCGTCCCTATCTATCGAGCTATTGCTTAAGGCCATCATCGTTGGGAAGGGCGGATCACCACGAACAATTCACAAGCTGGTCGATCTTGCGCATGACGCCAAGGTTACATTTCCGGAAGGAGTAGAAGCGACCTTAGAGCTCTTGAGTGAGGTCCTGATATGGAGCGGACGCTATCCTGCTCCTAATAAAGAGGCAGACTGGGACCGTTACTTTGATAATGTTCTGGAAAGACATATTGTTCGTGAACGTCAGGGAAATGTCTATACAACAAGGGCTAATCGGGACACTTTTCCCTCACGAGAGAGATATGACGAGATATGGAACATCGCGACTACGGAATGGACACAGGTTCAACTCGACAAACAATAAATAGGAGCAACCGCGGATCCCTAAGCCTCGCTTCGGGATGACAATGTAGAGTTTGATGGCGATGAAGAAAAGGCCCGCGACTCTCACGAGTCGCGGGCCGTTCTGTTGGTCCTGGTTGAGAGTTATGCTTTGGCGGAGGTAAGCGCGCCCAGGTCGGCGGCCATCTTCTCGCTTGAGAAGGCTTCGATGAGGTCGCCTTCCTTGAAGTCGGCGAAGCCGTTTACGCCTATGCCGCACTCCATGCCGTTGGTGACTTCGCGGGCGTCGTCCTTGAAGCGCTTGAGAGAGGCCAGCTTGCCCTTGAAGACCTGTTCGCCGTCGCGGAGCACCTTGATGTCGGCGTCGCGGCGGATGACTCCGTCCTTGACCGAGCAGCCTGCGATGACGCCCACCTTGGGGATGCGCATGACCTTGAGGACTTCCGCGCGGCCCACATAATTCTCCCTGTAGACCGGTTCGAGCAGGCCCATCATGGCCAGACGCATCTCGTCCTGCAACTCGTAGATGATGGAGTGCAGGCGGATTTGGATGGCCTCCTGCTGGGCGAGTTCGGCGGCCTTGCGCTCGGGGCGCACGTTGAAGCCGATGATGATGGCGTTCGACGCAGTCGCCAGCAGGACGTCGCTTTCGGTGATCGATCCGACGCCGGAGTGGATGACCTTGACGCGCACCTTCTCGGTAGACATGCGGACGAGCGAGTCGGCCAGCACTTCGACCGAGCCGGTGACGTCGCCCTTGATGATGAGCGGCAGGTCTTTGACGCCGGCTTGGCGGATCTGTTCCGCCAATCCTTCGAGCGAGACGCGGGAGCTCTTGGCGAGTTGTGCCTCGCGCTCCTTCATCTTGCGGTACTGGGCGATGCCCTTGGCCTTGTCGCGATCGGCGACGACCAGGAACGTGTCGCCGGAGTCGGGCATGGCTTCGAGGCCCAGGACTTCGACCGGTGTGGATGGGCCGGCCTCGGTGATCGAGCGTCCGCGATCGTCGAACATGGCGCGGACCTTGCCGAAGGTGTTGCCGACGATGTAGCTGTCGTTGAGGTGGAGGGTGCCGTCCTGCACGAGTACGGTGGCGACTGCGCCGCGACCGCGATCGAGCTTGGCTTCAAGGACCGAGCCGACGGCCTTGCGTCCGGGCATGGCCTTGGGAGCCTTGATGTCGGAGACCAGGCAGATCATTTCGAGGAGCAGATCGAGGTTGAGGCGCTTCTTGGCCGAGACTTCGACGAAGACTGTGCCTTCCGAGCCGGCTGCCCACTCTTCCGGGATGAGGCCGCGATCGGCGAGCTGCTTCTTGACGCGCTCAGGATTGGCTTCGGGTTTATCGACCTTGTTGACGGCGACGATGATGGGAACACCGGCGGCCTTGGCATGATCGATAGCTTCGAGAGTCTGAGGCATGACGCCGTCGTCCGCTGCTACAACGATGACGACGATGTCCGTGACCTTTGCGCCGCGGGCTCTCATGCGGGTAAAGGCTTCGTGGCCCGGGGTGTCGAGGAAGACGATCTCGCGGCCCGAGGCCGGAGAGCCTTCCTTGGCGAACTTCACCTTGTAAGCGCCGATGTGCTGGGTGATGCCGCCGGCTTCGCCGGCTGCAACGTCGGTTTCGCGAATGGCGTCGAGCAGCGAGGTCTTGCCGTGATCGACGTGGCCCATGACGGTGACTACGGGCGCGCGCGGGACTTCAAGCTCGTCGGCGTTGGGGGCCTCGACAACTTCTTCGATGGCCTGGTTGGCCAGCTCTTCTTCGTAGGTGATGACGGTTGCGCCGGCGCCGAACTTGGCGGAGACGTCCTTGACCATCTCTGCGTCGAGAGACTGGTTGACGGTGACGAAGAGGCCGCTCATCAGGAGCGAGGCGATCAGATCCTTGGCGCGGATTTCAAGCTTCTCGGCCAGGTCCTTTACGCTGATGCCCTCAGTGACGGTGATCTCGCGGGTGAGAGGAATGGGCTCGGTGCCAAGGTGCATGCCGCTATAACGAGGCGGCGGCACAAAGCCCTTCATCGGGCCTTCCTTGGTCTTGGGATACTGCGTCTGGCCACGGCCACGGCCACGAGCCGGGGCGCGCTGCGGACGTGCGGAATCGGTGGGCGGAGGCGCGCCACCGGGTCCGGCCGGGCGTGCGCCGAAGCCGGGACGAGGCGCAAAGCCAGGACGCGGCGGGAAGCCGGGGCGCGATCCGGGAGCGCCGGGTGCGCCGCCGGGCGTGAAACCGCCGGGAGTGGTGCGGGTTGGGTGCTTGGGGCGCGGTCCGCCGGGGGCGAATTGGCCGGGCGCTCCGGGCCGCTGGCCGGGCGTAAACGATCCGCCGGGGCGGCGATCGAAGATGGGCTTGCCGCGTTGGAGCCCTGCTGCTCCGGGAGGAGGCGGCGGGGGCTGGGGCGCGATGGTGGCCTTGTAGACAGGGCGCGGTCCGGTCTGCGGCATGACCATGCGGCGGGCCGGAGGCCCGGGCGGAACATGCACACGCGGTGCTGCCGGGACTTCTGGCGCAGCGGCGGCTTCGACGACGGGCGCGGGCGGCTCTTCGATGGCGGCGGGCGCGGCAGCGGCGGCGACGGAGATCTCCGGCGGGGCAGGGGCCTCGATGGCGATTTCTGTGACAGGCGCGGGCGGCTGAGGCGGAGCGGCTACGACGGGCGGCTTGGCGGGAACGTGCTCGACCGGCGGTTGGGGCTCGACCTTGGCGGGTGGCACAACCATGGGCGGCTTGACGACCACCGCGCCGGGCGCGGGGGGCACCACAACAACAGGCCGGGCGGGTGGGGCAACGCCGACGGCCGGCTTGGCGACGACCGGGTGCGCGGGAGGCCGCGAGGCGATGGCCGGCGCGGCAGGCTGCGCCACAATGGGCGGAGCCGTGCGCGGCTGAGGCACGATGCGGCGAGGAGCGGGAGGAGCCGGCGGCGCGGCAACGGGCGCCGGCGGAGCTGCCGGAGCCGCAGTGGCGGCTGGCTTTGCGGGCGAGGACGCCGCGACAGGCGGCTTGACCGCACCGCGCGGATGGCGCGCCTCTGCTTCCTCTTCCTGCTTCTTGGCGAGGATGGCTTTCAGAACATCGCCGGGCTTGGAGATATGGGAGAGATCGATCTTGGGGGTGATCGTCTGCTGACCCCTGCCCGCTGCGCTGGACTGCGCAGCCGTGGAGCGCGAATCCCGTTGAAAGTGGGCGCGGACGCGTTCGGCTTCGTCTGCCTCGACGGAGCTGGAGTGGGTCTTGCCGCCGGCTACACCGAGTCCGGGAAGAATGTCGAGAATCGCGCGAGACTTTACTTCCAGCTCTTTCGCGAGATCGTTGATACGAACCTTACTCATCGGCCCCTTTTCAATTTCGATGCTGCCAACACTGCCTAGACGCTCATATGTGCTCCATGGCTTTGGCTGCTCTTAGTAAGTTGACGATTGTCCCTGCGGGAAGGCCGCATGTTACTGGCCTTGCTCGCCGGACGCTTCTTCGGTTTCCTGTTCTTCGTTCGATTCGGTTGAGGCTTCGGCTGCGCCTTCCGATGCTTCGGCGGCGGTGTCGGATTCCTCGGCCGCAGTATCGAGGGCTTCCTCGATGACTTCGGCGGAGTTCTCTGTTTCTGCCTCTTCGTTGGCGACGAAGGCCTCGGGTGTGGGGACTTCGGCGCCGGCATCTACGGGCTGCTCAGCCGAGGGCGCGCCTTCGGCGGCTTCGAACTGCTCGAAGTAGTGGCGGACCGCTACGCCAATCTTTTCGAGGGTTTTTTCTCCGATGCCCGGGATCTCTTCAAGCTGCTCGGGGGTCATGTCGGCGAGGGCCTCGACGGTGGTGATGCCCGCGGTGACGAGCTTTTGGATGATGCCGTCGCCGAGCTCGGTAACTTGCTCGATGGGCGTGGAGGACGCGCCGGACATGGCTTGCATCTGCTGCTCGACTTCCTGGCGCTTTTCTTCCTCGCTCTTGATGTCGATCTTCCAGCCGAGTAGCTTGGCGGCGAGGCGGACGTTCTGGCCCTTCTTGCCGATGGCGAGGGAGAGCTGGGTGTCGTCCACGATGACTTCGAGCTGCTTGTCGGTGAGGTCGGTGATGGAGACGCGGCTGACCTTGGCCGGCTGCAGGGCTTTTTCGGCGAAGGTGGTGATCTCGTCGGAGTACTCGATGATGTCGATCTTTTCGCCGCGCAGCTCGCGGATGATGGACTGCACGCGCATGCCCTTCATGCCGACGCAAGCGCCGACGGGATCGACGTCCTTGTCGCGGGACTGTACGGCGATCTTAGTGCGCTCGCCGGCTTCGCGCGCGATGGCCTTGATGGTGACAGTGTTGTCGTAGATCTCGGGAACCTCGGACTGGAAGAGGTTCTGGACGAGCTCCGGCGCTGCGCGGCTGACGATGACCTGCGGGCCTTTGGCGGCGCGGTCGACCTTGATGAGCACCACGCGGACGCGCTCGCCGACGGTGGGCTGCTCAAGGCGGGACTGCTCGCGCTTGGGGCAGCGGGCTTCGGCCTTGCCAAGATCGTAGATAACGTCCTGGCCCTCGATGCGCTTGACGGTGGCGTTGAGGACCTCGCGCTCGCGGTGGGCGTACTCCTGAAAGACGGTATCGCGCTCGGCCTCGCGGACCTTCTGGAAGATGATCTGCTTGGAGAGCTGGGCGGCGATGCGGCCCAGCGGGCTGGTATCGCGGTAGAGGCGGATCTCGCTGCCGACTTCGACGCCGGGGGCGAGCTGCTCGGCCTCTGCCAGCGTGATCTCGTTGACCGGATCTTCGATCTGGTCTTCATCGGCCACCACGGTTTTGTAGACGTAGGCGGTGATCTCGCCGGTCTCTTTGTTCAGCTCGCCGCGCATGTTCTCCTGGGTCTTGTAGAACTTGCGCGTGGCCAGTGCGATGGCCTCCTCGACGGCGCCGACGACGATGGCGGGGTCGATGCCCTTTTCCTGGCTGAGGAGCTCGATGGTCTGATACAAAGCGCTGGTGGACATGCTCTTTCCTTTAGCTGCCGGCCGCTAGCGGCTGGCTTTGTCTTGCTCAAACGAGGTTGCCGACGACTTAGAAATCCTGGCTGGTCAGATCTCCGGCACCAGATTTGCTCTCTCGATGTTGTCGAGAGCGATCTGGACTGTGCCGGCCCCGGTCTTTACGTCCACCGGCGAAGACTTGCCGCTGGAGACCCCCATTGCCTTACGGGTCTTGCTGTTCTGCTTGAGGGCCCCGAGATCCAGGACGATGCAGCCGGCTTTTGCCCCGGCAGTCAGACGGCCCTGCCAGTGGCGGTTGGTTTGGATGGGCTCGAAGGTACGTACCTTGACGAGGCATCCGGTGAAACGTTCAAAGTCTTCCGGCCGGGAGAGCTTTCGATCGAGGCCCGGCGAGCTGGCTTCCAGGGTATATTCGTTGCCGGGGATGAGCTCCTCGACGTCGAGGAGGGTTCCAAAGTCCCGGCTGAAGGCGGTGCAGTCCTCGTGGGTGATTCCGGAGAGCTGGTCTAGGCTCAGTCGGCCTTCGACGAGTAGCTGGGGGAGGCTGGCCGTATCTCCGTTTGCCCTGGCTGCCTCAATCTCGGCTTTGAGCCGTGCCCGTCCTTCGGCGTTCTTTTCAAGCAGGATCCGCAAAATGCGCTCTTTTGCCGAACCGGCAAATTCGAGATCGACGACCTCGAGGCCGTGGGAGGCGGCGACGCGAGCGGCGGCGGAGCGGATTTCGTCGAGCTTAACTGCCATGCAATCCTAAAGTGTTGAAACGGCGATACTTCCCAATTTCCCTGGAGGGGAAGTTGCCGCAAATAAAAAGTGGGCTCTGCGCCCACTCATCTCTCCGCCAACCGGTGTGCACACGGTAAGGTACCAGGCGGACAAAATCGTTGCATCTTGAGGATAGCGCGAAACGGCGGGGAATTCAACGTATTCCGCGTCTTTCGCGGATTGGCTGCCCATAACACTTCGGTTTGGGCGTGGGGCGTGGCGGGCTCTGTTGGCCGAACCGGCGCAGCCGATAAACCCCGGGTGAGTTGTGCGGCGAAGATCCCGGTGGCACCGGTGACCGTGGCAAATGGGCCGGGCGGCGAGGCGGCCGCGTATCGATATCTTGCGCGGCAGCCGATCCTGGACATCCATGGGCGGGTGCGGGCCTACGAACTGCTGTTCCGGGATGGGGCGGCGGCGGCATTTCAGGGCGACGGGAATCTGGCCACCCAGACAATGATCGACAATACGATCCTTTTCGGGATGCAGAACCTGACCAATGGATTGCCGGCGTTTGTGAACTGCACGGCCCAGACGCTGCTGGGGGACTCGATTCATCTTCTGCCGCCCTCGGTGACGGTTCTGGAGGTGCTGGAGACGGTGGAGCCGACGGCGGAGATCGTGGCGGTCTGCCAGCGGTTGAAAGGGGCGGGCTTCCGGCTGGCGCTGGACGACTTTCTCTACCGCCCTGCGCTTGAGCCGCTGATCGAGATGGCGGACTACATCAAGATCGACTACCTGAATACGTCGGACGATCGGCGGGTGCGGGATCTGACCCTGCTGGACCGGTTTACCGGCACCCTGCTGGCGGAGAAGGTGGAGGACGAGGCCGGCTACGAACTGGCCCGCGAAGAGGGCTGCTCGCTGTTTCAGGGGTACTACTTCTCGAAGCCGTCGATGGTGAGGAAGCAGAAAGTTCCGCCGAACCAGCACGTACACTTCCGGCTGTTGCAACTGCTGGGTGAGACGCCGCTCGACTTGCCGCGGATCGAGGAGATTGTGAAGTCGGAGCCGTCGCTGGCCTACCGGCTGCTGCGGTATGTGAACTCGCCGCTGTTTGGGAGGGCGGGACGGATTGCGTCGATCCGGTCGGCGCTGATTGCGATGGGCGACGACCAGTTCCGGCGGATTGCGGCGCTGGCGGTAACCAGCGAGCTGAACTGCGGTCCGTCGGGGGAGATTGTGCGGATGGCGCTGGTGCGGGCGCGTTTCTGCGAGAAGGTGGCGGAACTGAGCGGGCTGCAGCCGACCGAGCAGTATTTGGTGGGGCTCTTCTCCATGTTGCCGGCGATGCTGCAAAAGCCGATGGAGCAGGCGATCGGGGGACTCAGCTTGCGGACGCCGCTCAAAGAGGCACTGCTGGGGGTGTCGAATGCGCATAGGTATGCTCTGGAGTGGCTGGAGTGCTACGAGCACGGGGAGTTCGAGCGGGCCGACGAGGTGGCGCGGAGCTACCGGTTCAGTTGCGATTGCCTGGGCACGGCGTACACCGAGGCAACGGTGTGGGCGGATCAACTGCTGGGATGGTAAAGGCAGGGACTAGGGGCTAGGGACTGAGCTTTGTGCCTCTCGGCGAATGTTGCCGCGGAATCCACATGGGAATTGTGCCGCTGGTCGTATTCTCGATGCAGCAGCCACTGTGTCCGACTTCGCACAAACCGTCAAGCAGCAGGTCGATATCGTCAAGATCGTCGAGGGATACATCCGTCTGCGCAAGGCCGGGGCGCAAAACTACTCCGGGCTTTGCCCATTCCATAAAGAGAAGTCGCCGTCGTTTTCGGTGCACGCGGTGAGGCAGTTCTTTCACTGCTTTGGGTGCGGAGTCTCGGGGGATGTGTTTACTTTTGTGGGCAAGATCGAGAATGTGACCTTTCTGGAGGCGGTGCGGATTGTGGCGCAGAAGGCCGGGATTCCGCTGCCCAAGCGGGAGTTCTCTTCCCCGGAAGAAGCGGCCGAGGCGCGGATGCGCGGCAAGCTGCTCGATCTGCATGAGACGGCGGCGGCGTGGTTTGAGGAGCAGTTGCGGGGGCCGGAAGGGGCGCTGGCCCGGGAGTACCTTGCCGGGCGCGGACTCACAGACGAAGGGATCAAGACCTTTAGAATCGGCTACGCGCCGGACAGCTTCCACGCACTGCGCGACCGGCTGAGCGGGATGGCGGACGGCGACACGCTCAGGTCGAGCGGACTCTTTAGCTCGAAGGAACAAGGCGACGGGACGATGGGTCCGTTGTATGACCGGTTCCGCAAGCGGGTGATGTTCCCTATATGTAATGAGAGCGGGCGGGTGATTGCGTTTACGGCGCGGACGCTCGAGACAGGCGAGAAGGCCGGCGCGAAGTACATCAACTCGCCCGAAACGCCGCTCTATACCAAGGGCAATGTGCTGTTCAACCTGGACAAGGCCAAGCTGCCGATCCGGCAGATGGAGTTCGCGCTGCTGGTCGAGGGGCAGATGGACTGCATCAGCGTGTATCTGGCGGGCTTCAGGAACGTGATTGCGACCAGCGGGACGGCGTTTACCGAGCCGCAGGTGGGGATCCTCAAGCGGCATACGTCGCAGGTGGCGGTGAACTTCGATCCCGATGCGGCGGGGGCGAATGCCGCGGAGAAGTCGATTGCGCTTTTGACCGAAGAGGGCTTCAACATCAAGATTGTGACGCTCGACGGGGGTCTGGACCCGGACCGCTACATTCGCGAGCGTGGGGTGGACGCCTATCGGGACGCGGTGAAGGCGGGTCGGCGGCAGGCGGACTATCTTATTGAACGGGCGCGGGCGGCGTTTCCGGGGGCGAGCGCGGAGCAGAAGGTGAAGGCGATGAACTTCCTGCTGCCGCACATCCGGAGGATGCCGGAGAAGCTGGCGCGGGACCAGTTTGCGGCCGATGCGGCGCAGAAGCTGGGGATCGACTCGGCGGTGCTTCGCGAGGAGCTGCGGCAGGCGGCGCTGAAGCGGAGGGACCGGGTGGAGACGCGCGCGGCGGCGCTGACCGAGGTGGAGCGGGTGCTGCTTAGGGCGCTGGCGATTACCGATCCCGAGTTTGAGGGGTCGCGGCGGGTGGCGGCTGAGGCGATTGAGGGGCAGACCTCCTATTTTGAGCATTTGACGGCGTTTCCGGCCTTGCAGGCGCTGGCCGGACGAGGCTCGCTGGACCCGATGGAGGCGGTGAGCGATCCGTCGCAGCGGGCGCTGGTGGCCGAAGCGCTGCTCAAGGAGACGAAGCCGCCGGAGGAGCGGGAGGTTCTGAGTGCGATTCAGGAGGTGGAAGAGCGCTCGATCGAGGGGCGGCTACGGGCGCTGCGTGTGGAGATTGCCGAGGCCGAGCGGCGGGGCGATTTTGCCCAGGTTGCGGTGCTGAGCCGGCAGAAGATGGAGCTGGACCGGGCGCTGCGGGAGCTGCATCGCCCGCCGGAGCAGGGTTAGGTATCCGGGGCCGCAGGCGTAGAAGCAACTGTAGTAGATTTGCGTCGATTGGCCATTCCGGGCGTCCAATAGTTTAGGAGCCTGAGAATGGGGATGCACCCCCAGATCGGGACGCAGGGACGGCAGCAGCGGGGCCCGCGGGAGAGCTGGCGCGGGCTGTGGGAGTATGGTAACCTAATATTGTCTATAGGATGCGCGCCACTTTGCCCCACCTATGAGCTGCGGCTCGCGGGCTACGTCAGGCGAGACCTGAAGCGATGTCATCCTGTTCCGGGCAAATATTTTTTGAGGCCTTCGTGTCTCTGCGGTGCGGTGTGTGCGCACAGCAGTGGCACGGCGGAATTTTTTGTGCCGAGCGCCGCGGATGTGAGCGGAGTTGCCCGGCAATGCGAGTTCAAAACAAAGAACGGCAGGCAAACTCGAGCAACCACGCACAGGGTGCGGGGAGAAGAGTTTTGCGGGCCGAATTACCGGGAGGGCCGGCGTGAATACTCCGCCGCTTTCCAACAGAGAGCAGGAATCACTTGGCGATCGAAGACAAATTCGAACATGAGATAGACACCCTGATCGAGACGGGCAAGGAGAAGGGGTATCTGACCTACGGCGACCTGAACGAGGGGATGCCGGAGGAGATGGCGACCTCCGCGGACGATCTGGACGACCTGATTACGACGATCGGCACGCAGGGCATCGATCTGCTCGATGGGCCGAAGTTTCCGGGCGATAAGGACTTTGAGGCGGAAGAGGGCGAGGATGTCGAGCTCGACCTGACGCCGGGCACGCTGGAGAAAACGAACGATCCGGTGCGCATGTACCTGCGCGAGATGGGCACGGTTCCGCTGCTCACCCGCGAGGGCGAAGTGGAGATTGCCAAGCGCATTGAGCGCGGGCAGTTGCGGGTGATGAAGGCCATCTCGCGCTCGCCGATCGTGATCCGCGAGATTGCGGCGCTGGGCGAGGACCTGAAGCGCGGCGTGCGCAACATCAAGGAAGTGGTGGTCTTCGACGAGGAAGAGCTGACCGAAGAAGTTGTGCAGACGCGCGTGAAGGCCACGGTGGTCCGCATCGAGGCGCTGGTCAAGCACCAGAAGAAGATTTCGCAGCTCGAAGAGAAGATTGTGACGCTGCCGGCCAACGCTCCCAAGCCGAAGGTGAAGGAGCAGCGCAAGCTGCGCTGGGGGATCGCGCGCGAGCGGGTGTTGATTTCGCGGATTGTGCGGGAGCTGAAGTACACGGCTCTGGAGCGCAAGCGGCTGCTCGACAAGGTGAACAAGACCGTCGACACCATGCGCACGCTGGAGCGGCAGATTCGCTCGCTCGACCAGAAGTACGAGGCCTCAAAGAGCGAGGAGCTGCGCAAAGAGTACCGGCGGCAGCAGAAGAACTGCCGGACCGATCTCGAGAAGATCGAGCAGGACGCCGGTGTTTCGATCGCCGAGCTGAAGCGCACCCAGCGCGAGATGATCCAGGGCGACATGGACGCCGAGCAGGCCAAGCGGGAGCTGATTGAAGCCAACCTGCGCCTGGTGGTGTCGATCGCCAAGAAGTACACCAACCGCGGCCTGCAGTTCCTTGACCTGATTCAGGAGGGCAACATCGGCCTGATGAAGGCGGTGGACAAGTTCGAGTACCGGCGCGGGTACAAGTTCTCAACGTATGCGACGTGGTGGATCCGGCAGGCGATTACGAGGGCCATCGCGGACCAAGCGAGGACGATCCGCATTCCGGTGCACATGATCGAGACGATCAACAAGCTGATCCGGACAAGCCGGCAGTTGGTGCAGGAACTGGGCCGGGAGCCGTCGAGCGAAGAGATCGCGCGGCGCATGGACATTCCGGTGGCCAAGGTGCGCAAGGTGCTGAAGATCGCGCAGGAGCCGATCTCTCTCGAAACGCCGATCGGCGAGGAAGAGGATTCGCATCTGGGCGACTTCATCGAGGATCGCCAGGCGGTTTCGCCGAGCGAGGCTGTGATCAGCGTGAACCTGAAGGAGTACACGTCGCAGGTGCTGCGCACGCTCACGCCCCGCGAGGAGCGCGTGATCAAGATGCGGTTCGGGCTTGAGGACGGCTCCGAGCACACCCTGGAAGAAGTGGGCCAGAGCTTCCAGGTGACGCGCGAGCGCATCCGGCAGATCGAAGCCAAGGCGCTGCGCAAGCTGCGGCACCCGTCGCGTTCGCGCAAGCTGAAGGCGTTCGTGGACGGGGTCAAGGAGCTGTAATTCCGCCGCGGCGCGGCGCTCTCACGAGAGGGCCGCACCGTGCGCCGTTGCACCCCGGCACGGATTGCCGGTACACTCAAGGTAGACCGCCGGGCAAATACGGTCTTCCATCCGTGCGCTTCTCAGGCGCGCGGTTTTCAAGGCACGGAGAGGTGGCAGAGCCCGGTTGAATGCACCTGACTCGAAATCAGGCGTGGTCGTAAGGCCACCGGGGGTTCGAATCCCTCCCTCTCCGCCAGTCCATGTCTATTACTGTCCAATAAAATCCCTTATCACAATCTAAGTTGCTCATTCTAAAGAAAACCCATCCAATACCATCCAATACCGTACAGGGGAAGCCGGATTTCCGTGGGGGTATATTTGGGGGTATGATGGTTCTCACCTGGGGGTATGTTGCTCCTGGGGGCACTTTGGGGGGCTTAGATGGCACTCACAGACACAGAGATTCGCAAGGCTAAGGCGAGGCCGGATTCCTACAGGATGAGCGATGGGAACGGGCTTTTCCTGCTACTGACTCCCGCTGGTGGCAAGCTCTGGCGCTGGAAATACCGGCACGGCGGCAAAGAAAAGCTGATGACGTTCGGCGCGTACCCCGATGTGCCCCTGGCCCTGGCCAGAGAGCAGCACGCAGAGGCCCGCAGACTCCTGGCCAGTGGCCTTGACCCGATGGACCGCCGCAAGGCTGACAAGGCCGCGCAGCAAGCCCTTAGCGCCGATTCTTTCCAGAGCATCGCATCCGATTGGATGAAGCATTGGAAGGATGGGAAAAGCCCGCGCCATGTGGACTATGTAGCGCGGCGCATGGAGGCCGATATTCTGCCTTGCCTTGGAGCGCGGCCCATTGCAGAGATCGAAGCCCCGGAGCTGGTGGCCATGACCAAGGCAATCGAGGGGCGCGGCGCGCGGGATATTGCCAAGCGCGCCCTGGAGACAGCCGGGCAAGTGTTCCGCTATGCCATTGCACACGGACACGCGCGGCGCAATCCAGCAAGCGAGATAAAGCCGAGTGACATTCTCAAGTCCGTTCGCAAGGTGAATTATGCGCGCGTGGATGCCAAGGAACTGCCCTCACTGCTGAAAGCGATTGAGGTATACCAAGGCACACCCGTAACGCGCCTGGCTATCAAGCTCATGGCTCTTACCTTTGTGCGCACCAGCGAATTGATTGGAGCGAAGTGGGCAGAGATAGACACAGAGGCCGCGCGGTGGGATATTCCCGCAGAGCGCATGAAGATGCGTACCCCGCACATTGTCCCGCTGGCTGCGCAAGCAATCGAAGTGCTGGAGATGCTGCGCACCATCACCGGCCATAGTGAATGGCTCTTTCCCGGTGATCGCAATGCAGCAAAGCCCATGAGCAATAACACGATACTCATGGCATTGGAGCGCATGGGCTACAAGGGCCGCATGACCGGGCATGGATTCCGGGGCCTGGCGTCCACCATCCTGCATGAAAAGGGCTATGCGCATGAGCACATCGAACTGCAATTGGCCCATGCCCCGCGCAACGCCGTGAGCGCGGCTTACAATCACGCGCTGTATCTTGAGCCGCGCTCCAAACTCATGCAGGATTGGGCCGATTACCTGGAGGCCACCTTGCGCGGCGGCAAGGTGTTACCGTTCCGCAACCAAGTGGCATAGCTGGCTGGTGGGGCCTGTTTTCAAGGCCGCAAGCCGCCGCATATTCTTCTGTGCCGGAACGAAAGAAACGAAAGATACGAATTAAGGCCGTCACGCCTGTTGCCCACTTTGATGCCTGTCCAGCTTTTCCACTTCTTTCAGTCTTTTGCGCGCTATTTACGTCCCGCTGAACCCCAATAGATTGCTATATTGCAAGTGTTGGAACTGTTCCCTAGCGCGCGTGATGAAAGGCGCGCTAGTTGGTCGGAAGTTAATTGAATCGCGTCGTCCGGCGGAAATGTTTCACACGGACTCCCCCTCCACAGGATAGCTGTGAGTAAATCAGTTTCCGAGCGCACGTGGTGAAAGGCGCACTTGTTAGTCGGAAGTTAATTGAATCGCGTTGGCGCGGCGGTTTCAGTTCACACGGCCCAACCCCTAACGCGGTAGTGCGTGAAACGCGGGAAGAATGGACCCTCGAAAAGACTCTTCTATTCCGACGCTGGCAAGACCAGCGAGCACTGCGATAGTGAGCAGAAGCAAAGGTGGCGGAGCTATGTTTACCTGGCTCCGGCAATCTGCCGAGGCCAATCTCGAAAGCAGAGCTTTGCATATCGCTAACTTCGCCGGAGGCGCAATAGCCACATGAGTAAAACGTCCGCAGACCGCCGTCTCGCCAAAGGGAATCTGGCAAATCTTTACGCGGGAAACAGCGCGCAGGGCTGGCGCATTATCAAGCAAGTGTCGATCATGCGAGGCCTCCAAAATGTGGCGCGGAACAAGTGGCGGCTGCTCCAATTTGAAGATGGCAGACTCGCGGGCTTTCAGATGGTGAAGCCAGATGAGCCGCAGAGGGGGATTTTTCCCGGCTGGTCGCCAGCATCGCTCACGGCGAAGGATGCAAAGATACTTGCCGGGCTGTACGGTCCTTTTTAGACTACGGGCCTAACAGAGTATTTGCACCACCAGCGCGGCCTTAAGAAGAGGCCACTTTCAGATCAGTTGATTGATGGCCGCCGACAGCACTTTTTAAGATTGAACGCAAAGCCGCCCAGTGCGGCTTTTGTTGTGCATGAAGTTCTGCAATGACCTGAAGCCCTGCTAACGCGGGGCTTTTCCATTTCAACCCAACACCAGCAATCGTGCGGCAGCACGAGAGAGGATAATCATGCCTGAAAAGCACAGTAAGCTATTGCGGCTTGAGGATGTGAGGGGCCGCGTGCCCTATAGCCGCTCCACGATCTACCAGCTCATAGCGCAAGGCAAATTCCCCAAACCTATCAGCATTGGCGAGCGCGCCGTTGCCTGGCTTGAATCCGACATTGACGCATGGATTGATAGCCGAATTGAAAGCGGGCGAGCGCGGGTGACGGCATGAGCGCGCCTTTAATGTGTGCGGAAAGTGTCCGTGCGCGGGTGGCCTGGCTCTGGTGTGAGCTGGCAAGCATCGCGCGCCTTGCGCGTGTGCTGTGGCCGTGGCGCAATTCGCCGGGGCATATTGCAGCCGCACAGTTTGAACTTGAGGTAGAGCGGGCGCGCCGCGCCAGTGGCGAGAGAGGCGGGCGCGCATGAATACGCTAAAGACGGCGCTTGCCTATGCGGAGCGCGGCTGGCTGGTGGTCCCGCTTCACAATCCCAAGCAAGGCGTGTGCTCTTGCCGCAAAAAGAATTGCAGCTCGCCTGGCAAGCATCCCCGCACAGAACACGGCCTTAACGATGGCTCAAAAGATCCAAAACAGATTGCCCGCTGGTGGGAGAAATGGCCCGATGCCAACCTTGGAATTCTCACGGGCCACGAAAGCGGCCTGGTGGTCCTTGACGTTGACGGCATGGACGGCAAGGCATCCTTGCAGGCATTGACGGCGGCGCATGGGAGTTTGCCGAAAACGCTGTGCGCGAAAACCGGACGGATGGGCACAGACGGCAAGCGCGCGGGCGCGCATTACTACTTTCGCGCGCCGGTGGGAGTGCCGATCCGTAACAGCGCGGGAGTGCTGGGCAAGGGCCTGGATATTCGCGCCGATGGTGGCTACGTTGTGGCTCCGCCCTCGCTCCATCCGAGCGGGCTGCTCTATGAGTGGCTGGCACCAGAGCAGCCGCTTGCCGATGTGCCGCCGTGGATGCTGGCAAAGCTGACAGGGGCAAAGCCCGCGCCAGCCGCACAGACTCCACCAGCGCAAGGCGAGGTGATCGCAGAGGGCGGGCGCAATGCGGCGCTGGCCAGCCTTGCGGGGTCCATGCGGCGGCGCGGCATGACACCAGCGGCGATTGAGGCCGCGCTGATGAAAGAGAATGACGCGCGCTGCAAACCGCCGTTACCTGCAAGCGAGGTGCGGGAGATTGCCCGCAGTGTTGCGCGCTATGAGCCAGCCGCGCCCATGCGCAGCGCAGAGCTGGCACCAGAGCCGGTAACAGGCAAGCCGCCGCGCCAGATGCCCGCGCCACTTGGAGAGGCGGCATACTACGGCCTGGCTGGTGAGTTTACGCGCCTGGTGGGGCCGGAGACAGAGGCAGACCCAGCGGCGCTGCTCTTTCAATTTCTGGCTGCGATGGGTTCAATCATCGGGCGCGGGCCGCACTATCGTGTGGGGGCCGCAAGGCATTACGCAAACCTGTTTATGGTGATCGTTGGCAACTCTGCCAAGGCGCGCAAAGGCACATCATGGGGCGAGGTGCATGGCGCTTGCGAACTGATAGACCTGAGCTGGTGGAAGCGAAGAATCACATCGGGCCTTTCCACGGGCGAGGGGCTTATCCATGCCGTGCGGGATGAGATTCGGGAGTCTGTGGCCATCAAAGAAAAAGGCAAGGTGGCAGAGTACCAAGAGCAAGTGACCGACCCTGGAGAGCCAGACAAGCGGCTGCTGTGCGTGGAAAGCGAGCTGGGGCGCGCGCTGCAATCGGCGGCGCGCGATGGGAATACGCTCTCTCCGGTGATTCGCCTGGCATGGGATGGAGACGCGCTGCGAGTGCTCACGAAAAACTCACGGGAGACGTGCGCAGAGCCGCACATTTCAATCATTGGCCACATCACGAATACAGAACTGCAAAAGCTGCTCTCCGAGTCCGATGCCGCGAACGGCTTTGCCAATCGCTTTCTTTGGGTGTGTTCCACGCGCAGCCAGTGTCTACCGTTCGGGGGCAAGGTAGACAGAGACACGCTGGCCCTATTCTGTGACCGTGTGCGGGCCGCCGTGGATTTTGCCCGCACCGTGAGCGAGGTGGCATGGGCACCAGACGCCGCACGGCGCTGGGAAGAGGAATACCCAGAACTGAGCGATGGCAAGCCTGGCATGTTTGGAATGGTGACGGCGCGCGCAGAGGCACAGACCATTCGCCTTGCGCTGGTGTGCGCTCTGCTCGATAAATCGGCAGAGATTCGGCTGGCACATTTAAGCGCGGCCTTGGAGCTGTGGCGCTATTGCTCAGACTCCGCCGCTTTCATCTTTGGGGAGAGTCTGGGTAATCCATTGGCCGATGCCATTCTTGAGCTGCTGCGCGCTCACCCTGATGGCATGACCCGCACAGAGATAAGCAATCACTTTGGGCGCAACAAGACGAAAGCGGCCTTGGATGCCGCAATCGCCGCCGCGCAGCGCAATGGCTCTCTGCGCATTGAACGGCGGGAGACGGGCGGGCGCGTGGCTGAAGTGTTGCAGCTTGTCAGTACCTAGCCTGGCTCCGATCTGCCGCACCAGCCGCGCGGCGCTGGCCTTGCCGGTGGGCTTTGTTCGTATCATTCGTTTCTTTCGTAGCCATGCGAGAGACACAAGCGGGCACGACAGTGACCGGATGCTAAGAAAAGCTAAGGTTGCCGAGTTTGTGCGAGAGGCCGCGCTGTGCGCACCAGCGGCCCGCGCTGGCTGTCCATCCATCCGAGGCGGGATGAGTGTGCCCATTGGAGACTATCGGCGCGCTGGTGGCGATTGTGGCGCATCCTGCCATACGGCGCGCGGTGATCCATCGGGCGCGCCTGGCTCCATTCGCAGAGGTGTGGCCTTGCCGGTGGGCTTCATTCGTATCATTCGTTTCTTTCGTTCCTGCTATACCAGATGCGGGTGAGACAGTGTGATTCCTCTGAGGTGGCCCCGTAGGGGGATAGGGGGGTCAAATCTCTACGAAGCCGAGCATGTAGACCGATAGCTAGCAACGCTCACGCATCCACAAAATACAGAAATTCATTGGAAATCAGCGCAAAGTGAGGCTAGTTCCCATCCCTCGCTAAAGCACAGTATGAGGGGCAAGAAATGGCCCTCTGGTGCGCTCCGCTGTGCTCCACCAGCGGCGCGCCTGGTACTGCCCGCTGTAGGGCATAATGCGGCAAGCCGCGCACGGGTGGGGGTACATTTGGGGGTATCTTCTGAGGGGCATTTTGTAAGCGGTAGTTGATTAAAGGCTTATGGGGCGATAGGAATCCCTCCCTCGCATGAAACAGCCGCTCGCAGGACGCTCGCACGGGGATCGTGCTTGAGCCAACGGAGAGCGGTTTGCAGTTGACTCGCTCCACCGTCATAGCATGGAGCAGCCCCTCGGGGGTCTTGCGCCGGGCTCGTGCTTGAGCTTTGAGAGGTGACCCAGCCGTTGCCCGGCTGGCGCCGGCCTGTCCGCTGTGGCGGCGATGCTGCCTGGACACCGGCTCGGTCCAACCGGCACAGACCCCGAGCAGCGGGACAAATTTGGGCAGGGTTACCGAAATTGAGATCGGAACATTTCTAACCGGTTGAAAACCGAAAACATGGGGCTGCATTTAGAGTTCTTAAGATTCTTTTACACCGATAAGAGAATTTTCTTGCGTGGCCGGCGCAGAATCCCCGGCATTGGGAGGCTTGTGTCATACAGGCAAGAAAACCTTTGGGAGTTCCATGTCAGCCGCCACTGGTTCAGAAGGTTGTGTTAGGCGATTGGATATCTCATGTATTGCCGAGGGGCATAGAGCGAGGGCGACGTATACCGATGAGGACTGTAAACTTACATGCATTCGTCAGCAGTCTTGGGCGAATTTTGCGCAGGCAGGTGACTCGAATGAGCCCGGGTAGACTGAGTACCCGGGGCTTTAACTTTCAATAAACAAGATTATCGACTTCGAGCTACCATTGGAAGTCCTCCGATGTGGAAATTGACTGTGAGGGAGATCTAAATATGATTAAGCCGGGCGAAGTGGAAGGAAATGAAATCGAGGTCAACTCGGATCGCCGCAACTTTATGAAGGCGGCGACGGTGGCCGGATTGGCCGGTGCGGTAGCGATGGCGCCGGCGATGGCAAAGGCACAGCAGGCAGAGGCAAAGGACCCAGTGGCGCCGGCTGGCCTTAAACCGGGGGCAGAGCTGGACGGCCGGTTCCCGATCATGTACGAGACGTCTGTTCCGGAGACGATGAGGCTGGCGGCGCAGTACATGGCGGCCTTGACCCGGCGGGATCTGGGCGGGCTGTCGGAGCTTTTTCACTATCCCTTCGTGACGTACGAGGGAATTGACACGGTGATCGTCAACAGCAAGGACGAGCTGATGGCCACACCGCCGCCCTCGCTGAATACAACGGGAAAGGGCCCGAACAAGATTCGCAAAGGGTCATACGACATCCTGGATAACATCGAGCTGTTGTGCTACACGCCGGTGGGGGCGGGTATATCGCTCAACTTCAGCCGCTTCGATGCCAACGGGAAGAAGCTGCAGGGGGTCTCCGGCATCTACGGGATGACGAACAACGACGGGAAGTGGGGCATCGAATTCATTTCCACGATCTTCCGCCCCGCCGATCAGCTGCACCTGAACTACGACGCCGAGCAATTCGCGGAGCGGTCGATCCACGACACCTACCGGGATCACGACCTGGGCCGGAAATACAACGGGCTGAACCCGAACTTTACGACGCAACCCGATATGAATCCCGGAAAGTGGGGCGGCGTAACAATCGGCTCCTACTCTTTCTCGTTTGTGGGCAGACCCGGACAGTCCACGATGGATGCGTACAAGGTGAAAGGGGTGAAGAGCCGGCTGCGTGTTTCGGGAGCGACCGAGACCACGGTCTCAAATCCCCAGGCGGCGGCGAACGGGGATGAAAGATTCCGCAACGTATCCGGCGGCGGAGTTGGGAAGTTTTTTGAGACGCTGGAGTGGAACAACTCGCGGGTGCTTGCCGCGGACATGGAGAAGGCGCACGCGGTCTCTGGAAATAACCGCTTCATGGAAGACGGCTCACTGCTCAACAAAGGGGTATATATGGTGGTCCTTCTGTACAGGAATGGCCGCTTTACAGCCTCAGACAATGGCGGGGCAATTTTCGGCCGCCAGATGTATCAGGACCGTACGAACGATTTGCTTCCTCCTGAGCTTTGAAGTCTTGCGTGAGGGCTTCGCGGATTTCGGTGCGCTCGGGCAGTGTGTTTCCATTTGATCCGGAGCAGCGCAGGGGCACGAAATGGGTCCCGGCGCTGCATCTGCATTCCGAAAGGTGCTTATGCTAACACGACGTGCATTTTCTCAAGGTCTGGTGGCCAGTGGGACCGCATTGTTGGCGCAGGCCGGCGGTAGACCCCTGCCTGCCGGCGGCGCTCAGCAATCTCCGCAGCAGGGCGCGGACCAACGGTTCGATCTGCTGATTCAGGGAGGCACGGTTGTCGATCCCGCGCAAGGACTGCATGGTCCGCTCGATGTGGCGGTAAAAGACGGTAAGATCGCGGCGGTGGCCAAGGATATCCCCGCGAGTCGTGCCGCCAATGTCTTCAGCGCAAAAGACAGAATCGTTACGCCGGGCTTTATCGATGCGCATGTGCATTGTTACGAGGGAGTTGGACGGTGCGCGAACGCGGACCATTATTGCCTGGGCCGAGGGGTGACCACGGTTGTCGATGCTGGTTCGGCCGGCAGCGAGAACATCGCCAACTTCCACAAGTACATCATTCGCCCCTCGTACACGCGCATCTTTGCGCTTGTCGATATTGGCGTGCTGGGAGTGATTTCTCTGGACGGCTCTTACGACAATCCAGCGTGGGTGAATCCGAAGGCCGTGGCGCAAGCCATCCAGCAATTTCGTCCGGCAACGATCGGCGTGAAGGTGCGCCTGGCGGAGTCCATTGAAGGCGCGAAGGACCAGGACATTCTGAAGAAGGCGATCGAGGCAGCGGAGATCGCCGAGGTTCCGGTTATGGTCCATATCAACGGGCCGCATTCTCCGTTGCCAGATCTCGTGAAACTCCTGCGCAAGGGCGATACGTTCACGCATTGCTTCGCCGGCCGCAAGAATTTCATTCTCGACGCGGAGGGCAAAGTATTGCCGGCGGTGCTGGAAGCTCGAGACCGCGGAGTGTTCTTCGATACGGCGCAAGGGCAGGCGCATTTCAGTTTCGACGTTGCGGAAAAATGCATCCAGCAGAATCTGTTTCCAGACTCGATCAGCACCGACTTGACAACGATTGCCGTGCAGCGGCGCATCTTTGACTTGCCGACGATGGTTTCCAAGATGATGGCGATTGGGGTGGATCTGGACAAGGCCGTGGCTATGGTGACAGCCAACCCGGTGAAGATGTTCTCTTTTGGCGTGAATATCGGCACGCTGAAACCGGGATATGAGGCCGACATCGGCATCTTCGAACTTCAGAATGGAAGTTTCGATTTTGAAGACGTCGATGGGAAGAAGCGCACCGGCCGGCAGAGATTGGTGAACAAGGCTGTCGTCTCGCGGGGAGAACTGCTGGTCAACGAGGTCTAGCCACCGTTCCGTGCTGTGGGAGTGAGGCCCGGGGCGAATCGTCGCTGTTTTGGCTGCTGGGTTGTTCGTCAGGCTCCAGCTGTGCGTTACCAAGCACGACACCGCCAGCGGTTGTGTCGGGCAACAGGGCGAGGGTGGTTGTAGCGGCGCCTGACGCCGCTGAGCGACGAGGCGATGCCGGCTGCTTCAAACCGATTCATGTGTCGGTAAGACCGCGCTGTCCCCGGTTTGTGGTTGTCCATCTCCGCCGCCTGCGAAGCGTTCGCTAAATTCATGGCGAGAGGGGAGGCCACGACATTGAGGTCCATGCCCGTGCTCGACGCGATATAGAGCGCCGGGAAC
>Ga0326728_10005699_pt1 | contig 34484 bp, 30 predicted proteins | sample MB3enrmetagenome_FD_207602 | JGI IMG/M metagenome (GOLD analysis project Ga0326728, IMG submission 207602) | Lab enriched peat soil microbial communities from McLean, Ithaca, NY, United States - MB31MN | ecosystem: Environmental > Terrestrial > Soil > Wetlands > Peat | place: USA: New York...
ACTGAGGAGCAAAAAACCGTAAAGTTGCCCTGCGGATGCGTATACCAAGACAATGGCTGGATACTTACTCGAATCAACGAATGTGAGTATCATAAACGCAGGAGAACAACTAAGCGCCCATATAGACCTAAAGCTGAATGCGTAAGACCCTAAAAGAAAAATGCAATTCATCATCATTATAATGATTGCGAGAGCAGCAAAAGATCATGTCTTAGCATAAGAAGTAAAGTAATAATTTGTAATCTATAATCCTTAAATAATTAACCATAACAATGCCTATACAGGTTCACATGAAGCCTCGCATACTCATTATTCTTTTCATCGCTATGGCATGCCTCTTAACTATAGTGCCTTTAGGAAGAGTGCAAGCCCAAACCACCTACACTCAATACAAAATCCAGCTCAACAGCGACGGCTCAGCTGCTTGGACAATAATTCAAGTATCAGGCTTAAATGGGACAGTTGATACATGGGCAGACTTCCAGCAAAAAGTGACCACTCTTGTTACTGCAGCAGCGAATCAAACTCAAAGACCAATGAGCGCGGACAATGATACGTTCCAAACAAGCACCACCATCACATCAAGCGACTCGAAAACCACCGAGTACATGTTCACATGGCTGAACTTCAGCAAAACAGAGAACGGGCAACTGACAGTAGGAGATGTTTTCAGCGTCTCGGGTTTCTTTAATCAGCTATACGGCGACGGCGCGTTGCAAATCAATTATCCTTCGAACTGCACGTTGAAATCTGTTTTCCCAACGCCTGATGAAAGAGATGATTCCACTCAGACGCTTCAATGGTTAGGAACTCAATTTTTCGTAGCTGAGAAGCCAAGCATCATCCTTGTAGCTCAAAATCAGGCGTCCGTTAATTCTGGACAACAACCATATCTGCTAATAGGCTCAGTTTCAGTAGTCGTTGCCGCCGCAGCAATTGTAAGCTGGTTCTTCCTTGCCAATCGGCGTCGTAAACAAAGCAGTAAAGAGTTAACTGGGGCGTCAACTGTGACTTTGTTGGAGACTGAGGAAGAAAAAGTTATCAAGGTGCTTCGCTCAAACGGTGGCAGTGCATACCAGTCTGCTATTACGGAGCAGTGCAGGTTCTCTAAAGCCAAAACAAGTCAATTACTGACTGCTCTGGAGGCCAAGGGGGTTGTGCGAAGGTATAAAAAGGGAAGGGATAAAATAGTGAACCTGAATGAACAAGCAAAGGGCGAAAAATAAATGCGCTTTAACCGAAAGAAAACAAGCATAATTGCACTATTATTTGTTGCTTCATTATTAGTCATTTTACCTATTCAAATGGTCAAGGCTCAAACAACGACAACTGTAACCGTTACACCACAAACTAGCACACCCCTCGTCGGTCAAACCATAACAATTAGCATTATTTTAAACAACGTGCAGAATCTCTATGGAATTGATGTAAAACTTAATTGGAACACGGCTTTGCTAAGCTTTCAGACAAATTCAAATCAGACCTTTTTAGGTGTCTCCAACGGCGTGCTGAATCCTCAAATATCGATGGTTTTGGACTCGGCTTCCCAAGCAGCAGGCGAATTCCACCTTGTCGCGACTTCAGTGAGTCCAGCAACCGGCTTCAGCGGAAGCGGAACTATAGCAACTTTGAAGTTCACGGTAACAAGTGCAGGAAAATCATCTTTGACGCTGGTAAGCACGCTTGCTGATTACGCGCCCGGTGGAATTTCAGAGCCCATCGCTCACAACGACTTAAGCGGCACGGTTGATGCCACCTCAAGTTCATCTTCGCCATCTACATCTCCGACATCTTCGTCATCGTCCTCCTCGTCGCCCACCCCCACACCTAAGATTCCAGAATTCCCGTTGATTGCAGCATTATCCATCGTTGTCGCCCTCGCATCTATTGCCATCGTGTTAGCTGTGAAAAAAAATCATAAAGCCAGCATCCACCGGCAATTTTATCCAATTTCAGGATAATCCTATAACTGGATAAAATCCAAGTAAACTATTCGCTGGCTTGGCAGTGGTCTTGTTGAATTTTAGAAATAAAAGCTTGCCAGAAAGGAGCAGACGAAAGAGGCTTAACCTTTTCTAAAGGAGGAATCTTTTCTGAAGGTGGAAGCATGGCGGCACCTACCCCTGGAGAAGGCATTTGCATGCAGTGAGCTACTGCTAAAGCCAGCGCCCATGTCATGTCGTCATGGCTGCTTAGAGGACGGCTGAACAGTAAGTGTACATTCTTGGCAACAGGTACATTGTTGCTTGTTGAGCTACTGACAAAATTCACACAGACACCCGCCAATAAAACGCCGATAAGAACCCAGCCAAAACACAAGCAAAAGTCGCAACTTACACCAGCCACAAAATCGCAACTTAAAAATCCACAAAAGCCAGCGTTAACACACAACAAACTGCTTTAAACCAAAAATAAAAAGGATGAATTAAAGAGGAGTAATTTTCACTATATTTCTTTTTTCAAGCCTTCGCAGCGCATCTAAACACTCGTCTTTTTTCTCACCAGTAATATTTAAGTTAAGCATTATGTCCTTAACTGAAACCTCTGCTTTACCGAAATTTTGATGACGTTTGTAAAGATGTTGAACAATAGATTTTTCAAGCTTCCCACATCGCCAAGTAGTGTTACGAATTAAAACGACGATGGTTCGGACAAGCGTCTGCTCTTTTGATTTTCTTCCTCGCGGATCTCCCATCTCGCCCCACTACCCAACATAGCTGCATCATGGTTTTTAAACGTTTGTTCTCCATTGGAAATAAGGTATTTAAGTTTAGGGACCACGGTTTTTTATAATGTTTTTTTGAGGTACAAACCGTGTTTTTTGCCGTAGTATTTTTCTAATCTACTGATTTTTTGATACCCGTTGTTTTGGTAGAGTTTTAATGCGGCTGAGTTGTCTTCACGGACTTCTAAGTGACATTCGGTTATACCCTTTTGCTTGAGAAGCTCTTCTGTTTCTTTTAGCATTTTGCTTGCAATGCCTTTTCGTCGGTAAGAAGGTGCCACGTTTATGGTTATTATATGCCCGTAGAGTGTATTGTTTTCTATTTCTATTTGTGCTATTATGAATCCTGCTATGTCGCTGTTTACTTTGGCTGCTAATGCGATTGTATTATAATCCGTAAGCAAGTAGGCTATTTGCCGTTTTGTGAAGGCTTCCTGGTCAAAGCATTGCTCTTCAATTTCATAGAGCTTATCAAGTAGCCTAACGGAAGCGGTTTCAATCTTTATTTCCATTTTATTATCTTAAGAACAATTAGGATAGAGGGTCGATTTTAATTTTTTCTGTGTTAACCGCCGAGGATACAACTGGTTTTAGTTCAAGCCATTGCTGGGCTCCAAAGCCTATAATGAAGAATATCCACAATGTTATGATTCTTGTAAGTATAGTGGCTGTAGCGGCCAATGCTCCAGGGATCCCCATTGAAATGAAAAGAGTCGTCATTACTGCCTCTGGAAGCCCAACTTCAAACGGTATACCTACGGGAATTGATTTGACAGCTAAGAATATGGCTGAAGTGACGAGAATTATGCTCCATGAAACTGGGTGCCCAAGCGATATAAAGACAAGGTATGGTATGCTTAGACTAAAAATCCAAGAAATAAGTAAGTAGGACAGTGAGTAAGCTATAGTCCTTGGGTTATGCCTGAACTGTTTCATTGAATCGTGAAAGTGACTAGTAATTTCGACGGCTTCTTCTTTCAATTTTTCCAGTTGTGTTTTGCCAATACGGATTTTTTGCGCAAACTTTGTTCCCCAATTGACTAGTTTTAAGGTCCATTGCTGCTTGAAAGACAAGGCAAACATTAAAACAAGTATGGCTATTATCGCTACCGCAACTAATATAATTAGGTTGAAGACTATGGGGTTAACGTTACCTCCGAAAGTAAGTAATACTAATCCTGCAATCAGCGCAAAAGCGTTTATTGCAGTGCCAAGAAGCCTATGAGCATAGAGTGACGCTACAACTTTTCCGAATGGGCCGCATCCGTCTCTTGTAAGCAGATATATTCGGGTTACTTCTCCGCTAATGGATTGTGCTGGAACGATGGTGTCAACGTACATGCCGTACCAAACATAGAGGTAAGCTCGAACTATAGTCATTTTGATGGAAAGATGATTTGTCAGCACATGCCAGGAAACTGTAAAGAATAACACTTGAAATAAACCGAACATTATGGCTATCGAATAAATAAATGGATTGACTGTTTTCGCGGTGGCAAATATTCCTAAAATGTTTACTTTGAACAGATAGATGTACAAGAAAAATCCAAATAAACCTAGCAGTGGAAAAAGCAAGGACTTCCAAGATAATTTCGGTTTAGGCGGTTGCATTTTGTTTTTTTGCACCCATGGCAAACGGTGAGATGTCTATTTGCTATTATATACTTTGCCTAAATCCATGCCTATGTCCTTCAAGCAATCATGCTCTTCAACAGTCAGAGAAACCGAACACCAAAAAGGGGATAGCCAATATGGAATTTACTGTTTCCCATAAAAAAATTATTATTTTAAAACATTATTTAAATTAAAAAATTATAAAAAGACAAAAAAGGATTAAGTATTGTTAAGATTTGAAGCTTTTAGTATCTTGGTCTGTAGCCGCCGCCAGAGCCTCTTCGATCTCTGTCCCTGTTGCCGCCGTAACCTCCGCCGCCACCGCCACGTCTGTCTCTGCCACCGTAGCCGCCGCCCCCGTATCCTCTACCGCCGCCTCTGCCGCCTCTGTATGGTCGTCTTTCTTGCTCGTATGTTTTGCTGGATACGTTGTTTTCGGTGTTTACTTCTACTGTAAGTGGTTCTTTTGCTGGTTCGAGTTTGCCGTATTTGCCGATGTTTAGGCGAATGTTGCCTTTGAATAGGGTTACGTATCCGTTTTCTACGCGGATTGTGTCGTTTTCGTTGACTTTTTCAATGTTGTCGTCCCAGAGTGTAACGTATACTACGCCTGTTTCGTCGCCGACCAGTGCGTCGCTTACTTTGTGTGGGGATCCGTCTCTGCCCATTGGGATTTCGCGGATTTCTGTTTTGGATACTACTTTGGCTGTGACGTTAACCGCTTTTGATTGTGGGGTTAAGTCGCCGACTTTTGCTTCTACTGGTTGCTTTTTGTTTTCGAAAAATCCTTCTACCGCCAATTGGTTCAACATCCTAGTTTTTGATTCTAATCAGAACTACATGTTCTCTGCACTTAAGTTTTTCGCTTTTGTTACTGTGGTTTTTTTGGTGTGCGTTTTGGGAGGTTTTTGAGGAGGTTTTTGGGAGGTTTTGGGGTGGTTTTTTGGTTTAATTTTTAAGTTGCGATTTTGTGGCTGGTGTAAGTTGCGACTTTTGCGGTGTTTAGGCGTTCAACCGAAAATGATACATTGGTGTCTAGCTTTGATACTGTGTGATTCATTTGTCGAAAAAGGAGTACGATACCCTTGAAGTTGTGCCGCATGTTGATCTAAAAAAGTACTTGGGCAAATGGTATGAGATAGCGCGTCTTCCTGCGAGATTTGAAGAAGGCTGTTCTGATATAACAGCAACTTATTCTCTATCTGACGATGGCACTATATCTGTGCTCAACGAGTGCAAGAGGAATGGCAAAGTGAAGCGGGCAAAGGGCAAAGCAAAAGTGGTTGACAAGAACACTGGAGCGAAACTTAAAGTAACATTCTTCTGGCCGTTTTATGGTGACTATTGGATTATAAACTTGGGGGATGACTACGATTATGCCGTTGTAGGCACACCAAACCGCAAGTATCTTTGGATATTGAGTAGAACCCCACAGATGGATGACAAGTTATTTTCCCGATTAATAGAACTTGTAAAGTCTAAAGGTTTCGATGTCGGAAGCCTTATCAAAACAAGCCATAGCTAAACTTGCTTGACAGGTGTTATCGTTTCGGAGGTTGAATTTCTAGCCAAGGCAAAGACTGCAACGTTTCTGTTTCAAAAAAGGTCAAGTCTCCATCTTAAACGGTACGGTGCTATGTCAAATGGCTATTTTAGGAGTTTGCTTTCGTCTGGCGGGGGCCTGATTAAGCCATGCTTCATCAACAGTTCAGTTGATTGTCGGGCGTTTTGTATTATGGCTGATGCCCGTTCGTATAATTCTTGTTTGCTGGGTTTTATTCTTGCGACTCCTTGCTCGATTGATTTTAATGCGCATGCAACCGCTTCTCTTGGAAAAACTTCCCACTCATCCATTCTCGGCAAGATATCCTTCTCGTTTATTCCACGTTCTTGGGCGTAGTTTGCCAGTTCCTGCGCTGCTGCGATGCACATGTCGTCTGTGACGGTTTTTGCTTTTACGTCTAAGACTCCTCGGAAAATGCCTGGAAATCCTAAGCTGTTGTTCACTTGGTTGGGGAAGTCGCTTCTGCCTGTCGCTACGATTCGTGCTCCTGCTTCCTCTGCGTCCCACGGCCAAATTTCAGGTATTGGATTAGCGCATGCAAAGATTATTGCATCTTTAGCCATTGTTTTTATCCATTCTTTCTTAATGGTGTCTGGACCTGGTTTTGAAGCAGCAACAACTGCGTCTACGCCTTTGAATGCTTCTTGGGTGTCGCCGGTTCTGCCTTCAGCGTTAGTTTTCTGTGTAACATCGTATTTCCATGGGTCTTCTTGTTTTGTGATGTCTTTTCTGTTCTTATGAACAACGCCTTTGCTGTCGGTGAGTATTATGTTGCCTGGTTTAATGCCCCATCGCATAAGCACATAAGCTGTTCGAATATTTGCTGCTCCTGATCCAACCAATGTGATTAAGCTTTCTTGTGGTTTTTTGCCTACGATTTTGAAAGAGTTAATTAGCCCTGCCAGAATCACTGTGGCGGTTCCTTGCTGGTCATCATGCCAAACTGGAATGTTCAGTTGTTCGCGGGATTTCTCAAGAACATGGAAACATTTCGGTTTCTCAATGTCCTCAAGGTTAATGCCGCCGAACGACGGTTCAAGAACTTTACAAATCCTAACTATTTCATCTGGGTCCTTGGTTCTCAGGCAAATTGGAAACGCATCAACGCCGCCTAAATACTTGAACAAAAGCGCTTTTCCCTCCATCACAGGCAACGCCGCTTCAGGACCTATATCGCCTAAACCTAAAACACGCGTTCCATCTGAAACCACTGCTACGTAATTCCAGCGATTAGTCAATTCAAACGATTTGTCAGGGTCCGCTTGAATTTCTCTGCATGGCGCAGCTACGCCTGGAGTGTACCAAATAGCAAAATCGTCAACGCTTCTGATAGCGCATTTTGGGATAACCTGCATTTTTCCCTCATAAAACCTGTGCATCGGAGGCGATAATTGCGCTGGCTTCTTAGCTTTTGCTAATAATTCATCTACGGTGGGTTTACTTTCAGTTTTACTGGCAGCCATAATCTGTACCTATGTAAATTTGAAGTCAATGTATGAATTAAAAGTCTTTCCGTCACTGAATTAAACTATAAAAGCGAATTAAGTGTGTATTTTGGTCTTGGCTTTTTGTTGTTGATTTTTTGCACAAATAGTAGGGTATCCTTTAGGTAGCAGCGTTTTTGTGTGTGCACAACCTACCTCCCTAGTCTACTAGTTGCTTCTATTAGGCTTCAAATATGATTCAACATAGTTCAACATAGAAGAAAGACCCCGCACTTTCAACATGAAAGGTTGCTTTTTCAACATACTGGGAATTGCCGAATGCGTTGTTTTTGATTGTCTTTAACGTATCAGAATATTTAAGAGCAATCGTGAATACAATTTTTATGAGTTTGTAAGGTGTTTGTGGATGTCGAGTGTTAAAACTGAGAAAGAAGCGAATAAAATCGATTTAGGAGCTAAGGTTGCGCCGTACCCGATGCCTGTGGTCTTGGTTGGGGCGAATGTTAAGGGGAAGGCGAATTTCTTGGCGGCTGCTTGGTTCATGGCTGCGGGGATATCTCCGCCGAAAGTGGCGATTGCATTGAATAAAGCGCATTATACTAATCAAGGCATAAAAGACAACAAAACGTTCAGTGTCAACGTACCCTCAGTGGATATGATGAAAGCCGCTGATTACTGTGGAATAGTTTCAGGATCAAAGGCAGACAAGTCGAAGGTTTTTGATGTGTTCTATGGCAAGTTAAAAACTGCGCCTATGATAGCTGAGTGCCCTGTAAATCTTGAATGCAGCCTCGACAAAGTCATCGATAACGGCTCACATGAGATGTTCATCGGCGACATCGTGTCCACTTTCACGGAGGAAAAATACTTGACCGCTGGAGCTGTTGACACCAAAAAGGTGAACCCATTCATGCTGTCACTGAACGACAGGATCTATTACGCATTGGGCGAACAGAAAGGAAAGGCGTGGGAAACGGGCAAAGACTACAAGCCGTAGGGCAGAATCGGAAAGCGGGTCAGAACATGGATGCACTTCGTTTGGTCAGCATGGCAATTGCGACAGTTGGATTAATTATTGTGTTGATGGGGCGATTGCTTGCTTACCCATTAGATTCGTACATTGGCTTAATTGCGATTGCAGTTGGCTTCGTTATTTATGTAGTGGATCTTTACAGGGTGCCAAAGTCAAGCAAAAATAAGCCTTAAATCACACAAAAATCAGCGTTTTACCTCTACCAATCAGGTTTTCTCTTCCAAATGTTAGATGTGCATTGACCCCAACAGTAAGAACCAGCCTTGTATTGACAGCCGTTACATGAGATACCCGTGAATTTAGGCACATACTCCTGTTTTGAGTGAACACGAACAAAAACCTTTTTCGGCTCTATATTTTGGTTCACAGACACGCCGTCGTTTTGGAACTTCAAACGCTGCGGGCATTTTTCATAAATTGACGGATTAGAAAAAATAGATTGAGGACAAGTTTGACCGCCACACTCACGAACACTTACTTCAAAATCCCCAAAACCACTCTCGACCTTAGCATACTCACAACAAACCAACTTCACGTTCCCCCAACCACACACTACACAATCAAGTATAAAACCTAATCAAACTGCACTTTCTTTTCACTTTTATCCACGTCTCAATTGCTTGCTTAACTGATTTTGCCATTACTTTTCATCATATTGTACTTTATTTGCATAACATGACTGCTAGCTGATAACATGCAAAAGTTTTTTAAGAATCCCAACTCTTGCCAATATGATAAAAGCTCCAAGAATTATTTCGATTGCAATAAATATTAGGCCACATAACCAAAATGTCCCTATACCAAGGAAATACCAAACTGATGTGCCTATAACGCTAGCTGGGGCGGTGATTGTTTCAAGTTCTTTAAAGTATGGTCTTTTCAGTAACTTAGTTTTAAAGGAAATAACCAATAGAAATAACAGATAAATTATAATGAAAATAGAAGTCCAAAATAGATTTCGTTCTGGTATAACGTCGAATGTCACAGAGAAATTCTGGCCAAAAACACTGCCTGGATTGACACTAAATGAAACCTGCGGCCTGCCGTCATCAGTCGTACCACAACTGGGCTGACTGCCTTGATGACTTGTTATTACTGTGTTTAGCGGGAGGGTAAATTCAATTTCAGGCCTTTGAGTAAAATTAATTTGCCAATTGTCACCTGGATTAACGTTTGTAACGAATGAGGCTTCTTCAGTATATGGCATTTTTAATCCGGCATTGGATGTCGCATTGGAATTAAAACGAAACGTCACTTCAGCCTCATATTCATAGTAACTGCCATAGTTTTCAGCGTGTGGATAAACAATCAAGGCGGGTTGCGTGTTGCTTAAGTAATAGTGACCGACGCTGCTGTTTTCAACGATGTCAGTTGGAGTATATTGCTCGGAGCATTGTCCAGTTGCATCCTGTACGTCTTCAACAAAAACCGATGAGCTGTTTAATGGAAATATGATCAATAATGGAAAAATCGGAGAAATTTTCCATTCACCATATTCGGCATCTGTCCGAACTACCTCTTTCATTGTAGCTTGCACAAAGTTGTTACGCTGTATACTTGTGAGGCCCAGATCCCAACTCAAATACTCTAATGTTGGTTCATTAGAGAACGGTATGAACCTGACTTGGGGATTTATATTACCCCCAGTGGGGATGTTCCATGTAATAGTAACAGATTGATTATCTCTATTTTCTGTGCCATCGGATTGAAAATCCAATATGCTAAAGGTAGCGGGAAGTTTTATTGTAACGGTTGAAATCTGACCGCCGAGAGTAAAGGTTGGGTTAAAAACATAAGATGGACTTGCATAATCGTAGAAAATCCCTGAGTTAGAATCAAAAGACATATCTAACGAATAAATAGAGTCTGGAGGAATAGTGACATTTAGTTCGGGGCTAATAATGCTTCCATTGTCAACCATTGGATTATAGATATTCCCTAAATTGTCATACATTGAAACATTGCTTATTTGGTTTAAGGGTAGAACTCCTTTAATCGCTCCTAGCGGAGCCTCGATCTTGCAAGAAGAATTAAAGATGTTAACAATGGTTCTTGAGAGCAAATAGTTTGTGTTGTACTGTATTTTGTCAGGCTCTAAGGTGGCTGTTGACGAGGGCGTTATAGGAATTTGAGGGGTTATAGTAATCGTTAGCGCATTGAATTGTGGCAGTTGGACAGAGATAGGAATTTGGCTGTTAGAAACTGGCATTTTTACTAAAAATGACGCAGATAGTATGATTAAAAGAACAAGTAGAAATGAAAGTTTTACTATCTTTTGTTTAATTGTTTTCACTCTTCATTCTTAAATTTACTGGTAGACTTTCTTGTAAGATTCTATTAACATTTTTCATAATCCGAGATTTTCAATGAACATGCTACTAGCCACCGTGCCTAAACAAAAAAAGTTAAATTTTGGAAACATTTAGTTTGAATAATAATGCTATTTGTTAAGTAACCTTTTAATCTGCTCGCTACACTAAGCTAAAAAAGGTAACCAGAATTGAACAACGAAGTCAAATGCTCAAAACCTGAATGTGACAAGTTCACAGCCATTAATGAACTGGCACGCCGAAGAGGATTTTTTTGGCCGTCATTTGAGATTTACGGTGGCAGCGGCGGCTTTGTAACTTATGGCCCCCTTGGTGCACGGTTGAAACAGAATATTGAGGCTAAGCTTAGAGAGCTTTTCGTTAAAAAAATCGGCATTTACGAGATGGAATCATCCGTAATTGCGCCCGAAAAAGTTTTTGAAGCGTCAGGCCACGTGGATCATTTCAAGGAGCCGATGGTTGAGTGCCAAAACTGTCATACTCGTTTCCGAGCTGACCATTTGCTTGAGGAAAAAGCAGGCATTAGCTCGGCTGAAGCTGAAAAAATGAGTTTAAACGAGATCAAAGAGGAAATCGAGCGCCACGAGATTGTGTGCCCCGACTGCGGCGGCAAATTTGGTGAGCCACAGCAGTTCTTAACAATGTTTAAAACCACGATTGGTCCTTACTCGAATGCGGTTGGTTACGGGAGACCTGAAGCTGCACAAAACATTTTCGTGGAGTTTAACCGCCTCTACAATGTTGCGCGGGAAAGACTTCCTTTCGGAGTCATCCAAATCGGTCACGCACTGCGTAACGAGATTTCGCCGAGGCAAGGCTTGATTAGGCTAAGAGAGTTCACGATTGCTGATTTAGAGTTCTTCTTTGATCCTGAAGAGCCATGTTGCCATTTGCTTCCAGAAGTGGAAAACGAAGTATTACCCATTCTTCTATGCGAAACAAGGCTGAAGAAATGCGAGGACACAACAGATTTCACAGTTAGAGAAGCGCTTGACCGGAAAATAATTCGCTCAGAATGGCAAGCTTTTTTCATGGCGATGGCAAAGAAACTTTTAATGGAGCTCGGCGTACCAGCAGAGAAACAGCGGTTTATCGAAAAATTCACTTGGGAAAAAGCGCATTACTCAAGCCAAAGCTTCGACCAAGAAGTCTTAGTTGACCATTGGGGCTGGGTAGAAGTTTCTGGACATGCATACCGAACAGATTACGATTTGACATGCCACATGAAAGCAAGCGGCGTCGACATGACCGTATACAAAGAATACACTAATCCCGTCGAAAAAGAAGAGCTCACTGTCAAGCCAATTATGGCTAAGCTTGGTCCAATATACAAGAAAGAAGCCTCAAAAGTTGCTGCACTACTCGCCAAGTTTTCTGCGCAGGAAGTTGCTGACGCCATGCAAAAGCAAGGTTACTTTAGGTTTGAAAACTATGAAATCAAACCTGACCAAGTAGACATCAGCAAGCAAAAAACTATTGTTCGCGGCACCCGCTTCATACCACACGTGGTGGAACCAAGTTTTGGCGCTGATAGGCTCTTTTACGCGGCATTGGAGTATGCTTACGGCGTCAAGGACGACCGAGTTGTCATGAGTTTTCCAAGAAGCATCGCACCAATCCAAGTTGGCGTCTATCCCTTAATGAGTAAAGATGGCTTAGACACAAAAGCAACGGAAGTGCAAAAGATGCTGGCGAACGAGGGCTTCATGGTTGAATTAGACGACGCAGGCTCAATCGGTCGCCGTTATGCAAGAGCCGACGAGGCAGGCGTTCAATTAGGAGTAACCATAGATTACGATACGCTAAAAGATAACACAGTAACCATACGAGACCGAGACAGCTGGCAGCAAGTTCGAACCCAAGTCAAAGACCTACCGGAACTCTTACACAGTTACTTCCAAGAAAAAATAAACTTCGGAAATTTAGGTTTATTAATTAAAAGTTAAGCAGCTAACTTTTTTAATCAACACTCGATAGTAACATGATAAATCAGGGATATTTATAGGCGGGGGAAACAAGTGGTACTTCCATCAGAAACAGAAGAGCGCGTGAAACGGAGAGCCCTAAACGCTTGCCAAGATAACCTGCGCAAGGTTGTAGACGTCTCAAGAAAAATTCCTCAACTTGCCGAGTATTTTGCAAGCGGCGACAGAGAAAACGCAAGAAAGCTCTTAAGCGAAATCAGAACAGGCGAAGAAGAGGTTGTTAAGGCAAGACGCATGGTTTCTCAAGAGCTAGCCGAAATAGGCGCCATTTTGATCGCCCGCGAAGACTTCTTAAGATTCACAAATTTATCAAGCGAAATAGCCGATTTCTCAGAAGGAATAGCTTATTATTTAATTGAAATTATGGAGCACAACTGGAGCATTTCACCAGATGTCAAAAAAGACCTGCTTAAGCTTTCCTTAGCCGTCTTGGACACGGTGCTTAAGCTCAGGGAAACAATGATGGTTCTAAACTACGGCTCACAAAAAACCCTGGAAAGAGCCAAAGACGTAGAAATCGCCGAGCGAATAGTTGACGACCAGTACCGAGCATTAACCATAAAAGTTCTCAACGGCAAACTTGACGTCCCAGTACTTTTGCTTCTAAGAGAGGTCCTTCAACTGCTGGAAAACAGCGCTGACAAAGCTGAAGACGCAGCGGACGCAGCACGGATGCTTTCGTTCATCATGTAACAAGAGCCGACTTCAATGCCAAAAATAAAAGTTGAACTCATCGATAACTTCTTAGTTGTGTGGGATTCCACCGAAGGCTCTCAACTGTACAAAGCGGGGTATTACGGGAAGCCAGTTGGGATTCCTAAACCTAAAATTCCAGAGTTTGATGCCCCATTAATCTTAGATTTGATGGAAGGCTTGTACCTTGTCGAGAACAAGAAAATAGAAATTTACGAGGATCCAGACGAGAGCAAGGTTAGCCTCAAAAAGCTAAGGCAAAAAGCTAAACAACTATACGATGAATTTGAAGAGAAATACGCTGTTTACCATGACCTAAGGGACAGCGGCTTAATCGTTACGCCAGGCATAAAGTTCGGCTGCGACTTCGCCGTTTACAAGTACGGTCCAGGCGTTGAACATGCCCCTTACATGGTGTCGGTAAAGAAGACAGGCTCAGACATTTCAGCCACAGAAATCGTCAAGGCAGGACGACTAGCCACCACAGTGCGGAAACGGTTTATTATTGCATTGCCAGATTTGGCTTCAGGTAAAATTAAGTATTTGATTTTCAAGTGGTTCAAAGCTTAAGTTATCAGGTATCTTACTGAACTTTTTGTTACTTAGACCTTGATAGTTTCTTTTCTACTCTTAACGCTGACCCTTCATTAGCTCTTGCTTCACTGGCTCCGCAACTTGTACGCCTTCGGCTAAACCGACAAGTAGTTCTGAACGATCGGAAGACAATAAATGCTTATTTCAATAGCATTCAATACGCTTCAATTCCATTTTTAAAGGAACTTTTCAAACTAACAGATGAACAAAACAAAACAAAACAACTTGGGTTAGACGTAAACCTTCCCATGATAAGAACGCAAGGCTGTGATTTGTTACAGTGTTGATGATATACAAGAATTGTGCTGGAAGAAAGGATAAATCGAACTTTTTACAAATAGCAACATGAAGGCGAAACAACTTGGCTCACAGTAAAGAAGAACTTAGAAAAGTAACTTGGGACAGTCTTAAAGATTGTCAGGTAGTATTTCTTGCAACAATCGACGGCAACCGACCAAGAGTTAGACCAGTAACGCTAATGCGTAAGGGAAATGCCTTGTTCACTGTTTCCCGCCTTAAAAGTCAAAAACTCGAACAAATCGCGAAAAATCCCATGGTAGAATTCGCTTTTTCGTTGCCTGACATCGGATTTAATTCAATTCGAGTTGAATGTACAGCTGAAATAGTAGACGACGAAAAAATCAAAGCTGAAACCTATGACAGCCCAGAACACGCGTTGATCAGACTGGTTCCCACGAGGTTCACCGTTATTATTCCTCCCTCATTTGAAACCGTAACACTTTCCCCGACTTAACACCAGAAACCCACTAGACCAGTGCCACGTGTTTTGGCATGAATCTTAGTTTTTTCGTGGTTTGCATGTTCCATTTTTAAGGCGAAATTTTGATAGAAAAGGTCCACAACGGCACCTTGGTAATTGACTATTTTTCAACCCCCCAAAACCTTAATAATGCTGTTAGACTTTTGAAAGTTGGATTATCGAGTTAGATGGTAAAAAGGTAAAGCTATACAGATAAAAATAATAGTAATTTTATAACTATAGCTTTACTTTAGTTTGCTATTATTGTCTGGTTTAGAAATTCTCCTCGGATGGTCTGGTGTGGATAAATCTTTGATGCTGCAAGGGAGCATCCTTCTTCTATTTTTACGTCGTCTGCTATTACTGAGACAGCGGTTATTTTTGTTGGTTTAGGCTGGCTTGAGTTGACAACTACGTGTCTGCCGATTATGCTGTCGTATACTTCAGCGTTTTCGCCGATTATCACTCTGTCCATTACTGCTGAATTGGACACTACAGCGTTTTTGCCTATTCTAGTGAAATTGTCAATGCATGAATCCACAATTCTTGCGCCATCTTCAATTTGGCAATGTCTCCCGATCAAAACAGCGCCCTCAATAATGATTTTCTTTTCTTTTATTTTATTGATAATTTCCAGACGGCGTTTTTCTGAATCATTGCTTTCGCCTTGAACCCAAATTTGGCTATCCTCTTTTAATCTCCCGCCGAAATCGTTTAGAGTTGAGAAGCCGCCGTGCAGCATGTTCTTCATGGCTTCTAAGTAGTTTTTAGGTGTGCCGACGTCAAACCAGTTGCCTTTCAACGTGTAACCATACACTGGGCGTCCAGTCTGGATCACGTAGGGAATGAAGTCGTAACCGAAATCTAGTCTGTTTTTTTCCTTAATTATTTGTTGAACGCCTTTTTCCTTGAAAATCTTTTTCACTTCAGGCGATAACACGTACAAACCTGTATTCGCAAGGTTACTAGGAGCATCTTTAGGCAGCGGCTTTTCAACAAATCTTTGTATGCGACCGTCCTTGTCGATGTCAGCTATGCCTAAGCCTTCAACGTTATCAACTTCCCGCAACACTATGGTTAAAGTGGCGCATTTTTCCTTATGATAATCAATTAAACTCTTAACTTTTATGTCAAAAATGTTGTCGCCTTGTACCGCGAAAACTGGGGTGTTAAGTTCATAGTACTCCATGTTTATTCTTGCTGAATCAGCACTTCCCAAATCATCAACGTTAGGCTGATATTTTATGTGGATGCGTGGTTTTATGTTATAACGTGCTGAGAATCCATAGCCTGACTCAAAATAGTCATACAGGTCTCGATAGTTGGTGTAGCCTTTAACTCCGAAGATAAAGTTGCGAATGCCCTGACTTGCCAAAGACAAAAGAGAAAACTCCACTAACGGCCTGTTCAAAAAGCGCAGGCAGGCTTTGCTTGTTTCAGCCGTCAAAGGCAAGAGGCGCGTTGCTTTTCCGCCCACTGGAATAATTACTCGTATCTTTTCAGGAGCATAACTGTCTCCTACTAGAGGTGCATAATGTTCGTTCAACACTTCACCAACGATTTATAGTTATAAAGATAGGTTGTATGCTAATCCTTTTAACGTTTCTTATAACCGCAATCATAAAAAAGCAAAAAAGCAAAGCCATTCATCGAATTAATTTTTTCAGTGACTTCACCTGAAATTTTCAATATAAAAAGAGGGCGTTTTGTTCAGCAATCGCTATGGTTGTCGGCGTAAATTTAATCAGCAAAAATCATAAGTAAACGAGGGAGAGGGAGTACTTTTAAGCTAGCAAAAATAGACCCAAAAATGAGGCGCGCTGGGCAGTAACAAATTTGCTTCTGGTTTCTTTGTCAAAAATAAGGGTGCATCTTAGGGTTCAAACAAGCCTTTGCATGCCAGTTACAGTCCATGAAAAAAAAATGGTGTTAAGATGGTTAACCTATGGTTTAGGCTGTTTAGTCCATTCTTCCTTTACAAGTTTAGTAATGTTATCCAAGTTTGATTGCGCTGTAAGGTCGGCAATAACGTTGTTCAGTTCGTTCTTAATTAGCAAAGAGACTTCATTGGGTCTTAGCGGTTCTGGCCTTGTAGCTTGATAAACTCTCAAGGCACGCAAACAAAACTTCATCATTAAATTTTGCTGCTGGTTCTGTAAATCTGAAAGTTCGTTTTTGCTATTTTTCATTAGCTTGTCAAAGCTGTTTGAATCCCATTTTCCTTCTTCAGTCATTTTTAACCAATCCTTACCGTCTCATGTCAATCATGCATTATAGCTTTTTCTACTATTACCTTTGATTGCTAAGAAATAACGGCTTTTGGTTTTCCAAGTTTTTTATTAACGCATGCCTGGATAAACCCGAGGTATTCAGGTGAGGGTCTTCCAGGTCGGCTTTTGAATTCTCCATGGAACTGAGAGGCAAAGAAGAAGTAGTTTTTTGGCAACTCTAAGGTTTCCATTCTTCTGCCGTCAGTGCTTTTGCCAGTGAAGCATAAACCGTTGTTTCTTAGGTTTTCTTGGTAGTCTAAGTTAACTTCAAAGCGGTGTCTGTGGCGCTCATAAATTTCTTCTTGCCCGTACATGCTGTAGGCAAGCGTACCTTTCTGCAAAATCACTTTATGTGCACCCAAACGCATCGTTGCGCCCTTAATTTCTATGCCGCGTTGTTCAGGCATAAGGTCTATGACTGGATGTGGAGTTTCAGGATTAATTTCCGTGCTATTTGCATCCTTTAACCCGCAAACGTTTCGAGCGTATTCGATAACTGCTAATTGGAAACCGTAACAAATGCCTAAGAATGGAATATCATTCTCTCGGGCAAACTGGACAGATGCAATTTTGCCTTCTGTTCCTCTTGGACCAAATCCGTAAGGAACGAAAATTCCGTCAAAATTAGCAAGGTCTTTTACGCATTGAGGTTCATGCTCCAGTTTCTCAGCTTCTAAGTAAGAGATGCAAACTTTAGTCTTGCATGCGCCGCCAGCGTGCCGGAGTGCTTCGGTCATGCTTACGTAACTGTCAGTTAACCCTGCGTATTTGCCTACCAACGCTATCTTTACTTCATTTTCTGGATTTACCAGTCCATCAACGAACTGCTGCCAATTACCGAAATCTTTAGTGTCACATTTAATGGCTAATCTTTGACATATGAAATCGCCCATGCCTTGCTTATCTAAAATAAGCGGCACCTGATAAACGGATTCAGCGTTATAAGAGCAGAAGACGGCGCTTTCGGGAATAGTGCCGAATAATGCTATTTTTCTCAGAGCTTCAGCATCAATCATTTTGGGGCTTCTAGCCACTATGGTATCAGGTTGAATACCGATGCGTCTTAACTCATTAACGCTGTGCTGTAAGGGTTTAGTTTTCATTTCGCCGGTGACATCCAAAATGGGCACCAAAGCCAAATGTACATAGAGCGTGTTCTCATAGCCTTCTTCCATACGCATCTGGCGAATAGCTTCCAAAAATGGTAACCCTTCAATGTCGCCAACTGTTCCGCCAACTTCAGTCAAAACAACATCGGCACATGCAGCTTTGCCCACGATTTTAATGCGGTTTTTAATTTCGTTAGTTACATGCGGCACAATCTGGACGCATCGACCTAAAAAGTCGCCTCGCCGCTCTTTCTCAATAACAGATTTATAGACCATGCCAGTGGTTAAGTTGTTTTCTTGTTTGAGGCTTAAATCCAAGAAACGTTCGTACCAGCCTAAATCTAAGTCGGTTTCTCCTCCGTCGTCGGTCACAAAGACTTCGCCATGCATATATGGATTCATCGTTCCCGCATCAACATTTACGTAAGGGTCGATTTTTATAACCGTAGGTTTTATTCCTCGAGCCTGAAGCATTTTTCCGATGGAAGAAGTCAATATGCCTTTGCCAACCGAACTTAACACGCCGCCCGTCACGAAAATATACTTAACCATTGCTTTCCCCGCAATAGCTTACACCTTTCAAGCTGACTTAATATAACTCTTTTGTGTGCTGGGCTGCAAAATCGTGCAATCAAGAATGATTTACCTTAAACATGCAACCAGAATAATGAGGAGCGGTTGCCTGTTTCTGCGGTCGTGCATCACCTCTCTAACTTATCTTTTAAAATAGTCCTCATAAAATTGTTAGATTAAAAAATTTGATTAAAATTTGATAGAAAACTTGCTTTTTATTCAGAAATATTTTAATTAAGAACCTTCTAAGTTATGAGTGGAGATAGAAATGCCTAAAGCCTTTGTATTGATAAACGTTGAATCAGGCTCGGAAGAAGAAGTTCTTGATCAAATTAAAAAAATTGAAGGCGTAGAAGAAGCATACTACTCTTATGGCGTGTATGACATAATTACTAAAATAAAAGCTGATTCAATGGAAAAACTTAGGGAAGCTGTAACCCGGAAAGTAAGAACCATAAGCAGAGTCAGGTCAACGTTAACGCTTATAATGATGGAATAACGCGACGAACTATCTCTCTCTTATTTTTTGTTCTAAACGTGGAAAATTAATTTGCCTATAACTTACTGCAACATTCCTACGAGACAAGTAATCAGCCTTTTACTATTTTAGTTCTTAGCTTAAGGTCTTTGGTTGCTGATTCCGATTATTGCTTAAGAAATAGATTGAAAATGTGACTTGACAGGTTGGGTACGCTTAATAGATTAGGTGCTGAGTGTTTAATCAAAGGCTTGAAAACCTAATGAACACAACTAAACGACCGCTAGGTCTAAACGTGATTCTTATAGTTTTAATATTAGGGTTAATAGCCTTCATTCTTTATTTTTACTTCTTCATCAATCCAGCACAAGTTGTGGATATACTTTCAAGGACAAATCTTGCTTACTATGCAATTGCTTTTGTATCATATTTTATGTTTACATTTTTCTCTTCGCTCGTTTGGCGTAACTTGCTAAATAATTTATCAGTAAAAATCAGCGAACAAAGGGCTTTGTTGTTTACGTGGGTTGGGTTATTTTTTGATGCAACAGTTCCGCAGTTGGGGTGGTCAGCGGAAATATCTAAAACTTATTTTTTAACCAAGGACTCAAATGAAGCTTCGGGAAAAATAGGTGCTTCTGTCGTTGGACAAAAAATTTTTACTATAACAATCACTGTTGTTGCTATGGGTCTTGGTTTAGGATTAGTACTTATTAGTTATCCCTTGCCTTTCATAGTTACCTTTTTAATTGGCCTTGTCTTGGCTCTCTCAATTTTATCCGTACTGCTCATTTACTACGTAAGCCTTAAGCCAAAAGCAACCAAAACTTTGCTAAACTGGAGCATACGCGTAGCATCTTTTTTCTCAAGAAGGTGGAACCCTCAAAATTTTATGCTTAAGGCAGATGAGGCGTTGGGTAAATTTCATTTAAGTATGGAACAATTGAAGGCTAATCCCAAAGCGCTAGTTAAACCCATCATATATGCTGTTATAGGCTTTATTTTTGAAGTATCTGTTATATTTTTGACTTTTATGGCATTAGGTTATCCCGTGCCCGTTGATAAAGTGCTCATTGTTTTCACCTTAACTGGGACGCTTCAGACTGTAGGCGTAACATTTTTTGGGTTTCCTGAATTAATCATGAGCATTTCATTTACTGCGCTTGGAATCCCCGCGGCACTAAGTGTTTCTGTTACTTTGCTGACAAGGGTTGTAAGTCTATGGTTCCGGCTCATCGTGTCTTATGGAGCCCTGCAATTGGCAGGATTAAAAATTATTAGAAAGAAGTAAAATGATAATTTTCCCGATTTCTATATATTTTAGATGACAATCAAACGGTAACTTGAGAGCTTTCTAGGAAAGATTTTAATGTAGACTTAACTACTCAATTATTGTAGGATTGGATTGATATGCCAACAGCCTTTGTCCTAATAAATACCGAGATAGGCTCGGAATCCGACGTGCTGAAAGAACTCAAAAAAGTCGAGGGAGTTGAAGAAGCATCAGCCGTTTACGGAGTCTACGACATAGTAGCAAGAGTCAAAGCAGACACCATGGATAAATTAAAAGAGATAGTAACGTGGCGCATCCGACGACTCGACAAAGTACGGTCAACGCTAACAATGATTGTTGTTGAAGAAAAATAACATCATTTAAACTCCCTTTCTTTTATAACAGCTCAAAGAACTGCGATTGCTATTTTTAATACATATGCAGCCTTAAATTACTAGAAACAAACGTAAAAACGATAACTAATAAAAGTAGAATTCAAATGCCCAAGGTGCAGAACCGACTTCTAAAACGAAAAAGAACCAAGGTCCCTGCCAGAAACCACTGCTGTAAAATTAAGCTTAACAAACAAAAAACTTGCAGACTTCCACATCATGAATGCTAAGTTGTGACTGTATCAAGCTAGTCACATAATTTTAAATTTTGTACAACTCATCTTAACAGTTCAGTGTGTCTGGAGTAGCGAGAGAATGGAAGCAAACGTGCAAATCCACAATAGTAAGCCAGGGAGGAGCCATAGCATAGTAAGAACTCGCCCCGTGAACAGATGCACGGAATTTTTTATAGGTTGGATGAGGAAGCTTGGAAAACTATCGAGCGTTTTTTCGTTCCCCTTGAACAAAAAAGATAACCCAAACCTCTGAATCCAACCACCCATCCCCCAAATGAAAGGAGTTTGAGAAAATGCTAACAGCGTATGTCCTCTTAAATACTGAAATAGGAGCTGAAAATCAAGTACTGAAGGCGCTTAAAAAAATTGAGGGCGTCAGAGAAGCCTATAATCTCTGGGGCGTCTATGATATAATTGCAAACGTAAAAGCAGATAACATGAAGAAACTCGAATACATCGTGACCAAAAAAATCGAGAAAATCGGCAAAATAAACTCAAAATTAACCATGATAATAAGTGAAAAACCTCAAACAGCACTGCAAGAACAAGGAATTTTTGAGCCAAAACCCATCGTTCAATAAATAATCGGGTAACCTTTGCTTCTTGCTAACAATATTTTTTACCTTCGTTGCTTAATTCTCTAATTTAGCTTGGAGAGCAACTGCTTTGAATAGGCAACAGGTAATGCACATTGGATTGGACGATACAGACTCAACGAAGGGAGGCTGCACAACCTATCTTGCGGCATTACTTATTGAAGAACTTGAAAAGTTTCACGTTGAATTTGCTGATTATCCAGGCTTAATCAGGCTTAATCCGAACGTGCCATGGAAAACAAGAGGCAACGGCGCCCTATGCCTAAGATTCAGGTATGACGCCACATTTGAAGAGCAAATAAAAGAATCATCTATAACTTTATGGAAAGAAAACTCAGCCATCAAAGAGAAAGGCACAGATCCCGGCATAGTTTTTTTGAAATGGCAAGAGATCCCCGAGGAAATTAGGGTTTTTGCGAAAAAAACTGAAACAAGAATTGTAAAACTCAAAGAAGCAATGGCGCTGATTAAAAAGTTTGGGGCTGAAGCGTTAGGCTTTAACTCCTGCAGAGGCATCATCGGTGCGTTGGCAGCCGTTGGCGAAACCCTCAACTGCGACCACACTTACGAGTTAATTGCTTATAGGGCACCGCAGAATTGGGGTTCAAAGAGGAAAGTTGATGAAGCATCCATTTTTGAGATGGATAAGAAATTGCAGCCTTACACTTTTAACAATGTTGATTGTGAGAAGCGCAGAGTAATCATTACACCTCGAGGTCCAGACCCAATTCTCTTCGGCATAAGAGGCGAATCGCCAGAAATAGTAAAGAAAGCTTACGGTATGATTAAGCCACTTGAAAGTGTTGAGCGCTGGGTTATTTTCCGTTCAAACCAAGGCACCGATGCCCACCTAAAGCCTACTGAAGCGTTAAGCAATATTGAACCTTACAGTTCAGTAATCGCTAAAGGCGTCGTTTCACAGAACCCGCGGATAGTTCCCCTGCGCCACGTTATCTTTTCAATCAAGGATGATTCGGCAGAAGTAGATTGCGCCGCTTACGAACCAACGGGCAGCCTACGCAAAATCGCAAGAGAACTCATCGTTGGCGACAGCGTTGAAGTGTATGGCGCGGTGCATAAGCCAACATCAAGCAAGCCGTTAACAATTAACCTTGAAAAAATTAACATCCTAAACCTTGCGGCGAAAACAGTATACGAGAATCCGCTTTGCCCACGCTGCGGTAAACGCTTGAAATCCATGGGCAAAAACCAAGGGTTCCGCTGTGAAAAATGCAGAGCGGAATATGGCGACTTAACCAAGAAAGAATTAGCCCTACATAGAACGCTTAACGCTAGTTTATACGTGACTTCGACAAGGTCACAGAGACATCTCACTAAACCGTTAAGGCGCTATGGCTTGGAAAAACGGTGCCATGAGCCAAAACCAATGATTGAGGGCTGGCATTCTTCTTTGGGACTTGCACTAGTACGTGAATCCAAATGCGTGCGATTATAACAAATCTTCTCAATAATTTGCGTTTCTTTGATAAAAATGTTTTAATTTTTTTATTTTCACTTTTCTTTCTTGCTGAGCGAAAGTTTAGCTCCAAGCATTTGAAGGGAAAATCTCTTAAGCTATAAGTCCGTAGAAGACTAAAATTAACCGTTGCTCAGCAAGAGTGAAAGAAGTTGCCAAGATACGTAATAGTTGATGCTCACGAGGACATCGCATTTAATGCACTATCTCTACATCGCGACTTTCTCCAAGATATTTCCAAGCTCAGAAGCAAAAAGTACTCGGAAAAGGAAGGAACACCGATAGTCTGTCTTCCAGAACTACAAAAAGGGAATGTGCGAGTAGTCTTTGCCACCATCTGGGTAGCCCCATGCGGGACATCGCATGTATCTAAAGGACCTTGCTATAAGACTCCGGAGGAGGCACATGCCCAGGGTATGGCACAATTGGATTATTACAGAAGAATAGAAAACAAAGGACTCATCAAGATCATTGAAACAAGGACCCAGCTGAAGGAGCATCTATCTTCTTCTAATACCAAAGTAGGTCTTGTAATTTTAATTGAAGGAGCTGATCCAATACGCGCCCCAAGCGAGTTAAAGGAATGGTTTCGAGCAGGGGTAAGGATCGTGGGGCCTGCCTGGCACAGGACTAGGTATAGCGGGGGAACCGCTGCTCCTGGTCCATTGAGCGAAGAAGGCAAAAAGTTAATGGAAAAGATGGAGAGCATTGGCCTGGTTTTAGATACATCACACATGGCAGAAGAAAGTTTCTTCGACGCGCTTGATTTATTTCATGGACAGGTGATTGCAAGTCATTCTAACTGTCGTACCTTCATTCCCACGGATAGACATCTAAGCGATGAGATGATCAAAGCATTAACCTCAAGAAATGGGGTAATAGGCACCGCGTTTTTCAACGGGTTTCTCGATTTTGACTGGGAAAAAAAGGGCAGAGTCAAGAATGAAGTCACTTTGTCCACTGTAATCAAACATATGAAACACGTATGCGACCTGTCTGGAGACACCTGCCATAGCGCAGTTGGCTCAGATTTCGACGGAGGATTTGGCATGGAAGCAGTGCCTTCTGAAATTGACACCGTCGCAGACCTCCAAAAGCTAGGGAAGGCACTGAGTAATGAGGGATTTTCAGGTTCTGAAGTTTCAAACATAATGAGTGGTAACTGGATAAGACTCTTAGAAAGAGCTCTTCCGCAATAATTCGAGTTAAGTCTGCAAAAAGCATCTATATGCGTGGCTTGTCTTCGCGTTAGAAGACCGTATCTCATCAAAGACAAAGAGCCAAGGGCTATTCGAGAAGTGTGCTTAGCAGACTGCGCCCACGACTACTTTGCGCTGGTATTCTTCTTTTGGGTCTCGTGATCAATTTGATCTTAGAACATGAACATGATTTCTTTGCACTAGCAAAAACTTTTGGAACTTTAAAACTACATATAAAATCATTTTGGGAACAATCATGCGTTCTATTGGAATCAGGTGACGGCGGCATCACATCTTTTATTTGTATTACCTGATTTTGTTCCTTTAAAAGAGGAAATAAGAGAAAGGGGAGATTGGCGGTGGGTAAGGCGAAAATGAACTACTATCTTGCTTTACCCCCGAATTTCAAAGCCCTAAAGATTGTGGAAACTGAGTTTAGGATCCAGTGTATGTTGCTTGGTTGGAAACCGTGTTGCCTTTTCCAGTCATCAGTTTTATCGTGTATTCTGCAGTGTTAGTAAATGCGGCACCTGTAATGGTAATAGTTACTGCAGTACCTTTAAGAATTGTTACTTGTCCATTTGCTAAAACTGACCCTCCAGCAGAATTAACTGCAGCGGTTATACTTGCGGGATTTGAATCTATATACGCTGAAGTTATTGTTACGGTTGCTGCACCTGTGTTTTGAACGCTAATGACAGCTGTGCCGACTGTGCCGGTAGAACTCAATTGAATGTTTGTTATTGATGCCTGTTCTGAGTTTCCCATGAATCCTATGGTGAGTGCTCCCATCCATGCGGCTACAACAACGCTGACTGCGACGGTGACGGCTATTAGTATGATGGTTGCGATTACGGGGCTTAGGGCTTTTGCGTTTTTCTTAAACTTTCTAAATTTTTTAAAGTTCATTTTTTTTCAACCCTCCTTTGGGTTAAGTTCGATTGTTTATGATTGTCTTGTTTCTTAATATATCAGTTATTTCAATAAAAATAATATATCCAAATTGGACATATCTTAACGAAGCTCAGAAAGCACTAAATTATATCCCTGGTCTTTTTTGAGGACACCTATTTCTTAATTTAGCGAGCTATAAAAAAAGTCTTGTGCACTGGAATAATCGGGTTTGCAGGGTTTTTCAGTTATTGCCTATTTCTGAGTTTTCAGGTTATGCATGAAGCAACCCAACATGGATCACCTTACAATTGAACAGTGTCGACGTTGAAAAGGCTTATATTAAAAGCAGATACAAACTTAGACTGAGGATTCAATGCGCAGATCGGTAAGTGCTGCTTCACAACCAAATGAAAAGTCTCTAATGACAAAGAACACGTTGATGAAGTACACGCTCGTTGCGCTCGTCATACTTGTTGGGGTATCTGCTCTTTCTTGGTGGCCCACATCTATAATTCTCGCAGTCATTGCCGTGACAGTTGCAATTGGTTTGGATTACGCGCTTTCCTTGGTGATGAGGACTAAAGGGTCTTTAAATACGCTCTCTGCTGCAGTCTTCGGGTTAATTGTAGCTTTATCCTATAGCCTGTCAAGTCCCTCTTCGTACATTATGAGCACTTACCTGACTTCATATTATATGCCTGAATTGTTGCCGCTGGAGGCGCCTATGGCGTTTGTGTACGTTGCCATAATCGCCGCTGTTGGAATGGTGTTGTTCAAGAAGCTTCAAGGTTTGCTTGGTAGAAAATATGTGAACGCTGCTGCGGCAGCGAAACTTTTGGTTTTCCTTCCTTTCCTCCCATCTGTTCTGTTTCCTGCAGCTCATGCCACTTCTATATCTTTGGTTGGCCCAATTGGTTATCACATAGATGTGAACAGCACAAATCCCGTGTTTGGAGCCTTTGCTGGGGAAGTTCAAGGTTGCATGGGTAAGATTTCGTCGAGGGCGGGAATCTTTAACGTAACGCCCGCAGAAGTTTTTCAGACTCTTGCTCTGCTGAAATTCCATGGTTGGGTAGGCGGAGCCTCTGCTGTCGCCGTTATTTTGGTAGGCGTCAGCTTATTCGCGGTCGCCCACAAATACATCAAATGGCGAATAACCCTTTCTTATCTTTTGACAATTGTTGCCATGTCCACTATCATGTTCGGCATCTACGGCGGCGATTTGTTTTTGCGGATGGGTTTTGAATTGTTTATTGGTAGCTCCATTTTTCTGGCGTTTTTCATGGCCACTGATCCTGAGACTACGCCGCAAAAATACATTGGGCAAGGAGTCTTCGGCGTGGGCTTAGGCGTGTTAACAGTTCTCATTCAAATGTACATGGGCTTTCTGGGTGGTTCAATATTGGCTTTAGTGATTATGAATCTGACTTCGCCACTGCTGGACAAAATAGGAAAACAAAAAACGTTAACAACAACAGTGCTGCAAGTTTGAGTTTTGTTGGGGGGTCTGGCTGATAATATTGCACTTATGTTACTTTTGAAAAAAAAGAAAAATGAAGAATAAATGCGCAGTGACTGCACCGAAATTTAGCCAACTATTTAAATGTATGAATCTCGTAACCCATTAAACGCCAAAGCGATTGGAGTGTCTGAAGGGTTTGAAGCAGTTTACGGCAGAAGATTATGCTCTTCCATTCTTTAAACAGGAAGGTTTCGTTAGGAAGCATTGTCCAAAATGCGGTGAGTACTATTGGACTCAGAACAGTGAGCAAGAAACTTGCGGCGAATCCAGCTCCGACGAGTGCGGGTACTACACTTTCATTAATAATCCAGCCACAAAGAAAAGTTTCAGCCTTTCCCAGATGAGAGAGGCATTTCTTTCGTTTTTCGAGAAGAATGGGCATACACGCATTAAACCTTATCCAGTTGTTGCCCGATGGCGAAAAGACATTTACTTAACGCATGCAAGCATAATTGACTTCCAGCCTTACGTAACCGAGGGGATTTCTCCGCCACCTGCAAATCCGCTGGTAATTTCTCAGCCATGCATCAGATTGACGGATATTTCGAATACGGGACCAACTTTTGGCAGGCACTTAACCATTTTCGAGATGGGCGGAGCACACGCATTCAACTATCCTAACAAGGAAGTGTACTGGAAGGATGAAACAGTGCGTTTTCACCACCGCTTTGCCACTGAAGTGCTTGGCATAAAATCTGAGGAGGTCGTCTACAAGGAAGATGTGTGGGTCGGCGGCGGCAACGCTGGTCCAGACGTGGAATGCATCGTGCGGGGGTTAGAGGTTGGCACTTTGGTTTTTATGCAGTACAAGGTTGTCGGCGATGACTTCATCGAGTTGCCCATTCGCACGGTCGACACTGGCTATGGTATTGACCGCTTTACCTGGATCAGTCAGGGTGTTCCAAGCTTGTTCCAAGCGATTTACGGGAATTTGCTTGATAAAGTTCTCAGCATGGCGGGAATAACCAATGTCGATAACGATTTTCTATCTCGTGTAGCGAAGTATTCGGGTCTGGTTAGCGTTGACAAAAACGCGAATCGGCTTGTCGCTAGAAAACGTGTGTCATTGTTATCTGGAATTGACTTGGAAACGCTTGATAAAGTGTTGATTCCGATTGAGAATGCTTGGGCAGTAACTGACCACACTAAAACCTTAAGCTTCATGCTGTCTGAAGGGGTTGTGCCATCGAACATTCAGGAAGGATACTTAGCTCGCCTACTGTTTCGCAGGGTTTACCGTTTAATGCGAACCTTAAACATGGAGCCAGCAAAACTGTATGATATCGTAGACATGCAGGTTGATTATTGGTCAAAGGATTTCCCACACCTCAAAGAAATGCGAAAGGAAATTGTTGAGATGCTTAAGGTTGAGGAGGAAAAATTCGAAGACACGCTCAAACGCGGAGAAGACATGGTCAAACGAATAGCCAGCGACCTGAAAGCAAAAGGCACAGGCAAACTACCAATGGATACGCTGACAGAACTATATGATTCACATGGGCTTCCGCCTGAGATTGTCAAGCAAGCGGCTGAAAAGGAAGGTGTGCACGTGGAGGTTCCGGAGAACTTTGATGCGTTAATCGCTAAACGACACATGCAAGCATCCAAGCCGGCTGAAGAGGAAGAAACCCGAGCTGAGAAAACGCTTGAGAAAGTGGCTGAGCAACTGCCAGCAACAGAACAGCTTTACTATGGCGACGCGTATATGCGGGAGTTCGATGCTGACGTTCTCAAAATAATCAACGACAAGTACGTCGTGTTGGATCGAACATGCTTTTACCCTGAGGGCGGTGGGCAACCAGCAGACCACGGATGGCTAAGTGTTGGGGCTTCAAAGTTTGATGTGGTTGACACCCAAAAGATCGGTAAAATCATAGTGCACAAACTGAGCACATCGCCAACGTTCAAAGAAGGCAGGACTGTTCACGGCGTCATCAACTGGGACAGACGCTACGCATTGATGAAGGCGCATACAGTTACACACTTAATTAATGGTGCTGCAAGACGCGTACTAGGCGAGCATGTTTGGCAGTCTGGCACTCAGAAGGGCTTGGAAAATTCACGGCTTGATATTTCGCATTATCGAAGACTAAGTCCTGAAGAGGTTCATAAGATTGAGATGTTAGCTAATGGGGCGATTGCAGCCAATATGAAGGTTGAGACAACTTGGTTGCCGCGAAATGAGGCGGAAGCACGTTACGGGTTCAGGCTCTACCAAGGCGGTGCAGTCCCAGGCAAAGACATACGCGTCGTGAAGACTGGCGATTGGGACGTGGAAGCGTGCGCTGGAACACATCTGGGAAGCACTGGCGAAGTCGGCTTTGTAAAAATCGTTTACACTGAACGCGTTCAGGATGGCGTCGAACGTTTAGGTTACGCAGTCGGACTTGAAGCGTTAAAGGCAGTGCAGAAACAGGAAACGCTGCTCTGGAAAGTTTCAGAAGCTTTAACGGCTCCTGTGGAGAAGTTGGATAAGACAGCTGAGAAAATCGTGAAAGAATTGAAAGAGGCTAATGTTGAGAAACGCAGACTAATAAAAGAATTAGCAGAAAAGGAAAGCACAGTTGGGCAGGCAAAAACATGCGAAGAAACCGTTGAAGCGGACGGCATAGCGATTGTTAAACGCGACTTCGGCGAAGTAATCGACGTTAACCGCATGGTACAAACCGCTACTGAAATGATAAAGCGCAACGAAGCAACCGTGACGCTATTTTATGGTTCTGACGGAAAAACCTGCAGACTCATGATTATGGCAGGAGAAACCGCAGTTCAAAAAGGCGCAAACGCAAACATGATAATCAAAGAGGTTGCACCGATTTTTGGCGGTGGAGGCGGCGGAAGAACGAACTTTGCACAAGGCGGCGGAACCAAACCTGAAAAACTCCAGGAAGCTATGAAAGTGGCTGAAGAAGCAGTTAAGAAACAGCTGGAACACTAGTCGAGAAACCGCTAATTAAGGTACTGATTTTTTATAATTTTTCATGCTTTTCTTAAATATTGTTCATTTGAGACGTAAAGATTTTTAAGTGTAGAATATTTTTTGTTTTGATTGTTAGATTGCTTTTAAACGTGGGGCGTAATGTAAAATGATTGACGCAGAAAAAGAGCAAGAAGAGCAATCTGCTGACCATCTAGAGCAGCTTCTCGAATGTGAGCGGAACCGCGCAGAAGATTATTTGAAAAGGCTGAGTTATTTGCAGGCTGACCTTGAGAACTTTAAGAAGCGGTCTGATAGGGAAAAAGAGGAGATAAAGAATTACTGCACCGAACATTTAGTCATTCAACTGTTGGATGTTGTAGACGAGTTGGAGCTAGCTGTCAAAAACGGTAAAAATTCAACATCGCCCGAGCCCCTGATAGTAGGCGTGGAAATGACGCTAAAGAAGCTCAGAAAGGTTCTTGAGCAAGAAGGTGTCACTCCAATAGAAAGCCCAGAGGGCAAAGTTTTTGACCCCGCATGTCATAACGCTATTGCCGCAGTAGAGCGAGACGATGTACCGGACTCTACTGTAATTGAAGAAATAAGAAAAGGCTACATGATGAAAGGCAAAGTTATTCGCCCCACCATCGTTAAAGTAGCCGTTAAACCAAAACCAAAAAACAATCAAAGTAATCAAACGGAGGAAAAAAAGTAAATGAGTAATCAAAAAACAAGTGCAAAAGTATTAGGAATAGACTTGGGAACAACCAATTCAGCAGCCGCCATATATGAAGGCGGACACGCAACGGTTATCCCAAGTGCGGAAGGCCCCACAACAGCGGGAAAAATGTTTCCTTCAGTGGTAGCCTTCACAAAAGATGGACAACTCTTGGTAGGCGAACCAGCAAAACGCCAAGCAGTCACCAACCCCGAAGGAACAATTTTTGAAATAAAACGCAAAATGGGCACCGACTACAAAGTCAAGGTTTACGGCAAAGAGTACACTCCACAGCAAATCTCAGCATTTATACTGCAAAAAATAAAGAAGGACGCAGAAACCTACCTTGGCGTTCCAATAAACAAAGCAGTCATTACTATTCCAGCACACTTTAACGACAACCAGCGTCAAGCCACCAAAGATGCAGGAGAAATTGCAGGCTTCCAAGTCATGCGAATAGTCAACGAACCTACAGCTGCCTGTCTCGCATACGGCATAGACAAGGTACAGCAAGAAATGAAAATACTTGTCTTCAGCTTCGGCGGCGGAACACACGACGTAACAGTTATGGATTTCGGCAAAGGAGTCTTCCAAGTTCTCAGCACAAGCGGAGACACTCAACTCGGCGGAACAGACGTCGACAAAGCAGTCATGGACTACATTATAGGCGAGTTTAAACGTCAAACAGGCATCGATGTCTCAGGCGACAAAATGGCAATGTCTAGGCTTAAAGAAGCCGCGGAAAACGCCAAAATTGAGCTTTCAACGCTGATGAGCACAGATATTGACCTGCCATTTCTAACAGCAGACGCTTCAGGACCGAAACACCTACACCTCACATTAACGCGAACTAAACTTGAATCTTTAGCGCAGCCAATCGTGCAGCGAACACAACCTACCCTTCTGAAAGCTCTTGAAGACGCAAAACTGACGCCGCAAGGAATCGACAAAATCATTCTCATCGGCGGAATGACCAGAATGCCACTTGTCCAAAGGTTTGTTGAGCAAATCTTAGGCAAAGCCCCCGAACGTGGACTTGACCCCATGGAGTGCGTTGCAATAGGAGCAGCCATTCAAGCAGCAGTCATCACTGGCGAAGTTACAGACCTACTTTTACTTGATGTTACGCCATTGTCGCTCGGTGTCGAAACCATGGGCGGTGTATTCACTAAAGTAATGGACAAAAATACGACAATTCCAACTAAGAGAAGCCAAATCTTTACTACAGCATCAGACTTCCAGACTGCAGTCACCATCCACGTGCTCCAAGGCGAACGTGCAATGGCAGCGGACGATGTTTCACTCGGCATGTTTAACCTTGTAGATTTGCCGCCTGCACCACGAGGTGTCCCACAGATAGAAGTGACATTCGACATCGACGCCAACGGCATATTGAACGTCTCTGCCAAAGACTTAGGCACAGGAAAAGAATCAAAAATACGCATAACCGCATCCACCAAGCTATCGAAAGAAGAAAAGGAACGTTTAATCAAAGAAGCCGACCAATACGCAGACCAAGACAAAAAGAAAAAGGAAGAAGCTGAACTGCGCAACAACGCTGACAGCCTAGTCTACACGGCGGAACGAACAAAGACAGACCTTGCAGGAAAAATCAGTCAGGAAGAAATAGGCAAAATCGACGCAGCCGTCACAGAACTCAAAAATGCCCTTGCCAGCAATGACATGGCACAGGTGAAAACAAAATCCGATGCGCTCCAGAAAGTACTGCAGGATGTCGGAACAAAGGTTTACCAGCAAGCAGCATCAGAATACGCTAAACAACAAGGACAGCAACAACCTGGCCAAGGACCAGAAGCAGGAGCAGGCCCTCAACCGCCTCCAAGCGGCGGTCCTGAAGGTCCAGGTCCTGAAGACTCCGGTGAAGAAAGAGTGGTCGATTCAGAAGATTACAAAGTCAAATAAAATATAGATGTTGATTAGCGGTAAAATCTGATGGCTGAAAAAGAAGACTACTACGAAGTTCTAGGTGTATCACGCAACGCATCAAAGGACGAAATCAAAGACGCTTACAGAAAACTAGCGATGGAATACCATCCAGACCGAAACAAGTCTCCTGGCGCAGAAGAAAAATTCAAACAAATCTCTGAAGCTTACGCTGTTCTCTCCGACGACGAAAAACGACAACAATACGATACCCTCGGCCATACAGGTTTTGACCAAAGATACAGTTCAGAAGACATTTTCAGGGGCGCCGACTTCGACTCCATTTTTAGAGACATGGGTTTCGGCGACATTTTCCGCACTTTCTTCGGCGGGGGATTCGGAGGCGAAAGAAGAAACGTAGGCCAAGATATAGCTTATGACGTTGATATAACCGTGGAAGAGGCTGCTAGAGGAACTGAAAAAGAAATTGAAATCCCACGAACCGAAAAATGCAGTGTATGCGGCGGTTCAGGCGCTGCTCCAGGCTCTTCCGTTAAAATTTGTCCAAGATGCGGCGGCACTGGACAAGTGCAAACAATGCGCAAAAGCGGCTTTGGCATGTACGTGCAAGTGACTACTTGCCCACAATGTAAAGGAACAGGCAAACTGATTGAAAAGCCCTGCAGCAATTGTCATGGTACAGGGCGGGTTAAGGTACGTCGTAAAATCACCGTTAAAATTCCAGCAGGGATAGCTGAAGGTAATCAGCTTAGGCTCAGAGGAGAAGGAGAAATGCCGTCTGACGATGGCGAACCAGGCGACCTCTATGTCATCGTTCACATTAAGGCGCATCCGCAATTCATAAGGGAAGGAGACGACCTATGGCACGTAGCCATAATCACTTATCCGCAAGCAGCATTAGGCTCTGACATAACCGTTCCCACCCTTGAAGGATCAACAACCGTCAAGATTCACCCAGGAACACAGGTAGGCGAGGTTATAACGTTGAAGGGAAAGGGCATGCCACGTTTCAGGGCTTACGGCAGAGGCGACTTACAAATACGCATAGGGATATCAGTTCCAGAAAAACTTACATCCCAGCAACGAACGCTTCTTGAACAATTAGCAAAAGAGGAAGGCACGGGAGTAAAAAGCCGCAAATTCCACTTTTAAATTAACCTAAAGGCACCAATAATAACTAACGTAAAATAACTAATGAATTTTTAAAAAAATAAGAAAAGAAATTATTTAGTTAGATGCTTTCGCAGCTCGTCGTATGTTGCTTTTATGTCTTCAATTGAGCCTTCGTCTTCAATTGTCGATGTGTCGCCGAGTGGTGTTCCGGACAATACTGCTTTGAGTAGTCTGCGCATGATTTTGCCGCTTCGTGTCTTTGGCAGCTTGTTAACTATAATGACAGCGTCTGGAGTGGCTATTGGACCTATTGCTGTTCTAACCCGTTTAATGAGGTCTGCACGGAGTTCGTCTGACGGCGTGAACCCGCTTCTCAGAACAACAAATGCTACTGGAACTTCGCCTTTCACCGCATCCTCTTTGCCCATTACTGCTGCTTCCGAAACCGCTGGGTGCGCAACCAATGCACTTTCAAGCTCTACTGTTCCTATGCGGTGTCCAGCAACTTTGAGAACTTCGTCGGCTCTGCCAAGAAGCCAGAAGTAGCCTTCAGGATCTCGGACAGCATAGTCGCCAGAATAGTATATTCCTGGCCACCTGCCGAAATAAGTTTGCTTGAATCGATCAGGGTCTTTCCAAATTGTCTGCAACATTCCAGGCCATGACGATTTGATTACTAGAACACCTTTAGTGCCAACTTGTACTGGCTGCCCCTTCTCATCGTAGATGTCAGCGTTAACTGCCGGCATCGGGAACGTTGCGCTGCCAGATTTTAGAGGAGTGAGTTCTATTCCTGAGGCGGGGGAAATCATAAATCCGCCAGTTTCCGTTTGCCACCAGGTGTCAATTATTGGGAGTTTTTCTTTGCCAACGACGCGGTAGTACCATTTCCACGCTTCAGGATTTATTGGTTCGCCTACTGAACCTAGAATGCGTAGCGTGCTTAGGTCATGTTTTGTTACCCATTGTTCACCGAATTTCATGAACATTCTGATGGCGGTTGGTGTAGCGTAGAGGATGGTTATGCCGTGTCTTTCAATTATGTCCCACCATCGGTCTTGCGCGG
>Ga0326728_10005701_pt1 | contig 34469 bp, 25 predicted proteins | sample MB3enrmetagenome_FD_207602 | JGI IMG/M metagenome (GOLD analysis project Ga0326728, IMG submission 207602) | Lab enriched peat soil microbial communities from McLean, Ithaca, NY, United States - MB31MN | ecosystem: Environmental > Terrestrial > Soil > Wetlands > Peat | place: USA: New York...
CTGGATTACGCTGACTGGGTCAGACGAACAGAAACTCCAAAACCGGGTGCGCAACTCAAGTAGACTCCAAAAAGGCAAAGTATCCCCAGCCGCCACTGCGGAAGGTGCATTATGAAACGCCCGTCCCCTTCGGCCAAGACCGACTCATTCCGATCTGGGTCGCAACGCTCGCCGTCCAGCAAAAGATCCGAACAATACACTTCAATTCCGCGGCTCAATTGCTTGAATTCTTTCGGCTGCCCAAAGACGGTCCACACTATCGCCGACTGGTCGCAGGATTTAAACGGCCGTATCGAACTCGGAGGAGTAAATGCGGTCGCGGTCGTGGATGAGGAACCGGTACGGTTTTTCACCGGTGATGACCTCCCGGAACTGCTGGAGCGTCCAGACCACGGTGAGCGCCTCGCGCCACGCAAACAGGTTGGGAAGCCACACCAGGGCCAACTTGCTCGCAGTCTTGGCCCGGCGAGGTTTGACCCTGCGCTCGAGGTACATCGCCAATTGCTTGCGGGGGAAGAGGTTCTCAGCGATTAGAGCACAACGCGGCCGCTGGCTGGTCCGGATGAAGCCCAGGGCATCCAGCCCTAAATTGAACAGGGTCAGCAGAATGTTTGGCAGGGTATCAAGGTTCGGCATCAACGAGAGAATCGCACATCCCGGACTTTGATGTCATTTAAAGGTATAAATCGGGACGTACAGATTTATTGCGGACCACCTCCCAACCGCGAAGAATCTCGCGTGCCTGGTCCAACGAGAGCCCCACGCGATTAGCACCCGCCTCCAGCATGGCGGCAAAACGAAAGTAACTACCCACCCGACCGGAAGCCTTGACCCCCATTTTGGGGCCTACCGTTTGGCGGATCAGGCGGATGTCCTCGTAAAGAGCGGAGGGATCTGGGCTGAATCCTGTGCAGGTTTTGACAAACCCGGCGCCCGCCGCCTGCGCCAAGCGTGATGCGTCGGCCTTCTGTATGTCCGTCAGGAAAGGGGTTTCGATAATAACTTTGACCAGGGCTCCGCTGGCAGCCATAACGACTGCGCGCAGATCACCTTCTGCAGATTTAAAGTCGCCATCGAGAAAAACACCTAGATTCAGGACCATATCAATCTCTGCAGCGCCGTCGGCTATGGCATGCTCAGTCTCGAATACTTTGATTTCCGTTTTCACCGCTCCCAGAGGAAAACCAACAGGGGCAACGACCTTTGCCTGGGAGCCCTTCAGGGCGGCAACCGCTCGCTGGATGTGAGCCGTATTTACACACATCTGGCCAAACCCTTCATTACGCACTACCTCAGCCAGCGCTTCGACTGCGGTGGGCGTGGCGGTCGGCGGGAGCAAAGCTACGTCCAGCATCCCTTTGATTTCTTCAGCAGTGATGTTCATTTTCCTTATCCTCCAGCAAGATACCTTATTTCGCTCGAATCTAGCTATCGACGCCCTGATCGGAAGAGCGCCAGCCGGCTGTCGAGACTCGATACGTTTCCTTCCACCATGGCTCTCACCATGAACTGAGCGGCTGGACCGCAACCCGCAGGGGCCTGGTCGAAAGCGACACCACGATGCGGGTCTCGGCGGCGCTTTCGGTGTGCTCCAGGGCAAGCTGGCGGAAGCCGGTGTTCGGGTATTGAGGCGCTTTCTGATAGGCGGATGCCATCACAAAACGGGCTCCGGCAGGCGACAGAATGCGGGCGTGCAGGAGTTGCCCGTCCTTGGTCAGGGTGGCTTCCCGATCGTTGATGGCGATTTTGGCGTCGGTCATGATTTGCCAGCGGAGCGCGCGCTCCTTGCTATCAGCACGCCAGGCGATTTCATCTTGAATCAGAACGCCGCAGTTGTCGCTGAGAACGATTCCGCGCTGCAGCGAGTCCACGTCCCGGCAATAGGCTGCGCTCAGGTCGGCAATGGCAAACGGCGAAGGTCCGGATAGCCTGCTCCGGGAGATCGCCGTCGCCGCCATGGGATCCTGCAGGTGGCCGTTCAATACGAGAGTGTTGTGGGATCGATTGTTCAGGCGATAGTAGTTCCAGCGGCCTCCCTCTCTGCCCCCGTCCCAATAACCGGGCAAATCGTAGTCATCCGCTCCCAGATCCACTGCCCAGCGAACCCCCGATGCGTCCAGAACAAACGAGCCGAGATCGAGGTGGCCATGGTCGGCTTGGCCGGAGCCAGCCTTGAACCCCACAAAGACCGCCCGTGCATCATTCCATGCGCTGCGCATTAGGAAGACTTCGCTATGGCCGAAGCGAGCTGCGGTAGGGAGCGCGGGAACCTCTTGGGGAAGAGGCTGATACCAGAGCAGATCAAACGGATGCGGCACCTCCGGCCACAGGCGGAGCAACCTGTGGTTCTCGGCTATGCAGTTCGGAAGATTGAAGCGCCGGCCGAACCAGAATAGCACCGGCTTGGCAGCACTGACCGGGCCGCAGTCCGCGTAGTTGAAGTACTCCTCGCTGGTACCGGTGCAATGCAATGGAAACAATCCGGCGCGGTCGAACCCAAGGCGGTTGGAAAGGTTCAGGTCCGCACCCAGTGCGGTCATCAACGCATCAATTGTCAGCACGCTGTACCAGGCGGTGTATTCCCAATAGTGCGGCCCAGCTTCCCAGGCTCCATCCGGCGCGAAAGAGTCCAGCGCTAATGGCAGGTTTGCCAGGGCCACGTCGAAAATGCTTGCCGCCAATTCGGGCTGCTCATCCGCCACGGCCAGGGCACCGATGGTCAAGCCGCCATTGCACACGATATTCCAGTTGTGGCGCACGGAAACCCACCAAGCTGGTTTCCGCTGCAGCTCCGCCCCGGGGCGCAGTCCCTTTTCGGCCAAAGCTCCTCGAATTCTTTGCCGATCCGGCTCCGATAGAGCGCAGTACAACCAGTCGTAGCCAATGGCGAAGGCCGCACACAGCTCCGCCGTGTCGAGGAAATGGTCTGGATTCCAGTGCGGGAAGGCAGCCGCGGCGAAAAGCTCTCTCTTGGCGCGGTCGAGATACTCCGGACGACTATCTGCAAGAAATGCCAGGGCGAGGGTCGCCACACGCCACAACACCTGCTGGGACCGCTCCAGCATGCGCGGCCCCACAATCCGGAACTCTGTGGCCTCACACTCGAGCAGCGAATCCGCCTGCCGAAGCAAGGCCTGTCTCAAACCAGCCAGGAACGTGTCTCCACGAGCGCCATGCTGCAACGTCTCGAGGCGCTGCGGGCTCAGGAACAGCCGTGGATGGCTGGGTTTGGGCAATGAGAGGGCGCCGTGAGCCGTCAAACCACAGCCTCCTGCGCCAGAATGCCGTCTATGCGCCGCAGTTCGTCCTCAGAGAACCGCAAGTTTTGGAGGGTCGCCACATTTTGATCAATCTGCTCGACCTTGCTCGCGCCGATGATCACGCTGGTCATGCGGCCGTCTCGGAGGGCCCAAGCGAGCGCCATTTGCGCCAGGCTCTGGCCGCGCTCCGCGGCCACTTCCTGCAAGGCTCGTGCGCGAACCAGGGTGTCTTCGGTGATGTCGCTTCTCTTCAAGAAGCTGTAGTAGGACTTGGCGGCCCGCGAATCGCCTGGCACGCCGCCGAGGTAACGGTCGGTGAGGAGTCCCTGGGCCAGCGGGCTGAAGGCGATACAACCCACGCCCTCGCGCCCCAGCACGTCCAACAGACCTCGCTCGGGCGTGCGCTTAAACATGGAATACTGCACCTGATGGATCAGACAGGACGTTCCCATGGCGCGCAAAATCCTGATTGCTTCGCTGGTTTGCTCCGGGCCGTAGTTCGAAATCCCGGCATAGAGCGCCTTGCCGGAACCGACCGCCTGGGCGAGCGCCGACATGGTTTCTTCCAGGGGCGTGTCCGGATCGAAACGGTGGGAATAGAAGATATCCACGTAATCCAAGCGCATCCGGCGCAAGCTTTGGTCCAGGCTAGCCAGAAGATACTTGCGCGAACCCCATTCACCGTATGGACCGGGCCACATGTCGTATCCTGCTTTAGTTGAAATGATCAGTTCGTCCCGGTAGGGTTTCAGATCCATCTCCAGGGCCTGTCCAAAGGTTTCCTCGGCCGATCCGGGTGGCGGCCCATAATTGTTGGCAAGATCAATGTGAGTGATACCGAGATCGAAAGCCCGGCGCAGCAGGGCCCGGCTGTTCGACAGGCTGTCCACCCCACCGAAGTTGTGCCACAGGCCCAGAGAGAGCGCCGGCAGGCGCAGGCCGCTGCGGCCGCAGCGCCGGTAGGACATGGAATCGTAACGTTCCGTTCGCGCTGCGTACATGTCTGATCTCCTCTTCTTCGCGGCTATTCGGAGAGGACCTGCTCGCGCAGGTCCTTCAGAAAGCGCAGGGTCTTGGCGGATTCGACGGCGTAATCAAAAGGGCCTTCCTGGGTGCTCGTCCAAGGGTGCGCCGAGGAAACCGTGCGCTCGTACCCGATGTCGCGCAGAACCCGGAAGATGTGCAGGATCTTGGCCGTTGAATTGCCATAATTGGGTTGATAGGTATCGCCCTGGATATGGACGTGCAAACAGCAATCCGGAGCGATGGCGATATCCTCGAAAGGCTCATCAATGGCCACGAAGTAGTTCAAATCGGCCATCACGCGGATGCAGGGCCGGGCTAGCCGCTTCACGAACTCCAGGCCGTCGGTGTATTTCGGAAAGACGGTGCGGGGGTTGGCCGTGGGCTCCAGGGCGAGCAGAGTTCCGTGACGCTCGGCGTGCGTAGCCACCATCTCGCAAAATCGGAGCGCCTGGTCCATCGCTTTGGTACGCGAGAAGCCGTCCGGCACCGCAAAGAAGTTACCCCATACTCCGGCCACGATATGGGGGGCTAGTTGCGCCAGCCGGCGGCAACTCTGCTCGGCTTGCCGCTCCAACTCCTCAAACGGCGTGGCGTCGTCCCCAGTGACTCGCTCGTCCTTCAGCCAGTGGCTGGCGGCGGTGAAGGGAGGCTGATTCCAGGTTCTAATCTCGGCCAGATTCTTCTCCCAAGCCTTCTCCGGGCTGTAGGGCAGCACCAATTCGGTGATAGGAATTTCCGCCGCTTCCCAGCCGGGGGCCAGGGCCAGCGGGGGTTTTTCCGCGATATTGTCAATATTCAGTCCCAGCTTGAATGTTGGCATAGCTATTCCTCCTCGCAATTACTCGCTGTAGACCTCGGCGCGCAGTTGTTGTACGTAGGCCAAGGCCTTGGCGGTTTCGGCAGTGGTATCAAATTCGCCTGGCTGGGTGCTGACCCAGGGGCAGGCGCTGGAAACGCCGCGCTGGTAACCGATGTCTCGTAGTACTTGGAAAAACGCCTTGTGCTTTTCCCTAAGGTCGCCCACGCCGGGTTGCGCGTGATCGCCCGCGATATGGCAGTGCAGGCACACTTCCGGAGCTTCCTTAATGTCCTCGAAGGGTTGGTTCAGCTTCAGGAAGTAATTCAGATCAGCCATGATCTGGACACTGGGGTGATCCACCCGCCGGACAAAGGCCAATCCTTCCTTGTACGTTGGCCACAAGGTACCCAGGTCAGCCATAGGCTCGAGCATAATGGTCATGTTGTGCGCGCGCGCCACGTCGCCCATGAAGTTGGCATAGCGGATGGCCTGATCCATCTGGCGAGTCGGAGAGTAGCCTTCCACCCTGGGGAACCACAACCCGTAGACCCCCGCGCACTCCACGCCGATCTCCGCGAGTCGGCGCAGAACCCGCCGGGTCCAAAATTCCAGCAGTTCCCAATCCACTCTGGGTGTGGTGCAGGGCTTGTCGAGCCAGTGGCTGGCCACCTTGATGGGCGGTAGCCCGTAGGACCGCAGCTCTTGCTTACGCTGCTCCCACTCCTCGTCGGTCAGGGCCGGATCCACCAACACGCCGGCTGCGATCTCGGACATCTCAAAGCCCGGCGCGATCTTGGCCGGGTTCACCTTGGGGCCATCCCCGAACAGTATGCAGGTTTTAAACATAAGTCTCCTTTTCAAGAATAAGAAATCGAATTATCTTTCCGGGGCCCCTTCATACCCCCGTTAACCTCAGGTCGAAGTGGCAGGAGACCGTATGGCCGGGCGCGACCTGCCGCAGTTCCGGCGCCTCGCGCGCACAGGTGTCCTTCTGGTAGCGACAGCGCGGAAGGAAAGGGCAGCCCGAAGCCGGAACCGTCCCTGGAGCTGAGAGGTGGACGACCGGCCGGCCGGGTTCGGGCCGGGACGCGGCAGCCAAGAGCGCTTCGGTATAGGGATGCCGCGGGGAGCGAAACAACGAAGCCTTGTCCGCCACTTCCACCAGTCTGCCCAAATACATCACGCCCACCACGTCGCAGATATAACGGACCACGCCAAGGTCGTGAGCAATGAACAGATACGTCAGGTTGAGGCGTCCCTGAAGTTCGCGCAGCAGATTCAGGATCTGCGCCTGCACTGAAACGTCCAGGGCCGACACGGCTTCATCGGCCACCACCAGGCGCGGCTCGGTGGCCAGGGCACGAGCAATCCCGATGCGCTGCCGCTGGCCGCCGCTGAAGGCGTGCGGATAGCGGCTCATATGCTCATGCCGCAGGCCGACCATCTCCAATACCTCCGCGACGCGTTCGCGCGTGGCGCGCTGATCCGTGCAACCGGTGGCGCGCAGAGGCTCCCCCACGATCCGCAGAACCGTCATACGTGGATCAAGCGAAGCATAGGGATCCTGGAAGATCATCTGTATCTTCCGCCGCAGGGGACGCATCTGGCGCCCGGACAGCAGGCACAAATCGAGGCGGCCCAGTTCATCGTCCCAGAACGCGATCTCACCGCCATCTGGCTCCACCACGCGCACGATCATCCGGGCGGTGGTCGTCTTGCCGCAGCCACTCTCACCCACCAGGCCGAAGGTCTGGCCTCGGGCAATCGATAAACTCACCCTATCAACGGCCTGCACGACACCGTTGGGGGTGTCGAAGAAACCACCCCGCAGGACATAAGACTTGCTCAGGTTCTTGACCTCGAGCAGCGGAGTGGGCTCAGCCATGCGCAGGCTCTCCATACAGGTGGCAGCAGACCTCCGAGCCGTCGTCCATCCGACGCAGGGCAGGCGCCACCTGGTCGCAGATGCCCACCAGCCGGTCGGGACAGCGCGGGTGAAAGCTGCATCCCGCAGGCCGGGCGAAGGGTTCTGGAATGTTGCCGCTCAAGGCCTCAAGCGAGCAATCGCGGTCCACACGCGGGATTGAGCGCAGCAGCGCGCGCGTGTAGGGGTGCTTGGGCGCGGCGAACAGGACGCCCACCGGCGCGCGTTCGACGATGCGGCCTAAGTACATGACAGCCACCTCGTGCGCGATCTGCGCGACCACGCCCAGGTTGTGAGAGATGTACAGAATACTCATGCCGAGCGCGGCCTGCCGCTCCCGCAACAGTTCCAGGATTTGGCTTTCGGTGGAGACGTCCAAAGCCGTGGTCGGCTCGTCCGCGATTAGGATGCTAGGGTGGCAGCTCAGCGCCATGGCGATCATGGCACGCTGGCACATCCCGCCGCTGAGTTGGTGCGGATACTGCCGGGCAGTTTCCTCCGGACGCGGCATCCCGACCGATTGCAGGGAGGCCACCACCGCCGGCTGCAGTGTGCCGCTGGCGATCCCGTGCAATGCCATGGCTTCTCCGATCTGAGCGCCGATGGTGTGCTGGGGACCGAAAGAGGTCATCGGTTCCTGGAAGACCATGGCGATCTCCTTCCAGCGGATATGGCGAATGGTGCTGCCGCCCGGATCGAGGGCATCGAGCACAACCTCGGCGCCGTCAGGCCCGAAAAAGCAAATCCGCCCCCCCTCGATTCTCCCCGGGGCTTCGATCCGGAGCAGCGTGTGGGACATTACAGTCTTGCCGCAGCCGCTCTCACCCACCAAGCCCAGCACGCTGCCGCGCCGCAACACCAGATCCAAACCGTCCACCGCGGAAACCAGTCCCTGCCGCGTATGGAAGCGGACGGTCAGAGCTTGGATGTCGAGTATCGTGTCCGTGGCCGGCATCGCTTATTCCTTGTAGGGATCCGCCGCATCCCGCAAGCCATCTCCCAGGAAATTGAAGGCCAACACACACACCACCACCATGATGGCGGGGAACATCAGCCACGGATAGACCGAGATGGCCGCCAGATTCTGCGCATCTTGCAGAAGTACTCCCCAACTCACCGTCGGCGGCCGCAAGCCCAATCCGAAGAAACTGAGGGTGGTCTCGCCCAGGATCATGCGCGGTATCTCGAGCGTCAGACTTACGATCAGGTAACTGGCGAACCCGGGCAGGAGGTGCGTCAGGATGATTCTGGAATCGGAAGCGCCCGCGACCCTGGCGGCAATGACGTAATCTTCATCTCGCGATTGCAGGAGCTTGGAGCGCACTTGGCGCGACAGGCCGGTCCAACTGCGCAACGCCAGGATGACGGTGATGGCGAAATACACCTTCAGATTGCTCCATTGCGTCGGGATGGCGGCGCCCAACGCCATCCACATGGGGATGGTGGGAAGACAGGTGACGAATTCCATGAAGCGCTGAAGGGCGTTATCCACAACCCCGCCGTAGTAACCGGAAACTCCTCCGATCAGGCAACCCAGCACAAAGGTGATGAACACCCCCACCAGGCCCACCGTTACCGAGATCTGCGTGGAGACAATATCGCGCGAGAAGCAATCCCGGCCCAGGATGTCGGTGCCGAGCAGGTTGATCTGGCCACCGGAATCAACTCCAAACAGGTGCATATTGCCGTGCACCAGCCAGAGCCAATCGTACTCTGCTCCTCGCGCGAAAAACCGCACCGGCAAGACCGTGGACTTGTCCGGCGCGATGGAGCGCTCAAACGTGCCGGGATCGGAGGTCATCTTCAATCCGTAAACGAACGGCCGCATCAGGCGGCCATTGTGGAAGATATGTACCCGGGCGGGGGGAGCAAAGGCAAACTGCGAAGTTCGCCAGGAATCGCAGGGCGCCAGAAAAGGCCCCAGCAGCGCGATCAAATAGAACACTCCGAGAACCCCCAAGCTGACGAGCGCCAGCTTGTGGTCCTTGAACTTGGCCCACATGAGCTGCCACTGCGAGGCGGAATAGCGGCTTGGCGCGGTATCGGTCATGCTCCTCTCTTCTTCATTCTTGGAGCTTCAACTAAGACGAATCCGGGGATCGGTGAAGGCCAGAACGATGTCCGAGGCCAGAAATCCGATCACCGTCAGGATGCTCATCACCATCACGCAACTGGCTGCCAGGTACATGTCTTCCGCCAGCAGCGCCCGATACATAACCGGACCGATGGTGGGCAGACCCAACACGATGCCCGCTACGGTTTCGCCCGAGAACAACTCCGCAAGCAGCCAGCCGCCGGAACTGATAATGGGATTCAGCGCCGCCCGAACCGGATAGCGCCGGATTAGTACTCCCTCTTCCAGACCCTTGGCGCGCGCCGTGGTGACGTAGGGCTTTCCCAGCTCATCCAGCAAAGTGGCTCGCATCGTGCGGATGAGGTTCGCCATGCCGGCAATTGAGACCACGAAGAGGGGGACCGGGAGATGCCAGAGCAAGTCCTTCAGCTTGGCCCAGCTCCATGCTTGCTGCATGAACTGCGGCGATTGCAGACCTCCGAGGCTTATGCCGAAGGCGAGGTAGCCGAGCCACATCAAAACCAGAGCCAGCAGGAATCCGGGCGTGGCCATGCCCACAAAACCCACCAGCGACGCCGCGAAATCGCCTAGAGAGTACTGCCGTCGTGCCGCATAGATGCCCACCGGTATCGAGATCGCGTACATGAGCAGCATGGAACTCGTGGTGATCAGTAAGGTCCAGGGCAGCCGCTCGAGGATGATAAGGTTGACCTTTTTCACATAGAGCAGGGACACGCCCATATCCCCATGCAAAAAGCGCGTAACCCATTCCCAGTACTGCACCACCATCGGGCGGTCCAGGCCATAGGCATGCCGCAGAGATGCCAGCGTCGCCGAATCTACACCCATGCCGGAGCGGCTCAACGTCTCCACGTAGGAGTCCAGGAAGTCCCCCGGCGGAAGCTGGATCACCAGGAACGCGAAGAAGGACACTAGCACCAGCACCACGCCTGCCCAAAGCAGCCGCTTCAACACATAGCGCAGGAGAAGCGCACCCGATTGGCTGTTCCTAGCCATGGACCTCCGGAGAATCCCAATAGTAGGTCTGCACCATGTAGGACTTCGCCCAGTCGGTTCCGTAACCGATGGTCAGCGCATCGCTCACGTTGCGGAGGCCGTTCTTGACCACCACGGGCTGGGGTGCGTAGCCCACCGTGCCGATGAACACCAATTGCTGGCTGAAGAAATCCCACACCGCGTGACCCAGCCGACGGTACTCCTCAACGCTCGTGGCGCGATACCAGGCGGCCATGCGCTCGAACTGATCTTTCCATATCTGCGGGGGTTCGAAGCCCGACTGGCCGTTGTTGTAGTACCAGAGCCACCAGTCTCGGGCGTAGAAGAGCACTTCCTGTGGGTTCCATTTGGTGGCCCAGGGCAGATAGGCGGCTACTTCTTCGACCATGTCGGCGTTCCAGCAGGTGCAGTCCTGGTCACCGGCCCGGCACACCCATTCGCGGAACCGGAAATCGGTCTCCTTCATGATGACTTCGATACCAACCTCGGCCCAGTCCTGGCGGACAAACTCGAGCAGCTCCACCGGGAAGGCCTGCTGGTTGTAGATGACTACCGAGACGAAGCGCTGTCCATCCGGACCCAGTCGGTATCGTCTCGCCTTGTCCCATCGCAGACCGGCTCCGTCGAGCAGGTGGTTGGCCTTGTCCTGATCGTAGCGGGCGCAATACTCCAGCCAACTGGGGTCGAAGTAGGATACCTTGGGACTAAGCGTGGCCTGCCATTCCTTGGCCTGACCGAAGTACAGGGTCTCGTTGATGCGGTGCCGGTTGATAGCATAGGAAAGAGCCTGGCGGAACTTCAGATCATTGTAGATGCGGCGTTTGAGCGGATCCTTGTGATTGAGGTTGAAGGCGAACATGCATTCCGAGCCGTTCGCCAAGCGCCAGTGCTTGATGTCATAGTCCGCCCGCGCTGCATTGCGCGTGAAGACCGAAATCTGTGACATCTCGCAAAGCCCTTCGGAAACGGCCCCGGTGGCACGCCGCGCGGTTTGGAGCTTCTGGTCTTCCACCACCTGAACGTAAATGCGGTCAATGTAGGGCAGTTGGTTACCTTCCTGGTCAACCTCGGCGAAGTAGGGGTTGCGCTCGTAGATGTCGTAGGTGGTAGTCGAGGCGGCCCGGAACCAGGGTCCCACGTGCGGCTTGTTCACATGCGGATGCATGTACTCCCTCACCATCGTGTAATACTGATACCAGGAGCCGAAACCGTTCTGCCGGGCCAGCTCGTCGGCTTTAGGGTTGAAATCGGCGTGGAACTGTTTCATCCAGTGAGCGGGCTGCGCGAAGTAGCTCCCGAACGCCATCCATTCGGAGGCCGACATGTTCAGGCAGGGACGGAAGGAAGTGGGGAACGTGATTCGGAAGGTCCAGCGGTCGAGTTTGCTGAACTCCGCGTAATCGTTCCCCACTTTGAAGGATCGGGGTCCCTCGGGGAAAATCACCCGATTGCGCTGCTCGTGCTCCCACCACCACAGGATGTCGTCGGCGGTCATATCCACACCGTCGGACCATTTCAGCCCTTCGCGGATGTGGAAGGTGAACTGACGGTAGTCCTCCTTGACGTCCACGCGATCACACAAATGCGGCCGGATGATCTCGCCGTCGTTGTCGGTTTCCTGGGCGCCGGCGATCAGCGCGCCGTCCAGATGAAAGCGGCCGCCGGGACTCGCGGTCTGATCGTACAGCGTGCCTCCGTACTTCCCGATCTGCCGCGCATGACGGACAAACGGGTTCTTGGGGAGGCGCTCTTCCACGGGAGGCAACTTGCCGGCCGCCACGCGCTCGGCCAGCATGGGAGCTTCCTTGTACCGTCCACTACCTGCAGGGGTCTGCTTTGCCGGTTCGAGGTGGGGCGACGCTCGTTCGCCCTCGGAGACTGCCCCCCACCCTCCCGTCCACGTCGCCAGTGATGCTAGGCACAATCCCCGAAGAAAGTGTCTCCTGGGAATCTCATCGGTCATGGATATTCCACCGGAAAGTCACACTGGTATTGACCGGCAGCGTATAGTAGAACGCTTGCGAGTGCCAAGCCACCTTAAAGGCCTGCGGCGTGGCCGTGTCGTTGTAGGCAATCAAAACCAGCGAGCCGTCCGGGTTCTGAAACGCCACGTTCAAGACCTGAGTGTTGGCGCTAGACTCGATGCGGCGGGCGCCATTGGGGACGAACTTCGTGAGGTGGCCCATCGTGTAATACTCGATCGTGTAATCCACCTGTCCTGCCCTAGCATCATTGGTATGCACCGTCACCAGACCCGTGCACGTGTGGCAGCCACCCACGTTCGGACCGAGGTGCTCATCCGTCGCCACCGGCCATTTCACAAACGATTTGCCCCAATTGCGAATGACTCCCACCATGTCGCGCATGTCCTGTTGCTGCTGGCGGCTGCCCTCCCCGAAGCCCGAGCGCTCCGTGAGGAAGGCGTCCATGCCGTAGTTGTCGTGCATCTTCGACTGCGTGGCAGGATCGCCGCCATAGCCATGCCAGGCGATGCCTCCCACGTAGGATGAAGTGCGAATGGCCTCATCCTTCAACAGTGGCTCGACGAGATCCACATTGCCCCAGTTGAAGTCCAGGAGGAGGATTTTGGTCTTCAGATGGTTGGCTTTGAAGGCCGGAAACCAGTAGTCCTTCAGCATCGTGGCCATGTCCGTGGAAGTAATCAGCCGGATCGAGGGATAGTTGACCTCCTGGCAGCAGGTGGGCTCGTTGTTCAGCGAAACGTAGTTCACGTGCACGCCCTCCGCTTCGTAGGCCTGGATCGCCTTGACGAAATAGTTGGCATGATGGGCGTAATACTCCGGCAAGACGGCTCCGGCCACCAGCGACCCGCTCGACTTCATCCACGCGGGCGGACTCCAGGCGTTCATCATGAGCGTCAGCGCGGGATTGATCTGGCGCGCGAGCTTGGTCAAAGGCAGGACGTCCGCGCGATCATGGTCGATGCTGAAGTGCGGCAGGCTGGCGTCGGCCTGGTCAGTGGGGTCGTCGTCATAGGTGTACCACGCGCGAGTCAGGTCCGAGGAGCCGATCGGATTGCGCAAAAAGCTGACGCCAATGCCCACCTGCGGGTTGAACAGGCACCGCATCACCTGGGCGCGCTGTACCGGCGACAGTCTTTGATTGATGAGCCAAGCAGCCCCATCCGTGAACGCTGCACCGCCACCCTCCATGCGCTGATAGACCTTGTTCTCGTCCACCTCTATCGCTTGAACGCCGTCCTGGGCGTTGGGACGAAAGTTAAGGTCCGGTTGCGCCTCGAGGCCGGCGACCACGCCAGCTTCGTCCGAGGTGGTAATCCAAAGCTGCACCGGCGACTGCTGCGCTTGAAGGGTTAGGGCCGCTAGGCAGATGGCAAACACAGTAGTAATCGAAAACAGCGACACTCGCATGAATTGCCTCCCATCCACATCTCAACCATTCCAGATCAACGTGACAACCGAATCTCCGGGAAGATCAACTTCCGTTTCCACGCCAGACAGGCGCAGGCACACTCGCTTGTCCACTCCGGCATTCGTTAGAACCATTGCGCAGCTTTCGTCCGGGTTCAAGAAAGCTACATGGGAAACGCCCTTCAGGGCGCCGCGGGACTCGATGCGCCGGGCGCCTCTCCGAATCGCGTGAGAATAATGTACGAGGGCCCAATATTGGCCGCTGGGCGTGATTTGCTTCGTTTGGGAGTCTATGGTGACCAAACCACCGCACGCGAAAGGCCCGATATTCGGCCTGCCGTTCTCGTCCAGCGCCAAGTTCCAGGCGATGATGCAGCGGGCCCAGTTGTGCAAGATTTCGGCGAAGCGCGAGCTCCAAAACGTCCAGTTGGTCTGATAGAGCGGATCGTGAAGGTCCTCGGGGCCGCCCTCGGTCCAGTACATATGCTTGTCGGGGTGCGCCTTGTGAACCAACGTCATCGAGCTCGGCTGGCCGGCGTAGGCATGCCAAGCCACTCCATCCACGTAACGGCTCACGTTGGCGTCGGCCAGTTCGCTGAGCGCGCGGCCCCAAAGGTCGTAGTTGTGGTCCAGAATCCAGATCTTCGTTTTGATATTGCGCTCGGCGAGACGCGGACCCAAGTGCTCGGCGACGAAGCGCGTCTCAGACCCTTGTCCCCAAAGGCAGGCCGGCATGAGGCCGTCCTGATCCGTATCCACTTCGTTCTGCACCGTGACGGCCTCTGCCGCGCATCCCGCCGCGGCATAGGATTCCAGAAACTTCAGGAAATATTCAGCGTAGGCCGCGAGGTGCTTGCGCTGCATCGAACCGCCCAGCATAGAGCCGCCCGCCTTCATCCAGCCCGGCGGACTCCAAGGAGAGGCTAGCAAGAACAAGTCCGGACACACCTCCCGGACGCGTTTGAGAATCGGAAGAATATGCCTGCGGTCATGATCAATCGAGAAGCGCTGCATCTCCGGGTCAGGATTGCCTTCATCATAACTGTAGATCTCGGTGGCGTAGTCGCTCGCGCCCATGCAGATTCGGGAGACGTTAAGGCCCATGGCTCCCGGATCGAAAAGCTCGTGCAAAAACGGTTCGAGGTGCGACGGGGCAAGCCCTTGCAACAGGTAGCAGGCCGCATCGGTCAGTGCTGCGCCGAAGCCCAGGACCTCCTGGTACGTCCGGTTTGGATTCAAAACAATTGAGCCGCGAGAATGGCCGCGCTGCCGCCGCCACGTGAGTGGGGGCCCTGGTGCAAACCGCCCCGCTTCGCTCGTCGCGCGGACACGAATCTCGCCGGAACTGCGATGCCTCTCCACTCGATCAAGGTGGGTGTGTGAAGCGATCATAATGGAACCAGTCAGCTTTCTGTGAGCCCGCTCGGGTCGCCGCAAGCGGGCTTCGCGGGGCCTCTCTACTGCCAACTCCTTGGCGGCCTTCGCCATCTTCCTGGCGCCCCCGCTCGCTCTTATGACCAAACGAGCGAGGTGATTGAGTCCGGGGGAAGCACAAGGTCCAAGGCGCGAGATTCCAGCGTACACTGCACGCGCTGCTCTTGGCTGTGGTCGTTGTTTGTCAGCACCAGCACGCGGCTGCCATCGGTATTCTCCGCCGCGACGTGGTTAATTCCGGGCAAGTCGCCCGCAGTTGCGAAAACATACGCGCCTCGATTAATGAGTTTTGAGTAGTGAGCGAAGGCATAGTAGTTCCCGCTATACGAGAGCTGCTGAGACCTGGTATCCACAGAGACGAGGCCGCCGGGCCTGTTGGGGCGGGGCGGGGTCGAGATATCCGGCCGGCCGTTTTGATCCAGGAGAAGGTTCCAGACGCAAATCATGCGGGCCCAGTTGCGGAGCATGTCCGTGAAGGCATTAGACCATCGGGTCCAGTCCGACCCGTAGGGGGGATATTCCCTTGGGTGAGGTGGTGGCTGCATGAGGCCGGCATGAGGACGTAATGCCTCCATAAAGGCGGGGCGAGTCGGTCCTCCCTCGGTAAAGTACTGGTGCTTGGTGGGAAACATGTCGTGCACCCGGCTCATCGCATCGGGGTTCCCCGCGTAGGAGTGCCAGGCGACGCCATCCACGTACTTGGATACACCCGGGTCGCTCAGTTCATCGACGGCGCGGCCCCAAAGGTCATAGTTGTGATCGAGAATCCAAATTTTAGTTTCCAGTGCGGCTTTTTCCAGAGCGGGGCCCAGATGTTCCCTCACAAAACCCATTTCGTATTGCTGCCCCCAGAGCGTGGCCGGAAAACCCCCATCCTGGTCGGTGTCCACTTCATTGTTGACGGTGACCGCCTGGATCTTCACGCCGGCGTCGGCGTAACCCTGAAGAAACTTGAGGAAATACTGCGTCAGCGCGGGGAACCAGCGCTCGCGTATTGAGCCCCCCAGCATCGAACCGCCCGCTTTCATCCATCCGGGAGGACTCCACACGCACGAGAAGAGGTAAAGATCGGGATTGAGCTCTCTCGCCTGGCGAAGTATGGGAAGCAGATAGGGGCGGTCATGGTCAATGCTGAATCGCTTCAGCTCCGGGTCTTCGACGCCATCGTCGTAGCTGTACATCTCGGTGGTGTAATCGCTCGACCCAATACAGGTTCGTCCCACCGACAGGCGCAGTCCCGCCGGCCCATAGAGATCCGCCAGAAGCGCTTTGCAGGCGTCGGGCGCCATCTTATTCATGAGATAACAGGAGGCATCCGTGAAGGCACCTCCGAATCCCACCAGTTCCTGGTAGCGCGCGCTGGGGTTAAGATGAACGCCCAGGGCAGAGACTTCCGACGGCATTCCCCATTGCGGCGGTGATGCGATCGGCTGGAACTTCTTATCCTTGGTTGTAATCCAGGCGCGTACGGGCCCGGGAGCGGCTTCGGACTCAGCATGCAACTGAGCCCTGCCTACCACGGCTGCGACCGCGCCAGCAGATGCAGCCACCCTCAGAAATTCACGACGATTTGTTTTATTCATGATTGCCCTCCTTAGGCTGTGTCACTCTTCTTGGCCAGCGGGACATTTGCCGCTGACATTAGCCATGATTTCAGGCCATTGCTGAATATCGTTGTGCACTTGTGAATATCGGATGTCAGCTCACGTGACCCACGTAATCGGGTGCGTTCACTTGAACGTGGAATCCATCCGGGTCGTAGAACTTGAAAGATTCCTTTGCAGTGGGATCCGAGAATTTCAAGCCACGTTCCCTCAACTCTGCGCGAACTTCATCAGCGTTGAAGTTGGCAATTCCGAAGTCGAAGTGATCAACAGTTGCGGTCTTACTCTCGCCTTGCTCAATGCCAAAAAAGGAGTCGCCCACGCTCAAGATGTGCACCGCTGGCGACTGCTGCCTAAGCGGCATCTGGAAGAACTCCTGGTAGAACTGCGATGTGCGGTGGAGGTCGGGGACTCGCACGGTGACGTGGTTTATGCTAACCGCCCGGAAGCCTGTGGGCGCGGGAGTTGCGAGCGCAACCGGCGCCGCGTATGCCCCAGCGGCCACGGCGGCGAGGGAAACGGCGAACTGGCGGCGACTCAACTTGCCACGCTCCAAATCATCCAGCATTCTCTCTATGACTTCGATCATACGGTCCTCCTTCTATAAACTCGGAGTAATTCTGCGAAGATCGAATACGTGAGTATGGTATCCGTCGGTCACAAACCCTATCATCCGGCACGCAAGCAAGACGTCATCGCCTTGTTTCACTCAGGACTGTGCCATCAGCCGCAATCCTTCTCCTTCAGGATCGTTGCGCACTTCGCAGGGCGTGTCGAAGTACATGGTTGCCCGGTGTTCAGCCGTGTATGAGGGCCAATGCGGCAGGCCATCGTGATTAGGATTGCCGGTTCGGGCAAAATTCACCCAAGCAGTACTGATCTGCTTCGATAGAACGAATGCCTCGGGAGTGCTCCCACTGTAATGGTCGCAAATTTCAGCATTGTCGAACGTGAACGCGATTTCACAGGCGTGGAATGGGCCGGGACGGTCGTCCAATACTGGAGTCCGCCAAGAGAAGACATAAGAGTAGGCGGGCGCGGCGCCCAGAGCAGCCTTCCTGATAGCCTGCTCGAAGGCAGGACGGCGAACACGAGCGGTAGCAATGGTGGCATACAGGCCAAACGGGGTCGCTTTAGGGTACTCGCGCCGGTAGGCGTTGATGATGGTCTTGCTACGGTCGCCAAATTCTTCATTAACCAACCGGTTAAGTTCCTCTACCCCCATCGCATTGGCATTGGGACGGTCAAGTCCGTTTACAAACTCGTGGAGATTTGTGCCCGTTAGCAATGGAACTTCCGCAGATAGTTCCGGAGCTCCCGGATCGAATGGATGGCGAGGAAGAATGCGGCCGTCTACTGTCGGTCCCCAATCGTGCTCGCCATAGACCTCGCGGAGGGAAGATTTATGCGGGGGCATCTTCTTCATTGCTTCCGCCGCAGCACCCGAAAGCCGATCAACCGGGATTACCTGCAGTTCGCTTACCTGCGATTTGGATAAACCCAGCTCTGCGACCACCAGCTCAGCCAATCGCCCTGAGTAATCAGGAGAGAGCGATTTAAGAAAGGGTCCGCTCTGAACAATGGCGCGATGAAACAAGCCTTTGGCCGTTGGCATTGCCATAAGAGCAATGACTTTCCCCCCGCCGCCAGACTGCCCAAAAATTGCTACGCTGCCGGGATCGCCGCCGAAAGTCTTGATGTTATCGCGAACCCACTCTAAGACCGCTACGATATCGAGCATCCCCACATTGGCGGCACTGGCATATGCCTCTCCTGCCAAGTGTCCAAGATTGAGATAGCCATACACGTTCAGACGATGATTGTGAGTCACTACGACCACCTCATGATTGCGGGCGAGACTTTCGCCATCATAGGAGAGAAGATCGTGCCCGCTGCCACCGGCAAACCCTCCGCCGTGCATGTAGACCATGACCGGGCGTTTATGTGAAGAATTGATCTCAGGCGTCCAAAGATTGACACGCAGACAGTCCTCGCCGGGCACCGTGGCGAATGCACCGCGATGCAGCACGAATGCATCTTCGTCGGAGTTCGCCAGGTTTCTTCCGTCAGTATTAAAGTGCGCAGAGTCCTGGCTTGGACAGACGCGGCCATATTGCAGCGCGTTGCGAATTCCGGTCCACGGTTCAGGCTTGACTGGCGGCATGAAGCGCCTGGCACCAGCGGTTGAGGCGCCGTAGGGCACACCTTTGAAAATGTATACACCGTTCCGCCTGAATCCGCGGATTTTCCCTGCAGTTGTTTCTGCAACAGTTGCTGCGTCAGAAGCAATGACCAGGCTGCGCCCGCAACCGCCTGCTGCAGGTTCTGCATTCGGCGGCGCATTTGCCGCGGACCGCGGTATCGCGGTTTTGGGTAGGATGATGGAACTGGCTAACCCTGCCCCCAAGGTTGCCATGCTACCAACGAACGAACGCCTTCCCTTAGAGGGAAAGTTCAACTGGTTTTTCGACTTTTTCAGCATGTGAGGGCTTCTATCGACCCTTTCCAAAGGCTTATCCTCGTTCGAAAACGAAACCGCCAACTCTGCTCAAAAGGTACCAAGCTATGACTTGCATGTGGCCCTTCGTAAGATCACCAAACAAGCGTGGCCACCGAGTTTCGAGGTAGTTTCATCTGAAGTTCATAAGATCCTAAGCTGCATGGCACCAGTCGTTCCAGACCGCCACGGTTGGTAAGGACTAACACGTAGCTGCCATCTGGATTCGCCACGGCGACATGATTGACGTCGGCTAATTGTCCGCGGGACGCGACACGAAGCCGCCGCCGTGCAGCCAAACCATAACTGGCCGCTTCTGGTGGTCGTTGATTTCCGGCGTCCATATGTTCACTCGCAGGCAGTCCTCTCCCTGAACGCCGTCGTCGTAGCAGAACAGCCAGGATTCTTCATCCTCGTTCCAACTCCCGCGTGGACCCTGCGGACATACTCTGCCGTATTGCATGGAGCTGCGAACGCCGGTCCATGGTTTGGCTTTTTGCGGAGGCTGAAAGCGTCCGCTTCCTTCCGTGGTCTCGCCGTAGGGAATACCCTTGTAAGTGTAGATTCCGTCCCGAATATAGCCGCGGACCTTTCCGGTGACGGTTTCGGCGATTGCGTCCTCGTCGGACGCGACAATCGTGAATTTGCTGGCCGGCGTGGCTTGACCCGGATCTCTTTTCATGGGAGCAGGTTGGGTAACAGCTGTCACCGGCCCGGAAGCAGCGGTTGTTGCCAGCAATGTTGCGGTGCTCTGTAGCAAGCCACGTCGGCTCATTGGTTTCTGTAATGCAAGCTGCCGTCGGTCAGTTCGCAGGTTCTCCCGCCCGTCGCCCAACTCCCGTCCTCCATTTGCATCGACTGCGCGACTCAAAATCCATCCTGGCTCTGTATACCAGACCCTGTATGACTTTTCCGTTCCGACCTTTAAGTTCAGGCATGATGCGCGGATCCCTTACGGTAATCAGAAGAATCCATGACTACTGGGTGCCAAGGTGCGCATCAAAAAATTTTGCCATGATGCCGTCGGCTTCGCGCGATTCGGGTAGATTGGGGTCGTACCAGAAGCAATGATTTAAACCCTCGAAGACGACCAGGCTCGCATCTACTCCTGCGCGCAGAAAGGCGCGGTGCAGTGTGGTGGTGTCGCTCAACAACATGTCGCGCGTACTGGTCGTGAACAGCGTTGGCGGCATGCCATGCAGATCGGCAAAAAATGGTGAGAGTACGGGGTCTTCAGGATCGGTAGAGCCAACATAGACGGCCAGCCACTGCACCCCTTTCGGCCGCGTATCGGGATGTCCGGAGAGTCCCTGGACTCCGAATATCTGTTGCGAATCGCCGGTCTGAGTGAAGTCGCCTCCGCCGGAAAAGATACCAAGTGCGCCGGGCAGCGGCAGGCTGAGCTGCTTGATTTTGACCGCGACTTCCGGAGTGAGCACGGCTCCAGCGGATGAACCATAGATGGCGATATTCCGCGGCTCATAGGTTTTGAGCAGCTCTTTGTAGACCGCCACGACATCCTCGACCGGGGCAGGAAACGGATGTTCGGGAGCCAGGCGATAAATCACCGACACTACTTTGGTTTGCGTCAGGTTGGCGATGGGGAGGGACTCGGTGAGTGAACCCGAATCTGAAGTGAACCCTCCGCCATGAAGGTTGATCAGCACGCGATTCGCTTTGTTGGCTGGAATAACAAGCGGCGTGACGACACTGACGGACACTCCGGCAACGGTGGAGAATTCGATATTCGCCGGATAGACAGCCCGAGTCGCGTCGGATGACATCTGCCGGGGCTGGGCTGATGGGGGTTTCTTGGGTGGGGACGGGGCCTCAGATGCGGCGCGGGTGGCCTGTCGGGCAAGTAATTTCTGCGCCTCAGCGCTGATGGTTTGCGGAACCGGAACAATTCGGGTGATGTATGCCGTGCCCTGCGCATCGATGTAGCTTGAGACTTGCTGCGGAGTGGAATTGCAGGGTAGAGTGGGTTGACCTGTATCCCCCCTCGTGGGAGCGTCCTGGGCAATAACCTTCGCCAGGTCGGGGGCAGCTATTGTCCCCAGCAAAACCGCGCCACTCTGCAGCAATCCACGGCGGCTGATTGGTTTCTCTATTGCAACCTGCCTGCAGTCAGTTCGAAGGTTCCGTCGCCCGTTGCTCATCTCGCATTTTCCATTTGCATTGACCGCGTGATTTGAAATCCATCTATGCCCCAAGGGTGCATAGACTACGTTAAGATGACGGCCACGCGACACGGCACGCGCATGGGCAGTGGCAGTCCGTTCAATCAGTACACCGGAGAAAAGTAGGGCCCGATTACGGAATGCCCGTTGCTCCGCGTTGCTTCTTGGGCCTGAACGCGCATTGTCTCAAAAAGCTTCCGCAATTTTTCCGATTCCTGGTCATAAGTTTGGAATTTTTGGAGCTCCCGCTTGGCCTCGTCCGGCTTGCCCATTTCCCGGTAAAGCCCGCTCAGGCGATAGTGGGCAACAGCGCTAGTTGGGTCCAGTTCGAGGGAGTGTTCCAAGAGCGCAATCGCCTTCTCGCGCTGGTTTAGAGAGATTAGGGCTTTTGCATAATCCGTCATCGCGTCAGAATCGTTGGGTTCTAACTTCAAGGCCCGCAGATAGTCAGCCGTAGCCGTTTTCAAGTCACCGGCCTGGGCAGCTATTTCCCCCAAACGGCGTACCGCCTTCTCATCAAATGGGTTCATGGTCAAGGCAGCTTCATATTCGCTCTTCGCCTGAGCCTGGAGGGTGGGATTGGAAGAGCTATTCAGTAGTTCTGCCAGTTCAAAATGCAGGCCCGAAAGGTTTGGATCGAGTTTCAATGCAAGGCGATACTGTTCGATTGCGCCGGCGGTCTGTTCGTGGAGCGCCAGCTCATGCGCCATGACCTGGTGCATGAGCGCGGATGTGGGGGCCACCAAGGCCAGGCTCAGCATCGCTTGGTTGGCCAGATCAGAATGAATTCGATAGGAAGCGTAGAGGACCTGTGGATTCGTCGGATACAGATTATCGAGCTCATCTACGACCTTCGCGGCTTTATCCAGATCACCTGAACTGGAGTATGCTTCGATCAGTTCCATGCCTCCTTCGATCTTGATTTTCTCCTCGTGGGTATTTGAAAAAGCCTTTTCCAGATCCGCGAGCGCTCCGCTCGTGTCGCCGGTACGCTTCTCCGCCATTCCAAGGAGCATCTGAATCTTCCATAGCGCAGGCTGGAGTTTCAGTGCCGCCCGAAGGTGTGGAATCGCCCCCGCGTAGTCGCCTTGAAAAAATAGCAACACACCCAGGTTCCCCAGGGCATAAACATTGTCTTGGTCGAGCGCCAAAACTGCGCGAAATTCCGGTATGGCAAGATCAGGCCGGTGCTCATTTAGGAATTTCTGGGCTTGAAGGTTGTGAGACTCGATTTGCTCTTGGCGGCTAGCGGCGGATTGGGAGAGGCACTGCACTGAGCCGAAAAAGAAAAAGAAGAAGATCGTCCCAAGCAGGCTAATGGCTTCTTTTATTCTCATGGTGCCAATGATACCACTCCATCCGTCTACCCGGTTGGCACTAAGAAGAAAGGGCAGCGTCTGACGCTGCCCTTTCAGGGTCACGACATCCTGCACGATGCTCCTCGTTTAGAAGGAGAACCTGCCGGAAAGCTGGATGACCCGGCCGGTAACCGTAGTGCCTGTGATCACTCCCACGCCTGGGTCGGGAACACCCGATGCAAGCGCCGCCGGATCGAGGCTGTTGCTGGGTGCGTTGAAGCTCGGATGGTTGAAAATGTTCGTAGCATCCATTCTGATCTGAAGTTTGCCTTGTTCCCACCGGGGGATATTGAAACTCTTGACCAGTGAGAAATTAATATTCGTCAGATCAGGTCCAGTGATCGAGTTCCTGGGGGCATTGCCGAAGGTATCGGTTGCTGGGGTTGCGTAGGCGAGCTGATTGAACCAAAAACCGCGGCCAGGGTTCGAACCACGCGTTATGCTGGGATTACCGACGAGGTTGGGATACCAGGTATTCTGGTTGGACACCGACGCACCGGAATTATTCTCGTTCATAACCACGGTGAACGGAGCTCCCGATTGGGCTACGAAAATAGTTGACGCTTGCCAGCCGCCAAGCGCCGCATTCCCCGCCGCCGAGCTTAGATACTTGTGTCCTCTTCCCAGCGGTATCGCATAGATGACGGACCCTTTGAGCGCTTTCGGCGTATTGAAATTCGAGGGGCCATAGTTTGCTTTCAGGTTATACGCATCCTGATAGTACACGGCGCCGAATTGGTTGCCCCAACCGGAAGTGTCCATGTCATCCTTAAACTGCGAATAGGTGAAATTGACATCCAGAGTCACTCCATAGCTGAGGGGTTTTTTGAGGATGAACTGCGCGGATTCGTAGTTGGAAATGCCGGCGTAGTCGCCGGTTCGCGCGCCGCCCGCGCCGATGCCGATGTTTGCATACTGCGGAAACGGCCTCGCGGCCGCCCCCTGGCTGAGTTTGCTCGTCGGCACCGAATTGACATCCTCCTCGAACATTAAGTTACCCCAGTGGCTGCCGACGTAGGCTGCCTCTACCACCATATTGCCGGGCAGACGCCGCTGAACGCTCGCCGACCACTGCCAGCCTTTCATCGCGGGCATATTATAGGGGTAATAGGGGGGCGCCGAACCGTTGTAGAAGGCAGGGTTACGAGTGGGAGGGGCCAACGCCGGCAACTGGAGTATCGTCGTGGCGTTGTATTGAGTAAATGCCGACGGAGCACCGCTAAGCGTTATCACGGGCAACTGGCCGGCACTAGATACGGCATTGCCCTCGTAGCCGCTACCGTACCCAATCTCGCCGCCCGCCGTGTCACCGCTCCACATGGCGGAGTATTCGCCAAGACCGCCCCGCACGACCCACTTATCCGTCGGCGACCACGCGAATCCGAGGCGAGGCATCACCGTGCCGTACACCGTCGCGAAGCATTTGGTATAGTCCCCGCTCGCGCCCTGGAACCAAATGTATCCCGGAGTGCCGGTGGCAGGGTCGGTAAGGTTCGGATCAAAGCCGCCCGCCTGGTTAAATTGGTTATAAAACCCGCCATGAATTTCCCAACGCACCCCGAGGTTCACGGTCAGGTTTGGGCGTACCTTGAAATCATCTTGTACGAACAACGTGGGATTCCAGTCCCGCGTGCCATTGAGCGCTTGGTTCACAGCGCTCCACGCCTGCACATCCCCCAGCAAGAAGTCGGCATAACCAACATCAGTGCCCTCGCCGGCGGTGTACTGGCCGGTGAAGGTGAAGTTTCCGCCGTGCAGGTTGCCCCAGGGAGTCGAGTTGTTTTGGTTCCTCAGAACCTCACCTCCGAATTTCAGGATGTGCTTCCCGCGAATCATCGTCAGTGTATCCGTGGGGTCGAAGTTGTTTTCAACAAAGATCGCATTCGTGTCGTTGCCCTCGTTGAAGGTACCGTTGCCACCGGTGCCGTTGATTTGGATATCCGGAAACTCATCCGCCAGCGAATACGTCAATCCTATCTTGGACACAAGGCCTTTGCCCAGGGATGCCGTAATAAAAAAATTCGTCTGCCGGACTGTCGAAAACCGGAATTCGTTCACCAAGGTCGGACTGAAGGTGTACACATCCGTAATCTGCGCTGATTTCCCTCCTCCGCTTGAGGTTTGACATTGGATAGGGCACTCTGGACTGGTGGTATTGTGGACCGGGTTGATGTGATCCAGAAGCGTGAGGTTCACGCGGTTCTTGTCGCTCAGGTTGAAGTCCATCCGCACAAAATATTTCCTGTCCGGGCTGGTGCTGAGTGCCAGATATCTGTAGTTGTTGGAGAGTAGACTTGCACTTCCAGTGTTTGGCGCCACATAATAGCTCTGAATCTTTACAGCCACCGGATCCATATCGGCCGTCGGAATAGCTAAGTCAGCACCATTGTTATTGTCAAAGGACCCGCATTGGGCGACGTTGGTAGTTAATGCCGTCCCGCCATGCGCCGCATCCAGCGTCAGCGCGTTTCCGAAGACGGCGGGATTGAAGCAACCGGCCTTCATGGCAGCGGTCGGCACACTGAGGGTGCTGGTCCCACTGCTTGGGTTATCCAAGAAATCGTAGTTGAAATAGAAGAACACCTTGTTCTTCTTGATCGGCCCACCCACTGCCCCGCCTATGTAGTTGTACCGCTGCCTCGCTTTGGCGCCCGTAGCGTTGAAGGCGTCTCTCGCATTCAAGGCGTCATTCTGTATGTAGTCGTAGGCGGTGCCGTGGAACTGGTTTGTACCGGTTTTACTGATGAGGTTGAAAACATTGCCACCGCCGCCGTACTGCGCCGAGGCGTTCCCAGCTATTATCTGTAACTCGGCTACGGCCTCGGTAACCTGCTCGTCGATGTTGGCGCTGGCCGGTAACCGAATCGAGCCACCGTCAATGAGATAGCTGGAGAAGTACGGCGCGGTTCCGTCGATCTGCTGATCGACTCCAGGATTGGATGCATTTCCTTGACCAGGGGTGCCGGCAGCGCCGGGGACCAGCACCAAGAAATTTTCCCAGCCGCTCTGCTGACCAACGCTCGGTAGGTTGGTCATCTGGTAGGTTGGCAGTGTGGTTGACTGCTCGGCATCCTCAGTCTTCAACTGCTGGAGCGTGGATACGACTGTGATCTCCTGAGTGGTTGTCCCGACTGTCAACTCACCGTTAACCGTGATGATAGCGACCGGCAAAATGATCGACTCCTTCACGAGTTTCTGGAAACCTACCTTGCTAAAGGTAACAGTATAGGTTCCTGGCAGAATTGAATTGGTATCGTAAAGGCCATCACTGTTGGTGACGAATTCGCGAACCACCCCTGTATCGTTGTTTTTGACGGTGACGTTCGCGCCTGGCACGACGGCTCCCGAGGCATCGGTCACCGTGCCGCGAATGACACCGGAATTTGTATTCTGGGAATAAGCTGGCTTGGCCACAAAGAGAACCAGGCTTAAAACAAACACCAAGGCAAGCAAGCTCTTAATCCTGACTCCACTAAGTGAGAGGAATAGATGCACGGGTTTCACCTCCGCGAAAATTACCCAAGACGCCAAATCTTGCCAAATGCAGTGAAACAAGCCGAGACCCAACGACCCGAAGACGAGACTGTCAAGTGGAGGCACGCACCGCAGGACGACACCCGCTGCCTCTGGCCCGCCTTGCATTGTTCACTCTAAACCGACCAGCAGAAGGGTGGGATTCCCTATGCCGCACAGTGATCATAGCGCCACTGATAGTCTCTTCATACCAAGGTGTCAAGGCTAATGGAGTTACCGTGGGCTAACTCCGCCTAACCACTTCAAAATAATGGACGTTAACGCAAATTCCTACCAGGGTTAACGCAAATTCCTAGGGGCTAACGCGCAATTTGTAACCGGGCCGAGTTTGAGTTTTCGTTTTAGGCATCACCGACAAAGCAAACCCCGAGTAGGCGCATAAGCGTTCAGCCTTCACATGGGGTTGCCCACGTTCCGCCATTTGGCTAGCAGGCCCAAAAGCCGATGGTAGCTCTCTCTAGGCGTGCCGTCCGCCCGGATAAAGCCATCGTGGCCAGTGCCGTTAAAGTCCCAATAGGTGATCGCCTCCACCCAGGGCTTACTGTAAGCAAGGGTGTAGACCGATTCGACATAATCCGCTTGAATAGTTTCGGTAAAGTCGACGTGCCAAGCCATGGCCTCGCCGCCTACTCCGCCTCCCCAATACGCATATTTCTCTTGACCCGGGTATGGGGCGAGGGAGGACGGGAATCCCATCTCGGTAATGTGGATGGCCTTGCCAAAATGGTTGAAACTCTCGAGGTCGCGCTCCCACTCCAGCAGGTCGCGGCCGGAGTGGTAGTATTGCAGGCCGATCACGTCGTATTGGCCCTTGGCATCGCGCAGCATGGCGAGGTAATCGTAAGGGCTCTGTTGCCACGGGGCGGGGCGGCGTTGCCACTGGCTCCCGGCCGGGTGCTCGCCCATGTAATAATCGGCCCATGTGCCGGTGATGTTGACGCAGCGGAAGCACGTCGGGTCAGCCTCGTGGGCCGTCTGCAGAGCAGAGACGGTGAGATCCACCATCTGCTCTCGCGTGAAACCCGCCATGCCGCGGTCTACCTCCGGCTGCACGTGCGCCTCGTTTATCACGTCCCAAATATGGACGCGGTGGCGGTAGCGCGATATCGCCTGGCGCACATGCGCAAGGCAATACCGCTTGGTCTCGTCATAGGGAATGTTCTGCAGCCATTTCGGGGTATTCTCCGGCTCAAGCCAAATGCACGGATGCCCCTTGGGCAGGATCGTGGTTCCGATGAGGGTGTTGAGAGCGGCCTCAAATGCCGAGTAATCCGGATTTCCCTTTTGGGGCTCCACCCATCCCTCGTAGATCGGAAGCGTCGTGTAGTTGAACAACGCTTGGAATAGATTGAGAGCCTCAGGATAGCCAGCAGCCAGGCCGAAGCCATTGCAGCCGAACAGGAAGCCGTTCCGGGCCGGCTGGTGGGCAATAGCATGCTGGGCGCGGGCAATTACCAGCATTTCACCCGCGTACAGCGAATCCCGCAGGGACTCCATCGAAGCCCGCACCTGTGCGGTCCGGTCGGCGGTCGCCGCCTCCGCGCGGTCAAGGGCCGCTTGCGCGGAGTCGATGCGGTGTTGCGTTTCGGGCGAGATGGCAACGCCCCGCTGCCCACACTCCGTGACCAGCCTCCGCACAGTGGCCATCCGGTCACGGGCAAAGGCATAATTCAGCACCAGCGGGGTCGCACGCGTCAGGGAGCGACCTGTGTAACCCGCTCCGCCGTCATCCGCATAGACGAATACCTGGCCGAAACCGGGCACTGACAGAGGCATCCCGATTCGGAAAGGCTGATCAGCGGGCGGCGTGAACCGCACTTCCCCCGACGCGGCCTCGAACGGCGTTGTGAAAGGACGCATAAGAAGGTCGCACAGGTGAAAGCGATCGAACCCCGCCGCCGGTAAGGGCTGGCCCTTATCGCCATACGCCAGGCATTGGGCGGACGCGGGCGCTTCGGCTACTGAAATTGCGGGAACACCGAGTGCGAGGCCTGCTACAGCAAGAAACTCACGACGATTGCAATCAAGCTCAGTCATCCTTTCCTCCTACTCGTAATAAAATAATGAGATTGCGACACGAGAAGGCCCCCAAAATCACCGCGAGCGAAACCGTCCAAGCTCTCTTTTGCATTATTCCTCCTCTAGGGCTTGGGGAGTCTCCGCTTCCCTGCTTGGCCTCGCAGGCCTCCCATGGGTTTTCCCTTCTCGATTTTTCTCTGGAGCGCTCCCATCCGACCCGCCGCCCGCAGCGCCTAACCGCTTGCGTTCTCTGCCCTCTTTAGAGCCCGACGCAGCGAGTCTGGACTGCCTTCGACGGCGCGCTTTGAACCGACCGGCGGGAAGATGGGCTTCACAAGCCACATTTTGATCATATTGCGCGGTCATACTCTGTTCGTGTGGCTTCGCTGTCAAGGCTAAAGGAGCTACCGTACGCTAACTCGGTCTAACCCCTTCAAAACGAGGGACGCTAACGCAAATCCCTGCCGGGGCTAACGCAAATTCCTAGGGGCTAATGTGAGATTTCGGTTGCTTGCGGGCAACTTCGCCATGTGTTATGCTCCCCATAAATTACTATTATGTCCCTCCGGACCAAATCCGAAATTGAGAGGGCGGAACTCGAAACAGTTCTTGCCTCGGGAGTTTTTGCGCGATCGCCGAATCTGGCTAAGATGCTGCGATATATCGGATCAAAATACCTAGGGGGGGAGGAAAGCACCGTCAAGGAATACAACATTGGTGTCGAAGCGTTTGGGCGCCCGCCCGATTTCGATCCGAAAGAGGACTCCATAGTTCGCGTAGAGGCCGTTCGGCTTCGCCAGAAATTAAAGCAGTATTACGAAAACGAAGGTGCAGACCACGCGGTGGTCATTTCCCTGCAGGTTGGCCACTACATCCCACTATTCCTTCATAGGAGTGAAGCGGGCACATCTTCGGAGGGTCGGTTGCTTTCTATTGATTTTCTCCGACCGCCGGCAAACGGCGGATCGCCCGATTCCTCCTCGGCGGTGCCGCAACTGGAGATGCCCGGTCAAGAAAGCCCAATGGCCACGGCGGATTCCGCCGGAACCGCCGCCAAGCCAACCCCTCTTTCGCGAGTGAGAGGCATGAAATGGCGATTAGTTCTCGCGCTGGTTGTCGTGGCGGTGGGCATCGCGATTTTAGCGGCCATCAGAGCCGCCAGAATAAAGGTGAGGCTGGGGCCGCCAACGGCAACGGCAGTTCCTGCCCAGCTCATGAAGGCTTCCGACCCCGCCGCAGCCGCAGCCACAGCCTCCGCGGGAAGCGTGGTTCGGATCATCGCGGGTTACTCCCTGAAGGATTATGTAGACCAGAGCGGTGAGACTTGGGGGCCGGATCGCTATTACATCGGCGGCCAGGAAATTGTCGAACCCCGGGTATTTATCGCCCGCGCTCCAGACCCGACCTTGTTCCAGACGGCTCGCGAAGGGGAGTTTTCTTACCGTATTCCCCTAAAACCCGGGACCTACGAGCTTCGGCTCTATTTTGTCGAAACCGAATACGGACCGGGAACTCCTCGCGGCGGCGGGGAAAACAGCCGGGTGTTCTCGATCAACTTGAACGGCAAGCCTCTCCTGACTGATTTCGATATTTATAGCGATGCCGGCGGCACCAATATCGAGGATGAGCGCGTGTTCAAGGATGTTTCCCCGGCAGCCGACGGCGAGCTCCATTTGAGCTTTGTCAAGGAGATCAGTCATCCCATCCTCAACGCCTTGGACATTTTCCCGAGTCCGCCAGGGAAAATGCAGCCGATTCGCTTCGTTGCTCAGAAGAATCCTTATACCGACACGGCGGGGCATGTGTGGAAGCCCGACCGCTATTTCATGAATGGAAGTCTGGCAATCAGCGTTAATCAGGTTCAGGGTACTCGTGATCCCGGCCTTTATACCGAAGAGCGATTCGGTAATTTCAGTTATGCTATCCCGGTTGCGCAAGGGCGTTATGCCGTCACGCTCCACTTCGCCGAGACTCACTTCGGCCCTGATAGCGTGGGCGGGGGCGGCGCGGGTAGCCGGGTCTTCGACGTGGACTGCCAGGGAGTGTCCCTGCTGCGGAGTTTCGATATCTTCAAGGAGGCAGGGGGCGACAATCGCGCCGTGGTTCGAACGTTTCACAACCTCAACTCCAATGCCCAGGGAAAACTACTGATATCGTTCGTTTCGATCAAAAACTACGCCAGCCTTCGGGCCATCGAAGTCATTGATGAGTCTCCGTAATCAACTCGCGCACCGCACACTCGCCCTGTTCTCCGCGCGTGAAGCGAAGGAAATCAAACCCACTCTACGCGTGGTCGTAAAATCGGAAAAAGAGCGCCTGCTTTGACACGGGCTCGGCCTTGTCCTGAAGCACGGTCATCTGTTTTTGGCTGAGGGGCGTAAACTCGCGGGCCAGTTGCACGTTTTCCTCAAGCTGCGCGATCGAGTCACACCCGATAATCACCGTGGACACAGGATGCGAAAGCGTGTAGTACAGCGCCTCGCGCATTTGCAGCGTGCCTGGGCTGGTAGCAATCACCATGCCCTCCCAGGAATGCTTCTGTTGCTCGAGAGGTGGTGGCGTCCAGGACGAGAGAAGCCGCCCTCGCCCCGGTATTTTCATCGCGATGATGCCCATCTGCTGTTCGACGGCCATGGGTAAGAGTTGTTCCTGGAAGCTGAAGTGGTGCGGGTCGGCCGCGCTCAAAGCCATCAGGATGCAATCGAACGGAAACCGGCGCATGGCCTCCATCAGCGGTTCGGGACGAAAATGGCCAGTGACGCCCAGAAAACGCACCATCTTTTGTTCTCGCGCCTTGATGAGCGCTTCCATTGCGCCGCCCTTGCCAAAGATCTGGTTGACCTCGCCCATCGTGCCGATGTCGTGAACCTGCCACAAGTCCAGATGATCGGTTTGGAGCAATTTCAGCGATTCCTCGAGCATGTGCAGCGACGCGTCGCGAGTGCGCTCCTTGGTCTTGCTGGCCAGAAATGCCTCCGCGCGGCGTTTCTTCATGACTTGCCCGAGATAGCGTTCGCTCCAGCGATCGGGTCCCCCATAAATTGAGGAGGTGTCAAGATAGTTGACGCCCAGGTCCAGCGCCCGATTGATGATCGGCACTGCCACCGCCTCATTGTTCCCGACCTCCAGCGCCGCTTGGCCTCCCAAGCTGAAGACGCCCACATGATAGCCCGTCTTCCCCAGGTTCCGGGTAGGCATGGCCTCCGGAGTGGCCTGGTTCGAGGGCATACCGGCATCGGCGCGTACGGTTATGGGCAGCGCGCCGTTCACCAGCACACCCGCCATGACGGCTCCGCCTATCTTGATGAACTCCCGACGATCGTGGCCTTTGTCACCGGATTTCTTATTTTTCATTCGACCCTCCCGGAGCGGCAGGCTTCCGCTCCTTGAAATCAAAATAGGCAAAATTCATATTGCCGTTGGTAATAATGCGAACAGTAAGGACATGCATTCCCTTCGGCAAGGATACCACGACCAAGTCCTTCATGACGTTCCAATGGTGCCATTGACGCCACGCCACCGGGTCGGCGTCGTTTTTTGTGGACACAATCTCCAAGGGACCCGTCAGCTTCTCCCCGTCGAGGTCCAGTGAGATCGTGCCGCCGCGGTTTGATGTGTACAAGAGGTCCATCGTGTATGTCCCGGCGCGAGCCACCTTAACGGTGACATTAAACCACTCGCCCGGCTCGGTCCAACCGACATAAAGCTGATTTTCTGGGGGCAGGACCAAATTATATGGGTTGTCGTCTATTGGAACGTCGCGATGAAACTTGGTATAGGAGGTGTCTACGCCCTCGTTCATGCGAAACTGATTCAGGTAGGTTCCATCCGGCGGGTTTAGGACGCCGCTTCCATGGTTGATTGCATCCGTATCATGATAAGCTACACCCTCCCCGCCCAGATCGTAATACGCACATTGCACCCGTCCGGGAATCTGTTGTGCCCCGCCGTGGTACACGCTGTCCTGGAAAGGTTTTCCTCGATAGTCCTTCCCCTGGCCCGCTGCGGCCAAGGAGCAACACAACACGGCCAGCGATACAAATATAAACCTGGCAGGACCCATATTTTCACCTCTGGGACGATTCGCGGCACAGATTCTAACATGAACCTCACCCAGGGAGGACACCTGGCCATGGCGGCGCCGACGGGCGAGACCTTCCCGCTGTAGCGGAACAACGGCCATGGCAGGTTTTCCGAAATCACGTCGGAAAGCGGCACGACTTGGCTTTCCTATCGCATGGCCGGATACAGACCGAACATCGCCGACTTCAATAACGACGGCTGGCGGGATCTCTTTGTCAGCCGAGGCGTTGTCGCATCGCGGGCCATGGCCGATGACCATGCATATACGGCCATTCACCGGTAGTTCTCCATGAGCTTCCAGCCTGCCTCGACAAACTGGCTGAGGGTCCGTTGTGTCGCGCCGAAACCGAGGAATTCCGCAGGCGACATTCCGTGAGGTTCATAGGCGCGAATGAATTCCGGCATCTGGCAGAGCCGCTCGATTACGTCGGCGGGTATCGGCTTGTCGATGCGCTCCTCACGCGGCAGGTCTTTGCTGACGAAACTCTCCTGAAACGCCGGTGCGATGGACATTAACAGGTCCGCCCCAGCCAGCTCGGTAAGGTGGTAGTCGCCGCGCAGTGCCGCAATCAGCAGCACGGCGTGGTAGCCCCGCTCCGTATAGATTCGATAGGCGCGTTTGGTAGCGGCCAAGCCGGCCTGGCGGATATCGGATTCACTCGCCGCGGCCTGCGTGTCGTGGGCAACCTCCAGCAGAAAATCATCCAGACGACCGATCATGATCACGGCGAAACACTTTCCTGGCTCAATCCCTTTGGCTTGCGCCCGCTGGATGCCGGCCATGTGCCGTTCGCCGATGGCGATGGCCTGCGGCACCGTGAAACTGACGGTCATGGTAATAGTGATCCCCTCGGCGATGCATTCCTCCATGACATCCAGTCCCGCCCTGGTGGTTGGCAGCTTGACGGCGATATTGGGGGCCCACGCGTGATACCGCCGGGCCATGGGCAGCATGCAATCCCGGTCGCCGGCGCGCCCCGGGTTGACCTGTCCGCAGACAAAGCCCGATTGGCCTTGGCTGGCTTCGTATATTGGCATCACTTTCTCGGCTGTCCTGGTCACTGCAATCTGCATCAGCGTTTCGGCTTTCTGCTCCGGCGGGAGGTTGCGCGCCAGCACCGCCTCGATGGCCGGGGCCCACCGTTGGCGGTCTTTCACCAAAGCCAGATTCGCCAGATATGGATTCGTAGTGACGCCGATAGCGCCTCGTTCCAGGCCAAGCGCCAACTCGGCCGCCTCGGCCGAGTCGTGCCACCACTGCGTGGCGGTATTGTGAATCACCCAATCCAGGTAGGTTTGATGCGGCATGATTTCCCTCGTGTCGTTACCGTTATCGGACCTGACATCCCATTGATTTCCGAGGCGTAGGCAGTTCAAGGAGAATGGCGTCTTGGGCCGCCTATACTATAACGCTGTCGCCCAGCGCCGCTTCGGAAATATCATTATTAAGGAGAAAAAGTGTTGATATTCTTATTGACGGCCAAAACGAGCAGTGGGATAGTTACGCCGGTGAATCTTGACCGGAGTCAGTGTGTTACCCGGAACCCGAGGTGGGGAGGCGCCACGGGGCTTGCGGGGGCCGGGAGGAGCGAAGGCTCATGGTGCAGTCGGCTACCCTTGGGGAAGGTTCTGATCCAGCCCGCCTGCGAATCGTCTCTTCCAACACCTGTTTCCAATGCAATTGCTGTGCGGGGGGATGAAACGAGGCGCAGCCTTTCGTCTCATCTGTACTCTACACGTATGTACGGAAATTTTCGACGCCCCAACCATGTGGAATTGGGCACTCCAAGCGCAAAACTGGTAGGGCAGATAATGACGTAGCTCGAGAAGGGAGAGTACAAATGCAAAATAAACTCGCAACGGCCAGCGTCACCCGGCGTGAGTTCCTGAGTGCGGCCGCCTTGACGGCCGCACAGTACAGACGTGTTCTCGGGGCAAATGACCGGATCGGCATCGGGTTCATCGGGTTCGGGTTGATCGGCAAACAGCACGTGACCGATTTCAAGAAGTTCGGCGATGTAGATCTGGTGGGTCTCTCCGACGTCTACAAGCCGCGCTTGGAGGAAGGGCTCCAGTACATTGGAAATCCCAATGCCAAAGGATACAGCGATTTCCGCAGGATGTATGAGAACAAAGATATTCAAGGGGTCGTTGTGGCCACGCCGGACCACTGGCACGCGCTGCTCACCATCATGGCCTGCGCGGCGGGCAAGGACGTGTATGTCGAAAAGCCGATGACCCTGTTCATCGACGAAGGCAGGTGGATGA
>Ga0326728_10005702_pt1 | contig 34465 bp, 31 predicted proteins | sample MB3enrmetagenome_FD_207602 | JGI IMG/M metagenome (GOLD analysis project Ga0326728, IMG submission 207602) | Lab enriched peat soil microbial communities from McLean, Ithaca, NY, United States - MB31MN | ecosystem: Environmental > Terrestrial > Soil > Wetlands > Peat | place: USA: New York...
CGCCAGGGTTTCCAAAGTAGTCTTAACCTCGCCGTTGATGGTGATAACCGTGCTTGGGCTCAACATCCACCCAGCATACAATATGGACCCTATGTGGTCAATTGTTAAATGTTACGTTACACTAGGAACCAATGGATTCCCGCTTGCGCGGGAATGACGTGACTTTCGAGGGCGCAGGGAAGGGAGACTGTCCAATGAATCGTAATGCATTTTATGGGATGCCGCGCTCGAGGGTTGCCGCGAGAACGCCGACCACCGTTCGCCGGGTGCGCCTCATGGGGCTGCTGCTCGTGGGGTTGCTGCTTCTGGCGTACGCAGGAATCATCAGCGCAGCGCGCACCCGCCCAGCCGCGGCTGAATCGCCCACAACGCCGGCCTCTGCCGTGCAGCAATTTGTGGACAACCACACGCTGGCGGGCGCAGTGATGCTCGTGGCATCTCCGAACCGGGTGCTCAGTCTCGAGGCCGTCGGATATATGGATATCGCCCGAAAGCAGCCGATGCGGACGGACTCGCTGTTTTGGATCGCCTCCCAGTCCAAGCCGATGACCGCCACCGCACTGATGATGTTGGTGGACGAGGGCAAGGTGAACGTGGACGATCCTGTGGAGAAATACCTGCCGGAGTTCAAAGGCCAGTGGCTGAAGGCAGAGCAGGATGTGTACCACGTGCTGCTCAAACGCCCGGCACACCCGATCACGGTCAAGAACGTGCTGAGCCATACCAGCGGACTGCCATTCAGTTCACCCCTCGAGCAGCCCACCCTGGACCTGCTGCCGCTGGCGGCGCGCGTTCGGAGCTATGCCATGCTGCCGCTCGAGTTCGAGCCCGACAGCAAGTACAGCTACTCGAACGCCGGGATCAATACCGCCGGGCGCATTATCGAAGTCGTGAGTGGAATGCCCTACGCGCAGTTCATGGAGCAGCGCCTGTTCCAACCCCTGGGGATGAAGGACACCACCTTCTGGCCCAACGCGAAGCAAGTTGCGCGCCTCGCGAAGTCGTACCAGGCGAACGCGGCCAAGACCGGCCTCGAAGAGACCACTATTACCCAACTCCAGTACCCTCTAACCGACCGCACCCGTGAGCCCATGCCTGCTGGCGGCCTGTTTTCAACCGCCTCGGACGTGGCTCGGTTCTGCCAGATGATCCTCAATGGCGGCACGCTGGATGGCAAGCGCTACCTCTCAGAGGCCGCCGTAAGACAAATGACCAGCAAGCAAACTGCTGACGACCTCACGGAAAAGTATGGCTTCGGCTGGAGTGTGGGTGATGGTGAGTTTGGCCACGGCGGCGCTTACGCAACTAATATGACCATCGACACGCGGCACGGTCTGGTCTTCGTCTGGATGGTCCAGCACGCGGGCTTCCCCGGTGACGGCGCCAAGAGCCGCGACGCATTCATGGCCGCCGCCAAAGGCGCTTTTGCAAAGTAGGCGCAGTTATGGTCTTCCAAGTCAGAACACGACACCGGCAGAAATCCGAGGGCTATTCATCGCACCGATACTGAAGCCTTGCCGGATGTTGTCGGCCTGGATGAGTCGAACCCATACGTGCTTGCGGACCTTGACGTCGAGCCCACCGCCCACTGCCATTGCAAAAGCCGTCTCAGGCGTTGTCGAGATTCCACTGCACCCTGACGACGGACACGCCCCGCCCGGTAGTGGTTCCACTATTTCTCTCGCACCGTCGACTCTGCCAAATAGAGCGTGAACGAAGGGCGTAACACGTGGAACGAGCCGGATGGAATACTGCGGCCCGAACAAGTACATGAATCCGTGCCCTCCGCTGCCAACCGGCGTGAAGTTGGTAGTGCTGGCCCCGTAATAGTTGCTGAGGTCTGCGACCACACCCCACGACCGAAGGTTCGCTGAAAGGGCGGCATCCCAGCCATTAATCCCGACGTGTTCATCGTCCGTCCCGGTCGTGCGCAAATGTGAATAGCCGCCGAAGAATTCCACATCCTGCGCAAGCGCGGCGGGTGCGAGGCAGACCAAAACAACAAGACAGGAGATTTGTGTGCGCATCCGAAGCCTCCGCTGGACAGCGAGTTCATCCTGCACTTTCTGATGCCTCGAACAATGGCTGAAGTTGTACTTCGACCACGGCTCGTCGCCAAGATGTAGCTTGGCTCCGCCCGATTCCCGCCGAGGCCGAGTCGCCGGGGAGGGCGCCCGAATGGGATGCCAGCAACTCTGCCCTTCACCAAAATGGAAGCGGGGGGCCTAAACCAGGTTGATACATTGCCCGCGGACGTGGTCAGTTGTATGTCACGCCTCGGTTGGAAAACCAAAATTAGAAGAAAACGGCAGGCCTTTGTGGCATTAAAGCAGGGGGGAGTTAATCCCCTGACCTCGCGGGAGGCTGGCTCTCCATGACTAAGCGCAGAATGCGGTTAATGCGCGTCTGGTAGCCCTTCCCATGACCCTTGAGCCAATCGAGCACATCGGCGTCGAGACGAATGGTCAATTGCTTTTTCGCCGGGGGCCAGGCCATCGTGGCCTTTTTGAGAAACGTCCGGTCGAGCGGCGGAATGTCCGAATAGTCAATATCGGCATCCCGCATGCGGTCAATTCTTGCCAAGTCGCTTTTGATAGATTTTTTGTTCACGCCAATTCCCCTTCCTCATGGAGATGATGCGGGTTGCCTCATCGCGCGGTGCGTGGGCAATGACCACCAGACGCCCAGCCAGCAAACCCAAAGTGATGAGCCGCTCTTCTCCATAATCGAAACGATCATCTTCGAATGTGACGCAAGGCCCGGAAAAGACCTGCTCGGCATCTTCGAAGCTGAGGCCATGCTTGGCGAGGTTCTTCCGATTCTTCGCTTCGTCCATTCGTATTTCACCTCACTCCGGTGTAACTCTTTTTGTAGTTACACGCAACACGGTGTGCCGGCGTCGAACTCCCTCACCCCTGCTAACCTTCCACCCCCTACGGCGCCGCCCCAATTCCCAGACCGTTCAGATGCGCCGTCTCCATGTAGCCGTCTTTGATAATGAAGACGCCCGGGAATCGCTTCTCCCAGCCCTGGTTGGCGACGGGCATATATTGGCGGGAATTGGCTTCGATGGCCATCACTTCAGGCACGTGCGCGGCCAGGCTTGCTGACTGAATCAGCGAGGCGCCAGGGCAGGTCAGGTCTTGGACGCACAGAAACATCTTCTGCTTCTCCGCCACGGAAGCGGCGATCATCATGAAGCTCTGTCCCTTACAAGCCTTGAGCGCCGCCCCCGTGTAACCCATTTCGCGCGAGAGCAACAGCGACTCCAGATCGGTCAGCGATTCGTCAATCACCACTGGTTTGATCTTCGAGGCCGCCTGCATGGCGTTTTCGCGGTGGGCTTTCAGATCTCGCGCCGTGGGCTGCTCCACGTACTGGATGCGCCTGAACCCCTCGGGAGTGCGCGCTTTCACCGTGTTCAGGAAATCCACCAGGTATTGCACGTTGGGGCAACGCTCGTTGAAGTCGAGCGAGTAAACCCATTCCTTGACGCCGCGCTTTTTCTCAGTCTCGGTCGTGATCCGGTCCACGCGCACCACCCGCTCCACATCCCACTTCGCGTCGTCGCCGTTCAACTTGATTTTCAGGTGGGTGAGTCCATTGAAATTGATCCACTCGGAGAGCGTCTCCGGCAGCCCGTCATTGACGCGCTGCTTGATGTCGGAGTCATCGAGCGTGTCCACAGCCCCCACCAGGTGGTAGAGAGGCAGGCGCGGCTTCGGCTCTTTCAGGAGGTACCGGCTCGGGTATTCTCCTTTATATTCCGGCCCCGCGTAGTGGGTGAGATCGTAGGTCATGAACTCCGGCCCGTAGGTGTAATAACAATTCAAGCCGTGCAGCTTGCCAAACCCATCGTGCACAGCCGCGTCAAAAGCGCTCGCCGTCACTTCCGTGCAGAGTCCGGGGATCGGTTCCGCCAGGCGCATTTCCTGGCTGACTTCTTCCGCCGCCCGCAGATACATGGGCTGCAGCGCGTAGTTCAGATCGATGGGGTGACCGTATTCCGGGTAGTGTCCGGTGATCCTGGCAATACGTTGAGACAGTCTCTTCATTGCTTCGAGCGTGTCGGCGTGAGAAACCTTGTGCGAAGGGAACGACCAGGCGTTCCCGAGCGGCATTGAGCCGAAGCCCTTGGCAGCCTTGCCACTCTTCGAGCTCACCACGCAGTTCACATCGAGAAGCGTGGCGCTCGAAACCGTCACGCCGCCGAATTTGATCGGTACGCGATAGTTGTAATCTACGTAGCCGGTGGTAACCTCTTCAACCCGGATGTCCGTGCTGCGTAGCGCTGCCCTGAGGATGGCGGGGGCGGCGACCAGTCCAGCCATCGCAGATTTCAGGAATTTGCGTCGTTTCATTCTCATTTTTCTCCGTGCGCTCGCTGGTTTCTGATGGCATTAGACTCCCACTTAACCTGCCAGTCAAGCTCGCCCCGCTCGGGTGGTGTTTCAGTTTGATTCTTGTAGCGGCGGTCTCCGACCGCCGGTCTTGAATTCCCAAAGAGTTCCGGCGCTCAGAGAGCGCCGCTACAGCAAACTGAGACACTACCCGCGCGCACGCATCTTTCAGTGCTAGTTCTGCCCATTTGTCACTCGCACAATTCTCTTGACACCAGAACCCGTCCAGGGTAGCCTATAGCCTATGCTAGTTGTCGCAACAGAGCGCCGGCAAGCGGCGCGGCAAGGTAACGTCAGGTGGACCCGATTCTGCGGAAGGGACGGCGAGCCGTTCAAAACGAACTGGTTTTTGACTGCAAACGAACCCCGTCGAACCCCCAAAGGGGCCAAGAACCCACCTTTCGCGCGGAATCGAACCCGAATCCGCGACTCGAAAGGAGCCGGCGGGTGGGCAGTTACAAGGAGAGTTGCACTGATGCCATGCCGGGCCGCCATGAGTATAGGAGCCTCTCCAATGACTCCTCGACCCATTTCCAGAAGTACAGAATGTCGGTGCCAACCCTTCAACAAACCTCCGGGAACTCCAAAATTGACGGAACAAACCGGGAATATCTATGAAAACAAAGGACAAGGTCAAGAAGTCAAGGAGTCGAGAGTCGAATGCCAGAGCATGATCGAGCCGCAGCCTGGGGTTTTAACTTCTCGACTTCTCGACTCTCGACTTCTCGACTTTCTGAAGGCCGACGGCTGAAAGCTGAGAGCTGATAGCTTTCTTACAGGAACAAACCGGGAATGTCTGTGAAAACAAAGGACCGCTGTGGAAAACTTGCCGCGAAGCTGGAATGTCTATGAAAACAAACGCACTTAGCCTCATAATGGTGGTATGTTATTGAAAATACAGGTAGTTAGCTCGTGTCATGCGCCAAGCGCCAACTCTCAGGCGACAAAGTGTCATGTTCTTGGCGTCAGAGGCTAGGGCCGAGTATCAGGTGTCATGCGCCGGGTGCCAGGGGCTAGGACGTCAAACCTGGCACCCGACACCTGGCGCCTGACACCCGACACCTGAAACCTGGCACCCGACACCTGAAACCTGACACCCGCCTGCCAATTCGGGTGTACACTATGAAGCCGCATACCCGAAAGTCCTCGCCAGAGGTCCTGATATGAAGATCCAGCTAACTCTTCTATTATTTGCCTTACTTGTCCCTGTGGCATTGTTTGTGATCGGCCTGAAGAATATCGGCTTGAGTGCGGAGCAGAAGATCAGGCCGGCCTATGTTGCGGGAGGTTTCTACCCTGCCGATGCGAACGAATTGGGAAAGATGATCGACGGTTTTCTCGCGCAAGCCTCGCCCGAGAAACTGGATGGCAGCCTGGTGGCATTGATTTGCCCTCATGCGGGATACCAATTCTCCGGCGGGGTGGCCGCTTACTCGTACATCCAGCTTAAAGGCAGAAGCTATGATCGCGTCGTGGTGCTTGCTCCCTCGCATTACGAGAGTTTCCCGTTCTCTTCCATTTACGACGGAGAGGCTTACCATACGCCCTTGGGCGACGTCCCGGTGGACCATGACTTTGCGGCCAAGCTCACCAAACTGAGTTCGACCATCAAAATCTCGGACCGCGGACACGGAGTAGTGGAAATGCAAGGCGGGCGGTACGGTGAACACGCCCTCGAGGACCAACTGCCGTTTTTGCAGCGGGTGCTGGGGCAGTTCAAGATGGTGCCTATTGTCATGGGCGACCCCCGTTACGACGCTTGCCGCGCCCTCGGAGTCGCTCTCGCAAAGGCAGTGCAAGGCACCAACACGCTCATCCTGGTCAGCTCTGACCTTTCCCATTATCACACCTACGACGAGGCAGAGCGGATGGACCACCAGATTCTGAAGACGATCGAGGAGTGGGATTACCTGACCCTCTCCCAGAACATCGAGCGTGACATCTGGAAAGGCCCTTGCGGTGGCGGGCCCATCGTGGCTGCCATGATTGCCGCCGAACGTCTGGGCGCGCACCACGCGCAGATTCTCAAGTATGCGAACTCGGGAGATGTTACGGGAGACAAGAGCCGCGTGGTCGGCTACGGCGCGGTGGCCCTGGTGGCTGCAAAAGAAAAGGAGAACAAGAAGCACGATCGAAAGAGCGCTGAATTCTCACTCACTCCCGCTGAGAAGCAGGAGCTCCTGAAAATCGCGCGCCAGTCGGTCGAGGTCGCGGTTCGAGAAAAGAAGATCCTTCCCGTGCCCGCCGATGAGCCGGAGGCCCTCCGCAATGCCCGCGGCGCATTCGTGACCCTGAAGGAGCACGGAGATTTGCGCGGCTGCATTGGCTATATGTCGCCTGTGAAACCCCTCGCCGAAACGGTTCGGGATGTGGCCGCCTTCGCCGCGCTCGAAGACCGGCGTTTTCGCCCGGTCAGCGAGGGCGAATTGAGCGTTCTGCAATATGAGATATCAGTGCTCTCCCCGCTGCGCAAAGTCGATGACATCAATCAGATCCACGTGGGCCAGCACGGACTGCTCATCCGCAAGGGGGAGTATGAAGGCGTGCTCCTGCCTCAGGTGCCTACAGAAGAGGGCTGGGATAGGAAGACTTTCCTCGAGCAGGTGTGCGTGAAAGCGGGCCTGCCCGAACAAGCCTGGAAAGACGAGGATGCCGACCTCTTCATGTTCACAGCTCTGGTCTTTGGCGAGCCGCAGAATCCAAAAGCACCTTCGTTCGATGAGCCCTCGCATCAAAAGCCGCCAGGGCAGCAAGGGCCGCCGGTCCCAGGTTCACCACGGCCATGAGGATACCGGCTAGCAGGAATCCATATACCGGGAGCAGGTAGGCGCTCAGCACCACCGCGCCCAGGCACGCCCCAAGCAAGTCCAGGCCGTAGAGTATCCCCGGATTGCGATTTGAACTCAGGGCGGAGCGGGCGGCGCGGACCTTCGTCACGCCTTGCGGGATCTCCGGCTCGTCCGAGCCTGCGAAGTATATACGGCTGGCCAGCGGGAATTGATATCCGCCCATCAACCCCGCCAGCAGAGCCAGCGCCGGAAAGACCATGGGGCTGGTGGCGAGAAGCGCAGGCAGACTTCTGACGCTCGCGAGCAAAACAAACAGTCGGTAGAGGAGAAGGGGCGCCGCCGCCGCAAGAAGTTGCAGAAGTGAGAGCTTCAAGTATTCCCGAGATGTCATTCCGAGCGGAGCGACCCGTCGCCCGAAGGCTTTGGGCCGTAGGACGAGGAATCTCGCTCTGGACTTCCTAGATTCCTCGTCGTCCCGCGCCTCGGAGACTTCTCGGGATGATTGGCCAGCCGTTCTCTTCAAGGCCAGCCATGCTCCGGCCGCCATGCCTACCATGAAGAGGGCTACCAGGATGGCCAGTTGTTGATAGACGTACCCGTAGAGGGCTTGGAATCCGAGAAGAAGCAGCACTTCCAGGCCCAGCAGCGTGAATCCCATGGCCGCTACGCAAAGGCCCAGCGTGGCGCGGCGGCAGTGTACCGGAGAGTTTGCCTCGCCATCTCGCGACAATACAAAATCGCCTTGTGGCGATGTCGAATCGCCGCCACTCCGATGTCGTGCAACTCTGAGGTGCTCGTAAAGCCCAATCACCAGGGTTAGAGCGAAGGCAACGAGCGCCACGGCGCCCGCGATCACCGCGAATCTCAGCCCTGCCAACGATTCCATTAAATCGCGCCAGTGGGATTGGAATCGCGAGCTCCAGAGGACCACATCGAAATAGTAGGCGATGGGGGCGAAGTCCCGGTTGATGGGCGTCGCGGGCTGCGGCTCGATTTGCAGCTCGAGATCGAGCATACGGTCCGGCGACATTTGGTAGGGGATGTAGTACTCGCGAAAATACTGAGTGCGGATGCGGCGCTCGCGCAGCCGGGCCATCAGGACGGAGGGATCGCGAGTGAGCGAGTCCGGCTGGTTAGTAGCCAAAAAGTGGACCGTCTCGCCCGGGATGGCGACCACTTGGGGGAACACCGCGCGCAGCGTCTTTTCGAGGCACCTCAAAAGGTCTGCAAGCTCTTGGCTGATATAATTCTCCGCCCCCGTCACCTGGAAAGACAGGACTCCGCCAGGATCGAGCTTCTCCGCGGCTTCGAGGAAAAACTCCTGAGTGTAAAAGCGGTTCAATTGCGCGGTAAACGGATCGGGCAAGTTGATGATGATGACATCGAACTTCGCCTTGCTGGTCTTCAGGAACAACCGGCCATCCAGGCGGTGGATGAGCACGCGGGGGTCGCTGCGCGCGCGCGTCCAAGCTTGCGCAAAGTGGCGCTCGGCGACGCCCAGTATGGCCGGGTCCAGTTCGACGTACTCGACCCGCTCGAGGCTCGAGTATTGAAGGGCTTGGGCCAGGCTGCCGTTGATGCCTCCGCCAATCAGCAGCAACGAACGAGGCGCGGCGTGTTCGAGAAGCGCGAAGTGCACCGCCTCTTCGGCGGCCGAAGGGTCAGGCACGGTTAAAATCCTCAACCCGTTCTCGAAAAGACTGCGGCTTTGGCTCGTCGCCACCAGTGCCAGATTGCCATAAATGGAATTCCGCGACTCCACGAGGCTGAACCCATGCCACAGCAGCACCAATGATTTGGCCTCGAGCCAGCGAGCGGCGCGAGGGGTGAGAAGCGCAGCCACAAGAAGCAGTGCCAGCAGGACGCGGCGGTAGGCAGGCGCGCGCACCCCGATCCATGCGGCGGCCAGCAGGTTGAGCATGGCCACGCAGGCGGCAATTTCGAAGGAGGTGAAATAGCGGATCAAAAAGAGGCTCGCCAGTATGCCTCCCAAGCCCGAACCGGCGGCCTCGAGCAGGTAAACCGAGCTGGCCGCAGAGGCCGTCGAGGTGCGCGCTTCCTCGCCGCACAGCCTGCTGCCCGCCGCAAATAGACTGCCCGAGAGCAGACAGAAGAGGCTCAGAGTTGCAAGCGAGGTGAGGAACATCGGAGCCGGGCCCAGGATTTCTCCTGGGACCGACTCGAGCACTGGGCGGCTGGCGCGTACCGCAAAAATCGTCAACGGAAAAACTGCGGCGATCAGGGTTTCCAGACAGGCCATGAGTTTCCGGGAATCGCGCCAGCGCCCTGAAACCCTTCCCGACACGCTCGAGCCAATGGCCGTCCAAAGCAACCAACCCGCCAACATGATGCCAAGCGAAATCTCATTGCCGTAAAAGACCACGATCAATTCGCGCATCAGGACGATCTGGGCAATGACGGAAGTAAAGCCGATGAGGGACAAGATACATTGAAGTCGCACGGAGACCTTGAGTGCTCCTCGCGGGCCGGCATCGAATGTGGTTTGGTTACTCACCAGTTGGTCGCTTGGTGTCTTGGTGGTGAAAGGCTTTGCTTGAGGAAGTCCTGGCGTCACCCCGTGCGCTTACTTCTCGTCTTTCGCGAGTTCAGCCATCTCTTTAATGATTGAGGGCTCTCTCCCGAGCGCTGCCCCGCCACGAGACCCGCAACGGTCAGATCCTCGTCCAGGTCGGGCCAGTGGATGTAGGCGCCGTCTCCGAAGATTTCGAAATGGTTGCGCTCCTGTGGCGTCCCATGCCAAAGACGGGGGAACCAACCCAGAGGCACCATGATGGTCCGCCCATCCACCAGATCGACCGTTAGGTCCTCGTCGCTCACCTTGACCGATTTACCCCGTGGCTCCTGGACTTCAACGGCCAAAGAACTCATACCAACTCCTTATCTGAGAACCGTTGGCATTGCTCTTTAATTGTATCCCTATGAGTGCGATTCGCGCGAGGGAAAGCTGGCCGTGGCTACCCGCGATTACCAGTCTAATCGTGTCTCGCGCCGAATCCCCAAGCGCGGGTAGTGACGTCATTTGCAAGAGATCGGCGCTCCACGCTGTCGTCATTCCCGCGAAGGCGGGAATCCACTCCGCAAACGCTCGCGAACGTCCCATTCGACGGGCTGGATTCCCGCCATCGCGGGAATGACCGGTGGTTCGTAAGGGAGGTAATTCCAAGCGACGCCACTACCCAAGCGCGTTATAATACAGGTAAGAGGTTGGAGATGGGAAATCAGTACGTCGAAGAGCGCGATGGTGAGAGGCCTGACAGACGATGTGGACTTCAGCCGCAAGCCTGACACCGGACGCCCGGTCGACCTGTCATGAGTGGATTTCTGCTCGACACCAACATCCCTTCGGAACTGACCAAGCCCATGCCTGAACCTCGGGTAAGCGCTTGGGTTGACGCCCAGGACAATGCCCCTCTTCAACATGGCGGATGGGATGATCGCTGCCACGGCCCTTGAACACGGCCTTACCCTCGTGACGCGGAACGTGAAGGACTTTGCCGGTCTCGGCGTCGTTCTTCTCAACCCCTGGGACGCGGTGTGAATCTTCGCGCATCGGCGCTTGTGCCGGCCACAGGTTTCACTGAACTACACTTCTCGGCGATCATCTCCGGGGCGATCTCTCGAAGCTTATCGTAGCAGCCGGCTTCCCGATCTAGAACATCGGGACAGGTTAGTCCGGCGGCGTGTCACTGGTCACTCGTCACTTGTCACTGCTCTTGTGAGCCCGCGCTCACTCCAGGAATGAGAGCAAGGGGGCAGGCGTCCAGAAAGCGCCGTGCGCGCCTACTTGACGGTCATTGATAGAAACCCGGGAGCCGTAGAAAAAGCGCTCATGAACAAGTCGTGAGATGCGAAGGCTATCAGGCATGAGAAAATCCCACGGTCATAAATGCACTGATCGCGGTTGCCCGCATTGCACGCGCGCAAAGGCTGTAGCGGAGGTTGGCCAACATCCGGACGGAAGGTTGCGTCGCGAATTATGGAGCGGCTTCGACAGTGAGTCTGAGCCCAATGGCCTTGGTGACGGCAAGCAACGTGGACAGGCGAGGGTTGCCGCGGACGGACAACGCTCGGTACAGGCTCTCTCGCTCGATGCCGGCGGCCTTAGCAACTTTGGCGATGCCCTGGGCTTGGGCGAGGTGGCGCAAGGCAATGAGCAGAACGCGAGGTTCGTCCTCATCTTCCAATGCCGCTTTGAGGTACTCGGCGGCAAAGTCCGAGTCCTTGCGGAGCCGCCAAACTATGGCCTCGTCGTGGGAGACGCTGGTTTTACGTTTCACGAGGTTTCGCTCCTTTCTTTATGATCTTTGAGGTACTCCAGCGCCCGGTCAATGTCGGACGACTGTTTTCGTTTGTCGCCGCCGCAGAGAAGCAATACGCGTACCCTTCCCAGCATCGCGTAATAAACCCGGTAGCCCGGTCCCCAATCGATCCGCAGCTCGCACACACCCTCTCGCAAGGGCTTGCAGTCGCCAAAGTTCCCGGCAGTGAGCCGGTTAATTCGGCTGGCAATCTTCGCTTGTGCGCGGGCATCCGCCAGTTCCGACAGCCAATCGTCAAAGACATCTTTTCCGGCGCGGCTGACGTAGTGGCGAACCTCGATCACGTTCTTATTGTAACTTATAAATCATACACTGACAAGTGAGGATGGTCATGTTCTGGCCTTGCTCTTTTCCGGAGAAATGAGAGAAGGGGAGCGGGCCGGCCCTGGTGGAGAAAAATGAGCATCACCGGGTGTGGGCCGGAGTCTCCAAGCCGCGCGGGCGGCGCCGACATCGCATTTTGTGCCGGCGACCGTTAAGAAGCCGGAACAGCCCACGGATAGGACGCGGTGACAGAAATATTGCCCGTCTTCGGGGGGCGCGTACATGAAAGGCAATGTATGCGCCACCCACGTGGCCCGCGGTCAGGACTGTACCCAGCGTGCCTACCCGCTACCAGCTATCGGGCGGCCTAAAAAGATGCGGGCAACATGCATGATAGGTCATAAGTGGCCTTATAATGAGAACGTATCCCCACCGCAATCCTGGGGGTGCATGGTCTCGGGCCCGACGGTTGGCGCTTAAGGCAGCTCGGCCTGAGCAAATGGGGCGTCCTAGCCCGTTGCGTTCCTATACGAGATGAAGCGAACGATATTGAACGAGGTGCTCTCCCGGAAGCCAGAAGTCCTTCTGTACCACTACACCAGACAGAGCGGGCTTCTCGGGATTATCGGTAAGAAGGAAATTTGGGCAACGCACACCCAGTACCTGAATGACCGCCGTGAATACCTACACGCTCTTGGGGTGGTGCGCGAAGAAATCGATAAGCTCCTGGTTTCGTCTGGCCAGGAGAGCCGAACTATTCTTGAGGAGATGAAAAACGGCATATCGGGAATAGAGCGCATGAACGTGTGCGTTTGCTCCTTCTCGGAGGACCGAGATTCGCTCGCCCAGTGGCGCGCATACAGCTCTGGCGCATCCGGATTCGCCATTGGATTTCCCGGAGACTTTCTTGCGGAGGTTGCTGAAGGCAAGCAGTGGTATCTCGCTCCTTGCATTTATGAGCCAGACCAACAAAGAGCGCTGATTCGAGCCCTCGTGGAGGAGGTGTTCGAGCAAAATGTGGAGCGAAGGGATAGGAACGAAGCTGAGCAGGATCATCTGCCACTAGGCGGGAGTCTATGCGCCTATTTGCACCGCTACGCCCCTCTACTAAAAGACTATTCCTTTCGGGGCGAGAAGGAGTGGAGGGTTATATCTCGTCCACTTTTCTGTGAGCATGAGCTCTTCGATTTCCGTGAGGGAAATTCGATGCTCATTCCTTACTACAGGCTGCCCCTCATCGACAAAAATCAGAACTTCCGCATTCATGAAGTGGTGGTTGGTCCTACGCCGAACGAACAACAGCCGCAAAGGTCCGTGAAGAGTTTTCTCGTCCGCCACGGCTACGAGGAGGTGCCCGTGGTACTATCTGGCGTACCGTACCGCAATTGGTAAAGTTAAACAACGTGGGTGGCTCCGACATCGCCTTTTATGCCGGTGGCCGTTAGGTTGCCAGGACAGGCTACGGATTGGACGCGGTGACAGAGATATTGCACGTGTTCGTGGGGCGCATCCATGACAAGAGTTCGGCTGCTCAACACAGTTATGAACGCAGAGCACCAATTTGAAACTGAACTTGAAACCTTCCGAAAAGAATGTGAGGAAGCATCGCAATTCTTCTACGCGTTCCTTGCGGTGCACGAAGTTGCGAAGCACAAAAGACAGGTGTTCCGTTTTCTTAACGGGAATCCTCTATTTTGGAACACAGTTGTGGGTGCACTCCAGACGTCAGCTTTGATCGCGCTAGGACGTATTTTTGATCAAGATTCTCCACACAACTTGGACAAGGTTCTTCGCATTGCCAGGGACAATCCTGAGATCTTTTCAAAGCTGGCTCTCGGCCGACGTAAACAGGGCAACCAACGAGAAGCGCCTGATTGGCTCGATAAAAACCTTCAACGGGTATATATGCCGACGACAACAGATTTCAGACGCCTCAAAAGGCATGTTAAGAAATACCGGAGAATTTACGAGAGTAATTATCGCGACCTGCGCCACAAAGTTTACGCGCACAAGGTTGCGTCAGATCCGGCTGAAATTCAGGCCCTGGTGGCAAGAACCGACATTCGTGAAATGGAACGGCTGTTCGTATTCTTGCTCAAAGTGCACGAAACTCTATGGCAACTGTTCTTTAATGGACGGAAGCCGGTGCTTCGGCCGCTGCGATACTCGGCAAAACGTTTGAGGAGCTCACAGTCTCCGCCCAGTCACGGGAGCGGCGTGCATGAAGATATTACAAGGGAGGCCGTGAAGGTGCTCGAGGCGTGCGCGGGCCAACCCGGCTGCTAGTCCTGCCAGGGCCAGAGTTCCGGTGTGGCCTAAACAAGACGTCAAAGGGAAAGGAAAAAAGGGTCAAGGAGGAAACACTTCCCCGCCACAACGAACCCCGAAGGTGTTGAACCTGTTGTCAGGTCCGAGCCAGAAGCGCTTCGATACCCGAACGTTCGTAGGGTCGTTGTTCCAGCACCCGCCACGCAGAACACGCGCCCCGAGGAAATCACCGCCCACCCTGAGGAACCGACCGCGCCCCCGCCCCGCAGGGTCGCGGGAGGGGCTGCTCTGATAGTACTTATCGTCGGCCCAGTCGTTCACCCACTCCCATACATTCCCCAACATGTCGTACAACCCGAATCGGTTGGCTCGTTTCTCGCCCACCGGGTGCGCCTGGTTCCCGCTGTTTCCGACATACCAAGCGACTTCGTCAAGCGGCCCATAGCGCGCCTCCGTGCTCCCGGCCCTTGCCGCATACTCCCATTCGGCTTCGGTGGGCAGCCGACCTCCTGCCCAGGCGCAATACGCCTGCGCGTCGTCCCAACTGACCATCACCATCGACAGCTGCTCGTTGCTCCAACCCGGGTTGAAGTCTGGAGCGGTGGGCATAGCTCTTCCAGTCCCTGCCGCGAAGCGTTTGTACGCCCCCACCGTCACTTCCGTCTGCCCCAGCCAGAAACCCTTCGTGATGGTCACCTGATGCGGCGGTTTCTCGCTGTCTTCGCACTCGTTGTCTCCCGGCGAGCAACCCATCTGAAAGCTGCCCGGCGGAATCCACACGTACTCTAGCCCGTCTTTGGGATTGACCTTCGCCTCACGCTCGCCGTCAGGGGGCGCCGTGAGCCGAGCGCCGTCGTGCGGACAGAACTCAACATCATCGGAGTAGGTCTGATGGCAGGTGTGGCAGATCCTCATGAGCGCCAGTGAAACTCTCCCGTGGCGTGGATTCTAACAGAAGTATCGCCGCAAAGGCGAGCGCGCAGAGTTGGTTTGCAACTCTGCGGCTCTTCGACGGTTCCGCGTGTACAAGCCGCGGAGTTCAAGAGCAACTCCGCTCTACCAAAGCCAAAAGGCCCGGTCGCGATTGTGTAGGGCGGGTCTGAGATTTCAAATGCGGACGGGAAGTAAATGTCGTATCCGAATGCCGGATTCAGTTACGGCGACCATCGCGCCGGATTTGAGCTCATCACCACATTGTTCCAGCACGCGGACCAAAAGATCCGCGAGCTGTTTGGCTTTCAGCCCTTCGATGCGGATGCGAATCACCGACGGCCCCGCCGCGCCCGAAAGGGCCAACTGGGCGTGAAAATCCGCGTCCAGGGTAACGACGATCTGCGCATGGTCCCGAGCTCGCGCGAGGATGGTGCTGCCGGCGGCAGCCGCAAGGCCAACTTCGCCGACGTGGTAGGCTTTCAGGCCCGCGTCGCGCAAGTGGAGTATGGTAGATCGCGGTAGGCCCTGGTCGAGAAGGAGCATCAGCGGGCAACGACCCTGAGAAAGATTTTGTCGTCGAGGGAGGCGGCGGCGAAAGCGAGCGCCTGGCGAATATCTTCGTCTTCGAGTTCCGGGTACTGGCGTTTGAGCTCGGCACGGTCGGGATAAGTCGCGAGGGCTTCAAGTACGCGGCGGACTGTTAGGCGCATGTTGCGGATGCACGGCTCGCCGTTCATGCGGGCCGGGTCGGTCGAGATACGGTCTAAGTTCGCCATGGTCTGGTTCTCACTCCTTAGATTTTATCAGTGCGGCGAGCCAAAAGCAAAAGCGGGTATTTCATCTCCACGGCATTTGACTTCACTGTGATGGTCGGCTAACCTGAAATGGCGGGGTTAATCCATCCGCGGACCGCGGGTTGCTGGAACGGAGTCTTGGTGCTGCAAACAAACTGCAGGGATTCTTCGGCCCCAAAGAACAGGGCCTCAGAATGACATCGCTCGGGGTAAGGTCTCGATCGTGAGAAGAGTTTATTTGGACAACAACGCGACGACGCCGCTGGCGCCGGAAGTGTTCGAGGCGATGAAGCCTTACCTGCTCGAGGATTTTGGCAACGCCTCTTCCATTCATTGGTACGGCCAGCGGGCCAAGAACGCGGTCGAGACGGCTCGCCAGCAGGTTGCGAAGCTGCTCAATGCCCGGCCCGGCGAGGTGATCTTCACGAGCGGAGGCACGGAAGCGGACAACGCTGCCCTCTTTGGAATTGTGCAGGCCGCGCGTGTGGCGGACCCGCACATCATCACCACGGGCATCGAACACCATGCCGTTCTCAACACGGCACAGGTGCTTGAAAAGCGGGGTGTCAGCGTGACTTACGTGCGCGTTGGGGCAAGCGGGGTGATCGATCCGGAGGACGTGCAGCGCGCCATCCGCCACGAAACCGTGCTGATTTCCATTATGCATGCAAACAACGAAATCGGGACGATCCAGCCGTTGGCGGAAATCGGGGCAATCGCCCGCGAGCACGATATCTATTTCCACACTGATGCGGTTCAGTCGGTGGGCAAGATTCCCATGGACGTCGAGAAGCTTGGTGTGGACCTGCTTTCACTCTCCGCGCACAAGTTGAACGGGCCGAAGGGTGTGGGCGCAATGTATATCCGCAAAGGCACCCACCTCGAGCCGCTGCTTTTCGGGGGCCATCACGAGCGCGACCGCCGTCCGGGCACCGAAAACGTGCCGGGGATTGTCGGCCTCGGAATGGCGGCGGAACTCGCCGGGGCTCACCTGGAGGAGAATGGGCATGGCATAGCAGCCCTGCGCGATCGCCTGGAGCGAGGCATCCTCGAACAGGTCCCGGCCGTCGGCGTAAACGGTGACCCGGCGAGGCGAGTTCCCAACACCAGCAACCTCTGCTTCGATTACGTCGAAGGGGAAGGCTTCGTCATTGCCATGGATTTGAGGGGGTTCGCCTGCTCGACTGGGGCGGCGTGTTCCTCGGGTTCGGTCGAGCCTTCGCACGTCCTCTCCGCTATTGGCAGAACGCCGGAGCAGGCAAGATCGAGCATCCGCTTCAGCTTGGGGCGCTACAGCACTGCCGAAGATATCGACGCCACGCTTGCAACCCTCCCGGCCGTGGTCGAACGACTCCGTGCAGTATCACCGCGCTGGGGGCTGGGAACTAGGAGCTAGGGGCTGGGGACTGGGGGCTAGGGGCTGGGGACTGGGGGCTAGGGGCTGGGGACTAGAGATTGGGGCCTAAGAACCAGCTACGGGGTTGGGGGACTAGGGGCTGGAGTAATCTTGGACTTAAGATTTGAGATTTTAGATCTCAGATTTTAGATCTGAGAATTTAGATCTTAGATTTTGCATTTTGGATTTTGCATCGAGGTTTCGACTTTCCATTCTCGAACCTCAAACTCCCAGCCTCCATTTTCCAGTTTCAAGTTTCAAGTTTCCAGTTTCCATCGTCCAGTTTCCATTTTCGAATTTCGATTTTCGAATTTCGGTTTTGTCCCGTGATGACCATTGCTGTAGCGATGAGCGGAGGCGTGGACAGCTCCACTGCCGCCGCCCTGCTCGTCGAAAACAATTCGGGCTCCGATCCGGCCACAGAGCGCGCCTACGCCGCTTCGGTGATTGGGCTGACGATGCAGTTGTGGAACCAGCGTCGTTTGCCAAGCCTCCAGGGTCCGGGGCACAGCGAGAGCGTGTTAGGGCACGCCAGCGGCCGCTGCTGTTCGCTTGATGATGTTTATGATGCGCGGGCCGTAGCGCAACTCCTGGGTATTCCACACTACGTCGTTAACCTCGAACGTGAGTTTGAAGCGACGGTGGTGCGGCCATTCGTCGCACACTATCAGGCGGGAGAAACACCCATTCCATGCAGCCTGTGCAACACTGAAATCAAGTTCGAGCGGTTTATAAACCTCGCCCGCCAGATCGGCGCCGAGCGCATCGCCACCGGCCATTACGCCCGGCTCCGGCGCGACGAAAGGACGGGCCGCTTTCAACTCTTGCGCGGAGTCGACCGGAGCAAGGACCAGGCATACTTCCTGTTTGGCTTAACCCAGGAGCAGCTTGGGCGCGCCATTTTCCCGCTGGGCGAGCTGAGTAAGGAGCAGGTGCGCTCGATAGCGCGCGCCCGTCAACTTCCCGTGGCAAAGAAACCCGAAAGTCAGGAGATTTGCTTCGTCCCCTCCGGCAATTACCGCGACTTCATCGCCGCCTACCTGGGGGAGCAAGGGAAGAAGCCGGAATCGCAACCGGGTGAGGTCGTCTCGACCGACGGACAGGTTCTTGCCCAGCACCGCGGGATTCACAATTTCACCGTGGGCCAGAGGAAGGGTCTGGGAGTGGCCGTGGGCTCGCCACTCTATGTGGTGCAACTCGAGCCCGAAAAGAACCGCGTCGTTGTGGGACCCGAGCAAGAGTTATTTCAGCGGAAGTTCGTAGTCCGTGGCGTCAACTGGATCCGCCCGGTTCAGGAAGGTGAAGTGCTCGCAGCCCACGTTAAAATTCGCCATAATCACCCCGGAGCGCCAGCCCAGGTTGAACCGCATGGAGCGAGCGAAGCCATCGTCACTTTCCGCCAACCCCAGCGCGCGCTCACTCCCGGGCAGGCGGCGGTTTTCTACGACGAAGACGAAGTGCTGGGCGGGGGCTGGATTGAGCGAGTGATTCCTCTCCTTAGTTAGGGAGGAGCTAGGCGTGTTTGCGGGTATGCTGGTGCTCACTACCACCCCTGCCCCTACCCTGCGAGGAGGGGAGTTAATCTCGCAAACCAAGGTTAGATGAAGAGTTGCTCGTCCTGCGCTGCCTCGCTGACGCTGGTCGTCCGCCGCCGTGAGAACAGGAATTCCAAGCCAGCTTGCATGCCTTTGATGACCGCCGAGAACTCTTGGATAGGCGCCAGCACTCCCCGCTGCACGGTCTCCGAGGTGGTTTCAACCTTCTGAACCAGATCGGAAACCATCCGGTCGATGCGCATGACCTGCGTGCGTGACTTGTCCACGACTTCAGCTACCAGTCCATCCACGTCACTGGTCCGTTCGCGGAGCATCTTGCTGATGTCGGCCAGATTGCTGGTAATGGTCCGCAAAGGCTCGCGGGCATTGCTCAAAATCTCCGTCACGGTTTGCGCCAGTGGATCAAAATGCTGCTTGATGTCGGCGCGGATAGCCTCGATATGATCTGGAACTTTGCGCAATGCTAGCCAGATCGCGATCGTCATTCCACCCTGGATCAGTACCGCCACGGCCACAAGGATTAGCGCAATGGTCAGCCCGGTAGTTTGCTCCATGGTTCGCTCACCAGTCCTTCTGGGCCCAGCCTCTCACTTGGCCTTGGCTTTTTCTTCCTGGTATGCCTGCTTACCTGCTTCCAGCGCTGCGGAGAGGAGTTCCTTCTGCTTGGTCACAAGGTCCTTCCCTTTCTCCACAGCACCTTCCGCTTGGCGTCGCAAATCTTCCGTCTTCGCCTTGACGTAGTCTCGGCCTTCTTCCGCTTTTCCCGCGATATACTCCCGAGCCTCTTTCCCAGACTTTGGTGCTAGTAGGAGGGCCACGATTGCCCCCAGACCTAGACCCGCGAGAAAGAATCCCAGATTCGTCGCACCACTGCCCTCTTCGCTCATAAGCTACCTCCGCCTCAAATCATCGAAAGCGTGCTTCGCGCGGCTTCTTTGCCAGCCCCAACTACCCCGGCAAGCCGCTCCCGTTGCTTGGTCACTAATTCCTTGCCCTTGTCGACCAACTCCTCGGCTTGTTCCCTGAATTCTCGACCTCTTGAAGCGACGTAATCCTTGCCTTCCCCAGCCTTCTTGGCGATAAACTTCCGGGTCTGCTCCCCAGTCTTTGGTGCAAGGAGCAAGGCCACGGCTGCGCCAACGCTGACTCCGGCGATAAAATAGCCAATCCCTGCTGTCACGCTACATCGAGCCATAATCCACCTCCAATCTTACAAAACGCAGTGTAGCACAAGAACCGAGTGTCAAGCAAAAAATCAGCAGTTACTTAAGCTTATAAATAGACGGTCCAGACGGCTTATTTAGCGATCGTTCTTCATTGCCGCGTTAAAGTGCTCAACAATCCGTTGCGCTTGGCTAGAGTTTACCACTTGACCAAGTTCTTCCGCTGATAGGCCTTGCAACGCGCTCAAGCTGCCAAAATGTGCTAGAAGCTTGGCGGCCGTCCTTTCTCCTATCCCGGGTATGTTTAGTAGCTCACTCGCGAGTTCCCGTTTCCCGCGCCGTGCCCTGTGAAAGGTCACGGCAAAGCGGTGCGCCTCGTCACGGATTTGCTGGATCAAATGAAGTGCTGGAGAGTGATGATCGAGAACGATGGGTTCATCTTCGCGCCCCAAGAGGTAGAGGATTTCCTCCCGCTTGGCGATGCTCGCCAACGGTTGATTAATGATGCCAAGCCGCTCCAAAGCTTCCGCGGCGGCGTGAAGCTGGCCGATTCCTCCGTCAATCAGAATCACGTCGGGCAGCGTCTTATGTTCCTCCTGAAGCCTCTTGTAGCGGCGTCCCACGACTTCCATCATGCTGGCAAAGTCGTCGTTTTGCGGAACCGTCTTGACGATGAATTTGCGGTAGTCCGATTTCTTCATGCCGCCACCTTCCCAGACCACCATCGAGGCCACGATATCCGAGCCTTGAATGTGGGAAACATCAAAGGCCTCAATGCGATTCGGCGGTTGGGGCAGGTCGAGCGCCTCGGCCAAGCTCTCCAGCACCTGGCGTACCTGGGGCTTCAAAACTCGAAACCGTCGCTCGAACGAATGGCGCGCGTTCCGGGCGACCAGCTCGAGCAAGGCGCGTTTTCGCCCCGCCTGCGGGGTCAGGATCTTCACCGGATGTCCTCGCTTCTCGGCCAGCGAGTCTTGTAGGAGTTCGCGATCCTCGAAGTCCACCGGCACATGGATCTCGCCTGGAAGATACTGCTGGTCGAGATAAATCTGCTTAAGCAGCGATGAGAAGAACTCGCCAGCATGGAACCCCTCGAGGTCTTCCCAGAAAAATTCGCGCCGGTCCAAGACGCGTCCCCCACGCAAGTGAAACAGGTTCACGGCTACTAGCTGGCCTTCCTGGTGGAAGCCCAGGATGTCGGCTTCCTGCCCGGACCACGCCGCCATCTTCTGGCGCTCGCGAAGCTCCTCGACAGTCGTGATCTGGTCACGGTAGCGCGCGGCGTCTTCAAAAAAGAGCTTCTCGGACGCTTCCGCCATGCGGGTGTGCAGGCTCCGCACCAAGTCGCTTTCGCGTCCTTCGAGCAGCATGCGAACGTCCCGCACCGCTTCCGCGTAACGCTCTGTCGTGGTCAGATTTTCCACGCAGGGACCCAGGCAGCGCTGGATATGATATTGGAGGCAGGGCCGGGGATGGTAGCGCGTCAAATCAACGTTGCAGGATGGGACCAGAAAGTGGCGATGAATGAAATCCACAATACGATAAGCGAGATTGGCGGGAAAATACGGGCCATAATAGACAGAGCCGTTTTTCTTGATGCGGCGCGTCACATACACGCGCGGGAAACGCTCCTGGAGAGTGAGCTTGATGAAAGGATACGATTTATCGTCTCGGAGCAGGATGTTATAGCGCGGCTTGAACTGCTTGATGAGGTTGTTCTCGAGCGCCATCGACTCCCGCTCGTTGTCCACGAGGATGGTCTCGAGGTCGTCTGCCATATCGAGCATGCGGTCCCGCTTTTCATCCCCGGGACGCGACTCTTGGAAGTAGGAGCGCACGCGGTGACGGAGTGACTTCGCCTTGCCAACGTAGATGGGCCGTCCCATCTCATCCTTGAAGATGTACACTCCGGGCTTGGCAGGCAGAGCTTCGGCTTTTTGAACGAGCGCAGGGTTCACCAAGCCTCCTGAGCTTATTATCCGCCAGCGCCGAGCGTTGTGAAAGTGACAAGTGACAAGTGACGAGTGACAAGTGACGAGCCGGCAGAACCGCACTCGTCACTTGTCACTCGTCACTGCTGTATTGACACTTGGCGCGATTAAGGGCGAGAATTGTGATTATGCGGTGGATGGTTCGTAAGGCGCTGTTGTCAATCCTCGTATTCCAGACGGGTGGGCCAATCCTTTGCGCACAAAACCAGCCAGCGCAACCTGCTGCAAATAAAGACGACCCCGTGCGAGCCTTCGCTTCACCGCCGGCGGTAAAGTCGGTGGAGATCGGCGATTTTTACATGCGAAGGAGAAAGTACAACGCCGCCCTGAGTCGATTTCAGGAGGCGTTGAAGACCGACCCGCATTACGCGCCCGCCTACCGGGAACTGGGAAGAGTCTACGAGAAAATGGGTCAATGGCAGAAATCGCTGGACGCCTATCGGAAGTACCTGGACGAACTGCCTTCAGCCAGGGATGCGCGAGAAGCCAAAGACATTCACAAAGCCATTGCCCGCCTGCAAAAGGACATTGTCGCAGAAGGGCCGGTGTCAAGCAGTAGGCAGTAGGCAGAAAGCAGTAGGCAGTGGGCAGTCGGCAGTAGGCAGTCGGCAGTGGGCAGCAGGCAGTCGGCAGTAGTCCGAAACTAGTCCACACCGTTCTGTTTTCCACCTGCTGCCGGTGAATTCTTTTCTTCTTACTTCTTGCTTCTTGCTGCTTTAACTCATTCGGCAGGGCTCGCAGCCTCAGTGTCGAAGTAATCTCGCAGAATACGCGCGGCGTGTTCCGCGTCCTCCTCCCGCACCAGGAGTGGAACGTCCAGCACAGGCAACACCTCTGCTGAGAATTCACCCAACAGCAGGGAAGGAATGCCTTGCTCTTGCAGGACCTTCTTGGCCACGTCGATATCCATCAAAGCAGTGGCGCCGGTGAACACGCGGACCGTGACGAGCTTGGAGTCGGGGGAGCCGGCACTTTCTGTTTGAGGTGGCGAGCCTGGCGCGAGTTGCGCGCCGCAGTCTTCGCACTTAGTTGTTCCTTCCACGTATTCCGTCAAGCAGCTTGGGCAATAGGACATGGCTAGAAAACGCCTCCACTGCTAGTATAGCTGTTTCCTGGTCAGTGGCTAGTGGCCAGTGGTCAGTGCCCAGTGGCTAGTGGTGAGTGGCTAGCATTTGCTGGCTGGTGGCTTGCAGCCGCTCGCTACTCGCCAGTGCCGAGGAATCCAGATCAGAAACGGAGATCATCCATGGCAATCAGGCGCCTGACAAACCTGAAGCATAGCGGAACGGCGAGATACGGGACGCTGGTTATTCTTATGCTGGCGGGCGGTCTGCTCGGCCACCGAAACTTGGCCGGACAATCCGGTTACGACCTCCTGATTATTAACGGCCACATCCTCGACGGCAGCGGAAGCCCTTGGTATGCGGGCTCTGTCGCCGTAAAGGACGGGAAGATTGCCGCTGTGGGCCGGATTCCGAACGGCGCGGCACAGCGCGTGCTCGACGCCGGAGGATTGACCGTTGCCCCAGGTTTTATCGACCTCCACAGCCATTCCGATTACACTCTGCTGGTGGACGGAAAAGCGGAGAGCAAGATCCGGCAAGGAGTGACAACTGAAATCCTGGGCGAGTCGGAATCGGCGGGTCCCGTGCTGGGCGCTGCCGCGACGGAGTGTGACAAAGAGATGACTCGCTACGGCCTCACACGAGACTGGACGACTTTGGGCGAGTATTTCGCGCGCCTGGAGCGGAGTGGAAGCTCTGTCAACATTGCCTCTTATGTGGGCAGCGGCCAAGTGCGCATGGACGTGATGGGCAATGTGAACCGGGCGCCGACCGCCGAGGAGATGGGAATGATGAAAGGCCTGGTTGACCACGCGATGCGCGAAGGCGCCCTCGGACTTGCCTCAGGCCTGATTTATCCGCCCAACTCCTTCGCCACGACCGATGAGCTTGTCGAGCTCGCGCAGGCGGCCGCGCGCTACGGCGGCATTTACACCAGCCACATTCGAGGCGAGGGGAACCACTGGAAGCGGGCGATCGACGAGGCCATCGAGATCGGCGAGAAGGCGCATGTGCCCGTTCATGTTTTGCACTTCAAGATCGACGGCCAGGCGAACTGGGGGCAAATGGCGCAACAAATCAGCGAGGTTCAGGCAGCTCGCGACCGCGGCGTGGACATCACTGTAGACCAATATCCCTATATCGCCTCGATGACCGGGCTTGAAATGTGCCTTCCCCCCAAATATCTCGAGGGCGCCTCCGAGCAGGTGGTAGAGCGATTGAAGGACCCCAAAGGGCGCGCGGAAATCCGCGCAGCCATCGCCAGTGGCCTGCCGGGCTGGGAAGCCGACCAGGTGAAGAGCGTAGGCGGGTGGCATGGAGTGCTGGTGGCGTCGCTCCAAAAATCTGAGAACAAACAATACGAAGGCAAACGCATGGACGAAGTGGCGAAGGAGATGGGCAAAGACCCCGTGGATGCGCTGTGCGATTTGCTGATCTCCGAGGGCGGCTCTGCTGAGGCAGTCTACTTCAGCATGAGCGAGCCTGATGTGGAGTTGGCCATGAAGCAACCGTGGCTGGGCGTGGGCTCGGACGGCGTGGCAGTCAGCCCCGCCATGGCCTTCATAGGCAAGCCGCATCCACGCTTTTATGGCACGTTCCCGCGCGTGCTGGGCGTCTACGTTCGGGAGAAAAAAGTCCTGACGCTTCCGGACGCCATCCGCAAGATGACTTCATTCCCTGCCCAAATCACCGGCCTCACCGATCGTGGCCTGTTGCGGCCCGGTATGGCGGCGGACATTACAATCTTCGACCCCAAGACAGTGATCGACAAGGCTACCTTCCAAAATCCGCTGCAATACCCATTTGGAATACCTTACGTCATCGTGAACGGCGTGGTGGTTATCGACCAGGGGCAACATACCGGCGCAAAGCCGGGACGCGTGCTGTACGGGAGAGGAAAATCGTAGCGGCTCTGTCCAACTTCGATAAAGCGGATGAACGGATTGTCTTTGCGTTTAAGGTCCCGGCGCGCTCTGTCCAAGTTGCGCGCCACGGTCGCATCGAGTAGCATATGGTTAGAGTCAAGGAGGGGCACGTCCGCATTGGAGGACGATGATGGACGAAAGGCGATTACTGGAACGTATTGGCGTGAATCCGAAGATTTTTGGCGGCAAGCCGATCATCCGAGGCCGAAGGATTGCTGTCGAACATGTACTCGGGATGCTGGCCGCCGGAGATACACCCGATGACATTCTGCAAGCCTACCCCTGGCTGGAAAGAGAAGACGTCGAGGCCTGTCTGGTCTATGCCCGTAACGCTCGATAAAGATTTTTGGAGCTTGCCGTGCTCCTCCAGTCTCCTCATTGTGGAATCCATCGTGCTGACCTAACAGGCTGTGCTCCCCCCACGCTGTCATTCCGAGCGGAGCGAGGATTCTCGCTCTGAGTATTTTCGAGGCAGTGCGAGATTCCTCGTCGTCCGCCAATAAGGATGGCGGACTCCTCGGAATGACAGGCCAAACGAGTTTTTTCGCACCCGCTAAGGTCAGCGCTACAGCGGGGTCCAAACAGGCTCGAGATGCAAAAGCGGCAGCAAGCTGCCGCACTCCAAAGCCGAAGGCGCGGTTACGGCACAGGCGGGAAGATCACCGCCAGCCCGCCGCCCGGCGCCAAGTGGACATCGAGCTTGTCATCAGCTTTGACGCGCTTGGTGCTGATGGTCAGACTGGTTCCCTCCGTAGCTGCCACCGGGCCATCCGAAAAGATCTGAGCTTCGTACTCTCCTTGAGCAAGGAAATCGAGAGGCAGATCCAAGTCTCGCGCGTCCCAATTCGTCATGCTTCCCAGATACCACGTGTTGCCGTGTCGGCGGGCGATGGTGACGAACTCTGCCGGTTGGCCGTTCAAGACTTTGGTATCGTCCCAGACGCTCGGGACCTTATCCAGAAATTCCATCCCGGGGTTGTGGTCATAGGCCTCGGGATAATCGGCCAGCATGACCAGCGGGCTCTGGTAAACAACGTACATGGCCAGTTGTTGGGCGCGCGTGCCTTGCGACATGGGCTGAAGGTTGCGCGCCACAAAATGGCCGCGCGCAGCATTGTTGAAGGCCCCGGGAGTGAAGTCCATGGGCCCGGCAAGCATGCGAGTGAAGGGAATTGTCACGTCGTGCTCCGGGGTGACGCGTTCGCTCCACTTGTTGTACTCCATGCCCATCACGCCCTCGCGGGTGAGAAGATTGGGATACGTTCGGCGCAGGCCGGTGGGCTTATACGCCCCGTGCAAATCCACCACAAGGTGATGCTGGGCGGCCGTGCGCACGCAGCGCTCGTAGAAGTTCACCATCTCCTGATCGTCGTGATCCATGAAGTCGACTTTGATTCCCGCCGCTCCCCATTTCTCGTAGAGCGACATGGCTTCGCCCATCTGCTTATCCAGCGCGCCCCAGTACAGCCAGAGCAGCACCTTCACTCCCTTCTGTTTTCCGTAGGCGATGATGTCAGGGATATCAACTTCCGGGACGTAGTGGAGGATATCGAGGGCATGAGTAAAGTCGTCCGCCGGGTACCATCCTGCATCGACCAGCATATACTCGAGGTGATGCTCTGCGGCGAAGTCAATGTAATGCTTCATGGTAGGCGTGTTCATGCCGGGTTTGAAATCCACGTCCTTGGCGAAGCTGCCTGACCACCAATCCCACGCGGCCTTGCCGGGTTGGATCCAGGAAGTGTCTCGGAGCGCGCAAGGCGCACTCAGATCGAGAATGATATAGTTGCTCTCGATCAGCGCGCCGGGCCGCGAGTTTATCAACAGAACGCGCCAGGGTGTGCTCTTGGGTGTGGACCCGATCACCACCTGGTCCATGCGATCGCGGGTGGGCGAGAGTTTGCTGAGCAGGGCGTTTTCCACGCCGGCCGCGCCGCCCACATACATTCCAGAATAGTCGGTCAGATCCGCCTCCAGCAGGCCCACCCAGGGGCCGCCGGGAATTTCGACCAACAAAGGCAAGTTGATGATGGAGGAAGGCTTGATCTCGCTGAGGGCGATGTGCCGGTACTCGCCCTCATTCGAGGTGTTGAATCTGCCCTGGTTGAGCGCGAAGGCGTAAGAGTCTCGAGCGAAATAGAAGCCAGTGTTCTCCGCCGCCAAAACGAACTTGCCGAGAGCCGCTTGTTGCGGGAGGAAGTAGCGGAAGGCCACGCCTTCGTTAAACACCCTGAAGATCAGGTCAAATCGGCGATTCGGCGCCTGGCGCTCCCGCAGTGAAACCGTGAGCTGGTTGTAGCGGTCGGGAACGATCCGCTTTACATCAAAGGCGTCCTCCCAAGTGTCATTGTGCGATTGTCGGTCCGAGCCGGTGATCTCGAAATCGCGGTCCAGGGGCCGCGCTCCCAGAAAATCCATTCCGAGTGGAGAGTCTTTAAGAACCTGAAACCCTTTGTACGAAATCCGATAATAGGCGCGCTCGCGGGGAAGGTACGGCTGCGGATTGGCCTTCAGTTCAAATTCGATCTCGAGGTCGCCATCCGGAGAGCTCACGGAGAGCGGTTCTGACCCGAAAGTAGAGCTGGGAGCAATCATTGACAAACCTGACAACAGAGAAATTACGAAAACAGCCACTACGCTTGTTCGCACCGGAAAGGCCTCCTTGTAGATCAAGTTGGGGGCTATTGTCCAACTGCTCGCGACAACTTGCAAGCGCGGCGTGGGCCGTGAGGCAACGTCTGTCACTGTCATTCCGACCCCGCGTTGTGGGGCAACCCTGGTGGTTGCAGCAGGGCGGCCACAAGGGCCGCCCCTACAGGACGTTTCAGGGATGAAAGTGCTTCAAACTTTTTCGAGCCTCTTCGTATCTGGGAAACTTCCGCTCTGCCTCACGAAACTCGCGCGAATGCACCACGCGCCGGTGCCCATTGCGTTCCACCGGGAACCGCATGTGGAGCATCTCGTGGAACACCAAGTATTCAACCAGGTGGGCGGGAGCTTTGGGAGAGTCGAGCACCCGATTGATAACGATCGTCCCGTGGCCGGCGTCGTAGTGGCCAAGCGTGGTGCGCGAATTCTGCAGGCTCCAGCCCAGGCGAGTCATCGCAAGCTCGCCCTGGAAGAGTTGCTGATTCAGGCGCTCGAATATCTCCTCCAGATCGTGCCAGCGCCCGCGGGCCGGGAGCAAGCGTTTGGTGCCGCGCTGGCGGCGCGCTTGGTCGATGCGCTGGCGAACGCCGGGCTTAAGAACGTGGGCCAGATAGCATTCACGCGCCTCTCGAGAAGCGCGACTCCGATAAACTTTGCAGAGTAGAATCTCAGCCAGGGCCTCCAGAACCAGCAGCGGCGCGTCCTGCAAGACGTCGGAGAGGCAAACTTCCAGATAGTCTTTCCGCAAACAAATAGTGCTGCGCAAACCTGCGAAAGGACGGAACTCGACCCGCAGGTTGGGAAGGGCGAGACCCAAGCGAAGACGCCGGAAGACCCTTTTGAAGAGCTCGACCGGATCGCCTGAAAGGGCCAGGGGTAGCGGCAATTGTTCAAATGGCATGGGCATGGGCACGGGCCAGCTCTCAGCCGTCAGCTCTCAGCAAGCGAGAACTCGCGCTGATAGCGGAGAGCTGACGGCTGATATCTTATTGGTCCTCGTCCTCGTCGGGCGGGTTCTGCTTGCGCTCTTTCTTGCGAAGTTTTTCTTCTTCCTTGGAGCGCTTCTTCTCTTCTTTCGTCCGCTCCTTCTCCGATTTGGCGTCCGCCTTCTCGTCGGCTTTCAGTTCTCCAAGAGCTTTCACCTGATCGCCAAGGGCTTTGGTAGCGCCGTCCAGGGCATCGGTGAAGTCGTCCTGGGCGTCGCGGAGCGACTTGGCGTAGTCGGCGGCATAAGGATCCGGCGAGGCCTGAATGCGGCGCAAATCCTCGAGCTGTTTGGGGCCCACCTCGAGAGCCTTGCGAAGCCCCTTGCGCATGTCGTTCCGGCTGTCGTACTGATCCTGGATCCAGTTCTTCAAGTCGTCGGTAAGAGAAATGTATTGGTCCAGCAAGTGATCGATATAGCCGCCGTTGTCATATTGGGGATCCATGGGCTTGCTGCGAAACTCAGCGATTCGATCCAAACGGCTTTGAGCCAGAGTGAGGTAAACCTCGATGCGGTCGGAAGGGTCCTGAGCGTCGCGGACCTTTTCTTCTTCTTCGTCCGAAAGATAGTCCGGTTTTTGCGATTGGGCCATGGTCGCCGGCGGGGTTGCCAACATTAGGAGGGCTAAAATCAGAGTCGCTTGTAATCTCACGATCAAGACCTCGGATGCAGCGGCGCGGTATGGCGAGGTAAACTCGCCGCTGCAAGATCAAACCGTAGCGCACAGACCTCCCTTAGACGGTTCAATCCTTCTTGCCCAACGGCTTTGCAGCCTGCGGCGGGCGAGCCGCAGGAAAAAGCGCCTGGAGCACTTCCGCCCGCACCTGGTCGAGTTCCTTCCCGGTCTGATCGAGGGGGCCGCGGTCGTCATAGGACACTCGATGCTTGAGGTCATCGAGGAGCCGTGCATCTTCGCGCAGTTCGATGTCCAGTTCCTTGAATCCCCGAGGATCGCGCGCCGCGTTCCGCCCGCAACCCTTGAGCAGTTGCCAGGAGTCCTTGATCCTCCCCAGGTAAACGGTGACGAGCTGGGCGCCCTGCTCGATGCTCCCACGACCGTAGGCTTGAATAGCTTGCTCGAGCTTGATCCGCGCCAGACGGGTTACCCCTTTCGATTTCTTTACGGGGTCAGTTTCCTTTTGCACGCGCGCCAGCAGATGCTCTTCCGTGTCCGTGGACTTGGCAGCGAGGAACACCGGCAGGCCGAGGAGCAAGAATCCGATCGTGAGAAGCATTCGCCCGATCATATCCGATATATATATTATAGCTACTTCTGCAACTGATGTCGGAGCAGCTTGGCGCGCTGAGTCGCCTGCCACTCGTGGTCCGGGCTTTGGCCTTTGGAGAGCTGGAGAAAGCGCTCGTAGTTTTCCAAGGCCCTCTTGAGGACGTGGAGGTTGTCGTAAGAAGAGGCGAGGGCGAAGATGAGGATGGGAGGAGGATCGGGAGCGCGCGCCAGGGCTTCGAGCAACGGGATGGCCTCCGGGTAACGCTTTTGCAAATACAGACTGGTGGCCAACCCTTGTCCGGCCTCGCGACTCGTGGGATTGCTCTTCAGAGCGGTCCGAAACTCGGCTTCGGCTTCCACTAGCTTTCCTTCCTCCAGCAAGGTTTGTCCCAAAGCCCGCTGCAAGTCAGGGTCAGCCGGGGCAGCGAGGAGGGCCTGACGGTAGAACTTCTCTGACGCCGGGAATTTCTTCAGGAGCGCGCAGACATCCCCCAGCGCGGCCGCCAAGCCCGGCGTATCCGGTTTGGCGCGGTAGACAGTTTGGAGACCGTCGTAGGCTTGAGCGTTCTTCCCCTGCTCGAGGTACAAGCGTGCCAAATGAAAACGAGTCTCGAGGTCGTCAGGACGAGCGGCCAAATAGAGCTCGAGATGAGCGACCGCACCGGCGGCGTCCTTCATCCCCTCCGCAGCGAGAGCCAGACCCAGTTGAGCTTGGGAAAGCGTGGAGTCCAATTCCGAGGCTTTCTCGAAAGCGCCGAGCGCCTCCTGGTAGCGCTTTTGTTGCAGGTCGAGCTGACCCAAGTCGTATTGCGCGATGGCCAGCTTGGGATCGAGCCGCAGCACCGTCTGGTACTGTTTTTCCGCCCGTTCCGGCTGGCCGGTCAGGGCCAGCGCCCGCCCATAATACAACTGGGCGCGAACATGATCCGGTTTGAGAGTGGCAGCCTTTTCCAAGTGTTCCAAAGCACCCCGGGGATTATTCAGTTGCATCAGCAAAATCCCCAGGTTCAGCCGGGCTTCAAACAGGTTGGGATCGAGCTCCAGGGCTTTTCGGTAGGCCGCGACCGCTTCCTCTTGGTGATGCAGGCCGGTGTAGGCATAGCCCAGGTTGAACCAGGCTGCGGTCATGTCCGGTTGCGCTCGAACCACGTGCTTCAAGGCGTCCGCCGCGGCGGCAAAGTCGTTCCGGCCGAGCGCCTCTTGCGCCGAATGCAAGAGTTGGGGCACGTCCGCATGGGGGTTTTGGGAAGCGCTCTCTTGGGCCCGCACCGGCGCCTGGTCGAGGCAAAAGAGACAGAGAAGGAAGCCGGCAGGCAACAGAAGCACTGCCCTTTTGAACGCGCGGGTGGCGCAAATACGGGGGTCTTTGCCCTCTCCCAGGGGGAGAGGGTGTCCCGCTGCCGGCGCTTTCACCAGCCGGAGCGGGACGGGTGAGGGGTTTCTTCCGCTCGCAAACCACCTTGTCCGGCTAAAGCTTCGCATCTGCTATAGTCTCCCCCTGCCCGTGCCGCCTGCCACTTTCGGCGCAACCAAACCGAAGCCCAAAACGCCACATCGTCCTCGTGGCGCGAGCGGAGCCTGAAGGCAAAGGTCCGCAAAGCGGAAGAACAAATCAAATGGCAAATCGCAAATGTCAAAAGTCAAAGGTACGCGCGATCGCTACTTTTGCAATTTGCCTTTTGCGTTTTGACTTTTGAGTTGCTCTGTTGATTCGTGCAAGAGACCCCTCACCCGTCCCGCTCCGGCTGGTGAAAGCGCCGGCAGCGGGACACCCTCTCCCCAGGGGAGAGGGCTCTGATTTCGACTTCACTCCCTCCCCCCAGGGGAGAGGGCTATTGAATCACATCTACCCGCCGTGTCCAGCTAAAGATGTGGGACACGCTCAGCCCCAAGGGAGAGGGCTATCGAATCAGATCTCCTCCCGGTGTCCAGCCAAAGATGTGGGACACGCTCAGCGCCAGGGGAAAGCCAAAAATACGTTCGCATCAGGCCTTCACCCCCTTGCGGTTTGGCAGGTACTTGGCGAGGAACTTGCCGGTGAACGAGAGTGGGTGCTTCACCAGGCTTTCCGGAGGGCCGGCGACCACCACGTATCCGCCTGAGTCGCCGCCCTCGGGCCCCAGGTCGATGATCCAGTCAGCGGTCTTCAAAACGTCCATGTTGTGCTCGATGATGAGGATACTGGCGCCGGCGTCGTTGAGCTTGCGAAAAGCGGCCAGAAGTTTGCTGATGTCGTCGAAGTGCAGGCCCGTGGTGGGTTCGTCAAAGATGAACAGCATCTTTTCGCCGCCCTGATGGGCGAGATGCGCCGCCAGGCGCACGCGCTGGGCCTCGCCACCCGAGAGGGTGGTGGCGGATTGCCCCAGCCGCAAATAGCCGAGCCCGACCTCATCCAGAATCCGTATCTTATGGGTCACCTTCGGCAAGCCTGCAAAAAAGCCCAGGGCCTCCTTCACGGTCATCTGCAACACTTCATTAATATTCTTTCCCTTATAGCGTACTTCAAGAACACTTGGTTTATAACGGCGGCCGCCGCATTCCTCGCAGACCAGTTCGACGTCGGCCAGAAATTGCATCTCCATGGTAACGGTTCCGTCGCCCTGGCAGGTCTCACAGCGGCCGCCGGGGATATTGAAGGAGAAGTAGCCCGGCGAATACCCGCGCTTGCGGGCCTCGGGAGTCGCGGCAAAGACATCGCGAATGGCGTCGAAGGCCTTGATATAGGTGACGGGATTGGAACGAGGCGTGCGTCCGAGCGGCGACTGGTCCACGAGCACCACATCCGACAGTTCCTGATCGCCTTCGATTTTCTCGTACTGGGCGTGTGGGGCGCGCAAACCGCGGCGCGACATCAGGGCGTTATAAATAACGTCGTGCACCAAGGTCGACTTTCCCGAACCTGAAACGCCGCTCACGCAAACCATGAGTCCCAGCGGAATCTCGACGTCGATGGATTTCAGATTGTGTTCGCGCGCGCCGCGAACGCGCAGCCAGGACTTGCCGGGCTTGCGGCGTTCTGTGGGCACTGGAATCTCGAGCCCGCCGGAGAGGTAACGCCCGGTGAGCGATTGAGGATTGGCGCAGAGACCCGCCAAATCGCCTTCGTACACCAGGCGGCCGCCGTGCTCCCCTGCGCCCGGACCCAAGTCCAGGATTTTGTCCGACTCGCGCATCATCTCCGGATCGTGCTCGACCACCAGGACGGTGTTGCCAAGATCGCGCAGGGTCTTGAGAATTTCAATCAGCCTGCCCGTATCGCGGGGGTGCAGGCCGATGGAGGGCTCGTCGAGCACGTACAGCGCGCCCACTAAGTTCGAACCGAGCGCGGTTGCCAACTGAATTCTCTGCGACTCGCCGCCCGAGAGCGTGGAGGCCAGGCGATGGAGTGTCAGGTACTCAAGGCCGACCTTGTAAAGGAACTTCAAGCGCGAGCGGATTTCCTCGAGCACCTTGTCAGCCACCGCCTGCTGTTCCGCGGAGAGTCGCAGCTCGTTGAAGAAAGGGTAGGCTTCCTGGATCGACAAGCGACAGACTTCTGTAATGCTCTTTCCGGCCAGAAGGATGTGCAGAGCTTCGCGGCGCAGCCGGCCGCCCTGGCACTCCGGGCAAAGCGTGTACCCGCGGTAACGGCTGAGGAAAACGCGCACGTGCAGTTTGTATTTCTTCCTTTCCAGATAATTGAAGAAGCCGCGGATGCCCGGAAAAGTCTCGTCACCCTCGAGCAGCCAGGTGCGCTCCTCGGGCGCCAGCCGAAAGTAGGGAACATCCAGAGGAATTCCCTTGGCGCGGGCGGCGCGTTTCATGTCGTTGTAAAGCATCCGGTAACGCGGCTTGGTCCAGGGCTCGATGGCTCCCCCGGCAAGCGTTTTGTTCTTATCCGGAATAACCAGGTGCAGGTCGAAGTCAATGGTGTTGCCGAAACCCTGGCAGCGGGGGCAGGCGCCGTAAGGATTATTGAACGAAAAGAGGCTTGGCTCGGGCGTCTGAAATGTGATCTTGCACCGCTTGCACTCAAAGCGCTCGCTGAAGATCAAGCGCTCCGGCGGAGAGCCAGGCTCCTTAGAAACGAACTCCAAGAGCGCCTCTCCGGCCTCGCGGAAGCAGAGTTCAACGGAATCAATCAGCCGTTGGCGAATCTCCGGTCCCACCGCCAGACGATCCACGAGAACGTAAACGGGCGCGGCGAAATCGACTTCGAGCAGCGACTCAGGTGTTGAGAATTCGAAGATACGCCCGTCCTGGTATAGCCGGTTGAACCCATGCTGGCGAAGCGAGAACAGGCGTGGCTTCAGCGATGCATCCGGAGGCGCAGGTGAAGCCTGGCGATGGCCCATTGACGACGGTCGATTGACGATGGGTTTCAGAGGTTCGTCCGAAGGCACAGAAGAAGCCCCGGACGGCGATTTGGTAGCCCTACTCAATGGCGACGTGGAGTCGCGGCTACGCGGATTAACCTGGAAAAGGACGTAAAAGCGCCGTCCCACCGCCATGGCGGCGAGTTGGTCAGCAATGTCATCCACATGATCACGGCGCACTACCTGGCCGCATTGATAGCACGTGGTGACGCCGACGCGGGCAAATAATAAGCGAAGATAATCGTAGATTTCGGTGGCGGTAGCGACCGTCGAACGAGGATTACGGGTGGTGTTCTTTTGGCGGATCGCCACGGGAGGAGCAATCCCCACCACTTCGTCAACGTCCGGCTTCTCCATGCGTTCCA
>Ga0326728_10005703_pt1 | contig 34465 bp, 30 predicted proteins | sample MB3enrmetagenome_FD_207602 | JGI IMG/M metagenome (GOLD analysis project Ga0326728, IMG submission 207602) | Lab enriched peat soil microbial communities from McLean, Ithaca, NY, United States - MB31MN | ecosystem: Environmental > Terrestrial > Soil > Wetlands > Peat | place: USA: New York...
ATGAGGGCGCTCCCGCTCCGGCTGCGGCATTTATCGCTTCCGTATCCAAAGTGGCTAGTTTTGCGCTGCTCATCAGCCTGAGCAATAATTGGCTGACGAATACCATGTTCATTTTGTGTCCGGAGAATTGCGCACAACTGTATGTACGACCCTATTATCAAACCTGGCCCAAACTTGGACTGGTCTTGCTGGTAGTTGCGGCAGCTTCCATGGTCGTTGGGAATTTGGCTGCGCTGGCGCAGATCAGCGTTAGGCGGCTATTGGCGTACTCGGCCATCGCTCATGCTGGCTACATTCTGCTAGGAATTGCGGTTCATCCTGCTTTTTCGGGCACGGGAAGCGTAATAGCTTTTCAAAACGCGGCGATCTTCTCTATGCGCCACAGTGCCAACGCCGTCCTTTACTACATTCTCACCTACGGCCTCACCATCATCGGCGCATTCAGCGTAATCTCCGTCGTCGAGCGCGCCACGGGCAGCGACCGGCTCGACTCCTTCCTTGGCCTGCACAAGCGGAATCCGCTGCTGGCGGCTGTGCTGCTGGTGCTGTTTCTCTCTCTGGCCGGGATTCCGCCATTAGTCGGCTTCTGGGCCAAGTTCAATCTTTTTGCCGCGGTGCTTGGCGTCTCCGCTGGTCCAGTTCCCTTTGCGCTGATCGCTTTAGCTGTTGCTATGAGCGTGGTTTCACTTTACTACTACTTGCAGGTGCTCAAGCGGGCCTACGTGATGCCCGCGGTCGATGAGACGCCGATCAAGGCGCACCCGGTCACTCTGGCCGTATTGCTTGTGATTGCCGCGGCCGTTGTGCTGCTGGGCTGTTTCCCCGCGCTGCTCCAGGGTTGGATTGAGAGCTTCTACCCTATACTGTAGCTTTCATGCTCATACGCCTGGCAGCAATTGGCACGCTGGTGAGCGTTCTGCTTGTCGGCTCGAGCACCCATTACCCACAATTCCGGTAACTTAAAATGGTTACCTTCCCTGTTTGAGAAAGTGACTAAATAGTCGGCTAAACTGGGACTTTGATCTCGAATGAAGTTTGTCTTTTCATATGATTGATAAAATAGCTTGAAGTGTGGATTCTTCCCCATGAGGATCACATAGTAAGCTTGACGTCGTGTTAATTCATTACGGGAAGAATGTATTGTTGCGATGAATTCACGCAATCAGGACTCACTGGGTTGTTTTTACTCCACCTGCTAGAGGGGGGAGCGCATGAAAAAGTTCAACATTGGTCTGGCACTGTCGGTCTTAGCGCTGTTGTCGCTGTTGTTGCTTTGCCCGTTGAATGTTCATGCCGAAACCATCGGGTCGTACGTAACCATGGAGCTCACAGGCACCGGGAGTTTGAGTATCGGGCCAGATGCCGCCTATCCCTACTACATCTCTGTGGACGGTAGTGGAAACATTTCGATGATGTGTGTCAGCTATGACAATGACATCTATCCAGGGGAGAGTTGGGTTGCACAGGTTGGGGCGATAAACACTACTTTGCTGAAAGAAGCGGCCTGGCTTTTCAATGATGACAACGTCTCGATTGCGGCCGGCAACGACACTCAGGCGAATGACGATCAGTGGGCCGCCTGGGAGATCTTCTCCACGAATGCGCAGAATGCGACCCCACCCGACCCCGGCGCGGCAGTCCAGTTGGCCGCCGCGCAAAATGCCGTTGCAATGAACTTGGAACCTGCGGCCTTTTATCAACAATTTATTATCATGATTCCGCAATGGGGATGGCCCGCTGGAGATGACGTTCCTCAGAATTTTATTGGGTACGCGGATTCCCAGCCTGGACCTATACCCGTGAATTCGCCTGAGCCTGCCAGCTTTATGCTTTTGGGAACCGGCATGTTCGGCTTCGCGGTCTTCTTGCTCCGCCGAAGAGGATTGCTTGAGATATCCTGACCCGCCATTGCAGGTGATTTCGTACCGGCAAAGACGAATTGAATCACAAAATCCTCTGTGCAACTAACCCAAGCAACGTCAGGTTACTAATGTAATACGCGCTGGTAATGTTGTTAACATAAACTGTTGCATCCATAAACATTCTTTGACATCTGGTCAATTTTCGAGTAGCTTTATATCGTGCTGGAATGCCATCGAGTTCCACTAACACTTCCCTTTACGGATTGAAAGTATTCATGATAGTGGTTTTCCTGGTACCCGGCGGGTGTGCGGGGATTTATAGGAGTTCGACCCGTGGAATGTTTTATGGGTTCCAAGAAGGACTTGCACATGAAGAGGAATCTTCCCAGATACGCACTTGTGTTGCTTTATCTTGCGTTCAGTATTTGCACCGCAGCGCATGGAATGATTTTCAGGGGTCCGCCCCACAAACCCGAAATTGATCCAAGCATGACGATCAGCGCCCTCACGCTGCTTGGGGGGATGATTGCGGTTCTGCGCGCCCGGCGCAACAATAACAACCGCTGATGTAGTACTGTGGGCAAATTGGGAACTGCTCGAAACGCAAGATTTCATCTCTGATTTTATTTTATCGTGTAACGCACATCTCCTGTATCAGGGGGTGTGCCGCTTAACTGTCCGCAGCAGTATCCAATTTCCAGGGCAATCCGTACTCCAGCCTATACTCCCTATCCAGGTGACTCAATTCCAGCTGCCAGATGTTTGCGCCTTTGAATGCAACATACCGCCGGAATGCGTCCCGCCCAAGACTTTCATGGTTACGGGCGCCTGAGCCCGAAATATCACGCTGTTTCCAACCGGCTTGTTCTGCTGTCGTGCATAGGATGCTTGTTTGTCACACAGGAACATCAAAGCAGACAAGTCCAAAATGACATGCAAGCCTGAGGCACTCTGTTTACGCGCATGTAGCGCCTACTGGTAACGTAATACAGTAACAACATCTGAGCTTGGAATTGAGTACGAAATTGAGTGCGATACTGACCAGAATTTGGGCTGAAATGGGTTGATTTGCATGGTATTGCCGCATATGATCTTAGAGTAGCCTGAAGTATGGATCCAGCCAACTGATACTTTCATCTGAGTGATGATCTCTGACGCATTAGTACGATGCGAGGATAGCTGTGAATTTGCGATGAATACAGGTAGGGCTCTCACGGAAGATTTGATTCCGTGTGTTAGATGGCTAGAAGGGATACAAATGAAAAAGTATAACGTTAGGGTGATTTTGTTCACCGCTGCGTTGTGTGTTTTATTGTCGTTCTTTCCGATCAAGGGTTATGCGGAAACTATGACGTTGACGCTGGAAAGTGTCGGGGGGCAGTCTTCCGGGCCGGATTATGTGTATCCATATGATTTCAGCTTTGACGGCAGCACGACTCTCACGCCGCTGATGTGCATCAGCTATGAGAATGAAATTTACTTCGGTGAGAGCTGGACGGCAACGCTAATGCCGATTTCGGGAAACGCGCTCTTTGTGGAAGCGGCTTATATTTTTTCTTTGGCTGCCGCTCCCGGCGCATCTGCAACCACCATCGCCGAAGCGCAGTGGGCAAATTGGGAACTCTTTGATCCTGGCGACACGAATTTGTTGAATAATGTGCCCGCCGGGTATCAGGGAGACATCAACACCATGCTGGACACGGCGTCGAATTTTGCCCAGAACAACGTCAACACAACACTCTATTCAAATCTGAACATTTTTGCCCCGACACTCGGCAGCCAGACCGAGGGCGGCCTGCCGCAGTATTTTATTGGGGACCCACAGCCTTCGAGTGATACTCCCGAGCCCAGCAGTTTTATCCTTTTTGGATCAGGCCTGTTTGGTCTCGCGGCTCTGTGGTTGCGCAGAAAGTGCGTAGTGTGACAAGACTCTGAGTGGACGCGCACATAGCTTGCTGTGCGCGGGATTGTATGCGTGTTGGCCACGGAACGGGAGATATTCCCCCGGGTGCCTTCAGGATGGTATTCATCGAAGCATAAACTTTGGGGCATGCGGCTCATTTAATGAGATATAACGTCATATATTTCAGTGATTTATAGCTTAAGGCCCCTCAAAAACCAGGATGGAATCAACCACAGGCAGAGTGTGCCGGACTAGCCATATCCCGGTAATCAGGTTGGATTACTTTGTTTTTTGTTTTTACTTGCGTATAACGCCCTGCTCGATTAAAATTTATGCAATGGCTTGCGTTTTTTGCGCTTAAGGCCATTTTTTCTCAAGTGCTTTCCTTGGCGTTGAGAATCGGAAGAAGCCAGGAAATAATTTCCTGTTTTCGGTTGGATCCAAAGCATCATCAAGGGTGGCAAGCTTGAAGAGTCGTGAAAGAAGTATCACGCACGGCGCTGGTTTGGATCGTTATTCCACTAGTCGACGCAAATTTCTGGTTGTCCCCAGAAAGGATCATATCGTGGCGAAAAATCTCTTTAAATATTCACTCGTGGTGCTTGGGATTGCGCTCGGCATTTGTGCCTCCGCTCATGGAGTGGTTTTCTTTCAACATAACCCCTCCCATCATCCTGAGATAGATCCTGGTTTGGCGGTCAGCGCACTCACACTGCTTGCGGGGTCGCTTGCGGTTCTTCATATAAGGCGCAACAAATAGGCTGTTTATGCACTTAAAGTGATGACAAAACCGAAACGTACCGCGACCGCGGATAGAAGATTCCCGTCGATATTGAGTGTAATGTGGCCGGACCGTATCTTGGGCCGGCTCTATTTATTGTTCGCCATTGTGGCAATTGAATATCTGTTCTGCTTTCAGGGCAGGGGAACTAATCCCAACATATCGATTCCCGGCCACATGACAATTTATGGGATAGGGACCGATTCGTATGGTCAGATTCCCATTTTTGCATTTGTCGTTTTCCTGGGTTTTGGTCATATCCGGCTGAAAACCCTACAAGAAAAATTATCGTTTGGCTATATATTGTTTGCAGTCCACCTGCTCTGCATGGCCGCGGTTCTAGTCTTCACCGTATCGGCAATAAAGGGATTACAATGGCAATTCTTCGATACAAACAGCTATGTTAAAAGCACGATTTACATAATGGCGACTGCACTGTTGGCGGTGGCTTGCATCCCTCTTCGAGCCTGGAAGGCGGCGATTCGCGCTACTGGCCGATTGTGGCTCTATGCATTCCTTGCCGGCGTGGCGGGATGGTGGTTTGGCACCACCACCAAGTTGCTCTGGGGCGCAACCATGACCGCCCAAAGAGGCATGGTGCAAAGAGCTACCCTCTATGCAGTGAACGCGGTTTTAGGACTTTTTATTCCGAATCTTATTGTCGATCCTGCCACCTTTACGATTGGCACTCCTCGTTATTTAATAACCATTGCGGGCGGTTGTTCCGGAGTCGAAGGTCTTGGACTTGTGCTGTTGTTTACGAGTCTCTGGCTATGGGTTTACAGGAAGGAAACACGCTTTCCGCAGGTGCTTTTGCTCGTTCCCTGCGCGCTTGTATGTATCTGGCTTCTGAACATCGCCAGGCTTTGCGCGCTTGTCTTCATCGCCGATGCAGGCGCTTCCGGTTCCGCTCTGGACGGTTTTCATGCCCAGGCCGGCTGGATTGCATTCATTATGATTGCAGTGGCTTTTTCCCTGGCTACACAAAAACTATCCTGGATGCGAAAAACCACAGCCTTGGTTTCAAGCACCGCTGGCGAACTGCCTGCCGGAGGAACGGGAATAGTCTCCGGCACGTTAGAATATCCGGCTGAACAATCAGGAGAAGCTCCGGCAATACGCGCCTATCTAATCCCGTTTCTTGCCATCCTGATCGCTGCTTCCATCTCCAGGCTGACTTCAGAGTATTTCGATTGGCTCTACCCTTTGCGCTTTATTGCCGCGGCAATCGCCCTGTGGTATTTCAGGCCGGAGTTGAAAAAACTCGATTGGCGATTCGGCTGGTTTGCGCCAGCCGTTGGCGCGGCGATCTTTTTCATGTGGGTTGCGCCTTCCTGGTGGGCGCATCATCCCGCTGCCAGCCGGCTGGGCTCGGACCTGGCTGCGCTTTCGCCCGCGCAACGCTGGGGATGGATTGCCTTTCGCGTTGCCGCCGCCGTCGTGACCGTGCCCATCGCTGAGGAGCTGGCCTTTCGCGGCTATCTGGCGCGCCGGTTTATGAGCCGGGAGTTTGACCAGGTCTCGTTTTCCGGCTTGACGGTACTTCCTATTTGCCTCTCCTCGGTTGTCTTCGGGATGGAACATATGAAGAACCTGATGGACTGGCAACACCTGGCGCTTGGAACCCTGGCAGGGGTGGCCTTTACCGCCGCGCTTCGCTGGCGGGGACGCATGGGCGATGCCGTCGTCGCGCACGCCGTCAGCAATCTCCTTCTGGCCGCCTGGGTGCTCCATTTCGGCGACTGGGCGCAGTGGTAATTCCGCTTTCACGCGCGCACATGGCCTTTTTTACTAATCCGCCAACTTGACTATTGCGCTATCCCCGCGCAGCGGGGAGTAAAGTACTGCCTTTATCGAAAAATCCACGCGCTTGCAATTAGATTGGAATCATGGGACAAGCACAAGCCAAATGGAGGCAGGAGCTGGGCGCAATGGTGGCGCTGGCGGTTCCGGTGGTGTTGAGCGAGCTGGGCTGGATGGCCCAGGGAATCGTGGACACCATCATGGTGGGCAGGCTGGGTCCGGCAGCCATCGGCGCGGTGGCCCTGGGCAATGCCATCTACTACACCCCCGCCCTGTTCGGCATCGGTATATTGCTCGGCCTGGACACGCTGGTGGCGCAGGCCTACGGGCGCAAGGACCATGACGAATGCCACCGCTGGCTGGCTCAGGGCGTCTATCTTGCCTGCATCGCTACGCCGCCGCTGATGCTGCTGATTTTTCTGGCCAGTTTTGGCTTTGCTCCCTTCGGCATTACGCCCGAGGTGGCCGCCCCGGCCGCTGCCTACCTGCGCATCCTCAACTGGGGCACCCTGCCGCTGCTGCTCTACGCCGGCACACGCCGCTACCTGCAAGGGGTGGGCGATGTGCGCGTCATTACCCTCACCTACGTCGCGGCCAACCTGATCAACTGGTTCGGCAACTGGGTGCTCATCTACGGCAAACTGGGATTTCCGGCGCTGGGCGTGAACGGTTCAGCCATTTCCACGCTGATCGCGCGCATCTTCATGGCCGCGGCAATGCTGGGCTTTGCCTGGCGCTATGAGCGCAAGCGCGGCCATCCGCTCTTCCGCCACTGGGCCGGACCCAGCCTGGCCCGAATTCGTGAACTGGCGCGCCTGGGCGTTCCGGCGGCGGGGCAGATTGTGCTGGAAGTGGGCGCATGGAATCTGGCTACGCTTTCGGCTGGCTGGCTGACGCCGGTGGCCCTGGCCACGCACCAGATTGCCCTGAACTACGCCAGTCTTACCTACATGGTCCCGCTGGGCATCTCGGCGGCAGCAGCGGTCAGCGTAGGCCACGCCGTGGGAGCCGGAGATGGCGCTCGGGCGCGCCGCGCAGGCTGGCTCGCCCTGGGGTTGGGCACCAGCTTCATGCTGATGGCCGCCGTGGTCTTCTTGGTGGCGCCGGGGCCGCTCATCGCCCTTTATACCCGCGATCCTCAAGTCATGGCTGTCGGCCCCAGCCTGCTCGGCCTGGCGGCAGCTTTCCAAATCTGCGACGGCATCCAGACCGTCTCTACCGGAGCCTTGCGCGGGTTGGGCGAAACACGCGTGCCCATGCTGGCCAACCTGGTCGGCTACTGGGTTCTTGGACTCCCACTAGGGCTGGGCCTGTGCTTTCTGCTGCACTGGGGCATCTACGGCCTGTGGATCGGCCTTCTAGTGGCCTTGTTTATCATCGCCGCGACGCTGCTGGCGCGCTGGCGGCGCGACGCGGCGCGCCTGGCGCAATAACTCTGCCCAACGAGGCGCTGCTTGAAATTTTATTGATTTTCGAGCCAGACAAAGGAAATGTTCGGAAAAATACAGAATCGCTTGCGGATCAACGCACATCAAATTGAAATATATGAGGCATAATTATTTCCATACGGTAAGTTTGTCTGCACTTTATTTACCGTTTCAAAATGGGCGCGAAGCCATCCCTGTTCCGCGAAAATCAGATCGGTTACTCTCGGTTAGAGGAAGGAGGACACAGGCCCTCTCTGGTGACTATAATCAATGCCTAGCGAAAGATAGACTCTTCTCCGAGTTATCTGGAAGGGAATCCCGCCACATGGCGACATTAGATCCATCCCTGGGCAATCGACAGGGCGCATCCGGCGCGCGCGAGCGCATTACAAACGATTTCAGCATCAACGTGGCGACGGTGAACGGCTCCGGCTCGCAATCGGCCAACAGCGTTCTGATGAAGAGCATCTTTGGAATGGGCGTTCCCGTGAGCGGGAAAAACCTCTTCCCCTCCAACATCGCCGGACAGCCAACCTGGTTTCTGATCCGCGCCAGCAAAGACGGATACTTCGCCCGCAAGCGCATCTCCGAGATTCTGGTTGCGCTGAACCCGGAGTCCGCAATGGACGATGTGCGTGCCCTTCCCGCCGGCGGCGTGGCCATTTACGAGGAGAGCCTCAATCTCGATCAGGCGCGCGCTGACGTGTTCTGCTATCCAGTGCCCTTTGAGAAGCTCATTGCCTCCATCTGTCCCGAGGTCAAGCTGCGCAAGCTGGTCAAGAACATGATCTACGTGGGCGTCGTCGCCCAGTTGCTGGCCATCGATCTGGGCGTGGTGGAGAGCTGCTTGCTCCGGCAATTCGCCAAAAAGCAGAAGGTTTTTGACCTGAACTTCGGCGGAGTAAAAGCTGGTTGGGAGTATGCCCAGGCGAATCTGACCAAGCGGGACTCGTTTTTCATTGAGCGGATGAATAAAACCGAGGGCAAGATCATTATCGACGGCAATGCGGCCTGCGGCATGGGCGCGGTCTTTGCCGGCGTGACGGTAGTTGCCTGGTATCCCATTACGCCCTCCACCACCGTGATTGAGGCAACCTCCGACCTGCTCAAGAAGCTGCGCGTTACGCCGGAGGGCAAGGCAACCTTCGCCGTAGTTCAGGCCGAGGATGAGCTGGCCGCCATTGGCATGGTGCTGGGCGCGGGCTGGGCCGGCGCGCGCGCCATGACCTCAACCTCAGGACCCGGCATGTCGCTGATGGCCGAGTTCTGCGGCCTGGGTTATTACGCAGAGATTCCCGGCGTCATCATCATCGTGCAGCGCACCGGGCCTTCCACGGGCCTGCCCACGCGCACCCAGCAAGCCGATCTGCTCTCGGCGGCCTTCCTCTCCCACGGCGATACCAAGAATCCGATTCTGCTGCCCGGTTCGGTCAAGGAGTGTTTTGAGCTGACCCAGGCGGCCTTTGACCTGGCCGAGCGCATGCAGACTCCGGTCTTTGTGCTCACCGATCTCGACCTGGGCATGAACAACTGGATTTCCGAGCCATTTGATTATCCCGCCAAGCCGCTGGATCGCGGCAAGTTGCTCACCGTCGAGGATCTGGAACGGCTGGGCGGCTTTGCCCGCTACCGCAACGTGGATGGCGACGCCATCGGCTGGCGAACGCTGCCCGGAATGCGCCACCCCAAGGCTTCTTACTTTACCCGCGGCTCAGGACATAACGACGCGGCCCAATACACTGAAAATCCGGAGGAGTACCAGGCGGTGATGGACCGGCTGGCGCTGAAGTTTGAGAAAGCGCGCAATCTGGTTCCCGCCCCGGTCGTGGTCAAGGACGGAAGTTCGAAGATCGGCTTCCTGGCCTTCGGATCCACCGATTGCGCACTCACCGAAAGCCTCGATCAGATCAAGCAGCGTTACGGCAAGGACGCGGATTATCTGCGCATCCGGGCCTGGCCCTTCGCCCAGGCGATTCACGATTTTGTGGCCTCGCATGAGCGCATCTACGTGGTCGAGCAGAACCGCGACGCTCAGTTGGCCAGTCTGCTCAAGCTCGATCTTCCCGCTGCCCAGGTGACTAAGCTGCGCAGCATTCTCCACTACAACGGATGGCCGGTGGACGCGGAATTCATTACCGAAGAGTTTGCTCTTCAGGAGGGCCTATAAATGGCAACCACTGCCGCAACTTCCAAAGTCAACCACATCGGCCTTCCCATTCTCGATTATCGCGGCGGCAAGAGCACGCTGTGCGCCGGCTGCGGCCACAATGCTATCTCCGAGCGCATCATCGACGCCTTGTTCGAGATGGGCGTGGAGCCGGAGCGCGTGATGAAGATGAGCGGCATCGGCTGCTCCTCCAAAAGTCCCGCCTACTTCCTCAGCCGCGCGCACGCATTCAATGGCGTGCATGGGCGCATGCCGGCCATCGCCACCGGCGCGGTGCTGGCTAACCACACCATGACGACGATTGGGGTTTCGGGAGACGGCGACACCGCCTCAATCGGCATGGGCCAGTTTGTTCACCTCATGCGGCGCAACCTGCCCATGATCTACATCATCGAGGACAACGGAGTCTACGGGCTCACCAAGGGACAGTTCTCGGCCACCGCCGACCTGGGCGCCAAGCTCAAGACCGGCGTGGTCAACGATCTGCCGGCCATCGACATTTGCGCCCTGGCCATCCAACTGGGCGCCACCTTCGTGGGACGCTCCTTCTCCGGAGACAAGAAGCAGTTGCTCACCATGCTCAAGGCCGCCATCGCCCACAAGGGCACGGTGATGCTCGATGTGATCAGCCCCTGCGTCACCTTTAACGACCACGAGGGATCGACCAAGAGCTACAAGTTCATGCAGGAAAACGACGAGCCCATCAACGATGTCGGTTTTGTGGCCAGCTTCGATGAGATCGAAGTCGATTACGACTCCGGCGAGGTTTACGAAGTGGAGATGCACGACGGCTCCAACCTGCGCCTGCGCAAGCTGCTCGAGGATTATGATCCAACCGACAAGGCAAACGCCGTGCGCACCCTGATGGAGGCCCAGGAAAACGATGAGATCCTCACTGGCGTTTTCTACATCAATACCGGGATGGACACATTCATCGATCTGCTGAACGTGGTGGATGAGCCGCTGGGAACTCTGCCCGAGTCGCTCACCCGGCCCCCGCAATCGGCCCTTGATACCCTGATGACCGCCCTCAAGTAAGCCTCGCCTATCAGAGCAGTAGAAGGAAGGCTCCGCAGTTGCGGAGCCTTTTCTGTGGCGGATCAACCCGTGGTGAATTCCGCGCTAATTTTGCGGCATGGGTAGGGGCTTGACGCTGCCGCAATCCGGGCCTTTGTAGGTCGAGGTGGTGTCGGTCGTCCATTCCACCGGCGTCGAGTTCGGCCCCATCTGCATGTTTCCCGCAAAATGCATCTTTCCCGTGGCGGTGTTGCCCATCGTCCACGACGACTGCATTTCTCCCTTGCCGTTCATCTTGCCGCTGCAAACCAAGTCGGCGGTCATACTCGTAGCGTGCATGACGACGTTGGTGATCTTGCAGTCGCGCTGGGTCTGCGCCATCGGAGCGCCGTACTTGTCGATCATGGCCTGAGTAAGGCAAACCTGCATCGTGTGCGGGCCGCCGCCGGGCATCGTCATGCCCCCTGGCATGGGCGACTTTTGCCAGATCATGGAGGTGGTCATCTCCCACAGGCCGGGTTTTCTGACGGCTTGCGACGAAGCCGTGATCGTCACGGCAAACAGGCAAAAGCAAATAGTGATCCAAACTCGAGTATTGTGCATGATTGCTCCTATCTGACGCGCGCAACTCATGGCCGCGCTCACTTCACTCTAACGCAGCACGCAACGGACAGGGAAGAAAAATCTCAGCCCCGCTCCGCCAAAGCGGCGCTGCCCAGTTCCAGCAGCGCGCCGGTCACGCGATCGGCGGCGTGGCGAACCACATCCCCTTCGCTGGCAAAGTTGCCGGGAATGATTGTACGAAAATTGCAACATCTCTAGTATCCTCAGTGGTGGATTATGCGTTCCCAATCTTTCAGGTCATAGGATATTTGAGAAATTTTCTGACCATAATTGACTATGATATCAATTTTCGTGTCCGATGGAGTGACGCGTGCGGTTCCGTCCACATCGAAAAGGTCAAAGATTACTTTAAACATTCCCGTATAACCGCTCCATGATTCACGCGCATATGGTATGATTTCTATACGTCTATTGGCATCATATATCTCGCGTGCCATGCCTGCCTGGACAGACGATTCCCCTGTGTATGTCTTGTAACAATTTGTTGTTTGGGAATACCCTGAGTGTGTCTCCGACATCTGGCCAGAATAATTGTCAATGGTTGCGCTCTCATCCCATAAAATACTTCCGGGAAATTCATGATATGTGCAGTCACTGGGTTTGTATACTAGATCTCCGGGCTGAGATACTGGCTGGTAAGTCCGTTTTCCGACACGCATAACGATCTGAATGTCCTTTAGCTGTTCTAAGTTCGCTTCATTTATCACATGATGAGAACTGTCGAATTTCGGCGTGATCCCGATTATCCCGAGAAAGACAAGTTTCGTTCGTCCTTTATCAAGGCTATCGTGAAGCTGTGATTTCGCATGCGAAACTAGAGAATCATTCCAATCGTCCGTGTGGCTAGTGAATCCGCCACGATATGCCGCCAAGTCGGGACCCTTTAGTTCCAGCAAACAAGATGACGTCCCACTCTGAATTCTTCTCATGAAAAAACCCCAGATCCGATTATCATATGTAGAAATCGGCTGCAGACGCTTATGTCTGGCTGCATCGGCGAGGCCTCGATTCCATAACTGCTCTAGCTCTGGCCAATCAGTTCTTAAGGCTGGGTGGAGAAGAGATTGATCGGTCTTTACCTTTCGTAAATCGCTATCCTGGGGCGCCTCCACAGACGCAGTAGAAGGGCTTGCTATCGGCGATTCGGCAGATAGAACGGAGTCTATCTGTTTGGAATCTTGTGAGGCTAGCGTAGCCGCCACGGACTCGCTCTGCATCGGCTGCGGTTGGACGCTTTCGCAGTCCGGACCTTTGTAGATGGAGGAGGAGTAGATGGTGTATTCGACTGTACCGGAGTTCTGTCTCATTTGCATGGAGCCGAGAAAATGCACCTTGCCTTTGGCACTGTCGCCGTCCAGCCAAGAATATTCAAGAGTTCCCTTGCCGGGTATCCTGCCGCTGCAGATCCAGTCAGCGGTCATGCTTGTGGTCTTCAGCATCACATTGCTGATCTGGCAGTTGGGGTTCTGCGGCATGGGAGCGCCGTACTTGTTAATCATGGCCTGGGTCAGGCAAACCTGCACCGTGCGCGGGCCGCCGCCGGGCATGGTCATACCTGGAAGCATAGGTGACTGCTGCCAGCTCATAGTGGAAGTCGTCTCCCACAGGCCGGGCTTTAGAGTTGCCTGTGCCGAAGCAACCAGGGATATGACGAAAAAATAACAGCCCATCGTGATCCAAATTCGTTTCTTGTGCATGGAATCTCCTGATGGATAGCTCGGGCCTCCGGCCGCGCACGCATACACTCTATCGCAGCGCGCATAGGGTAGGAAAGAGAAAACTCAGCCCTGCTTTGCCAAAACCGTGCTGCCCAATTCCAGCAGCGCGCTACTGACCCTGCTGGCGTTGTGGCGGGCAACGTTCTCTCCACTGGTAAAGTCGCCGGTAATGACGCGCACGCCCAGCGCCTCGATGCGCTCAATGTCGGGGAACACGGGGGACGCGCCTTCAGCAGCGTAACGAGTCAGAGTCTCCTGGGGAAAGGCCTGCGTATTGACCAGGGCATAGTCGAAGATCGGCGCGCGGGTGTGCTCGTAAATTCGTTCAATGTGCTGGGAGGCGGTTAGATTCAGGCTCTCGTTGGCCTGGCTCATCAGGTTGCAGATGTAGACGCGCACGCCCCGGGCGCGCGCCAAAGCGGCAGGCAGGCCCTGCACTAACAGATTCGTAATCAGCGAGGTGTACAGCGATCCAGGCCCCACCGTAATCAGATCGGCGCGCTCGATTGCCTCCAGCGTCTCCGGCAGAGGAGCCGCTTCCGGAGGATCCAGCATCAGCTCCACGATGCGCTTATGGCTGGCGGTGATTTTGGTCTCGCCGCGCACCAGCGAGCCGTCGTCCATGCGCGCCACCAGCGTGGCGTTGGCCGTTGTCGCCGGGTAGATGCGCCCCCGCGTGGCCAGAATCTTTGACGCCAGTTGTATGGCATGAGCAAAGTCGCCGGTAATCTCGGTGAGCGCGACCACAAAGAGATTGCCGAAGTTGTGTCCCTTGAGCGCGTCACCCTTGCGAAAGCGATGTCCGAAAAGCCAGACCAGCAGATCCTCCTCCTCGCTGAGCGCCACCATGCAATTGCGCAGGTCGCCGGGGGGGAGCATATTGAAATCCTTGCGCAGCCGCCCGCTGGAGCCGCCATCGTCGGTCACGGTGACCACGGCCGCCAGATCGGAGACCAGGCTCGCCTCCGCAATGCCTTGGCTGGGAAGTGCCACATGGCGCCGCAGCCCGCGCAGCAGCGTTGACAGGCCAGTGCCGCCGCCAATGGCTACCACGCGCATCGGTTTAGCCAAAACTTCCTTCGCTGCCGTCTGCACATGCGGTTCTGTGACTAAGTTCGATGTATTTGCGGCGCTCACGAGTGGCCTATGGCACCTCGGGATACAACAATTCGGTGAACCGGGGATCGTCGGCCATGCTCTGGAAATCGTTGTCGACGCGCGCCTGAAGCCGGTTTCTGGGGTTGAGTTCAATAGCTTTGGCCAGGTTGCCCAGGCACTCCTGGATGCGTCCCGTCATTGCATCCAGCAGCGCCAACCCGTAAAAGGCGTAGTCTGTCTCCGGATGGGTTGCCAGTATCGCGTAAAACCCCTCGCGCGCCTCCTCGTAGTAGCCGGTATTCAGCAGCGAGACAGCGTAATCGTAGTGCTCCTCGGGCGTTGTAAACGTCAGTTTGTGCTTGTCCAGTTGCCGTTGGCAGATGCTGATGTACATCTTGCACCGTTCAATCAGTTCGGGCGGCGCTGTAGTGAGCAGCTTCTCGAATGCGGCCAGCGATTTATCGAATTTGCCCTGTTGTAGCTGCACCATGGCGGCCTGGAAGTTCTGGAAGGCCGGTCCCGTACCCGGATTGGGATGGGCATTGGGCTTGCCGGAGGGTAAAGATTCTTTTTTGCGGTCGTGCAACAAGGATAAGGCCTCTTAAATCATCTGTTTGCTGCGTCTCTGCATGCCATCAGGCGCAATTCAGTCGAACCACTGTTTGCAGAATACTACGCCAGTGGATTGCTCTGCTAGCCACTGTTTATACGCACAACCCCGCCATCCGTCAAGCCACACGGTAAAGCAACCTCAATTGTCGGGCAATTTGGCCCTATTGGAGGCTCGGTAAATGGCCGGATTCAGGGCTGGATCGTTGTACATCTTCAGATGGCGATAGAGCTTAAAACGCCGCGTCCCCTTCAGGGTCTCGCGCCACAATGCGTCCAGGCAGCAGGCCAGGTCCCGCCGTTGCTCCTCAAGAATAGCCAGCCGCTCCAGGTTGCGCTCCGCGTGCCCTTCCGGCGCATCGGCCCGCTCCGCCTCTTCTCGCGTGTGATAGATCTTCAGCGCCAGAATCGAGAGCCGGTCAATCATCAGCCCCGGCGACTCGGAGTTCAGCTCCGCGGCCGGGTTGGGCAGTCCCTTGGGCTCCAGCCACCCCAGCAAAACGCTGTCCAATTGCTCGGCCAGGTCATTGCGCAGCTGGTTTATCACATCCACGCGCCGCTTCACCCCGGCCAAATCGGCTTCGCTCGCGCCCGGCGCGCGCGCCTCGTCCTCAACGTGCCACAGCTCGAAATTGGAGCGATGCTGGCGGCGCACGGCCTCCAGCCAATCCGAGCGCCCATTCGGGTCCGAATTGCTCATCGCCCCATGCAAGGCGCGCGTTTCCTCATCCTGCGCCTCTACAATCTGCTCTGCCGATAACATGCTGGACAATCCTTCTATCAATTCGACGCGCAATGCCCGCTTCTGGTCGCAGCGTCCATGGTAGAACGATTACCGCAAAGCGTAAAGGCGTGATTCCCTTCCCCGCCCTGAACCGTCACAATAAGGCGTGGGCCTTTTTGTCTTCCATGAACGTGCCGGCGACCCTCCCGCCTCACGCCGGAACTCATCGCGGCTGGCGATGCTGGCGCTTTGCGCCGCGTTTCTGCCGGCTGCCACGCGGCTCCCTGCGCAGGAGTTCATTCCTCCAAGCCCGCAAGCGCCCTCTGAGCCCAACACTGCACCGGCAGGCCCGCTGGCCAGCGTTCATGGAGTCGTGCTGAACGCCGCCACCGGCTCGCCTCTCGCGCGTGCCCTGGTGCAGATCGAGGGCGACGCTGAAACAGGCGCATTGACCGATGGCGAAGGGCGTTTTGAGATTCCCAACGTGCCACTGGGGCCGCAGTCCATGAAGGTCGTCAAGCCCGGCTTTCTGGAGCAGGCATTCTTTCCCGGCGGCGACGCCGGTTTGGGGATCGGCCCCAACATGAACCACAACATTCTGGTTGCCGCCCAGATGCCCGATTTGATCTTCTCCATGGCGCCCACCAACTCGATTCACGGCCGCATCGATCTTTCCACCGGCGATGCGGCGCAGGACATGGGGGTCACGCTGGTCAAGCGCATGGTCGAGGATGGGCGGGCCGCATGGCAGGCAATCTCCACCGTCAAGATTGACAGCGATGGGGCTTTTCGCTTTGCCCGCCTCGGCGACGGAGAGTATGCGCTCTACTCCGAGCCCGCGATGGAGAGCGAGCCGGCCACGCTTGCCGCCGCGCCCGGCAGCGATGGCCAGTTGGCTCGCAATGGCTTTCCCAGCCAATTCTATCCGGAGGCTCGCGATCTGGCCGGAGCAACAAAGATTCATCTGGCAAGCGGCATAGAGACCGAAGCCAACCTCACCCTGACGCTCCAACCCTTCCACGCTGTCACCGCGCAAGCCATGCTGCCGTCAGGCCGGCGTTATGGCGACGACAACCCTGCCAGGGAAGGAATGAATCTCACCGCCCTGGTGCTCGACGCCCAGGGCCACTCGCTCCCATACAAAGTCGAATACGACCCGTCAACCCGCACGCTGCGCGCCCTTCTGCCCGACGGCAGCTACTCATTTTCGGTCACCGTGACCTTTTCGCGCGTCACGGCCGATCTGGCAGGAAACAGAAACTTCACCCCCGCCATGGATTCTGCGCCTCTGACCGGCCAGGTCGAGTTTTCCTTGTCCGGCCATGACGTTGCAAACCTGCGCATCCCGCTTCTTGCGCAGAGCGCCAATCCCCTGCAGGTCACCGTTACTCTTAGCGGCGAGCAGCCTGCGCCCACAAAATCTGCTTCGGGGGAATCGGGCGCGGTCTACGTGACCCTCAGCCAGGCCGGCGACTCGCTTTCCAACGGCATGGTCAGCGTCTACGCCGACGGCGCCGCACCCGGCGAGTTGAAGACGACTTTCATGACTGCCGGCTCCTACTGGGCGCATACCAGCATCACGCAGCATGGTCTTTGCCTGGCGTCCTTCACCGCCGGCGGCGCCGATCTGGCCCGTGAACCTCTGGTCATTGGTCCTGCCGGCGTAACCGCGCCGCTGGACCTGGCTCTGCGCGACGATTGCGCGCGGCTTACGCTCTCCCTGCCCGCGGCCGGCGCTTCTCTGGCTCCCGGAGAAGAGCTGTGGTACACCGTCTATGTGGTTCCGGACTTCGACTCTACCGAGAACATTGTGCCGCAAACGCTTCGTCCCACCTCTGGAGGAACGGTCACTCTGGAGGGGCTGACGCCGGGCAGTTATCACGTCTACACTTTCGCCGCGCCACTGGTGGTGGAATACCACAATCCCGCCGCGCTGGCCGCCCTGCCCACGCCGGGACAGGCTGTTACTCTTTCGCCCGGAACCACCGGTAGCCTCGTTCTGGAGGTTCCCGCACGATGAGCAATAGACTCGCTCCAGAAACTCTCTGCGCCATGGCTCTGCTGCTGGCGACGGCGGCTGCGCAACCGGCTCCAGCGCCCTCACCCGTCTACCGCATCGCCGGGACAGTGGTGAATGCGGCTACCGGAGAGCCGGTCCGCCGGGCATCGGTGGCAGCACTCTCCGCTTCAGACCACAACATCATCGAGTCGGCCGAAACAGACAGCGATGGCCGCTTTGCTTTGTGGGGCCTCGCCGCAGCCAAGTACGAACTTACGGCCTCTAAGCGCGGCTTCCTTAACGCCTTCTACGATGAGCACAATGGAGGTTACAACACCGCCATCGTGACCGGCGAAGACCAGCACACAGAAGGTCTCATCATGCGGATGACCCCCATCGCCTCACTGCATGGCGTGGTCACGGACGACAGCGGCGATCCGGTGGAAAACGCCAAGGTTCTTCTCTATCTCAAACCTCGCAGCCACAACCCCGGAGCAAGAATCACCCAGGTGGCCGAAACCACCACGGATGACACCGGCGCCTATCACTTTGGCGGCCTCGATCCCGGCGAGTACCTGCTGGCGGTGAAGGCGGAGCCTTGGTACGCCATGCATCATTCAGCTGCTGGGTCGCGGCAACGTCCGCAAGACCAAACCAGTATTAAGCTCGACGTCGCCTACCCCATCACTTACTTTGACTCCACGACGGACGAGGCATCGGCAACCCCCATCGTGATTACAGGCGGCAGCCGCGAGGAGGCCAACATCAATCTGCGCGCGGTTCCGGCGCTGCACCTGATCTTTGAAACGACAGCTAAACAGGTAGACTATCCACCACGTGCGGAGCTCCACCAAATCATTTTCGGCTCCCTGGCCTCCATCGATACCATAACTTCCCAATCCGCGATGCAATCCGTCAAAGCAGAATTCACCGGCGTAGCCCCCGGCCACTACGAGCTGACGCAGGGTGATCCGCCGCGCATTGCCGAACTGGACGCCACTGTCAGCCAGCAGCTAGACCCCAATTTCGGCAAACCAGCCATGGTGATCTCCGGAACACTGCGAACCTCCTCTGGAGCCGCATTGCCGGATAAGCTGACGCTGAGCCTTGAATCAATCGAAGGTGTGCATCAGCAGGAACAGAACCAGGTTTCCGGCAGCAATGGCCAATTTACGTTTGAATCCGTTCGGCAGGGAAATTACGAGTTTACGGCCAGCACCCCGGACAAGCAGCTCCCCATCATCTCCATCACCATTAACGGCCGCACCCATCCCGGCAACCAAATCACCGTGAGCGACCAGCCTATGAAAATCGGAGCCATGGTGAGCCTGAGCGAAACCCGCATCGAAGGCTTTGCTCGAAAAGGAGAAAAGGGAGCACCCGGCGTCATGGTCGTGCTGGTTCCCAAAGAACCTGAGGTCTTCCCTGCCCTGGCGCGCCGCGATCAGTCCGACTCCGACGGCAGCTTCGCCCTGCGTGATGTTGCTCCCGGCCAGTACACCCTGGTGGCCATCGAGGACGGCTGGGAGCTGGATTGGGCCCGCCCGGAGGTCATCAGTCGCTATCTTTCCGGCGGAATCGCCGTCACAGTAACTGAAAGCTCCGGCAAGCTCGTACGGCTCCCTGAAGCGGTTCCGGTTGAAAGCCGCTGACCGGGCTTCATGGAACCCGGCTGGAGAGGTTACTCTAGAAGGGGTGAGTCTATAAGAGTAGCCCTCCGCGCGTTGCGGCGGCGGTTCTAAGGGTTCCGGCCCCCAGAGCCCGCAATAGACAAAGGAATGTACTGAGGAGAGTCCCAAATTGAAGAGGAAGTTGTCACTTTCGATTCTGGCCCTGTTTGCGGCCGCGTTTTTGCCCCTGACGGCTGCCAGCCAGTTTTTCCACGCTCGTCATCACGAAAAAGCACCGGCCGAAAAGCCTACACCCGTTCACAAGTATGAATTAGCCCTCGGCTACGGTTACACCAGCCTCAATCAGGTCTACCAGTCGCGCTACGGATTGCAGGGAGTCGACGCCGCGGTAACCCGCGATTGGGGCAGATTCTTCGGCCTCACCGCCGATGGCGCCTATTATAAGTACCCCCTCAAACACACCACCCCCGGCAACCCCGGAGACCCCTCGGTGGATGCGTTTCTCATGGGACCCGTGGTGCACGCCAAACTCTTCGGGCACGTCGACGGGCTTGCCCATGCGCTGCTTGGCGGTGAACACACCGGCGGTGAGAACGCTACGCCCAACGTTTCGTTTGCTGGTGGAATCGGCGCCGGCCTGGATTACAATCTCTCCCGGCATTTGGCCATTCGCTTATCGGGCGACGATATCCGCTCGTCCTTTACCGCTAACGCCAACTCGTCGTCCTGCGGCGTGGGGTCGAATTGCTCTCCACATATGAAAGGCAATTCCCGCGCTGCCTTCAGCATTGTCTACAAGTTCTGAGAACGCAGGCCATCGCGGAACTACAGAAATCGTTTTGCGAATTCCACTAAGCGCGTCCCTCCGGCATTCAGCGCCAGAGGGGCGTGCGGCCATCCGCAACGCTCTAGTACAACCCGCGCCTGTGCGGCAGCCCTCGATTCCCTTTTCCCTATCTACTAATCCCCGTCCCTGTTCCCAACACCGAGGTTCTGCCAATCAGCCGCTCAATGCGCTTCTGCACCGGCGGATGGGTTGAAAACAGGCTGGCAAAAGTTTCGCCGCTGAGCAGAGGCGCAATGATGAACAGGTGCGCGCTGTTCGGAGAGGCCAATAGAGGAACCTGGCGGCTGACGGCGGAGATCTTTTCCAGGGCCCTGGCCAACGCATACGGATTGCCGGTCAGGTGCGCGCCACTGGCGTCGGCCTCGTACTCGCGCGTGCGCGAGACCCACAACTGAATCAGCGTGGCCGCCAGCGGAGCCAGCAGCAGCATGAAAAGCGCGCCCAACCCTCCGCCGCGCCGCCGCCCGCCGCCAAACCAGAAGGCCATGCGAGCCAGGATAGTGATCGCTCCGGCCAGCGTCGCCGCAATCGAGCTGGTGAGGATATCGCGATTGCGCACATGGCTCAGTTCGTGCGCCAGAACGCCTTCCAGCTCCTCGTCGCTGAGCAGCCCCAGAATGCCGTGCGTCACCGCCACAGAGGCGTGATTGGGATTGCGTCCGGTGGCGAAGGCGTTGGGAGAGTCGGTGGGAATCACGTACACCTTGGGCATCGGAATCCTGTCCCGCGCCGCCAGCCGCTCCACCACCGCGTACACCCGCGGCAACTCCTCCCGCGTCACCGGCTGCGCGTTGTACATCCGCAGCGCAATCTTGTCGGAGTAAAAGTAGCTGGTGAAGTTGATGATCGCCGCAATGCCAAATGCCAGCAGCGCGCCGTCTTCACCGCCAAAATACATTCCGGCCAGAACCAGCATCAGCGTAAGCAAGGTGAGAAGTAGTGTGGTCTTGAAGATGTTCATGAAATTTGCTCCCAACTCTATTTTCTCATTTGACGCAAGCAGGCAGTAGTCCGTGATCGAAGGATGGGAAGCCTCGATCTTCAACCGGCCCGTTCAGCGCAGCGCGGACTACTCGGTTATTTTCGCGGGCGCGACTCCGGCGGCACAAGCCCCGCCACCCGGTAGTACACTACAAGCTGTCCGTAGTGCTCTCCAGAGTGTTCGAGGAAAAACCAGGCATATTCGCTGACGCGGAATTGATGGTTGCTCCAGGGATCGACGATCAGATCATCCATTCCTTTGTCGCCTTTGCTGGCAATCAGCGCCGCGCCATCCGTAAAGGCCTTGCGCACGTACTCCACCACCGCCGCCTTGTTCTTTAATTCGGATCGCTTCGGATCGTCGAGTTGCGGCTTCACGCCCCTCACAAGGTCATCGTAGATGATGATCCCATGGGCGGCATGAATCAGTTGCTCGGCAAAGCTTCGTTGAACAGGATTTGGCTTGAAATCGTATTTGTCCTCGGGAAAGTCTTCGGCCATCGCCGTCAGCTTCCGGCCTATATCGTTCCAGAACCAAAGCAGTGTTTGCGAGGGGCTGGCCGCGGCTGTGGGTGATGGATTGGCCGCGGCAGGCTTCGTCGCCGCCTCCTGGGCGCTGGCGATTGGAATCACCAGTGCCGCCAACAGGATAAAAGCAAATCTCATACCGGGGTTTTTCATCCGAATATCTCCTTGCCAACACTATACTGCTGAGTGCCCCATCCTTGCGCGCTCTTTGCGCAAGGGTGGGAAACCATAATCTGGATTAGCCACTATACCCTAATTCCCTATTCTCGATCCCCTATTTACTGTTCCACGTCTTCGTCAGTGGGCGCCGGTCATCATTATGGCTCCTATATGGGTGCCGGTCATGATCGCGACGCCGATGTCCATGGGCCAATGCGCGATAATCAGCGGCGACAGGCGGCGAATGCGCAGATAAACCGCCATGCAGAACAGCATGATAGGAACCATCATGATAGAGCGATACGCCACGAAGCGCCAATCGGGAATGAAGGGGAACATGCAATGTTGCACGGACCACCAGAACAAGACGATGGAGAAGGCGATCCAGGTGCGACCGGTGAGCGCTTCCAGACGAGGCAGTACATATCCCAGGTAGGTCATCTCTTCGGTGGCCGACTGAATCACCCACCATACGGACAAGCTGTACACCGTAGCCCAGAGGGGCAGGGCGTGAGCTTGCAGGATGAACGTCACGGGAGTCTTGGCCAGGGAGCCGTACACCAGCACCTGCGCAAGATAACTGCCGAACATGGCGCAGGGAAAGGCGAGGATCAATATGCCGAGCCCGAAGAACAGGTCGCGTCCCCAGCGCATGCGAATCGGCCCAATGAGGTCGCGGAGCCGGATGCCTTCCTTGCGCGTAAAGTACTTCATGCCGAGGAGACAGCCTAGATCGCCGAGGTTAGCATAGACAGGCCACCATTGGCCGGCCGCCTGCATCGGATGGGGGCGATGCAGGACAAGAAAAACCAGTGCCAGCAGCGATTGCAACATCAGCCACAGGGCGGAGCGCGCGGTTACCAGCAGCAACGGTCCAATCCACGGGATGCGCCCGGCTGCCACTCGCTTCTGAATCTGGCAGGGCAAATTGACTGAATAAGTATCTGAGCTTGTAATTTCACGTGCATGCGGCATACGATCCGTCTCCAGCGAAATCCTATCATGCGCCGGATGCGTGGATCATGAACAATCGGGCTGATGAACCGTTCAACTCATGCAGTATTTCAAGCTCCGTCCAGGCAACTGAGTCATTGCCTTTTTAACGCCCGCTTCAACACCGTATCCAGCGCCGCCTTCAACTCCGCGTATTCCGCCGCTGTAATCTTGCCGGCAACTTTGTCGCTCTCCAGCGCAAAGATCTCTTCCTTGAGCGCATTCAATAGAGCCGCGTTTTTTGCCGCCGGCGATGCCACAGCCTGCGCCGCTCCGCTATTGAAGCCCGCTCCCGTTGCCGGAGTGCGCAGCATGAAAGCCGCCCCGGCTGCCAGCAACAGAACCAGCACGCTCAGAATCCACCACTTGTACTTCGACAGCGGATCGGGCGTGTTGATGGGGTTGGCCATGCCTCCGCCGGGCCGCGTTCCCGGTCCGCCAGCCTCCTGGTCGGAGCCCGCCTGCTGGCCGCCTTGCGCTCCCTGATCATCGCGCGGAATCGATCCCGTGCCCGAGACGGTAAATTCCAGCGGCTTGCCCGGCACGGCGTTCTTGGCCACGTAGGTTGGAAGGCCTTCCTGTGGCGCGGAGATGAACGTCGATCCCGCGCCCGCGGCAAAACTCATGCTCTTAGGCATCATCACCCACACGGTTCTGGCCGGGATCGTCACCTGGGGATGAAAGGTGTACTTGCCGCCGCCGTAGGGCAGCATGTATTCGATCTGAAAGAGCGTGGGCTTTTCGCCGGCGTCGGGTTGGATGGGAAAGTTGAATGAGTAGTGGCCCTTTTGACCGGCCGAGTCCAGCTTCATCGTGGTCGGCAGGCTGCTGGCTCCCGGCCGCTGCGCCGACGCGCCCTCTACCACCGCGTCCACTGGCAGCACAATTTCAAAGCTGCGCGGGCTCCATTGCGTGCGCGGAGGCATGCTCGAGTTACGCACTGCGTACCGTTCCACCACCCTCAGTTGCCCATTTACCGTCTCCACTATGCCAATCACATCCTCATCGATGAGCACTCCATCGACCTTGGCAGCCACGTCATAAACCGCGATGTCGCCCGGTGCGCCGCCCTCCGGCGCGCCGATGAAGTAGGTCGCGCCCTGGTGCGTCACCCGCACCAGGTAGTTGCTGCTCGACGGCTTGTTCAACCTGTAGTGTCCGCCGGCGTCGGTGATAGCCCGTGCCACCTCGCCCATCCCCGCCTGCACGTCCACCAACACCACGGTATCGCCCGCGGCCGGTTTGCCGGTGGTTTTGTTGGTCACCGTGCCGGTGACTTGAGCGGCCTGAGCCACTGCGCCAGTGAGCAGCAAGATCAGGGCAACGGTGCAAAAAACAATCCTGGTCAATTTCATCATCGTTTGAAAATCCTCTTGTAACGCTCTGCGTTTCATGCCCGCTGCAAAAGCTCAATCTCGGCCATCAGCCGCGCCGTCTCGTTTTCCAGCTGCGCTTGCTGCGCCTGGAACTCCTCTTCAGGATACTTCCCCGCCTTGAACTCAAAGTTCAAATCGCGCAGGTTTTCGTTGAGCTGCTCCTTGCGCTCCATCAGATAGTCGAGGCGCGTCTTCTCCCGCTGGCTGGCAGAAACATTCTCCGGCCAGAAGGTGTACGCCAGCAGCGCAATCAGCAACAGCATTCCGGCAACGAGTCCTTGCATTTCCGTCATCTCTTACAATCCTCCATCGCAACCAGCACTGTTCACTGTCCACTGCTCACTGACCACTGTTTCGGCGTGAGCGCAATCAGCGTGCCCAGCACCATCACCAGCGCCCCGGCCCAGATCCAGCTCACCAGCGGATTCAGGATCGCCTTGATAATCGGCTGGTTGGTGTCCGGATTCGTCCCCTCATACACCACGTACAAATCCCATGCGACCACAGAATGAATCGCCACCATCGTCTGCGGTTGCTGACTGGCCAGATAGACGCGCTTTCCCGGCGTCATCTGAAGCTGATTCTTGCCGGCTCGATACACATCCAGCTGCGCATACTCGGAATCATAGTTGGCATTCGAGTCCTGCGTGGGGCCGGCATATTCCAGCGTATAAGGGCCAATGGCCAGCTTGTCGTGGAGCGCCAGTTCCTTCTCCACGCTGCGATTGAAGGCCGAACCGGCTAGCCCCACCACCACAATCACCACGCCGATATGGACGATATAGCCGCCGTAGCGCCGCGTGTTGCGCCGAATCAATTGAAACGTCGCCCAAAAATAATTTCGCCCGCTCTGTTTGGCAATCACCGAAGCGCCGCGTAAAAACTCCGAGAGAACCGCCGTCAGAACCCCCGCCGCCAGTCCAAACGCCACCAGCGCATAAAAGTGGCCCGGATCGAACGCGTCATCATGCCACGGCCGCACGCCTGCGATCATGCAGCCGATCACCACTACCCACAGCGCCGTCACCGGCAGCACGAAGTTGCGCCGTATGCTCCTGAACGACGTGCTCCGCCACGGCAGCAGCGGCCCCACGCCGGCCAGAAACAGCAGAAACAATCCAATCGGCACGGTCACGCGGTTGTACCATGCGGCATCATACGTGACCTTCGCGCCTTCGATATATTCGCTCAGGATGGGGTAGAGCGTTCCCCAGACAATCACAAAACACGCCACTAACAACACCAGATTGTTAAACATGAAGCTGGACTCGCGGCTCACCACTGACTCCACGCGCTGCTCGCTCTCCAGGTGCTCGCGCTGCAAAATATACGTGAAGATGCACACCGCCATCACCAACACCATGAACGTCATGAACCAGTAGCCGATCGACGACTCCGCAAAGGCGTGCACCGAGCTGACCAGCCCGCCGCGCGTCAGCATCGTACCCAGCATGGTCAGCAGGAAGGTGGAAAAAATCAGCCACACGTTCCAGCTCTTCATCATGCCCTTTTTCTCCTGCATCATCACCGAGTGCAGAAAGGCTGTTCCCGTCAACCAGGGCATCAGGCTGGCGTTCTCCACCGGGTCCCAGCCCCAGTAGCCGCCCCAGCCCAGCACGGCATAGGCCCAGTGCATCCCCAAAAAGACGCCGCAGGTCAAAAACAACCAGGTCACCATCGTCCAGGCGCGCGTAATCTTGATCCACTTTTCGCCGGGGTAGCGCATCATCAGCGCGCCCAGCGCAAACGCGAACGGCACCGAAAATCCCACATAGCCCAGATAGAGAATCGGCGGATGAATCACCATCTCCGGATATTGCAGCAGCGGATTCAGCCCATTGCCGTCCTCGGGAATCGCTCCCTTGAGCAGCGCGAACGGCGGCGCGGCAAAGTTAAGCACCACCAGAAAGAAGACCTGAATTCCGGCCAGAATCGCGCCCGCATAGGCATAGAGCTTCACATCGGTTTTATGCGTCAGCCGCAGCACAAACCCGTAAGCCCCCAGCAGCCACGCCCACAATATCAGCGAGCCCTCTTGCCCGCTCCACAGCGCGGCAAACTTATACGCCGCCGGCAGCGCGCGGTTGGAGTGCTCCAGAATGTAAGTGATTGAAAAATCATTGGTAAAGACCGACCACACCAGCGCAAAGGCCGCCGCCGTAATGGCCGCAAAGCCCGCTATTCCCGCCCGCCGAGCCGTATCCGCCAGCCGTTCGGGCGAGATTCTGGCCGGCTGCCCGGTGGCCAGCAACCGCAGCGCCAAAGCCCCCGCCAGCAGGTTGTAGGCGGCCAGCGCCAGCGCTATGAGTAGTGCAAAACTGCCAAATAATGCCATCAAGACTCCGCTATTGATTCCAAAATACTTCTCGCACACGGCCCGGAAGCCCAACGGCCTCCCGCCCTGCTCATTCTCAACCCATCATAAACTGTTTTGGTGTGATTTGGCTCACATTGTGGACGGCGAATCAAACATTCTGGGTACCTACCCTTAACAAATAATTCGTCTACTTCGAATCTTCATTTGCTTTGCAACTAATCAGACAGTCAATTGTTTTTCCAATGTGGTTTACGTCGATGGCCCCGATTGCGATTAGCGCTACCTCTCCGTTAGGGCGGATGAGGGCATACGCAGGAATCTGGCCGGTCCAAAGATTTGTCGAAATTCCAAAGTCAATCGGCAGTGGCGCCATAGGCCCCATCATCACTATCGGCGATCTGATCTTATAGCTCTGCCGCATACGGCGCACAGTCTCCGCGTTGTCCTTGAGCGCAACGATCAGTAGGTTCAGTTGATTGTGGTCGGCACTGCTCAACACCTCCGGCAGTGCTTCTATGCAGGGAGCACACCATGTGGCCATAAAATCGATAAGTAGCCACTTGCCCTTGAATTGTTCGAGAGTCAGTGGCTGATTATCAATGTCGTTAAACTCGGCATCCGGTACGTTGAAACCACTTGCTACGTGTTTGAAAGGATTGGCGCCGATTGGCTCATAATCCTGCGGGCGAATCTCGCGGAGTCCAATCTCCATACGGAAGTCGCCGCGCTCTATAAATAGTTTGATTTCTCGACGGTTTCCCTCGTTGAAAAGGCTTGCCATTATCATTGGGCCTGTATCAGCTGCATTCTTGCCGTCGATGCGGACGATCAGATCGCCTTTGATCAGGTTGAAATGGATCGGTGTCTTCGATGTGTCGATCACGCGCCACCCCTTATGTTCGTGGGCGACTGTGATATTGTCGACCGCGACTATGGGTTCGGATTGCGAGTAGGCAAGATGCGCACAAAGAGCAATATAGACACACAGGAATATGCTTTTCATGATGATTAGCATTATACGATTGGGCGAGCCCCAAACTTGCCGCGCTTATGTTTTTGCGACTAGGGTGGGAATTTACGAATTTCACCCAAACAAAAATTCCTTCTCCCTTAAATCTTTGATGCTGTCCCTCAACTTCGCAGCCCGCTCGAATTCGAACTTCCGCGCCGCCTCCCGCATCTCCGCCTCCAGTTTCGCAATGTACTCGTCCAGTTCCGCCTGGGTGGCAAACCCTTCCGGCATCCCCGCCGTCTCTTCCTCGGCCACATCCCCGTACTCCGCCTTCAGAATCGCCGCCAATCCCATCTCCACCGGGCTGATAATCGACTGCGGCGTAATCCCGTTCTCCTCGTTATAGGCCCGCTGAATCCTCCGCCGCCGGTCCGTCTCATCCATCGCCCGCCGCATGGAGTCCGTCATCCGGTCCGCGTACAGAATCGCCCGCCCCTCGATGTGCCGCGAAGCCCGTCCCATGGTCTGAATCAGCGAGCCCGCCGAGCGCAGAAATCCCTCCTTGTCCGCGTCCAGAATCGCCACCAGCGAGACCTCCGGCAAATCCAGCCCCTCGCGCAGCAAATTGATCCCGATCAGCACGTCGAACTCGCCCTTGCGCAGCCCGGAGAGCAGCTTCACCCGCTCCAAAGTTTCGATCTCTGAGTGCATGTAGCGGCAGCGCACGCCCACCTCAGCGTAATAATTCGCCAAATCCTCGGCCATGCGTTTCGTCAGCGTCGTCACCAGCACTCTTTCGCCGCGCTCGGCCCGGTCGCGAATCTCCCCCAGCAAATCGTCAATCTGCCCCTTCACCGGCCGAATCTCTACCTCCGGGTCCACCAATCCCGTCGGGCGAATCACCTGCTCCACCACCACGCCCGCCGACTTCGTCAGCTCATACGGCCCCGGCGTCGCCGAAACATAAATCGCCTGATGCACGCGATTTTCAAACTCATCAAACTTCAGCGGCCGGTTATCCAGCGCCGACGGCAGCCGGAATCCGTAATCCACCAAATTCTGCTTCCTGCTCCTGTCCCCATGCCACATCCCATGCACCTGCGGAATCGTCGCATGGCTCTCGTCCACAAATAAGAGAAAATCCCGCGGAAAATAATCCAGCAACGTCGGCGGAGCCTCGCCCGGCAGCCGACCGCTAAAATGCCGCGAATAATTTTCAATCCCGTGGCAGTAACCCATCGACTTAATCATCTCCAGGTCGTAGCGCGTCCGCTGATGAATCCTCTGCGCCTCCACCATCCGCCCCTCGGCCTCCAGCCGCGGCGCCCACTCATTCAGCTCCGCCACAATCGACTCAATCGCCTGCGCCTTCGTCTCCGGCTGCATCACATAATGACTTTTAGGGTAGATCGGAAGCCGCGCATACTTCTGCTTCACCGTCCCAAAGAGCGGATCAATCTGCGAGAGCGACTCAATCTCGTCGCCGAATAGCTCAATCCGGTAAGCCGTCTCGTCATACGTCGGATAAACCTCAATCACGTCGCCGCGCACACGGAAGGTCCCGCGCCGGAAATCCGTATCATTGCGCTCGTACAAAATCTCCACCAGCCGCCGCGTAATATCCTTGCGGCTGATCCGCTGCCCCTTCTCCAGCAGCAGCAGCATCCCGTAGTAAGCCTCCGGCGAGCCCAGCCCGTAGATGCAGCTCACCGAACTGACAATGATCGCGTCCCTCCGCTCAAACAAACTCCGCGTAGCCGACAGGCGCAGCTTGTCCAACTCCTCATTGACCGTCGCTTCCTTCTCGATATACAAATCCCCCGCCGGAATGTACGCCTCCGGCTGGTAATAGTCGTAGTAACTCACAAAATATTCGACAGCGTTATTCGGAAAGAACTGCCGGAACTCGTGATAAAGCTGGGCAGCAAGAGTTTTATTGTGCGCCAAAATCAGCGCCGGCCTATTCGACGCCTCAATGATCTTGGCCATGGTGAAGGTCTTGCCCGACCCGGTCACCCCCAGCAGCACCTGGTGCTTCTCCCCCGCCGCCAAGCCCCTCATCAGTTCGTCAATCGCCCTCGGCTGATCTCCGCGCGGCGTATAGCTCGTCACCAGTTGAAAGTCCATGGCAAGCATTATAACCGAATGGCGAAGATTGAGCGAAAATAGCCCGGCCGAATCCATCTCATCGATGCAACATATGCGTGCTAGCATGTTGCAAATGAGTTCAATCAGCCGTCGTGAAATGCTCAAGCTAGGTTCGATGGGGGCGCTTGCCTCCCTCGCCGGTGTCACTTCTGAAGGCGTCGCGGAAGCCTTCGCCGATGCTGCTCATCCCGCTGTCCCCAAATGGAATGTCTTTGAACTCACGCTTCAAGGCCCCTCGACGGGGAACCCATTTACCGAAGTCGAATTATCGGCCACCTTCGCTCTGGAGCACAGAACCATCCAGGTGGACGGGTTCTACGACGGCTCCGGAATCTACAAGCTACGGTTCATGCCGGATGCCGAGGGCGATTGGAGTTACACCACAAGCAGCAACGCGCCTGCGCTGCATGGCAAGGCCGGTGCTTTCCACTGTGTCGCGCCGGAATCCGGGAACCGCGGCCCGGTCTCGGTGCGCGACGCTTATCACTTCGGGTATGCCGACGGCGCTCCCTTCGTCGAGTGTGGCACCACGTGCTACGCATGGGCATTCCAGAGCGAGGCCACGCAGCGCCAGACCATCGAAACGCTCGCTGCGTCGCCATTTAACAAGCTGCGCATGTGCCTCTTCCCCAAGTGGTACCAGCACAATCACAAAGAGCCACCGATGTATCCGTTTCCTCGCAATACCGAGGTGAACGACTACTCGACCTTCAATGTGGAGTACTTCCAGCATCTCGACCGCCTGATTCAGGCGTTGTGCCGCATTGGCGTCCAGGCCGATCTCATCCTCTTCCATCCCTACGACAAGTGGGGCTACCAGTCGATGCCCGCCGAAGTGGACGACCGCTATCTGCGCTACGTTATCGCGCGCTTCAGCGCCTTTCGTAACGTGTGGTGGTCGCTGGCCAACGAGTATGACCTGATGCAGGCGAAGACCGCGAAAGATTGGGACCGCTATGCGGGCATTCTGGCCGAGCACGATGCCTTCGATCACCTGCGTTCCATCCACTATTGCTTTCATCAGTACGAGTATGGACGCGCTTGGTGTACCCATGCGGGCGTGCAGGACTCGCGGCTATATTTGGGCGCCAACTGGCGCAACGATTGGCGCAAACCCGTAGTCTTCGACGAGTGCAGGTACGAAGGCAATATCGCATCGACCTGGGGAGATCTCTCCGGCGACGCCATGACGCGCCGCTTCTGGCTGGCGGCCGTGCAGGGTTGCTATTGCGGTCACGGCGAAACCTACCTCGACCCCAACGACATTCTCTGGTGGTCGCATGGCGGCACTCTCCACGGCTCCAGCCCCGCCAAGATCGCCTTCCTCCGCAATCTGCTCGAAGAGACCATCGCTCTCGGGCCCGGACCCATCGGATATACAAATTTCAGTGACGAGCCCATGGGCGCGCGCCGCGACAACGGCTCGGTCGTCTTCTATTACTTCGACGAGCATCAGCCGGCGGAAGGGACTTTTACGCTGCCTCAGGGGAAATCCTACACAGCGGAGTATATCGACACCATTCACCTGACGCGCGCTCCGCTCCCCGGAGAGTACTCGGGCAACGCCGAAGTCAAGTTGCCCGGCACGCCGTGGGGCTCTCTCTGGTTTCGGCAGAAGGGCTTGGCCTGACAAATCATTCCGCTCTTGCTGGCGTGAACATTGCATCTCTCCGCCGCCAAGCCCCTCATCAGCTCGTCAATCGCCCTCGGTTGATCCCCGCGAGGCTTATAGCTGGTCACCAGTTGAAAGTCCGCGGCAAGCATGATAGCCAAATGGCGAAGACTGAGCGAAAATGTAAGTGGTTTTCCAAAATCATGCGTGATAGGCTGGCCACAAGATGACAGACAAATTTTTAGGTATGTCAGAGACTTTTTGGACAGGGATCGAAGCGCTTGCTGCCTGTTCCGGCTTCATACTACTGCTTCTTTACACCCTATATACACGCAAAATGATGAAGATCGGGGAATTCACGCGCAGGGCGCAAATCACACCTGTATTTAGCGCTACTGAGGTGTCACCTTTTGTATATGGCTTCATTGATGATCTAAAAACCTGTGGTATGAGTACAACAGTACGAAATGTTGGTGAAGGGCCTGCTCTACTCATCTGGGCTTGGCACCAACCAGTGAGTGAAAACTTCAAACTCAAAGGAACTACGCTCCTTATCCCAACTGGCTCTGTTGGATCAGCCTCGTGCCCAAAATCTGAACTGTTAAAGGGCGAATCAATATGTATCCATTTCGACCCGTTTGGTAAAGATGTTCACGCGATGGAGAATAATTCATGGCTTTTCGTTGTTGAAGCGTTTGACCAAGCCAACGGAAGGCATCAGCTTCAAATCATCAGAATCCTAGGGACAGACGATAGTGTAAACGTACAGTTTAAAATGGTGAACAGCCTCGGAGAAACTATCGGAGAACGTGCGGTAAAGTCTGCAAGACGATTCGTAGATATTATCCAGGCAGTCAGAGTAGAGCTAAAAAAGTTGAGTAGAAGACATTGAATAGCCGGATACTCCCCTTTGTGACACCCATCACGCCCCCACCCCCTCCCCCGCGCCCATACTCTCTCCAGTTGATGTTTTCACTTCACCTGCCGAGGTGTTTTTATGAGCTCCAACACGTCCCGCCGCGAATTTCTCTCCAACGGCCTCTCCGCTGGCCTGGCTCTTCCTGTCCTGGGCGCAACATCCGCCATGGCGCTTGAGCCTCAGTCCGCAAAACCCGCCGCCCCCGCCAAGCTCGACTACCGAATCCTGGGCCGCACCGGCCTCAAGGTGACCACCGTGGGAATGGGATGCATGATTACCTCGGACCCCAGCGTCATCACGCGCGCCGCCGACATGGGCGTCAACTACTTCGACACCGCCCGCGGCTATCAGCAGGGCAACAACGAGCGCATGGTGGCCGCCGCCCTGGGCGCCCGCCGCAAGCAGGTGATCATCTCCACCAAGTCGCACGCGCCCAATAAAGAAGAGTTGCACAAGCATCTGGAAACCAGCCTGCGCGAGCTCAACACCGATTACATCGACATCTGGTATCTTCACGGCAAAGGCAGCCCGGATGAGATCGCCGACGACCTGATCGAGGTGCAGCAGAAGGCCAAACAGCAGGGCAAGATCCGCTTCACCGGCGTCAGCACCCACAGCGGCCAGCAGAATCTGCTGCCCTGGATGGCCAAGAAGGGCGTCTTCGACGTTGTGCTGACAGGCTACAACTTCACCATGGGCGACGACATGGACAAGGCCATCGAGACTGCGGCCCATGCCGGCCTGGGCGTGGTAGCCATGAAGGTGATGGCCGGCGGAACGCGCCGGATGAAGCCCGACGACCCGGCTTACAAGAAGCTCACTCAGGAAGGCGCCATGCTGGCCGCGCTCAAGTGGGTCATCAAAAAGCCCAACATCGCCACCACCATTCCCAGCATCACGGACATGGACCAGTTGGATGAGAACCTGAAGGCCATGGCCGTTCCCTTCTCCGCCGGCGACGAAAAGATTCTCTCCGCGCATCTGGAGTCGATCCGCCCGCTCTATTGCCGCATGTGCGGTGAGTGCGACGGCGCCTGCCAAAAGGGCCTGCCGGTGGCCGATATGTTGCGCTTCCTCACCTATGCCGACGGCTACGGCCAGTTCGCGCTGGGCCGCGAGCGCTTCCTCGAATTGAGCGCCGAACACAAGGCCGTCCGCTGCGGCGATTGCGCCGAATGTACGGTGAAGTGCCCACACGGCGTCCATGTCCAGAATCGCATGGCCCGCGCCCAGGAGTTGTTCGCGTGAAGAAGATCGCCGGTTTGCTGCTGACTGTCCTTTTGGCAGTGGGTATGGCTCGCGCGCAGGTTTCCATAGATTGCCATCTCGCGCCCGGCTGGGAAGCAGCGGGTCCGGTGCGCCAGTACTCCGCCGAAAATCTCTACGACTACAAGGATGGCGCTGCGGACGGCTACCTGAGCTACGGCTTCGCGCGCATGTCCACCATCGACTGCAAATCTGGCGGCGACACGCTGACCATCGACCTCTCCGAGATGAACGATGCTGATGCGGCCTACGGCCTTTTCACCGCCAACCGCGACGCTAAGCTGCCCATCGCGCCCATCGGCATGGGCGGGCAGATCCAGCCGCAGAGCGCCATCTTCGCCAAAGGAAAATATTACGTGGAGATCGCCGAAGTTGCCGCCACCCCGGAGGCCGATCACTCCGCCCTGATGCAGGCCTTCGCCGCCGGAATTGCGCAGCGCCTTCCGGGTCGCGAATCCGCCCCTGAGGCCTTGCAGTGGTTTCCCAATGAGAATCTCGACTCCATCCGTCTGATTCCGGAAAGCGTGCTCGGGCTGCGGCTGCTCAAGCGCGGCTACGTCGCCAAATACAAACAGGGCCAAGCCTTTGTTGTTCTGGAATCAGCTCCCGAATCCGCCGCTGAAGTTATGAAAAAACTCCGCGAGCGCTTTGATGGCTCAACGCCTGCGCAGATCGGCGACGAAGCCTTCCAGGCCAAAGCGCAATATCTCGACGGAATCTGCGTCTTCCGCAAGGGGCGTTTCCTGGCCGGCTACGCCAACCTGCCTGACGCTCAGCAGGCTGCGACGCTGGCCGCCAAACTCGCCGCCCGCATCCCATAATATTTGATGTAGCGGGTGCCCCAGGTCCCTCGCATTTGGGGACCTGGGATACAATTACTCGCCCTTCGTAGTCTGCTTGGCCAGATAGCGCTCCAGGCCGAGATCCGCAATCTGGTGCAACTGCGTTTCCAGCCAGTCCGCGTGTCCTTCCTCGTCCTTGAGCAATTTGATAAACAGCTCGCG
>Ga0326728_10005705_pt1 | contig 34460 bp, 26 predicted proteins | sample MB3enrmetagenome_FD_207602 | JGI IMG/M metagenome (GOLD analysis project Ga0326728, IMG submission 207602) | Lab enriched peat soil microbial communities from McLean, Ithaca, NY, United States - MB31MN | ecosystem: Environmental > Terrestrial > Soil > Wetlands > Peat | place: USA: New York...
AGGAGAAGTTGGTGACTTATGATGAAGCCCTCAAACACTGCACGAATCCAGATGACTTTGCCCTGAGGGTGAAAGGAATTCTCGCCTCAAGCGACGCTGGCTGGGAGGATTTTGAGACGCTGGAGAAAGAGAAGGAAAAGGTTAAAGAGGATGAGAAGAAGCTGAAAGTCGCAAAGCCCTTGGATCCAAAAATGGACCGACGGGGGACAGGTTTCAAACAATGACCTCTGACGAGATTCGAAGGGCCTTTCTCAATTACTTTGAGGAGAGGGGACACCGTATTGTTCGAAGCTCCTCATTGATTCCCCAAAACGATCCCACCCTGCTTTTCACCAATGCCGGAATGGTTCAATTCAAAAGTGTTTTTTTAGGCGAAGAGACCCGGGACTATAAACGGGCCGCGACCTCCCAGAAGTGTGTTCGTGCCGGCGGGAAACATAATGACTTGGAGATCGTTGGAAAAACGGCCCGGCACCACACCTTCTTCGAGATGTTAGGGAACTTCTCCTTCGGAGACTATTTCAAGGAAGAGGCCATTCAAATGGCATGGGATCTCCTCATGCGCCAATGGGGGTTGCCCGTGGAGAAGATGTGGATCACGATCTATTTGGACGATGATGAAGCCTTTCACCTCTGGAGGAGAGTCGGAGCTTCGGAAGATCGGATTGTCCGGTTAGGGGAAAAAGACAACTTCTGGGCAATGGGGGAGACAGGGCCCTGCGGCCCTTGTTCGGAGATCGTGATCGATCAAGGCGAGGGCGTAGGTTGCGGCCGGCCCGACTGCCGCGTGGGATGCGACTGCGATCGGTTCCTGGAACTCTGGAACCTCGTCTTCATGCAATACAATCGTGATTCAGACGGGAAGCTACAGCCTCTGGCGAAGCCTTGCATCGATACCGGGATGGGCCTGGAAAGGATTTCTGCTGTCCTTCAGGGTGTGAAAAGCAATTACGAGTCCGATCTCTTCACCCCTCTCTTTAAGGAGATCAAGGGGATCGCTCATGTTTCTTACGGGCAGGACGATCGAGCCGACACCTCCCTTCGCGTGATCGCTGATCACAGCCGGGCCGCTACGTTTCTGATCAGCGATGGCGTTCTTCCCTCCAACGAAGGCAGGGGATACGTGCTTCGCCGGATCATGAGAAGGGCGATGCGCCACGGAAGGATGCTCGGAATGGATGAACCTTTTCTCTATCGGACGGTTTCAAAAGTGGTGGATCTGATGAAAGGGGCTTACCCGGAGCTAAGGGAGACAGAAGCCTTTGTTTCCAAGGTCATCCAAAATGAAGAAGAGCGTTTTTCTGAGACCCTCGATTCAGGCCTGAAGATCCTGCAAGAGGCGTTGGAGGAACTTCAAAAGAAACGAAAGACCAATCTCTCCGGGGAGGTGGCCTTCCGGCTTTATGATACGTACGGATTTCCCCTCGACCTGACCGCGGAGATCCTTCAGGAGAGAGGAATGAGCTTTGACGAAGCGGGTTTCCGGGCCCAAATGGAGGAACAGAAGCAGAAGAGCAAACAGGCGGGGCTGGGAATCGATGAGGGAAAGACAAAAGAGGTCTACCGACGGCTGGCGAGCGAAGGGATCAGGGCGACGTTCTTAGGATATGAAGAAACTCAGTCTGAATCAAGGATCCTGAGATTGATCAAAGGCGATGAAGCCGTGCCTTTCGCAGTAGAGGGGGATGAGATCGAAGTGATGACGGAGAAAACCCCCTTTTACGGGGAAGCAGGCGGCCAGGTAGGGGATCGAGGCGTGATCTTTCATGAAGAATTCTCTTTGGAAGTGGGGAATACCATCAAGCCTGCGGAAGAGTTGATCATCCATCAGGCGAAGGTAAAGAGAGGAAGAGTGAAAGAAGGGATGTCGGCTGTCCTGCACGTGGACCGGGAGCGCCGGAGAGCCATTACCCTGAACCATACCGGGACGCATCTTCTTCAGGCCGTTTTGAGAGAGGTTTTAGGAAATCATGTCCATCAAGCAGGCTCGCTTGTTTCACCCGAGCGGCTGAGGTTTGATTTCACACATTTCACCTCCATGAAGAAGGAAGAGATCGAGCGTGTGGAAGCGTTGGTCAATCAGAAGATTCGAGAAAACCTGAAATTAGAGACGAAAATCATGAATGTAGAAGAGGCCCTCCAAACGGGAGCGATGGCTCTATTTGGAGAAAAGTACGGCGAAAAAGTCAGGGTGGTGATGATCTCGGACTTCAGCATGGAACTGTGCGGAGGAACCCATAGTTCCAGAACAGGCGATATCGGCCTCTTCAAAATTGTCAGTGAGTCGGGAGTTGCGGCAGGGGTGAGAAGGATCGAGGCCCTGACCGGGGAAGGAGCCTATGGATTTGTGAAAGAAGAGGAGAGGGAACTTTGGGAGATCGCCTCTTCTCTCAAATCCGCTCCAGGGGAACTTGCTTCAAAGATAGAGCGGTTGCTTGAGAGGCAGAGGGAATTAGAAAGGGAGGTTTCCTCTTTTCAAGATAAGTTATCCTATCAGGAGCTGTCGAATCTTCTTCCTTCTATTAAGGAGATAAAAGGCGTAAAGGTGCTTTCAGCAAAGGTGGATGGGAAGGATGTGAAGCGAATGAGGGAGTTCGTGGACCAGTTAAAGGGAAAGATCGGATCGGGCATTATTCTTCTCGGAGGTCAAAGTGAAAACAAAGTCTCCCTCATCATGGGAGTGACTCCAGACCTTACCCATCGCTTTAATGCCGGCGAGCTGATTAAGAAGATCGCTCTTCATGTTGGTGGGACCGGAGGCGGTCGGCCTGATTTTGCGCAGGCAGGAGGGACCGATTCTAAAAAACTGGATGAGGCGCTTAAGGCCATTGAGGATCTCATTTAAATCCTTGAGGAAAACAACATCCCCCCACCCCGCTTGATGAAAGAGGGGCGAGGGGGATTTTTTTATAAGGCAAAACTTCAGGATTTAAGGGGTCGAGGGTTCAAGGGTTCAAGTAGTAGGTTCACATGACCTGATCCCTGGACCCCTTGAATCCTTTTAACCTGCTTAGGCTTGAGGAATAATGACACAGGTGAGGACACGATTTGCACCCAGCCCGACGGGCGACCTCCACATCGGAGGGGCACGGACCGCCTTGTTCAATTGGCTCCTGGCCCGACATGAAAAAGGGGTCTTCATCCTTCGCATCGAGGACACGGATGTCGCCCGGTCCACCCAGGAATCGATTCAGGTGATCTTGGATGCCATGACGTGGCTGGGGATGGATTGGGATGAGGGTCCATTTTATCAGACCCAACGGATTTCGTACTATCAGGAGGCCGCAGAGAAGCTCTTGAAAGAGGGGAAGGCTTACCGATGTTACTGTACGCCAGAAGAGCTGGAGACAAAACGGGAAGCCGCCTTGAAGGCCGGGATCAAGCCGAAGTACGACCGGACGTGTCTCGATCGAAAATTTCCTCCTCCGGGAAAGCCCTCTGCCATCCGCTTCTTCTCTCCAAACGAAGGGAAGACGGCGGTGAAGGATCTGATTCAAGGTCATGTTGAATTTGACAATACGGAATTGGATGACCTCATCATCATAAGAAGTGACGGGGTCCCTACGTATAATTTTTCGGTGGTGGTGGACGATGCCACCATGGGGATCACGCATGTCATCCGAGGAAACGACCATCTGAACAACACACCCCGCCAGATTCAGATCTATCAAGCCCTAGGCTACCCCATCCCCAAATTCGGCCATGTCCCGATGATCCTCGGGCCGGATAAGAAAAAACTTTCTAAACGGCATGGGGCACAATCGGTCATGGAATATAAGAAGCTGGGCTACCTTCCTCAGGCCGTCGTCAACTACCTGGTCCGCCTCGGATGGTCCCACGGCGATCAGGAAGAATTCACCCGCGAGGAGTTGATCGAGAAATTTAGCCTGGAGTCAGTGGGAAGATCTGCCGCGGCGATCAATCCTGGAAAGTTGGATTGGCTCAACTCACAGTATATCAAGAAAATAGAGGTGGACGAGCTGGTTCAAAGGGTTCAACCCTTTGTCGAAGCCAGGGGGTATTCGAACATCGACGCCGATCTTTTGAGAAAGGCCGTTCTCTCTCTCAGAGAGAGGGTGAAGACCTTGGTGGAGATGGCAGACCTTTCCGAATTTTACTTCCGTCAAGAGATCGTTTATGATGAGAAGGCCGCGAAGAAATTTTTGAATAAAGAGGCGATTCCGATGTTCAGGCAGGTGATCACTTCTCTCTCAAAGGAGTCGGTTTTAGGAAAAGAGAATGTTCATCGCCTGATTCAACAACTGGCTGAAAGGCGAGGAGAGGCTTTAGTGAAGATTGCCCAACCCATTCGGGTGGCTTTAACCGGTCGAAGCGTCAGTCCGCCGATTGATGAGGTGATGGAGGTTCTGGGTAAAGAAAGGGTGATTGAAAGACTCAAGAAGGCAATAGAAAAAATAGGTTAAGGTTAAGATTAAGGTCAAGAAAAATCTCCCTTTAACCTCAGCCTGAATTTGTTTAGGATAGATTATGAAACTCAAATCCTTTGAGGCGATTGGATTCAAATCGTTTGTAGATCGCCTTCATCTTAGCTTTCCGGGGGGGATCACGACGATTGTGGGTCCCAACGGTTGCGGGAAATCCAATTTCGTGGATGCGGTGCTCTGGGCCATTGGCGAGCGGAGTGCCAAACACTTACGCGGAAGGTCGATGGAGGATGTCATTTTCAACGGAACGGACGGCAGAAAACCCTTGGGCATGGCAGAGGTCAATCTGACGTTCTCTAATGAAGATGGGTCGGCTTCCGAAGGATACGCGCAGTACACGGAGATCACGGTTACCCGAAGGCTCTATCGATCCGGAGAGAGTGAGTACCTGATCAACAAATTGCCTTGCCGATTGCGGGACGTCACCGATCTCTTTCTGGATACGGGTATCGGGGTGAACGGGTATTCGATTGTGGAACAGGGGAGGGTGGAGCATCTCATCAATGCTAATCCCCAGGATCGGCGTTTTTTGATCGAAGAGGCGGCGGGTATTGCCAAGTATAAGGAGAGGAAGAGACTCGCCCTGATGAAGATGGAGGCCACGCAGCAGAACCTACTCCGAATTCAAGACATCATCGCCGAGGTGAAGCGACAGACTGTCACGCTGGAACGGCAGGTGAAGCGGGCAGAGGAATATAAAGCCATACGGAAAGAGGTCAAAGATATCGAAATCCGTTTTGCCCTCCAGGAATACGCTGAACTTTCCGAGAAAGGGGAGGCGGCAAGAGGCTATCTCAAAGCCCTTCGAGACCGAGAGATGGAGATTTCCACCCAAAACGCCCAGAAAGAGGCCTTCGTCGAAGCCAAGCGGCTGAAGGGGATAGAGGAAGAAGAAAAGTTCCGCAGCCTCCAGCAGGAAATATTTGAACTGGGTAGAAAAATTCAAAAGATGGAAAACGACATTGAATTTTTCAAGAGGGAAGAGGGAAGTCTTCAAAAAGAAGAGAATCAAGGGGCTGAAGAAGTGAGAGACTCCCTGCGCGCTTGGAGGGAGACGAGAAGAGAACGGAAAAGGATGGAGCAGGTCCGAGGAAATCTGGAAGAAGAACGCCGGGAGAACGAGGCAATATTGAAAGAACTGGAAAGTGTCTTTGGCGATTTTAGGACAACACACCGAGAGCTCTTGGATGAATTGGAAGCTGAAAAGGGTAAATTGATTGACACGCTCACTCAGCTGACCTCTCTCCAAAACCGCCTGGTCCACCTTGAGGAGAGAAGAGGAGATCTTCAGAAACGGATCCGGTCCCATGGTGAAGAATCTGAAGACGTGGGCCGCCAGGTCCAACAATTGGAAGAGGCGATCTCTGAGAAGATAAAAGAGAGGGAACACATCGTTTCCCTCCAGTCGGCTTTTCAGGAGGAGAGGGTCCGGTGGGAAGGAGAGGTCGAAAGGCAAAGAGAGGATTTAGGTCTGAAGCGAACACGGCGCGCCGCCTTGGAGGAGACCTTGAGGCAGGACCGCTCCCGCTACCAATCCCTCAAAGAGCTCCAAGAGAATTTTGAAGGATACGAGAAGGGGGTGAGGTCTCTTCTCCTTCGAAAGAGAGAAGAGCAGGAGAGGTGGAAAGGAATTTTGGGGGCGGTGGCGGATATCCTGGAACCGGACCCGAAATACGAGGTTTCTCTCGAAGCCGCTTTAGGACAGCGACTGCAGTATTTGATCGTGGAAGAAGAGAAGCAAGGCACGGAGGCGATGGCCTTTCTTAAACGGGAATCCCTTGGCCGGGGGAGTTTCATCCCGAAGAGGGTCCGAGGGACCGGGGCAGAAAATCAGATCTCTCAAGAGGAAGGGAAGCCCGTTCCTCTTTCTCGCTTCGTGAAGGTAAAAGACGGGTTTGACCCGATTGCAGAATTCCTGATCGGAGATATCGGTGTCGTCGAAAGCTGGGAGGAAGCGCTCCAGTGGATGAAGAATGGGGGGAGGTTTGGAACCCTGGTCACCCTGGAAGGGGACATCCTGGAGCGCTCAGGAGTGATCTCCGGAGGAAGCCGGGATCGAGGCCTTGGTCTTTTGGAGAGGCGAAGGGAGATCAGAGATTTAGAACAAAGAATCAAAGAGTCCGAGGAGGAATGTCGAAAAGCCTATGAGGAAGAAGGGCATCTCCAAGCGGAGATTCATGAGAGGGAGATCCAATTGGAGGTGAGAAAGAAGGAGATTCAGGAGAAGGACATCGAGCTTCTCCATCGAGAAAGAGATTTGGAAGGGTTGAAAAAGGAGATCTCCCAATTTCATCAGAAGATAGAGATCATCCAGTTTGAGCAGAGACAACTCGAAGAGGAAGAGCAAGATTTGGAGAAAGACAAAAAGGAAGTCTCTGCTCGGATGGAGACGGAGGAAGCCGCGAAAAAGGAGAGAGAAGAACAGGTTCAGTCATGGAAGAAGAAAGTGGAGGAGGTCAGAGAAGGGGGAGAAGAGCTGGGAGGAAGGATCACTGAGAAAAAGGTCCTTCTGGCCTCTATCGAGGAGAAACAGAAGGGCCTGGAAGTTCAGATCCAAAACTTCTCGGAGACTCAAAGGAGCTTGAGGGAACAGATCTTAAGGAAGGTGAAGGGGATCAGGGAATGCCGGGCAGAAGCCGTCTCCCTTCGTGAAAAAATCCAACAATGGGAAGGGGAGTTAGAAAATAGTCTTAGACAGCAACGTCTTAAAGAAGAAACGCTCTCCGCTCAAAAAGAGAGGGTGGAAAGTGTCCTCAATGAGTGGAAAGAAGTGGAGGCCTCCTCCAAGTATCTCCGCCGGGAGTTGGAAGAAGTGAGGCAGAAGATCCATGAGGAAGAGATTCTGGCCTCGGAGGTTCAACTAAAACTCTCTCACCTTCAGGAGTCGATGAAAGAACGCTATGGGGCGACGCTTTCCGGCTCGGTGGGAGCTCCCCCCCTGGAATTGCCGAAGGAGGAGATGTCTCTGCGGCTGGCAGAGTTAAAAAGTTCCCTAGAGGGATTTGGAGAAGTCAACCTGATGGCCATTGAGGAATATCAGGAGTTGAAACAGCGGCACGATTTCCTGTCGGAGCAACAGGCCGACCTTCATCAGGCCCTCGATTCCTTAAAAAAGGCCATTCTCCGGATCAATCGGACGACGACAAAACGGTTTTTGGAGACCTTCCACTTGGTGAATGAGAAATTCAAAGTAGTTTTTGCGAGGCTCTTCAAAGGCGGACAGGCCAGCCTTGTTATGTTGGATGAGCAAGACCCCGCCACGACGGGAATCGATATCATCGCACAACCCCCTGGAAAGAAGCTTCAAAATATAGACCTCCTCTCCGGAGGGGAGAAGGCTTTGGTTGCCACGGCCCTTCTCTTTGGACTCTTCATGATCAAGCCCACGCCGTTCTGCTTGCTCGACGAGGTGGATGCACCCTTGGATGATGCAAACATCAATCGATTCATCGAAGTGATCAAAGAATTCTCTAAGACCTCTCAGTTCATTCTCATTACGCACAACAAGAAGACGATGGAGACGTCGAATACGCTCTACGGAATAACCATGGAGACCCCTGGGGTGTCGAAGGTCGTCTCGGTCCGGTTGAATTAGCTCTCAGTTTCTCCCTCCCCTTTGACCGGGGCGGAAGGGGTGGGCGTAGGCTTTTTCACTTGCAATTATTTTTTGAATGTAAATAATGAAACCTGTGGCGGGATTTCTCAATGTTCTTGAATACATTCAACAGTTTAAAGACCTCAAGTAGCTCTCTTAATCCTTTCGAATTGAACTGATCTTTTACAGTAAAAATTACTGCTTGCAATAATTTTTTTCCTGTATACAATATACTGGAACTGAGATAGTGGTTTCTTAATCTTATATATTTTCTTTTGGGGAGTAGGAAGATTCTTTCCATCAGGAGATCGCTTCAAAATAATGACGGCCTATAACTCTATGTCGCCACGCGTCATACCAAATAAAAGACATCAAGTTGTGCTTTGCTTGAAGCAGGGAGAAAATTTTGGAGAGAAGAGATGATGGTTCAGAGCGAGCGCGGGAGATCGAGGAAGGGTTTATCCCTACATTGTCTTCCCTGCCCATGTGACCTACGGGGGGGGGTGATAGACAGATAATATGCATGAAGGAGGTTTTTTGAATTTGCGGTGGGAGTGAAATTTTGGCAAAAATAAATGGGAGGTAAAATTTATGAAAAAAGTACTTATATTTTCAATGATTGCAGGAATGATTGGTATGGGGTTTGCGGTGAGCGGTGGGGCTCAACCGATAAAAATAGGGGCGGTAATCAATCTAACAGGACCGGCCTCCTCATGGGGCCAGTACCATGCGAAGGGTCACCAGGATTACGTAAAGTATGTGAACGAGGTGAAAGGAGGTATCGATGGAAGAAAGGTTGAATTGACGATCGTGGATCATGCCTATAAGGTCCCTGAGGCGGTTAAATATGTCAAAAAATTCTGTGAGGAAAAGGTGGATATGATTGCCACCTGGGATGCTGGCTCAGGCATCCAGGCAAAGCCAATCATCCAAGAATATAAGATACCAACCATTAATTATTCTACCTACCAGGGAATTCTCAACCCCCCGATCGATTATATGTACCTTCCTTTCGGGAGCTATGTGTTAGATTCTTACGCCGTCCTGGCATACATCAAGACCATCCATAAAGGCAAGGATGCTCCCAAAGTTGGTCTCTTGACCTATAACAACGTCTATGGAAAGTCCATTCATGATCCAAGCAAGGAATATGCAGCTAAGAACAATATTAACATCGTTAGCATTGAAGAATTTCCTCCGGCAACGGTTGATCTGTCTACGGAGGTGCTGCGCTTGAAAGAGAAGGGCGCAGAATATGTCTTCATGCAAATTCTTCCGGCTGGCATTGTCACGGCCATGAAAGCCTTCGATCGAAACAACTATAATGTTCCGTTGTTTGGAACCTGGACCGCGACAGATCCTGATTTCTTTAAGCTCGGGAAAGGTCTGATCCGCGATCGGCTCGCCATGCAATTCTGTGGCGTACTGCCGCAGGATAAGACACCTGGAATCAAATTACTCCAGGATCTCTGGAAGAGGTACAAATCGGTAGATAAGTTTGATACGTCTTACTGGGAGGGGGTTGTCGTCGCCATGATCGAAACAAGATCGGCTCAACGCGCTTCCGGGTTATATAAGACGATTAATGCCGAGAATATCAACAAAGCCATGGAGACATTTAAGAATGAAGACTTTGGTGGCCTAGTTCCAAATACGACTTATACCAAGACTGACCATCAGGGTTCATTTAAAGGAAGGATCGTTCAGATTCATGAGGATGAAACCTATTCACCGATGACCAATTTCTTCGATCCTGAAAAAGAGAAGGTCCAGGTTTTGAAAGTTCTCGGAAAGTAAGAAATTCAGGTGTTGAAGGGGAAATAGATGAAGGCTTTTCGAGGCCAACCCAGTGTCTTTGGCTGTACTCAGCCTACGGACCGTCAGGCCGAGCTGGAGGTGAAGAAGATTTTTCTAAGCTTCGGCGGGGTGATGGCACTGTACGATGTTGATCTTACTGTGCGCACTGGGGAATTAGTCAGTATTATTGGCCCGAATGGTGCAGGGAAGACAAGTCTTCTCAACTGTATTACAGGATACTATCATCCACAAAAGGGACAGATCTTATTCAACGGAGAGGAGGTCACAGGCCACCACCCCCATGAGATCACAAAAAAGGGGATTGGAAGGACCTATCAAAATATTGAACTTTTCCCGGGCATGACAGTATTGGCCAACATGCTTTTAGCGCGGCACCTTTATTGCGACTACAGCATTGGCAAAGCGGCCCTTTTCTCTTCATCGGTTCAAAAACAAGAAGTTCATCACCGTCAGGTTTTGGAGGAGCTGATCGATTTTCTCGAGATGCAACCCATCCGTAAGAAACCGGTCGGCTCTTTGCCTTATGGGATGAGAAAAAGGGTTGAACTGGGTCGCGCTTTAGCCCTGGAGCCAAAACTCTTAGTTCTGGATGAACCCTTTGCTGGGATGACCCTTGAGGAAAAGGAAGATATGGTCCGGTTTTTACTTGAGTTAAATTCGGGATGGGATCAGACCATGATCCTGGTGGAACACGATATGTCCATCGTGATGAGCATCTCTCAAAGGATTATTGTTTTAAATTTCGGAGAGAAGATTGCAGAAGGTGTGCCGGAGGTCATTCAAAATCACCCCGAAGTTGTTAAGGCCTATCTGGGTGAGACCACAAGATTCTAAAAGAGAGTATTTCCATGGAGGTAAGAAAAACAGAACGCCCTGATCAGCAAACGGTATTGTCGCTGTGCCAATATACCTTGCCCCAGATATTATTCCAGCAGGCAAAAGAGTTAGGAACAAAAAAAATTGCCATTCGCGAAAAGATGTTTGGGATATGGCAGGCCTATCATTGGCAGGATTATCTCAATTATACCAGGCAGGTGGCTTTAGGTTTCTTTGCCCTCGGTCTCAAACGGGGTGAAAACATCGGCATCATCACCGACAACCATCCGGAATGGTTATTCAGTGAATTGGGAGCTCAGGCCATGGGTGCCATTACCATCAATCTCTTTACCTCTTCGATTGCCAAAGAGCTGACGACCATGCTGAATCGGATTCGAGCAGCCTATGTGGTCGCCCAGGATCAGGAGCAGGTGGATAAGTTGTTAGAAATGAAAGAGCAGTTGTCTCATGTCCGGAAGGTTATCTATGTTGATCCGACGGGCATGAGAACTTATACGAACAACCCGTGGTTGATGAGTTTCAAAGAGCTCTTAGACTTAGGTACAAAAATAGATGCTACACAGCCCAGTCTTTTTGAAGAGGAATTATGGAAGGGGAAACCGGAGGAGGTCGCCCTGATGATCATGACCTCCGGGACAACAGGGATTCCTAAATTGGCGATGATCTCCCATCGGAGTTTTACTGAAATTGCAAGGAAGTGGGTTGAGACCGCTCCCATTGGCATCGGGGATAATTGGATTTCGATCACTCCGACGGCCTGGATTGTGGATCAGATGTGGGGAATGGGAGTTTCACCGCTAACTGGGATGAGTATGAACTTCCCTGAAACCCCAGAGACTGCGACGGAGGACTTCCGTGAAATTGGACCCGCCGTCATCATCACCTCTTCACGGTTCTGGGAAGACCTTGCCTCTAAAATTAGAGTGAAAATTGCCGATGCAGGCTGGATGAAGCGCAAACTTTTTGCCTTAGGTGAGAAGATCGGGGGGGCTGTGGTCGACCATCAGTCTCAAAGGGAACCTGTCCCTTCGTATCTGAGATTCCTTCACTGGCTCGCTGCGAGGTTGGTCTATCGTCCCCTTCTGGATCGAGTGGGCTGTGCAGAAATCCGGGCTGCTGTGACAGGAGGGCATCCTATCAGCCCAGATGTCATACGGTTCTTCCGGGCAAAAGGGTTAAACCTCAAACATGCTTATGGTCTTACGGAGGGGGGTGGAGTGTTTCAGGTGCAGCCAGATGGAGAGGTGAAACCAGAGACCGTTGGCAAACCCTTGCCCAGGACAGAGATTAAGATTGCAGAAGATCAGGAGGTGCTTGTCAGAACCCCTTCGTGCTTTGTCGGTTATTACCAGGATCCAGAGGCTACGAAGAAAGCCCTTCACGATGGCTGGCTTCATACGGGTGATGCTGGCTATATCGACGATGACGGCCACCTGCTCATTATCGGCCGCAAAGAAGAGATCATGCGTACGAAAGGGGGCGAAGCCATTTCCTCGGATTTTATCGAAACGAGGCTAAAATTCAGCCCCTATATCAAAGAAGCAGTGGTCTGGGGTGAAGCCCGTGACTATATCACAGGCTTTATCAACATTGATTTTGGGAATGTGGGCAGTTGGGCAGAGGATCGAATGATTCCTTACACGACGTACACAGATCTTTCTCAACAACCTTCCGTTGAAGATCTCATTCTTGGTGAAGTCCGGCTGGTGAATACGCAATTGCCGAAGCCGATGAGGCTTCAGAAGATCATTCTGTTATATAAACTTCTCGACGCGGATGACGAAGAATTGACAAGGACGGGAAAGGTACGAAGGAAATTTGTCCATGAACAATACATCAAATTGATCGAAGCCATGTACAGTGATCTGAAAGAATTGGAGGTGACGGGCAAAGTAAGGTACCGGGATGGGCAGGTGGGGACCATCGAAACGAAGGTGAGGATTTTGACGGTCGAATAAGACACGAATATAATGTCAAAGTTCAAAGGAAGTCCAAATTTCAAATGACTAAGTAAATTTGCACGGAATTTTGACATTGAGAAATTTGCCATTGATTTGGCGTTTGGATTTTGACGTTTGGAATTGGAAAATAGGGATCATAAAAACTCAGGGAAGGATCTAAATAGTAAGTTGAAAAAAAGTTAATACGGGGGATTGATTTTTATGGATTTTTTTCTTCAGCTTGTTTTTCAGGGACTATCCATTGGATTTCTATATGCCTTAGCTGCCCTTGGCTTTGTGATGATTTTTAAGTCGTCGAGCGTCCTCAATTTCGCCCACGGTGAATTGCTGGCCATCGGAGCCTTTATCTTTCTGGTCTTGGCGGCATGGCTGAAATTACCCATCGGGCTTGCTTTTGTGATAACGATGATCGGAAGTTTTGCTCTCGGGTTTGTCATCGAACGCCTCTTCTTACGCCCTCTGATTGGTGAGGCTCTCATCGAGGTCATTATGCTGACGGTTGGATTGGCTGCCATGTTCAGGGGAATATTGCTCGTCATCTTCGGCGGAAACTTGCACAACTATCCAGACTTCCTGCCCGAAAATCTCACGATCCGGATGGGCAACATCAATATTCCACCGGTCTATGTCGCTACTTTTATCATCGGTATCATCTTTCTTATCATTTTTGGATTGTTCTTCAAATATTCCTCTCAGGGGATTTACATGCGGTCTGTGGCGGATAACCAGCCTGCTGCGCTCTCCTTGGGAGTTCATGTGAGGAGGGTCTTTGCCCTTTCCTGGGCGATTGCCGCTCTGGTTTGCGCGATGAGTGGGATTATCCTGGGCATTATCAATGGGATCAATGTCTACGAGCTCAGCCAAGTGGGCCTCAAGGTCTTCCCTGTTGTGATTCTCGGAGGTCTGGAAAGTATAGGGGGAGCTATTATCGGTGGGGTCATCATCGGATTGCTCGAGACCTTTACAGGGGGCTATATTTCCACCTCGCTGAGGGAAATTGTTCCTTATATCATCCTCGTCCTTATCCTTTTGGTGAAGCCCTATGGACTCTTTGGTCTTGTGGAAATTGAGAGAGTCTGAAAAGAAAGATGGGGCGATGGGGAGATGAAAGAACGATGAACGATGAACAAAACGTTCATCGTTACAAGGTTCGAAAATGCGAAAGCTGAAATTACATCCCTGCGGTAAGTTCAACGAAGGGTATGAAGAAGAGCTAACCATCTTTAGCACAGATTTTGGCAGGCTATGGATGTGGATCGGGCTTTTCCTCCTTTTCGCCATCATCCCCACTATCAGCAGTCATTATGTTCTGTATGTGATCAACCAAATCGGAATCGCTGCGATCGCGGCTATTGGGCTCAATATCCTGATCGGATTCACAGGGCAAATTTCTCTTGGACACGGAGCCTTTTTCGGGGTAGGGGCCTATTCCGCTGCCATTCTTGCAACCGCTGTAGGGTTTCCTTTCTGGCTTTCCGTTCCTGCGGCCGGAGTCATTACCGCATTCGTCGGCATTATTTTTGGGATTCCCTCGTTTCGTCTCAAGCATCTTTATCTCACGATTGCCACGCTGGCAGGCCAGTTCATCATTCAGTACGTCCTCCTGAATTGGGTGAGCCTCACCAAGGGCGGGGAAGGCATCTTCCTTCCCCGCCCCATCCTCTTTGGAATCAATCTGAAGAGCGATCGCGTTTTTTTCTATGTGATATTTATCTGTTTTGTCATCATGACCTGGATGGCGGTCAACCTGATTCGCACACGGTATGGCCGAGCCTTTATTGCCATCCGCGATAATGACCGGGCAGCAGAAGGCATGGGCATTCCCATTTTTAGGTATAAACTCCTCTCTTTCGCTATCAGTTCTTTCTACGCGGGGTTTGCCGGAGGCTTAGCAGCTTATTATATCGGCAGCATCACACCTGAACCCTATACTCTCTCTCTCTCTGTAGAATATATTGCGATGATTATCATCGGAGGCTTAGGGAGTATCCCCGGTTCCGTGTTTGGCGCAATTTTTATTACTGTTTTGAACGAACTATTGAGCAACGCAACAGAATTCTTTATGAATATCGGTTCACTCAGCAAAATTGCTCTTCAGATCGCACCGCTTCGTGAGTTCATCTTTGGATTGGCCATTGTGCTCTTTATCATTTTCGAGCCCCGGGGCCTGGCAGAGGTGTGGCGCATCATCCGGTCCAGTTTTAGGCTTTGGCCATTTTCGTATTGATACCCCCGCCCTTCCCCTTGAGGGGAGGGTAGGGAGGCGGGTGAGGGAGTTATAGAAGATAGGATGCTACTTCAACTCAACAATATCAGCGTCGTTTACTCGGATGTCATCCAAGTGCTTAAGGGAGTCTCTCTCGTCGTTAGGCAACAACAGATTATCTCGTTACTCGGTAGCAATGGCGCAGGGAAGACAACTACTTTGAAGGCCATTTCAGGTTTGCTCAAACCGGAGAATGGCAAGGTGACTGAAGGCAACATCGTTTATGAAGGTCAGAACATTCACAACTCATCCCCAGAACAAATTACCCGATTGGGAATTATTCAGGTTCTGGAAGGTCGTCAACCCTTTAAATACCTGACGGTTGAGGAGAACCTGAGGGTGGGGACAGCTACCCGGTGGGGTAAACCGTATAAAAAAGATTTGGAGTTGGTTTACCATTACTTTCAACCCTTGGTAGCTCGAAAGAATCGATTGGCCGGATACTGCAGCGGTGGCGAATTACAGATGCTCGTCATGGGCAGGGCATTGATGGCGCAACCCAAACTTTTGCTCCTGGATGAGCCTTCATTAGGTTTAGCACCCTTTCTGGTCAGAGAAATTTTTGAGATTGTAAAAAAAATCAATGAAGAGCAGAAAACAACCATTGTCCTGGTGGAGCAGAATGCCAACATGGCACTCCGGATCGCCCACTACGGGTACGTTATGGAGAATGGCAAAATTGTGATGGAAGATGCTGCTGACAATCTAAGAGAAAATCCAGACGTGAAAGAATTTTATCTTGGCACGGCATCCTCGGGTGCGCTCAAGTCCTACAAGGATGTGAAGTCGTATAAACGGCGCAAGAGGTGGCTCTAGATCGCATAGAGCATAGAGCAAGGCGCATAGCCTAAGAGGAAAGTGGGATCTGACGCTATGCCCTATGCGCTCTGCGCAATGCGGGTGTGAATAAGGAGGGAGACATGGTAGCTAAAAAAGAAACCCTTTATTATGACGCGAAGGGAAAAATGTCTCTATCGAAGAGGCAGAGTTATTATAACCAGAGTCTGGTTAAAATGGTTCGTCTTGGATATAAAAAAGCGAGCAGAGTGAAAAAGATTTTTGACGAACGAAACATCGATCCTCTGAAAATAAAATCCGTCAAGGATTTGGAAAAGCTACCGGTCATCTCAAGAGAAGAACTGGTTAAACTCGAAAAGGAAGAACCTCCTTACGGAGGGTTTTCTGCCAAAGATATGATGACCGACAGAATTTTTACTTCACCCGGGCCTGTCTACGAACCGCATCTTACCGAAAAAGACCCGATATGGGGCAGAGGCTATTACGCAGCGGGTTTTAGAAGAGGAGACGTCGTGCTGAATGCCTTTTCCTATCATATGGTCGCTGCCGGTTTGACCTTCCACAGTGGTCTGAGACGTGTGGGGGCAACCGTTATTCCTTCAGGCGCTTCCAGCACGGAAAATCAAGTTCAATTGATTCGTGACCTGGATGCAACGGGTTACACGGGTACCCCCAGCTTTTTAATGGCGATCATCAAGAAAGCGGAGGAGATGGGTTACAATTTTAAGAGCGATTTTAAAGTGAGGCGAGCCAGCTTCGTCGCTGAGCCGCTTCAACCCTCTTTGCGGGAGAAGTTTGAAAAAGAATACGGCATCGACACCTATCAGATGTACGGAGCTACGGAAGTGGGTGATGTTGCCTATGAATGCCAAGCAAAAAGTGGTTGGCATATCTGTGAAGAGGTCATAGTTGAGATTGTAGACCCTGCCACCGGGAAACAGGTCAATCCGGGCGAATTAGGAGAGGTGGTGGTCACAAGACTGAATCACCTTTTTTTCCTTTTTCGATTTGGAACGGGAGACCTCTCCAGGGTGATCGAAGAACGCTGCCCTTGCGGCAGGACCTCGCGGCGCTTGGCTGGGATATCGGGGAGGGTAGGTGAAGCCACCAAAGTAAGAGGAATGTTTATCGCCCCCAGTCAATTGAAAGCCGTGATCTCTCGATTCGGTGCATTGAGACTTCAGGCGCTTGTGGACAGAGAAGGGTTTAAGGATATTTTGACTGTGAGAGTTGAGGCAGAGAAAGAGGGATCGGATCGTGCCAAACTCGAGCGCGAGTTTGAAAACGTTTTTAGAGAAATATGCACGGTTAAAATTGATAAGCTTGAGTTTGTCGAAAAAGGAACTCTACCCGAGAAGGATAGCCTGATCGTGGACCGGCGAACTTGGAAATAAGAGATCGGTTTGATGGAATGTTGGAAGAATGCAATAATGGATAATACGCTTTAGAAGGGGCTCCATATGGGGACTTTAGATATCCACATTGGGGAGATCTTAGCAAGAAATGGGAGGTCGTATCCGAACGATACGGCCCTGATTGAAAGAATACCCGGCGAAAACAAGAGAAGCGAGATCACATGGAAGCAGTTTGATGAGAGGGCTAACCGATTTGCGAATATCCTGCTCAAAAAGGGGATTAAGAAAGGGGATAAAGTCGTCCATCTGATGATGAACTCGATCGACTGGCTCATCGCCTATTTCGGTATCGTCCGGACCGGGGCATGGGTCGTTCCTCTCAACTTTCGTTTTTCGGGAGATGATATCAAATACTGTTGTCATGTAGCAGAACCTGCGTGCATCGTCTTTGGTGAGGAATTTATCGATAGGGTCAGCGAAATAAAGGATGATCTCCCGACCGTAAAAGACTATATCTTTGTCGGAAAAGAAACGCCTGCTTATGCTGAAGCCTTTGAAAAACTGCTCGAAAAATCTCCCCCAAACCCTCCCAACATTGAGATTGCCCTTCCTGATCCATGTGGTCTCTATTTTACCTCTGGCACCACGGGTACACCCAAACCCATCCTTTTAACCCATAAGAACATGGTGTCTGCGTGTATTACAGAAAATTGTCATCATTCTCAGACGAGAAAAGACAAGTTTATCCTTATCCCTCCTCTTTACCACACTGGGGCAAAGATGCATTGGTTTGGTAGCTTCATTGTGGGTGGGCCTGCTGTCATCTTGAAGGGAATCTCCCCCGAATGGATTCTTGAGGCAGTGAGCGAGGAGAGAGGGACGATCGTCTGGCTTCTTGTCCCATGGGCCCAAGATATCCTCCTAAAGCTCGATAGCGGAGAGATGAAACTCAAGGATTATCATCTCCGTCAGTGGAGGCTCATGCATATAGGGGCACAGCCTGTTCCTCCTTCCTTGGTGAAACACTGGAAAGAATATTTTCCGAACATGGCCTACGATACAAACTACGGACTGAGCGAATCGACCGGTCCAGGTTGCGTACACCTGGGTATAGAAAATGAACATAAGGTGGGAGCGATCGGTCTTGCCGGGTTCAACTGGGAAACTCGAATTGTGGATGAAGAAGGGAATCCAGTGAAGAGTGGAGAAGTGGGGGAATTGGTGGTTCGAGGCGACGGCGTCATGAGGGAATATTATAAGAATTCGGCAGCTACAGCAAAAGCGATCCGAAATGGATGGTTATTCACCGGAGATATGGCAAAACAGGATGAAGATGGTTTTATTTTTTTGGTCGATCGGAAAAAGGATCTGATCATCTCTGGCGGCGAGAATATCTTCCCTGTGGAGATTGAGGATTTTTTACACGCCCTTCCGGGCGTCAAGGATATCGCCGTGATTGGCTATCCCGATGAACGCTTAGGTGAAGTCGTCACCCTGATCGTTGACGTGGTCCCAGGTAAAACTCTCACAGAAGAGGATGTCCTGAAGTATTGTGAGAAATTGCCAAGGTATAAGAGACCTCGAAAGATATTTTTTGGTGAAGTCCCACGCAATCCAACAGGAAAGATTGAAAAGCCAAAGCTGAGAAAGAAATACATCGGAACGGAAGAATCCTTTAAGATAAAATAATCCCACTTTATGTCATATCTTATCTCCCGAGCACTCAAGATCTCCTTGTTCCCCATCCTTGCTTTCCAGTCGGCATAAGAAAGACAAGAGGGATCGCGAACAAAAGCCCCAGACCGAATAAGATGAAAGTGGCTCTAAAGCCGCTTTCAGGGGTAGAGCCCAAATGGAGGATGATTGTAATTAGCGAAATCCCAAACGCTCCTCCAACATATCTGAACATCCCTCGAAGCCCTGTAATCGTCGCCACCCTCTCGGGCATCAGCTCGATACATGCGTTATTCGAAGCGGGGAGAGCGATTCCAATACCAATTCCGGTAAACAACATCAGGATGGCCAGAATTTCAGCAACTCCCAAATGGGGACCCGGCGTGCTCTGTAACAGAAGCCCCTGGCCGCCCAGAAGGATGGTCGAAAGGGAGATGATGGTTAAACCCAACACCATAGGCCATCGGTATCCCCATCGCCTGAGTAAAAAGCTGGTGACCGCCGAGGCCGAAATGACGCCGATAGAACGAGGGGTGAGTATCATACCGCTCATCAGGGTGGACAATTTATGTACCGAGGTGGCGTAGAGCGGAATAAAAGGAAAGATTCCGAAGACGCCGACGCCGATCATCATGTTGTACAGGTTTGCCGCCAGAAAAGGCTTCGATCTCAACAAAGCCATATCCAGAATGGGGTTGGAGTGCTTCTTCTCCTGACGAAAAAACAGGTAAAGGAAAGAAGAACTGACGGCCCAAAAGAGGATGGCGAGAAGAAGGGATGAGAGAGCGAATTCCTCGGCAATAAGATTTAAGCCAAGCATGAGGAAGAGTATTGCTCCAAAGAAAAAAGAGGCTCCTACAAAATCGATATGGGGCCGGGCAAGAACTTTCGAATCTTTAAGTAAAATAATAATCAGGACGACTAAACCGATGCCGATAGGTAAATTAATGTAGAAAATATACCGCCAGGAATATCGACTCACGATCCAGCCCCCTAAGTTTGGGCCAACAATACCTCCGATGGGAAAGATGCTTGTAAAAAGGCCAATGGCCCTCTCGCGGCTTTCGGGAAATTGATCGCTCACGATGCCGGCTGCGGTTGGGAGGAAGCTTGCGCCTCCGACGCCCTGAAGGAACCTGAATGCGACCAGGCTGTAGATATCCGGGGCAAGGCCACAGGCAAGGGAGCTGGAAGTAAAAAGAATGAGAGAAATCAGAAAGATCTTTTTGCGGCCATAGCTATCGCTCAGGTTGCCCATCAACGGCATCACGCTCGTCACCGCAACCAGATAAATTGAAATCGTCCATGCTGCCCAGAGGACATTGGTACCGAAGTCTTTTATAAAATTGGGAAAAGCCACTGCCACCGCTGTGCCGTCAATGGAGTACATAAGAAGGCCCAATCCAGCGGAAGCAAAAATGAGATACCGACGCATCTTAGGAACGATCCTTAAGAGCTAAAAGACGTTGAAGAATAGCTCAAATTGTAATTGGAATTTGCTTAATTGTCCAAAGGGGGGCAAGCGGTTGTTTCTTGTTGACAGGGCCCGGTGGGGATGGTTATAAAAGCTCACAGCAATTCAATCATCCGGTTTCAACAAATTTTCCGTCCGGTATTGCTACGCCAGACAGAAAGGAAGACAGAACATGATCGACTTCAGCCTTTCCGACGAACAGAAACGATTCCTGGACCTGGCAAGGGAATTCTCGTCGAAAGAGATTCGACCGGTGGCCCTTCAGTATGATCGCGATGGCACTTATCCAGAGTCCATTTTGAAGAAGGCCCGCGAACTGGGATTGATGTACACAAACATCCCTTGTAAGTACGGTGGTTCGGGGATGGACTTTGTGACCCACTATCTCGTCACGGAAGCGTTGAACTACGACTGTTGTGCCATCGGACAGATGATCGGTATTTCTCACCTGTCTACGGGCGCCATCCTTCTCGGAGGAACTGAGAAGCAAAAAAAGAAATTCCTGGGACGCATGACAGAGAGCTATCGGAGTGCCTGTTTCTGCTTGACGGAGCCCGGGGCCGGTTCGGATGCCGGGGCAATGAACACATCGGCCCAGAAAAAGGGTGACAAGTACATCCTGAACGGGTCCAAGTGCTACATCACGAACGGCCAGCATGCGGATCTTCTGTGCGTTTTTGCGACAAGCGATCGAAGCCTCGGAACAAAGGGAATTTCCTGCTTTGCGGTCCCCCGGGATACGCCGGGGATTCGAGTGGGTCGAGTCGAGGACAAGATGGGCCACCGGGCCATGGTTGTGGCGGAGCTTTTCTTCGAAGGGGTGGAGCTAACGAAAGAAAATTTGATCGGTGAGGAAGGCCAGGGGTTCAAGCTGGCGATGATGGCCCTCGACAGGGGACGGGCGAATATCACTGCCATCTGTACAGCGATCGGCCAAAAGGCTGTTGATGAGGCGACCAAGTGGGCGAATGAACGCGAGCAGTTCGGACAACCTATTGGGAGCTTCCAAGGGGTGCAGTTCATGCTTGCCGACATGTACGCCCTGGTCATGGCTTCGAGAGCCATGTACTTGCAGGTGGGCTGGATGCTTGACCAAAACATAAAGTGCTCCGTTGAGGCCGCGGCTGCCAAGTGCTTTGCCTCTGATGCGGCGATGAGGGTGACGACCGATGCAGTCCAGATCTTAGCCGGATCGGGCTACATGAAGGGTGCTGTGGTGGAAAAGCTGATGCGGGATGCCAAATTGACCCAGATCTTCGAGGGCACGAACCAGATCAACCGCATTGTCAGCGGACGGGGGGTCCTGACGGGTAAAAGTCTTCTCTTTTGATTAAGTCGGGAGTCGGTTCGCTCCCTTGGGGAAGCTAAATCCTCCGGCTCTATTTTTTCTGCATTATGAGCCCGCTATTCAGGCATTGGTCAAGAAAAATATCTACAACCATCAGGGGAAAAAAATCATTGACATCTTGAAGAGAATGTAATATTTGAATTAGCAGAGGAGGGAGGGGGATTTTAATCTCCTCTGAGAATCTACCTTCCGGAAATCTTTAACCTACGCCCGCGACAAAGGCCGTAAACTCTGTTGCTGAGTCTCCGTCGGAGACGGCTGGGAAAACAGAAAAGCTCTTACGACGAAATGATTGGGCCTCCACTTATTTATTTCAGGTCTGAATCCACAATTTTCAAGCAGTGTCTCAAAATATTCTTTTAATGAAAGGAGGAAATGGATATGAGAAGCATGAAGAAGTTTTCACCGTGGTTTGTCTGTTCGCTTATGATGTTGTGTGTTTTTATTTTTTCTCAACCCGCCTTGGCCGCAGGACCCAAGGTCCTGGATTCTCACTACAAAATGGTGAGGCTCGTTAAGGACACTCTTTTTCCGGGGTGTAACGGGGCCACCATCGGCATGGACGGTGCTCTTTATGTTGTGCATACCGGAAACGGTTCAACGACGCGCATTGACCTGAAGACCATGAAGGCCACCGACTTTGTGCCCCCTTATGTTGGAGTCTTTATTACTGACGATATTACGTCGGATGACAAAGGGAATTTTTACAGCACGGGTACGACTTCGATTGTGGGCGAGATTTATCGCATCGACAAGAATGGTATGAAGACGGTTATTGCCAAGGGGATACCCGGAGCTAACGGTATCCAGTATAACAAACGCACAGGGCGGCTCTTCATAAGCGAGTGCTTCTGGGGAAACCGTGTCTTTGAGTTGGATCCCACGGGAGTCAAGGAGCCGAGGCTTTTGGTCAAAGAGAACGTCCTTATGGTACCCGAAGGATTTGACTTTGACCCGGATACCAACGATCTGATCATACCGGATATGGGTGCGGGGAAGATCGTGAGGGTTCATCCGGATACGGGGAACATCACAGTGATCGCTGAGAAATTTATAACCCCGGTCGCCTTGAAAGTAGGTCCAGACAAGATGGCGTATATCCCTGAGTTAGGCACGGGAGCAGTGTACCGGCTCAGCTTGGACGGGCAGAAAAGAGAGAAACTCGCCCAGCTTCCGCCCGGTCTTGATAATCTGGCCATCACCTCGCAGGGCCGCCTTTTTATAACCCACTACTGGGATGCAACGGTTTACGAAGTGGCCACGGATGGTAGTGGCAAATTTAAGGCCCTTTTCCCCAAGGGCCCAAACCAGATCAACGGCATTCTCGTCAAGAACGGCAAAATTCTGGTCAGCGATGCCATTATGATTCGCAGTGTGGAAAAGGACCATTACGTTTACACCAAGCTCAATGCCTGGGCCGCTCATCATATGCCATTGCCCCTTGGCTTAGCCGATGGTCCGGGTGATCAGGTCTTTTGGCCCGACCCCGTTAATAACGCCGTTGCGATTGGTGACCCTGCCAAGGGCGAATTCAAGGCAGTCGCCGGAGGACTGAACCGGCCCATGGCAGTGCTGATGAGCAAGAGTGAACCTAAAGTATATGTAGCGGAGTACGGGGCAGGACAGATCACCGAGGTCAGTCTTACAGACGGAGCGAAGAAGGCCTTGGCCACAGGCCTCGAAGGTCCCCTCGCTCTCGCCATCATTGATAATACGCTCTACGCAGCTGAGGCGAAAGCTGGAAGGATCAGCAGGGTAGATCTGGCCAATGGCAATAAGGAGGTTTTCCTTTCCGGAGTTGTCGGCAAGGTAGGGGCGTTGGCAAATGATGGTGCTGGAAATCTTCTTGCCCTGGACGGTGCAAGTGGAAAACTTTTCCGAATCAATCCTAAGAACCTGGCTATTTCCCCAATTGCCCAAAATCTTCCTGTCGCATATTCGGTTATTGGCAGCTATCCGGTTGTGGAATTTCCATTGTCCATGGCCGTTGGTCCGGAGGGGGATATCTATATTCCCACGGCGGATCGCGGGCTGATCATGCTCCAAAAGAAAAAGTAATTTCCCATGCGCTTCGACGCAAGGCGAACAAAAAAATCCCTCAACCCTTCCTTCTTAAAGGAGAGTTGAGGGATTTTCACAATATTCCTGTTATTTGAACCCGTGAACCCTTGAATCTTTTCCTGTCAGCCGTACTAGGAAAAAAGAAAAGTTTTAGTCCAATTAATTTCGAAGGACGTAAAGATCTTCTTCCTGCTCCAAGCGATCCATGTTTGATAAGCGGGACAAATGTTTTAGGATCATTGTTCTTTCAGAAAGCGTCAGGTCCCACGGCCCGATGGGTGATTTGTTCCCATAGATGATTCCTTCCTGAACAATTCGGTCAAGGGTCTTCGCGCCCTTGCTGAGGAGGTCAATCAGTTTTTCTTCCCTTAAAAAAATGACTTCCAGGTATCGCTTGATGTGCTCCGGGTCGCCTTCCAAAATTCCTTTCCCGTGAGAGGTCAGAAAGGTTTCCACCTCGAACGTTTTTAAACGCTCGAGGGAGCGGATGGTTTCATCTATGTCCGACATGCGGTCTCCATAGTAGGGGCCTGCCTTCGTCAAATCCAGGTCGGCAGTAAACAGTATCCTTTCATTGATAAAATAAAAAGCGCAGTGTCCTTTGGTGTGCCCTGGAGTGTGGATCACTTCCATCTTGACCTCCCCCAGATCCATCACCATCCCGTCAGTTAAGAGCAGATCGGCTCGGCGAGGCATATAGTGGCAGTCGTTCTCCAGAAAAGCTCGCCACTTTCCCCGATCCTCTTGAGCCATATCCCCATAAGAATCGATCAGGGATTCGACGTTTTCGAAGTGCGGGGCGTCGAAGGGATGAACGCAGAATTTTGACTGAGGAAAAAGATAGTTAAAGACGAGATGGTCTTCATGGGCGTGAGAGGTGATCAGATAGTCTACCGGTCCCTGGTCCTTAAACTGTTTTAATTTGTCTCCATCACTGGAGGCATCGATGACTGCCCGGTTTCGGTCATCGATCAGCACCGAGTGGCAAAAGGGATACTTGCCTCCCCGAATAAATTTAATGCTTCCTTTGACGAAATCGAACACGGCTCAATTCTTGGCTTGTGGAGGTTCGCGCTCAGACCAAACCAGTATCAGACGGCGCCAGGGCCCTAAATTTTTCCGTCCCAGGATTGAAAGGTCACAATGAGTTGTTCTGCTAATTGCGGCGACAAGCTTGGGCATATTTTGAGAATATCCTGTGCCGTGGCGCGTGAGATGACAGGAACAAGCTCACGGAGAGCTTTAATGGCATCGGCGTTGAACAACAGCAGCTTCCGGGCTAAAACCTCGGCACGGTCATACTTTTGATCACCGGTTAACCATACGCCGCCAAAATGCACTGCCATATAATCTTTTGAAAAATAGGTCGCCAGTCCCTCCTCCAAAACACTTACATTGGCCGATAATACGGGTGTCAAAAGGTGTATACACTCGTGAGCCATTTGAAACAAGGGCAGATTCGGATCATTCATGCTTGAAGAATCAAGTTGCACAATCACATTCATCCCGTCTCCGGGGAACCAGATCTGTGGTAGACCCGCCCGAAACTCAAACCCAAGAATCGTGTATGATTTGTCGCGAGGACCGAATCTCTGCTCGGCCATTTCAAGCATTTGGCCAAATCGAGAGGCAAGTGTAAGGGTGTAGGGAGACCCTGATTCCGGTGGGCATGGGAAGGCTATGATTAAGTTGTCATGGACATTTGCCAAGGGACACCTCCTTTGTCAGCTTACGCCGAGCTAAGTTGTGGGTAACCAGCGAAGCTGCCAGCGGCGCCAGAAAACTTTGCCGAGTGCTAAAAATCGGGGAATTCCCAATCGGATTCGTGCGGTTAACATTTTTCCTTGAATTACCGTAACAATTTGTAGAAATTTGTGACCCGGATGAATTGTTTGCCACTTGAAAAATTTACATCTTTTGGTCGAACATGTCAAACAATGATTCCAGTTTTAGGTAACGCCTCCCTGAGGAGTGACCAGATCTCGCGAACGGGCGGGAATGTCTTCGGAAGATTGAAAGGGTGAACCAAATAATGTATATTATGCTGGGAGTCGGAACTGAGTTTGATCATGAGTTTATTCCAGCGTCCAAAAAATCGGCAGTGGTTAATCCTAAAATCGAAGTCCCTGATTCTGAACCGGGTTCAGGATGACATTCTTGGTTGAGAAAGGTCCGGAGGGGTTACATTCGTGTGAGGAGAGAGACATGAGCGAAAAGCGGGGAAAGAGCTTGAACACGGTCGAAAAATATTATACGGACTACGGGCTCAGGGCGAAGGAGTTGAAAAAGACAGGGGAGAAGATAATCGGCTATATTTGTTCCTTTGTCCCATTGGAAATCATCGCAGCAGCCGGATGTACCCCTTTTCGGGTGAGAGGCGATGTCCGTGAGCCTATTACGAAAGGAGACACCCTCCTGGAAACGATTGTATGCCCCTATTACCGCAGTTGCTTCGATCTGTCGGTGAAAGAAAAATACGACTTTCTCTCCGGTATGGTCATTCCCCATGGCTGCGACAGCATGGTGCGAAGCTATAGTGCCTGGAGTTATTCTCTTCCCTATCCCTATTTTCACTTTATCGATATTCCTACTGTCTGTGGCGAATCGTCGTCTGAGTTCTTTGAGGCGGAGCTAAACACGTTCAGAAAGAGCCTGGAGAGGTTTGCTGGAAAGGCAATCACCGATGACGATCTGGCCCAGGCCATTCGAGCCTATAATGAAAACAGGGATAAGGTAAGAGCGCTTTACGAATTCAGGAAGGCAGATCCACCCCTCATCTCCGGGACAGAATTGACGATGGTGCTAACGGTCGGTTCAAGTTTACCCGTTGGCGAATTCAATACCCTGCTGGATCAGGTTTTATCAGAAATCGGGAAGAGAAAGAAATCTCCGCTTAAGAAGAGTCCTCGAATATTGATCGATGGCGCCTGCCTGGATCATATTGGACTCATCAGGCTCGTGGAAGAAATTGGAGGGAATGTGGTGGCGGATACCATTTGCAACGGAGCGAGGGATTATTTTCCTCGGACCGATGAAGGAGGCGATCCAATCCGTGCGCTGGCTGATCGGTATCTCGATAAAATCAATTGCCCCAAGACCTACAGGGAAAACAAGGCGGGCACGTTTGCAGGGGATATCGCCTCTCGCTTCGGTGATATCGGAACCTATGCCAGGGAGTTCAAGGTGGATGGGGCCATTCTTTATCTCTACAAATACTGTGACCCCTTTGGCTTTGAAGTCCCTGCGAGAAAAGCTTACTATAAGTCCGTGAATGTTCCTCTTCTTCATCTTGAGGATGTTTATTCCGCGGGTACAATCAGTCAGCTCAGGACCAGAATCCAGGCCTTTCTGGAGATGATCGGATAAGGGAGGGTTTCATCATGTCTGAGGAACAAAGAGAAGCAAAGCCGAAAAAGAGGGCGACGGCAACCCAGGCGGCTGCGTCCATTAGCCGAATGGTAAAGGAATTTATCACTCGAACCCTCCGGGCACGGGCAGAGGGGAGACAAAAAATTGCCTACACCTTTATCGTCTGCCATCATGATGAGATCTTACGGGCCATGGATGTGATCCCTCTTTGGACAGAGCAATATGCAGGTGTATGCGGAGCAAAGAGGGATGCGGAAAGATTCCTTGAGAGGGCAGAGTCCTTGGGGCTATCGCGTTCCCTTTGCACCTATGCCCTTTGCGGGATCGGCTTTGATCAGTGGCGAGAAGAATTGGGCGAAATGCCGCCGGATGCCCCTTGGGGCGGACAGGCAAGGCCGGATATGATGATATCCAGCGGACAGATCCTCTGTGATCCAAGGTCCAAATGGTACCAGGCCTCTCAGCAATTTATGCCGGATGTCCCGATCTACAATATTGACCTTCCGTATCCTCTGTTTCAGAGGGATCGGGATCACAGAGAAGTCCTGGGTTACTATCACAAATATATCGTCAAACAATTGCGCGGGCTGGTGGCATTTCTTGAAGAGCAGACCAAAAAGAAGATGGATTATGATCGCTTGAGAGAGCTGGTCGATTTAAGCGACCGAACCTGGAACCTGATCGATGAAACCTATAGCCTTCGAAAAGCTGTGCCTTGCCCCATGGGAACCGGCGATGCAATGAATACCATGGTGCCGCTAAACTACATGATGGCCACCCAGGAGGCTTATGATTTTTTTGTGAACCTGAAAAAAGAACTGGAGGAGAAGATCGCAAAGGGAGAAGGAGAGGTTCAGGAAGAGAGATACAGACTCATGTGGGGAGGCGGGCTGCCTGCCTGGTTTGCGTTGACCGATTTCAATTACTTTAATAGTAAGGGGGCGTCGTTCCCTGCTGAGACAACCTATCGAATGGTCGCCCCGCTCAATGAGATGGATATCCCTGAAACCAAGGATCCGATCGAGCACTTGGCATGGAGGTGGCTCGGATACTGGACGTTCTGGTATGATAAGGCCAAGAAGCGGCATGGATCGGAGCCCGATGTGGAACGCTTGATCAACTGGATCGAAGAATACAAGGTCGATGGCATTGTGATGCATGAGGCCTTTTCGTGTCGCACCTGGCACGTAGGCCTCATTTGGCAGTTGCATCAGCTGGCCAAAATATATAAACCGATCCCAGCCTATCGCGTAGGGAAAGGCGGAAAGAAGGAAAAGGTCTACAGAGAACTCCCTTCCTTGATTCTCGAAAGCGATATCATCGATATCTCATCGTATTCAGAGGTGGATACAAGAAATAAGATCGACGCCTTCATTGAAACCTTGGAGTCGAATCGATTAAACAAGGCAGCCTAACTCGGGCGGAGAAGGTCTATGTCAAGGTTAAGGTTAAGATTTTGAAGTGAATCTTTTCTTTCCCTGTCCTTAACTTCAGCCTCAACCTGAGCCTTTGAGAGAAAAACCAAGGAACGGATCTTGGAGCAAATCAAGATTCTGTGAAATGTTTCTGTTTTTTTTCTTGACAAAGAATGAATATTTGATAAACTTCTAAATCTATAAAGTTGAGTAAGAGGCAGACAGATCATGAAGGAAAGGGGGTGAGATAATAATGAGAAAAGGGTTGATCAGCATAGGGATCCTTGCAGGTTTCCTGCTCTCCATCCTGATGGTTACCGGCGTCTTTGCTGCTAAAGATGTGATCACGTTTAATGCTTCCTTTGGGAAAGTGACGTTCAACCACAAGCTGCATTCCGAGACATTGAAGATCGACTGCATGAAATGCCATCATACCTGGAAGAAGGGCGAGACCACTGGCAAATTGTGTGTTGACTGCCATAAGGCCAACGCAGAAGGAAAGACCCCCTCTGCAAAAGAGGTTTTCCATAAGGACTGCAAAGGCTGCCATGAGGAAGCGAAGAAGGCCAACAAACCCGCGGGTCCAACAGGATGCACTCAGTGCCATGTAAAGGCAAAGTAGAAAGCTAAAATTTTTTACTCGCTGCAGGCGGGCAAAGGTAAATTGGAAAGGGGTAGTTCCAAAAAGGGACTACCCCTTTTTGCTTGACAGTAAACAAGAGGATATGTTAAATATTTCAAGTACTTCCCTGCCCGTGACATTACGCCTTTGGCAGGGCAAAAATTTTTCTATAATTGCTATATTAATTAATATAGATAAAAGGGCAGTATGAAAGAAACGAAAGGTGCGGTTAAGGTAAGAGAAGATGGGTTCCTCACCCTATTCTACGATTTTTTCCGTTCGCTTAAACTCACCATCACTCTCCTTATTCTTCTTGCCAGCCTTTCCATCATCGGTACGCTGATTACCCAGAACGCCACCCGTGCAGAATATCTTCAGCGATACGGGATACGTCTTTATGAAGTGTTGAACTTTTTCAACCTCTTTGATATGTACCATTCGTGGTGGTTTAGTGCCATCCTTTTGCTCTTGGTGATCAATTTGATCACCTGCTCTATCCAACGCCTTCCTGGCATCTTCAGTCAGATCTCGCATGGGTCGGGAGAGTTGGAAGATCGGATGCTCAAAGCGATTCCCTGTGTGGAGAAGATCCAAGTTCCGAATCCAACAAACAGGGAGGAGAATATCCAGTCTTCCTTGAAGCGATGGTTTAGGAACTGGGGACGGATCGAGACAGAAAGAACCGTTACTCTTTTCTCAGAAAAAGGAAAATTCTCCAGATTGGGGGTACCCATCACCCATTTAAGCATTCTAATCATCCTGACCGGAGGAATCGTGGGTTCCGTTTATGGATTCAAAGGCCATGTCGAGATCTTAAAAGGCGAGACTGTGGATCGGATCTTTTTAAGGGCAAGAGACGAAGAAATCCCAAAGCCCCTTGATTTTTCTGTGCGGTGTGATGATTTCCAAGTCACGTATTATGATCTTCCCGGAAAAGAGAAACACGTAAAGGAATATACGAGTTTCCTCACCATTCTCAAAAATGGGAAAGAGGTTTTGAAGAAAGCCGTCCAGGTCAATCATCCGCTTCACTATAAGGGTTTAGCTTTCTATCAGGCGAATTATGGGACCATCCACGATTTCACATTGGGGATTCAGTGGAGGAATAAAAAGCAGAAGGCAACTTTTAAGGTCCCTGAAGACGCTACCGTTCCAGTCCCGAATTCCAATGTTTTGATCCGGATCCTGCAGCATGCTCCGCAAATCCACAACTTTGGGGAAGGGGTTCAGGTGGTCTTGTTGGAGCCCAACCAGGAACCCCGGACCTTTTGGTTATTGAAAGCCTTTCCAAAATTCGATGAACAGAGGAAGGACAATTTCATCCTCAGCTTTGAAGGGGATTCTCCGAGGGAATATACAGGGCTTTCGGTGACGAAAGACCCAGGGGTCTGGGTGGTCTGGATCGGGTGTGGCCTGATGATTTTTGGCTTCATTGTCTCCTTCTTCTTTTCCCATCAAAGGGTTTGGGTAAGAATTCCCAAAGGCCCCGGAGGGGAGATTGTTCTGGCTGGTTCCGCTAACAAGAACCGGGTAGGCTTTGAAAAGACCTTTGGTGAATTGGTGGAGGGAGTCCGTAACAGAAGTTCGGAGTCCAGAGTTCGGAGTTAAGAGTTATCAATTTACTGAGAAATGACGAATCACCAACACGAGTGACGAGTCACGGAGAGTCGTTGAAAAAGAAAAAAGTTCGCTCCATTGTCATCACGGGTTATGGCACCAATTGTGAAATGGAAATGGCCCACGCCTGCCGCTTAGCGGGATCAGAGGTTGTGGATATCGTTCACATCAACGAGTTGATCCGTGGGGAAAAGAGCTTTGATGATTACCACTTTCTCAACCTACCAGGTGGTTTCTTAGATGGAGATGACTTGGGTGCGGCCAAAGCCGGGGCGAATCGCATCCAATATGCCAGGGTATCCGGGAAAGAAGAAAGGCTTTATGATCAACTCCTCCGTTTCATTCATGAAGGGAAAGTGATCCTGGGAGTTTGTAACGGTTTTCAATTGATGGTGAAGTTGGGGCTCATCCCAAGCCTTGAGGATCATCACGGGGACCAGGAAGTAACACTCACCTTCAATGATTCAGGAAGGTTTGAGGATCGATGGGTCTATCTGAAAATCAATCCCAAATCTCCGTGTCTTTTTACAAAGGGGATGAAAGGTGTTTATCTTCCTATCCGCCATGGAGAAGGGAAGTTTATTCCCGAGGATGAAGCGGTGCAAGGTGAGCTGAAAAGGAGAGGGTTGATCGCACTTCAATATTCGAACGAGACCTATCGGAAACCTGTCATGGAGTACCCCCTCAACCCCAATGGTTCGATCGATGCAGTGGCTGGGATCTGCGATGAGACAGGACGACTTCTGGGGATGATGCCTCACCCTGAAGCCTATCTTCATCGAACTAATCATCCGCGCTGGACGAGAGAGGAGTTGCCTGAAGAAGGAATGGGTCTTGCCTTTTTCAGAAATGCGGTGCAATATATTCGGAACGATCTACTTTAACCCCTATCCTTCCCCCCTTGCCTACCTGCCCCGCCCTCGGTCGGGACCGGGGCCGGTGGGCAAGGGGAGAGGGGGAAGGATCGGATGGAAGGGAGGAACTATGAACAAGGCTGAACTGATTACGAAGGTCTCAGAGAAGGCGAATGTGACACAGAAGGTTGCCAAGGTTATTGTCGACACCCTTTTCGACGGGATGAAGGAGAGTCTGGAGAAGGGAGAACGAATTGAGATCCGAGGATTCGGAAGCTTTGTGGTGAGAAATTACGGGGGCTACAAAGGCCGAAACCCAAAGACCGGGGAAATCGTGGATGTCCCTCCGAAGAAACTCCCTTTCTTTAAGGTCGGAAAAGAATTGAAAGAGATGGTGAACACCGGCGGGGCCTAAGGCACTGCTCAATGAAATTTGTAAATTTAAGAATGCAAAATGAATAAAACTATTTAAAATTTTGCGATTTAAGATTTACATTTTGCAACGTGTCGCTTATAAATTCTTCCAGTATTGTTTCTGTATCCCCTTCAATTGAAGGAGGAATTTTTCCATTTCGGGATATTTGGCCTTCTCCTCTTCCAGCAGGTCTGTCTTATCAAGGGGCAGGCCCTGAGAAAGTTCTTCTATCACAGCCTTCACAGACCGCCTCTCAGCGGCAACATTGTACCCGCCCTCAAGCGTGAACGCCAATTTTCCTTGAGCGGTAGCCGCTGCGATCTCCATTAGGATTTGAGTCATCCTTGCGAATCCCCTCTCCGTCACCTCCATTCCGCCCAAAGGATCATTGTAATGGGTATCGAACCCGGCTGAGACCAGGATCAACTGGGGTTGATATTCGAGAGCGACGGGCTTAAGGATTTTTTCAAAGATGATTCCATATTCCGTATCGCCGGCTCCGGGCGAAAGAGGGATGTTTACGGTGAATCCCTCTCCCCGGCCCCTACCAACCTCTGTTGCCGCCCCTGTCCCCGGATAGAAGCCGTAGCGATGAGTAGAAAAGTAGAGGACCCGCGGGTCTTCATAAAAGGAGTTCTGCGTGCCATTTCCGTGGTGGACATCCCAGTCCACAATCAGGATTTTCTGCAGGGGGAAATTCTTGAACGCATAGTGTGCCCCGATCGCCACGTTGTTGAAGAGACAGAATCCCATGGCCCTATCCCGCTCCGCGTGATGACCGGGAGGACGCACGAGCGCAAATCCGTTATCCAATTTCCCCTGCATCACGACCTTGATCAGCTCCAGGAAGCCTCCGGCGGCCAGAAGCGCGGCTTCGTAGGACTTTGCACAGGTAGAGGTGTCTCCGTCGAGTCGAACATAAGGTTTGCCCGCAGTCGAGGCGATCAGGTCGATGTAGGCGGGAGAGTGAACCATCTCCAACTCCTCGCGGGTGGCGGCTCGGGGCTTCACCTTCCCAAGAACCCGGCCTTTCATCTCCTCCTCCTCGATTCCTTGATAAATCTCCCGAAGTCTCTCTGGGCTCTCCGGATGACCAGGGTCCATCACATGCTCCAGATATCTTCGATCCTTGACAACCCCCGTTCGATTCATCTAACCTCCTCATACTGCGCACAAAGGATAGATTTCTTACGTCATCCAAATTAGCCTATCTTTTTTGTTCATCCTTGTCAACCCTGGCTCGTCAGTTGCGCCCCTGGCTTTTTCCCTCTCATCCTGTGAAGAGAATGCAGCAGATGAATGGTCACCAAGAAAAAATTCTTTACGCAAGAGGGGGTTTTTCTTGACTTTTCGACAGGAGACTGAATAGAATGTTTTAGGAGAGAAGAATGAATATCCGGAAGCTTGAAGATCTCCTGAAGAAAGTGAAATCAGGGAAGACGACGCTGGACGAAGCCAAGGCACAATTGAAGTCGCTTCCGTTTGAAGACTTGGGGTTTAGCAGGATCGATCATCACCGCAGTCTCCGAAAAGGTTTTCCTGAGGTGATCTGGGGAGAAGGAAAGACCGCCGGACAAATTCTTTCCATTACGAAACAGTTAAAAACCAAAGGGCAGAATATCCTCATCACGCGTTTGGAAGAGAGAAAAGCCAGAGCCATACAAAGAGCTTTCCCGAAGAGCCGATACTATCCGAATTCCAAAGTTCTGACCTATCTCGTCCATCCAATCTCATCTGAAGGGAAGGGAACGATTCTGGTCATCAGCGCAGGAACGACCGATATCCCTGTGGCTGAGGAAGCTGCGGTCACGGCTCAATTCATGGGGAATCGCGTGGAAACCCTTTACGATGTCGGTGTCGCCGGGATTCACCGGCTCCTTTCTGAAAGACAGAGATTGGAAGCGGCACGAGTCCTTATTGTCGTGGCTGGAATGGAAGGAGCTTTGCCCAGCGTCGTCGGAGGGTTGGTGGACCGGCCGGTGATTGCCGTTCCCACCAGTGTCGGCTACGGGACAAGTTTTGGAGGGATCACGGCGCTGCTTGCCATGCTGAATTCGTGCGCCTCAGGTGTCGCAGTGGTCAACATCGATAACGGATTTGGGGCTGGCTGCATGGCCAGCCTGATCAATCGAATCTGAACACTATTCGTTCAACCCATTTCTCTCCCCGAAGGGAGAAGGGAAAGTCTAACAGGGTGACGGGGAAAGCATGTCATGAATTGGATCAAGCTGGTCAATGAAGGAATACCGTTCTTGCTTCTCATCGGTCTGGCCTTCGTTCTTTACCGCGGACTCAGAAGAAACCAGGCCCTCCTCTCGGAAAGAGAAGAGCTGCTAAAACGTTATATCCTGTTTCGCGGAGACAGACAGGTCCGTTTGAAGATTTACGGAGGGGATGAAAAGGTATATATGGACCTCCTCAAGAACATTTCGAGCAGCTGGAAAAACTTCAAAAGGGCCTACGATCAGTGCCTTCTTTCGTTGGCGCAGAATACGACGAAGACCAAACGCTTTTTGCAGCTCATCACGCTGGGGCT